>Ga0207643_10000146_pt1 | contig 48070 bp, 47 predicted proteins | sample KBSMisM62_FD_184313 | JGI IMG/M metagenome (GOLD analysis project Ga0207643, IMG submission 184313) | Miscanthus rhizosphere microbial communities from Kellogg Biological Station, Michigan, USA - KBS Miscanthus M6-2 (SPAdes) (version 2) | ecosystem: Host-associated > Plants > Roots >... | reverse complement strand
TCGGTGGCACCTGGCTTGCAGCCCTGCGTGTGCGACTGCCTCCAGGGAGGAGATCACGATGAGGCAACAGACCATCGCTACCGCCGCCGTGCTCCACGCCCGGCGGGATCGGCTGATGCCCACCGAAGCCGCCCAGGCCGTCGCGCAGCTGCCGCGCGAGCTCAAGGCGGTGTGGCGCGCCGGGGAGATCCCGAACCGCACGCCGGTCAAGATGCACCGCAAGCAGCTCTACGAGCGCGTGATGCGGGAGGCCCGACTCCAGAACGTCCGAGAGGCGCGCTTCCTCACGATCGGCGTGTTCGCCGCGCTGAAGGCCCAGCTCTCTCCCGGGGAGGCCGACGACGTGCGGGCCCAGCTGCCCCGGGATCTCCAGCACGTCTGGGAGGACGCCTGAGCCATGCCCACGACCGCGTCCGCGAAGCTGTCTCTTCCGGTGGAGACCGTCATGACCCGCCGGGTCGTCCAGATCATCGAGCAGATCCCGATGGCAGAGGTGCGGAACGTCGCCGCCAAGTACGACTACAACGGCTTCCCGGTGGTGACCGTCGAGGGACGGCTGGTGGGCATGATCACCAAGGGGGACCTCCTCCGGGTGGCGTGCGAGGCGGTCGACGATCCGACGGTCTGGCAGGCGCCCGTCTCGCGCTTCATGGCCCACGGCATCCTCGCGCTGCGACCGACCGACACGCTGGGCTCGGCGGTTCAATACCTGACGGAGGCGAAGGTGCGCAGCCTGCCCGTCATCGACGCCGGCTCACGCGTCGTCGGCGTGGTGTCGCGGAACGACCTCATGGGCGCCATCGCCCCGGAGCGGCCATGAACCCGGCGGCGCGGCCCTTCGAAGGCATGCTGGCCGCCGAGTTCCGGCGGCGTCTCCTCGAAGCCCGGCAGAAGCTGCTGCGCACCGTCGCGGCGACCGACGAGGAGATGGCGGCCCTCGAGACGCCGGATCCCGGCGATCCGATAGATCGGGCCTCCTCCACCTGGGGCGCCCTGCTCGCCTCCCGCCTGGGAGGGCAGGACAAGCACGAGCTGGACGAGATCGTCGAGGCTCTTCGTCGGCTCGCCTCCGGCGACTTCGGCACGTGTGAGTCCTGCCGTCAGGCGATCGGATTCGCGCGCCTGCGCGCGATGCCGGCCGCCCGGTTCTGCGTGCGATGCCAATCCACCCAGGAGGGGACGCCACGCTGAAGACGAACCTCCCGGTCGGACGCGGCGGCGCGACTAGCTCGGACGGCGGGTGAAGAAAAGCTCGGTGACGCCGGCCTGGGTGTGACGCTCGCGGACGTTGGTACCGCGCGTCAACAGGCCCAGCATGCGGGTATTCGAGGCCAGGACGGAAGCGCGAAAGCGGCGAATGCCGCGCGCCTCGGCCGCCCTGAGCAGAGCGTCCAGCAAGATCATGCCGAGCCCGCGGTTCTGCCAGTCATCCTGCACCACGAAGGCGATCTCGGCGGTGTCCGACTGGCCGGTGCAATCGTAGCGAGCGACGGCCACCAGGGTGGGGCCCGCGCCTCCGTCGTGCTCGGCCACCAGGGCGAGCCGACGGTCGTAGTCCACGTTGACGAGGAAGTGCGCCCACGTAGCCGGCAGATGCTTCACCACGTTGAAGAAGCGCTGGTAGGCGGTCTGGCTGCTGAGGCGATCGTGGAACGAGATCAAGCTCTCCTGGTCGTCCGGGCGAATGGGCCGCAGGTGGATCCGGGCTCCGTCGGGTAGGATGACGTCTTGCGCTAGCTCCTCCGGATACTCTGGTCCCGCCGGCGTGGTCAGGGGGGTGGCGCCCGGCACGGGTTACCCGCCTACTCGGGGCCGGATGGCCTTCCGGAACGACAGCGCCGCCGCCCACAGCGAGAGGCCGAAGACGACCGCATAGAAGCCGAGGATGCGCACCATCCGGGGCGTCTCCGCGTGCGGGATCGCCAGGATGAGGCCGGCGAGGAAGAGAGAGCAGACGCCGCCGGTGGCCAGGAGCCACCGGCCGGCGGCGGGTCCGGCCAGGCGGGCTGCCGCGATGAGCTCCATCGCGCCCGTCAGGAGGCCCCAGGTGGCGATGGCGAAGACGAGCTCCCGCGGGACCAGGGGCCAACCCAGTGCGAATGCGCCGACCGCGACGCTGGCCGTGCCTTCGAAAAGGATGGGCCACGCGGTGAACCAGGTGCGCGTGACCCAGAGCGCCGACGCGATGGCCCACGCACCGTCGACGAAGGCGTAGAGCCCGAACAGCGCGACCAGGAGATTCAAGGATGCCGGCGCGTTCCCCACGAGCAGGGCGCCGAAGAGCACGGCCAGGAAGCCGCGCAGCGGGACCATCCACCAGTTCCTCCCGAGCGTCATGAGCAGAAGATCGTCGGGGGTGGCGAGCTTGATCAAGTCGTCCTCCTGGGGGCGAGTGTGGATGAGAGCCCGCATGTCGTCCGGGGTGCAATGCAGGTGCCGAGCGCAAACACAGCAATATCGCGCATGTCCGGCCTGTGATGCTGGGGCGCAGTGGCCCCATCGAGGCGCCCGTGCCCCGCGCCGCTCGAGGCGCGCAGGCTGTAAGGTCGCTGAATCGCGGGAAGGCGCGTGGTGGCACCCACGATGCACCGTAGCTGGCGGTCGGCGTTAACACTGTCTTCACTCGAACCAGCAGGAGGATTTTGACGATGCGTGCACTCACACCGTGGACCGGAATGGCGAACCTCAAGCAGGAGATGGACCGGATGTTCGATCGGATGTTCGAGGGCAAGTGGGACGAGCTTCCGGCGGTCGGCGACTGGGCTCCGAGCATGGACATCTCGGAGACCAAGGACAGCCTGGTCGCCAAGGTCGAAGTCCCCGGGATGGACCAGAAGGACATCCAGATCTCCCTCCGGGAGAACCTGCTGACGATCAGGGGTGAGAAGAAGCAGGAGAAGGAGGACAAGGACGAGCAGTACCACCGGGTCGAGCGCTCGTACGGGGCGTTCACCCGGAGCGTGCGCCTCCCCGTTGGCGTGGATGCGAGCAAGGTGACGGCCACCTTCAAGAATGGCCTGCTCACGGTGACGATGCCCAAGACGCCGGCGGCGAAGGGCACGCCCATCCCGATCAAGGCGGAGTAGGGGAACGATGCCCCGGCCGTCGTCGCGACCTATCGGCGTGGCCGACGACCGGGGCATCCATAACGCCTGGATAGGACGGTGATCATGAAGGCCGGACGGATCCTGATACCGCTCGATGGGTCCAAGACCGCCGAGGCCGCGATTCCGGAAGCGGTGGCGATGGCCCGGGGGCGGCCGTGCACATTCGTGCTGTTGTGCGTGGCCGAGGCCAAAATCCTGCCCGGGGCCGACGTGGTCGGGGACTGGGTCGAGGCCGTGCGTGAAGCGGAGGCATATCTGGCCGCCGTGAAGAAGCGGCTGGTCGCGGAGGGGATCGGTCCCATAGAGACCCGCGTCTGGCAGGGCCCAGCGGCTCCGGCCATCATCGAGGCCGCGCAGAGGCACCACGCCGACCTGATCGCGATGACCAGCCACGGCCGCAGCGGGATCTCGCGACTCGTGTTCGGCAGCGTCGCCGAGGCCGTGCTGCGCGGCTGCCGGGTCCCGATCCTGCTCATCCGTCCCCGCGGGGCGCCGGTCGCCCCGCCCGCGGACGCGGGTGCCCAGAAGCCCGTCGAGGCTTCATCCCGAACTCCGGCGTGACGGCCTGCCGCGACGGCGCCGGCTACGTCGCGGATGATGGATCACTTCTACTGGGTCACTTGTACGCGATGCGAAGCGGTGGGCGTGGTCGCGCGTCGATCCCGGCACGGGGGTTGCGGTGCCTCACGTGAGGCAGCGGTGCCGCGCGGTTGCCGCGGCGCACCGGCGGCAACTCGTTGAAGTTCTTCGCCTCGCGCCTGGCACCGCGCTTGCGGGCAAGGACGCCGTCATGCAGAGCGCGAAATCGCAGGTATGGGCGGTGGTCATCGCCGGAGGAGCCGGCGAGCCGGGGCGGCTGGTGAACACCCTGAGACGGGTGGCCCTCGAGATACCGGCCGCGCGTACCGTCGTGGTCACGATGAGGAGCCACGCCCGCTACTTCTCCGACCGTCGCGACCGGGGCGAGTCGTTCCTGGTGCAGCACGACAATCGCGGCACCGCGGCGAGCATCCTGTTGCCGGTCCACTGGACGAGGCGAGCGCCCTGCACCAGGCCTACGCGTTGATGCGCACCGCGAGCTTCTCCCGTGCCGTCCTGCCGCAGAGTGTTCCGATGCTCGCGGTGGCGCGGCTGACGGTCGGAGTGCTCTGGTCCGACCTCGGCCACCCTGGTCGGGCCCTCGACGTCTTGCACCGGCGCGCCAAATGGCCGAGGGAACCGGGGGTGGGCGGTGCACGTGCGCTTTAGGGCGCTGGCCTGCGACTTCGACGGCACGCTGGCAGTCCAGGATCGCATCGAGCCGGACGTGAAGGCCGCGCTGGAGCAGGCCCGCGCGGCCGGGGTGCGGCTGATCCTCGTGACCGGGCGCACCTTCTTCGAGCTGACCCGCGTCTGCGACTGCCTGGAGCTGTTCGACGCGGTGGTGGCCGAGAACGGGGCGGTGATCTACTACCCCGCCTCGGCCATGATCCGGGATCTCGGGCCCGCCGTCCCCGCCCGGCTCCTGGCCGAGTTCGATCGCCGGGGACTGTACTACCAGGTGGGACGAGTCATCGTCGGAGTCGCCCGTGCCGACGAGGGCACCGCGCGGGACGCCCTGGGTGCGGCCGGGGTGACCTGCGACCTGGTCCCGAACCGGGCGGCGATCATGCTGCTGCCCGCCGGCGTATCGAAAGGCTCGGGCGTCGAACAGGTCCTGCGCTTCATGGAGCTCTCGCCCCATGACGTGCTGGCCCTGGGCGACGCGGAGAACGACCTGGCGCTGTTCGACGCGTGTGGCTTCAGCGCGTGTCCCGCCGACAGCGTCGCCGCCGTCCGGGAGCGGGCCGACTGGACCCTGCCCGGCGGTGCGGGGCCCGGCGTCGGGCTGGCGATCCGCGACACGATCCTTCCCGGCCGTCTTCCCGCGCCCCAGGCGGCGCGCCACCGGATCGCCCTCGGCTGGGGCGGGGCCACCAGCGAGCCGGTCACGATCCCGGCGCGGGGCGTGAACGTGCTGATCCACGGCGACACGCATTCCGGGAAGTCCTGGCTGGCCGGCGCGCTCGTGGAGCGGCTGGTCTCGACTCGCCATGCGGTGTGCGTGATCGATCCGGAGGGGGACTACCGGGTGCTGTCCCGGCTGCCGGGGGTGTCCTGGACGGAGGTGGAGGAGGCCGCCGTCGTGGACCGCGCGCTCGAGCACCTGGAGCACGATCCCTCCGCGTCCGTGGTCCTCGATCTCGCCCTGCTGCCGCACGGCGAGAAGGTCGCGGTGGTCGAGCGGGCCCTGCGGCGCATCCGCGACATGAGGCGCCAGGGCGGCCGGCCGCACTGGGTGTTCCTCGACGAGGCGCACTACCTGCTCCACGAGGGCGGCGTGGACGAGGACGCCCTGTCCTTCGGTGATCGGGGGTTCTGCGTCGTGACCTACCGGACGCGCTGGCTGCGGCCGGCGGTGGCCGGCGCGATCGATGTGTGGATGTTCGCCCGGACCACCGACAAGGAGGAGCTGGCCTACCTGCCGGCGATCCTGTCCGCGCGGCCGGATGCCGAGGCGATCTCCGAGGCGGTCCCGCATCTGAGGCGGGGAGAGTTCCTCCTGGCCGACCGCGGTCCGGCGTCCGGCCCGCGCGCGACGACGTTCATGGCGGCGCCGCGGCAGACCGTGCACGTGCGGCATCTGAGCAAGTACGTGGACTCGGTGGTGCCCCCGGGGTGTGAGTTCCTGTTCCGGGACTGCCACGGACGCGTGCACGCCTCGGCCAACAGCCTTCAATCGTTCCGGGCCGTCGTCCGCACGGTGCCCGACGATGCCCTCATCCATCACAGCCGGCGGGGCGATCTCGCGCGCTGGGTCCGAGACGTGTTCCGGGACGCCGAGCTGGCGCGCCAGATCGGCAAGGCGGAGGTGCGGTTCAGGCGAGGCGAGCTGAGGGGCCTCCGGGAGATGCTCGACACGCTCATCAGCACCCGCTACGGGGACGGCGGGTAGGTGACCGGCTCGGCTCCCGGCTTGTCCTCGCGCGAGGCGGCCGCGCGCCTGGCGGAGCACGGACCCAACGAGATCGCGCCGCCGCCACGCTTCGCGGCGCTGCGCGAGCTGATGCGCAACCTGGCCAATCCGCTCGTCCTGATCCTCCTGGTGGCCGCCTCGGTGTCGATCGGCTTCGGGCAGGGTGTCAGCGCCGCGGTGATCGTGCTGATGGTGGTGCTGAGCGTCGCCCTGAACTTCGGTCAGGTCTATCGCTCCCAGGCCGCGGCGGAGCGGCTGAGACGGCAGGTGGCCCAGCTCGCCACCGTCGTGCGAGACGGCCGGGAGCGGGAGATCCCGGTCCGGGAGGTCGTGGTGGGCGACGTGATCCGCCTGAAGGCGGGTGACCTGGCACCGGCGGACGCCCGCCTGATCGCGACGCGGGATCTCTTCATGAACGAGGCGCTCCTCACCGGGGAGTCGCTGCCGAGCGAGAAGCAGGTGGACGCGCCGGACCAGACCGGGGCGGTGTTCCGGGGCACGTCGGTGGTGAGCGGGCTGGGGACGGCGGTGGTGGTGGCCACCGGAGCCGCGACCGAGTTCGGCCACGTGGCGGCCGGGCTGGTCGGGCGGACGCCCGAGACCGAGTTCGAGCGCGGCACGCGTCGATTCGGCTTCTTGATCCTGCAGATGGTCGTGTTCCTCGTACTCTTCGTCTTCCTGGTCAACACCCTCTTGCATCGGGACATCCTGGAGTCGTTTCTCTTCTCGGTCGCGCTGGCGGTCGGGTTGACCCCGGAGCTCCTGCCCATGGTGGTGTCGGTAACCCTCTCGCGGGGCGCGGTCCGGATGGCGCGAAAGAAGGTGATCGTCAAGCAGCTCGCGGCGATCGAGAACTTCGGAAGCATGGACGTTCTCTGCAGCGACAAGACGGGAACGCTGACCGTGGGCGAGATCAGCGTCGACTGCCATGTGAACCTGGTCGGCGAGGAAGACGAGCGCGTCATCCGGCTCGCCGCGGTGAACAGCGTCTACCAGACCGGACTACGAAGCCCCATGGACGAGGCGATCCTGAAGCACGAGCATCCGGCGGTCGGGTTGTACGAGCGCGTGGACGAGATCCCGTTCGACTTTCAGCGGCGCCGAGTGTCCGTGATCGTGCGGGAAGGGGCCCGTCGGCTCTTGATCACGAAGGGTGCCCCCGAGAGCGTGTTGCCCACGTGTGCCGGGGGCGAGCTGAAGGGGGAGGTCGGGCCCCTGACCACGGACGGGCGCGCCGCCGCCGAGGCCCTCTTCCGGCGACTGAGCGAGCAGGGATATCGGGTGCTGGCGGTTGCCTACCGCGAGATCGACGCGCGGCCGGTGTACGCGGCGGCCGACGAGCGGGATCTGGTGCTGGTGGGATTCGCCGCGTTTCTCGATCCGCCCCACGACGGAGTGGCCGAGACGCTGCGCGCACTGCGCGCGGACGGGATCGAGGTCAAGATCGTCACCGGGGACAACGATCTGGTCACCCGTAAGATCTGCCAGCAGGTCGGCCTCGAGTCGGGGGAGATCGTGCTCGGAGACGCGATCGAGCAGATGTCGGACCCCGCCCTCGGGGCGGTGGCGGAGCGGACGCAGGTCTTCGCGCGGGTGTCGCCCATGCAGAAGAACCGGATCGTCCGGGCCCTGCACGCCCGGGGCCACGTGGTCGGTTGCATGGGCGACGGCATCAACGACGCGCCGGCCCTGCGATCGGCCGACGTGGGCATCTCCGTCCAGAACGCGGTCGACGTCGCCCGGGATGCCGCGGACATCATTCTCCTGGAGAAGCGCCTCTCGGTCTTGCACGACGGCGTGGTGGAGGGCCGGCGGAGCTTCGGCAACATCATGAAGTACGTGTTGATGAGTACCAGCTCGAACTTCGGCAACATGCTCAGCATGGCGGTGGCGTCGGTCTTCTTGCCGTTCCTGCCCATGCTGCCGCTCCAGATCCTGCTCAACAACTTCCTGTACGACCTCTCGCAGGTTCCTATTCCCTCCGACCGGGTGGACGAGACGTACATGCAGAAGCCCAAGCGCTGGAACATCGCGTTCATCCGGCGCTACATGCTGCTGATGGGCCCTTTGTCCTCCGTGTTCGACTTCTTGACGTTCGGCGTGATGCTGGGGGTGTTCCGCGCCGACCCCGCCCTGTTCCGGACGGGATGGTTCGTCGAGTCGCTGGCGACCCAGACCCTGGTGATCTTCGTGATCCGGACCGCCGATCGGCCGTGGGCGAGCCGGCCGAGTCGGGGTCTCGTGCTGGGGGTGACGGGGTGCGTGCTCACCGGGGCCGTGCTGCCGTTCACTCCGGTGGCCGAGGTGATGGGGTTCGTGCCCTTGCCGTTGCCCTTCTTCTCGGTCTTGATCGGCATGGTCCTCGCGTACCTGGCCCTGGTGGAGATGGTGAAGCGCTGGTTCTATCGGCGATTCGCGTTCTAGCCCTGGGGCATCGGCACCCCACCGAGCAAGTCGGGATGCCCCAGGGCCCGGCAGTGCGCGGCGCAACGTATCGTGTCGACAGGCGTTCACGGTGGCACCCGCGTTGCATCCCGCACCATGCATGATCACAGCGAGCGGCAATCGACTCGGCGGGACCGCGATGGCGGGCGTTGTGCTGGTGGTGCTGCTGGCGGCCGGATGCACGCCACTCGACAGCGGTGCCGCCGTCGCGCGGGGTGGCCAGGTCTTCCAGGACCAGGGCTGCTATGGCTGCCACACCGTCGGACCGACCGGGACCCCGATCGCGACCGACCTCACCCGGATCGGGGCCCGGCACGATGAGGCATACTTCGTACGATGGCTTCGCGATCCCTCCCAGCAAAAGCCGCGACAGCACATGCCCAAGCTCGCGTTGAGTGACGGCGAGGTGCAGGCTCTGGCCGCGTATCTCAGCTCGCTGCGTTGAGCCGGGATCCCGGACCGATCCCCGACCCGCTATCCATGGGCGGGTCGCTCCTCCGGCGGGCCTGCTCGCGCGATCCACCTCTACCCTTGAACGGGCGCACTCTCGGGTGCTACCAATGCGTGGGGGATGGCGCCCGTGTCTCGAAGGGGCGGCACCAGGGGAGCGGTAGCAGGCCGGGCCACGGATCCCGCCCCTGAGGAGGCTCGGCCCGGCCCGCGGGTAAGGGAGAGGCGCCTATCAAGAGAGTCGTGAGCGCGCGGATGGTTGGTGCGATGGCCTACCTGCTGACCGCCGGTGTCCCCCTCGTGTCGAACGCAGCAACGGAAGCGGAGCTCCAGTCGGCCGTCTTCCGGGCCAAGCCGGCCGTGGTCATGGTCGCCGTCCGCGTTGGCGCGACGGCAACCGTGCGGTGCAGCACCGGAGCGCCCACCGTGGTCCGCCCGGGCACAATTGGCGAGCTCGGGAGCGGGGCGATCATCCACCCCGACGGGTGGATCGTGACGAACGGCCACGTCGTGCAGCCGTATCAAGAGGGTGCGGACGGATCATTTGGAGTCGAGTTGCTGGAGCGGGCAGTGGCGTCGGCCTGCGCGGCGGAGCTGGACGGCCTGTCCGCGCCTGCACGAGCGGAGCGTATCCGCGCGCTCGCTGCGGCGTCCGAGAACCGAGAGGGGCTGGTGGTCGAGCGGTCGCTCGAGGTCCATCTGTCCAACGGCAAGGCCTATCCCGCGGCGGTGAAGTTCTACAGCCCTCCCGCCTATGTGGTTGTAGGCGACACCCCGGATGCGGCGGGCCCCAGCGGCAAGAAGCACGGCCGGGACGTGGCCATCCTGAAGGTCGAGGACAGGGAATTGCCGGTCGCCCGCCTCGCCGGCCACAGCACCGACCTGCATCTGGGGCAGGCGCTCTTCGTGATCGGTTTCCCAGGGGTGGTCGCTTCTCACGAGCTGCTCAGCCGTGCCACTCGGTACGAGCCCTCGATCACGACCGGTCGGGTCTCCGGGTTCAAGCAGGACATCGGCGGACAGCGGGTCATCCAGACGGACGCGGCTATCATTCAGGGCAACAGCGGTGGCCCGGTCTTCGACGACCGGGGCCAGATCGTCGGCGCGGCGACCTTCACCTCGACGCAAGGGGACCACGTCGTCCAGGGGTTCAATTTCCTCATCCCGGTCGAGACCATCCAGGAGGCCGCGCGCGCGGCGGGGGTCGTACCCAAGGGCGACAGCATGTTCACACGGCTATGGAACCACGGGGTGGACCTCTACATCCGAGACCTCCACTACCGGGCCTACCGGAACATGAGCGCCGCCGACCGGATCCACCCGGGTTTCCCCGACGTCGAGCGCGTGCGCGAGGACTGCGACATCAAGCACAAGGAGCAGGGGTACCTTCACCGCGAGGAGTTCCAGTGGGCGCTCATCGGCACGCTGCTCCTGGGTGGGGTCGCGGGCGTGTGGCTCGGCGGGCGGCGGGTCATGGCCGCGACACGACAAGGCATCCGCAGCATCGTCCGCGAGGAGCTCGCCGCGCGAGACGAACGATCACGCTAGCCCTCCCCGCCCGTGCGGAGTTACTCAGCCACGTTCCGTGGGAGGATGGATCGGGGCTGGTCGTGGACGTGGTAGGGCAGGCGACGTAGCACCCTTCGTCGCAGGTCGTGCGGTCGCTGGTCGCTTGGCCGGCCGCACAATGAGCGCGCCGCAGGAACATTGAAACCACGCGAGGCTGCGGTCCACCCCGGCGCTCATGGCCCCACACCGCTGATGCTCGCCCAGAAACGCGGCTAGAGGGTCGAATCCCATCGGCATTGGCATGGGGTCCGATCACGATCGCCCGGACCAGTTGGACGCTCAAACACGCACAATCACCACTCCCCTCGCGGCCAGCCACTGTCTGACCAGTTCCCAGCCGGTGGGATCACGTCGCTGCCAGCCGTCGAGAGCCGCGTTCGAAACGACCACCCACGGGAGACCCTCGCGGCGGACACGCTCCACTAGCCGGGCGAGGTCCGTCTTGGGATCAAGGTTCGCGGGAAGCCTTTCTCCCAGAGGCTGGCTCGAGACGTCTTCGCCCTGGACCCTCGGTCGTTCCATTGGAAACGGGCGGACGCAAGTTCGGTACCACGAGCTTCTGCCTGTTGCGGCCCGCACTTGCCGGAATGGAAGATTACAAACGAGTAAGTGCTACACGGACGATTTAACGCTGTTACGTTTGCATCACATGCAAGAGACTGACTAGGTCAGTCGAAAGGGCCACCCGCGGCCTTGTCTGCACCTCTTGCCTCGCCGAACACCCTCTGCTAGTGTGCGGGCTCGCGCTGAGGATCATATCCCGCCTCCCAGCCTCCGACTCACGTGATCCTGGATGCCGCGGACCGCTCGGTCGAGCACGGCGGGAAGGGCGCGCCGGTCGGCGGGTCTCCGTGCGCGAGCTGATCCAAACGCGGGACGCGAGCCAGCACGGCCGGTGGAGGGAGCAGCTTCCGGACCTCGGGCTCGTCTTCCTGATGTCGGCGGTGCCCCTCGTTGCCCTGCGCCCCCTGCAGAACGCGCCCTTCGTCGACGACTGGGTCTACGCCTGGTCGGTCGAGCACCTGCTGCGCACCGGCGACCTCAGGTTCCTGGACTGGGCGGTGAGTCAGAACATTGCACAGGTGCTCTGGGGCGCGCTCTTCTGTGCTCCATTCGGCTTCTCGTTCACTGCGCTGCGCCTTTCGACCTGGGTGCTCTCGCTGTTCGGGCTTCTCGGCCTCCATGCCCTGCTCCGCGAGCTGGGGGGGAGCCGGAGCGATAGGCTCGTGGGCGTCGCGCTCGTGGCCTTCTATCCCGTCTACTTCATTCTCTCCTTCTCCTTCATGACGGACGTTCCCTTCGTCGCCATGATGATCTGGTGCTTCGCCGCTCTGGCTCGGGCTCTCGAGGGGCACTCGCCTGGGGCTCTTGCCGCGGCGGTACTCTGTGCCTGCCTGGCGGTCGCCATCCGGCCGGTGGGGGTCGTGCTGTCGGGTGTCCTCCTGCTGGCCCCCTGGTCCCCGTCGAGCAAATGGAGCCGTCCCACGTGGCGACTTGCGATGGCGGCGGCACCGATCGGCGTTCTGCTATTGCTGCTGCTCGCCCGGCCGGCGCTCACCGAGCACCGCGCGGACCTCATCTGGATCGAGGGCTCGTGGGCGTGGCGGGGAATGGCGAATGTGAGTGTGGGTCCCGCACAGCTCGCGGTGTGGCTCGCCATGGCGCTCACGTTCCTGAGCGGGATCCTCGGCGTCGCGCTCGCACCGCTCGCGCTCGGCAGCCTGTCGCGTGAGAACGTGCGCGCGGCGCTTCCAGGAGGATTGGTGGTCGCCACCGTATTCACGGTCGTGCTGCTCGTCCGGCAGGGGGTCGGAGCGCCACTCGATCCGGAGTTCACCTGGAGCCTCCGCGAGCTGGGGGCGACGGAGGCGCTCGTCCCGCCCTTGACGACGGCGCCGGTCCGGTCTGTCGGATGGTCGGTGGGCGCGATGTTCGTGGCGACCCTGTTGCTGGCGCTGGCATTCGCGCCGGTCCTGCGCCGACGACCCCGCGGCGGGACGAGCCCCCTCGCGTGGGGTGCGCTCGGCTATGTCGGGTTGAGCACCGTGCTGTGGCTGTTCTATGACCGGTACGCTCTGCCCCTCGTCGTGATCGCGGTCGCGCTGCGGCTGGGCACGGCGGCGATCCCACGCCGGCGCCTGGCGCTGGTGGGCGTGGCGATCTTCGCCACGATCAGCGGCGTCGGCACCTGGGACCACCTGCAGTACAGCCACGCCCTGTGGAGCGCGGTGGCCTGGGCTCGACACGCCGGGATCGAGGATCGACATCTCGATGGGGGTTACGTGGTCAACGGCTGGCTGCAGTACGCGCACCCCGAGCACGCCGCCCGCGGCCCGAACGGCGATGTGCAGGTGCCGGACGTCAACGGGAGCGAGCCGCTCCGCTACGGCATCGTCAAACGTGTCCCTCGCGACTTCCTCGTGCTGCACGCGGTGCCATATCGGCGCATCATTGCCCCCTCGGGGAGCATCTATGTCGTCGATCGAGCGCCTGGCCCCGACCGAGGACGGGCGGCGGCGCCCTCACCACGGGGTCAGTGAGCGAGTATAGGCGGCCACGCGGGGGCCGATCCGGACGAGCCCGCGGTGCAGCCGGCGGGGAAGCCGGGCGGGCGCTACTGGGCCGTGCCCGTGAGCTCGATGATCTTGCCGCCGCGGAGCACGTTCATCCTGATCGGGGTGCCGGGCGCCACCTCGGCCAGCGTGTTGCGGACCTTCTCGATGTTCTCCTCGGACACGATCGGGATGCCCTGGACCGAGAGAATGATGTCGCCGCCCACCGGGATCTCCTTTCCGGAGACGGTGACGGTCCCGTCGCCGCCCTGCAGGCCCATGCTCCACGCTGTCGAACCCTGGGCGACCGTCTTGACGAGGAACCCGGCGGGGGCGGGGACGTTGAAGACCGTCGCGAGGCGGCCGGTGAGGAGGATGCCCTGGAGGGCACCCCAGAACACCTTCCGGGGGATCAGGAGAGCTCGCGCGCTGTTGATGGTCACGAGGAAACCCAGGCCCTCGCTGCCGCCAGACTTTGAAATGTTCTGGCTGACGATACCGATGACCTCGCCCGCCATGTTGAACACGGGACCTCCGGAGTTACCCGTGTTGATGGTGGCCGTGGTCTGAAGGAACTCCGCCAGGGGCATGTCAGGGAAGATCGTCCTGGGCGGCCAGCGCGCGCTGATCCAGCCCACGCTCATCGAGTACGCAAGCCCGTAGGGGGCGCCGACGACCATGACCTGCTGGCCGACCCGCATCCCGTTCGAGTCTCCCAGCCGCGCCACTCGCATGGCCTTGGTCACGCGCTCGAGCTGCAGGAGCGAGACATCGGCGGCCGCATTGGCGGAGATGATCGTGGCCCGCACCACCTCCCCGCCGATGCCCTCGACGGTGATCTCGTCCATCCCGTTGACGACGTGGGCGGCCGTCATCACCCGGCCGTCGCTCCCGACCAGGACCCCGGACCCCGTCTCGGTGAAGTGAGTGATGCCCCCGGCCCCGACGTCGCGCCCCTTGCTCCGCACGACGACGACCGTCGGGCTGACCCGGGTGAAGATCTCGTCCAGGCTCTGATTCTGGGCCTGGTCCTGCGCCGTCGGGGCAAGGACCGGCCACCCGGCTGCGGCAACGATCAGCGCGATGAGCCCCACCAGGGAGCGCCGTCGTATCCGAGGCCAGCGGTTCCGGTCCATGGTGTCCCTCTTCTCTCGCTGGCCGCGACTCTAACACCGCGACCCGCCCTCCGGCGAGCCGGTCTCGCGGCTCCAGCGGAATCGTGAGTTCTTGCCGGAATCGCCCTGGCCTTGCGGCCGAACAGGTGGCCGGGAGACTCCAAAGACCAAGAGAGCGCACGCACGAGTGGGCCCCCCCTCCCAGGACACAGGAGAGACCAACGTGGCAAAGGTATTTCTCGCTGGTGCAACCGGAGCGATCGGCAAACGGCTGGTCCCGCAGTTGCTCGACGCGGGCCATGAAGTGTTCGGTACGACTCGCTCCGAGAGAAAGGCCGCCGAGCTCGAGGCCGCCGGAGTGACCCCCATCGTGGTCGACGTGTTCGATGCCCCGGCGTTGGCGCGAGCGATGGCCCCGATTCGCCCGGCCATCGTCATGAATCAGCTCACGGATCTGCCGGCCAATCTCGAGCCGAGCGGCATGGCCGACGGCATCGTCCGCACCACGCGGATCCGCGTCGAGGGAACGCGTAATCTGGTGGCGGCGGCTCTCGCGGCTGGTGTCCGCCGGGTCATCGCCCAGAGCCTGGCGTGCTGGGTGTACGCGGAGGGTCCGCGCCCGTACTCCGAGGAGGCCCCGCTGGATCTGCGCGCCGACGCCCCTACCGCGGTCGTCGTCGAGGGCGTCGCGGCGCTCGAACGAATGACCACGATGTCGCCTCCGATCGAAGGCGTGGTGCTGCGCTACGGTCAGATATACGGACCGGGAACGGGGAGGGATGCGCCGCTGGGACCGGCGCCTCTGCACGTCGACGCGGCGGCCCATGTGGCCTTGCTCGCGATCGACCGGGGCACACCGGGCATATTCAACGTCGCCGAGGACGACGGCTTCGTCTCGAGCGCGAAGGCGCGCCGCGAGCTGGGATTCGATCCGGCCTTTCGCCTGGGAGCCGACCGGCGCTCGGTTGGCGGTGGGCTCGCGGCGAAGCCATGATCCTCGTCACCGGCGCCACCGGGAAGCTCGGAGGGCAGGTCATCGAGCAGCTGGTCCGGAAAGTGTCCGCCGGCCAGATCGTCGCCGGGGTGCGCGACCCCGGCAGGGCCGCCGATCTCGCGAGGCTCGGCGTCCACGTCCGGCTCGCGGACTACGACCGACCGGACACGCTCGCGTCCGCGCTCGCGGGCGTGGACAAGGTGTTGCTGATCTCGACCAGCGAGCTGGGTGGCCGACTCGCCCGGCACCGAGCGGTGATCGACGCCGCCAAGAGGGCCGGGGTCCGCCTGCTCGTCTACACCAGCATCCTGCACGCCCCGTCGTCCACGCTGGCGCTCGCCGCGGAGCATCGGGCCACCGAAGAGGCGATCCGGGCGTCGGGCCTGCCGTTCGTGTTCCTGCGGAACGGGTGGTACATCGAGAACTACACCGAGAACCTCGGCCCGGTGCTCGCGCAGGGCGCTATTCTCGGCAGCTCCGGGGACGGCCGTGTCGCCGCCGCCACCCGCGCCGACTTCGCCGCCGCCGCGGTGGCGGTCCTCACGGGTGCCGGGCAGGAGAACCGGATCTACGAGCTCGCGGGCGACGAGCCTTTCTCCATGGCCGACCTCGCCGCCGAGGTCTCGAGCCGGGCCGGCAAGCCGGTCGCCTACCGGGACCTGCCGCCGGGGGACTACCGGAAGGTGCTGATCGGCACGGGCGCCCCGGAGCCGTTCGCCGAGCTGCTCGTGGACTCGAGCGTCGGCATCGGTGGGGGCGCGCTGGACGACGAGAGCGGAGACCTGAGACGGTTGATCGGCCATCCCACCACGCCCCTCGCGGAAGCCGTGGCCGCGGCCCTGCGGGACTGAGGTCCGGCAAAGAGCGGCTGCTTCTTGCCGGCCACCACGCCCCGTCGATGGAGAAATGGATCCACCGCGCGTCGACGGGATGCGGCCCGACGAGAGATGGATCGCGAGTCACTTCACATACTCGACTGCCCATGGTAGTGTTCGCGCTCCGAGGAGGTGGGACAGCCATGAAGCAGCCAGATGCGGGCCTCTTTGCCCTCGTCAGAGACAAGCTCTGCGCCGGGCGGCTCTGGCCGTTGACGGACGGCAGCGTGATTGGCGGGAAGGGCAGTGGTGAGACGTGCTGGGTCTGCGACGAGCCGATCGGCTCGGACGACGCCGACTACGAGGTGTCACGGGGGGAGATCCAGCCCGCCGTTCACGTCCACGTCGCGTGCTACCAGGCCTGGCGGGGCGAGTCACAGCGCTCCGCGTAGACCGCGCTCCAGCGCGGGCCACGCCACGCCAGCCCGCCGGTGACTAGGCCAGGCCGTGCTCCTGTGGCCTGGGCGGCTTGAGCCCATCGACGGCCTGACGGAGCCGTTCCGAGATGACCTCGGCCGGGCGCACCTCGAGGAAAGCGTCGAGCTCGGTCGCGGAGAACTCTACCGAGGCGGTGGCACCCCCGACCGAGAGCTTCATCGTCCAGGGCTCGCCTGGCTCCGGGAGGTCGGAGCGCCCGTCGAACCATACCGGCGACCCGGGGTCGAGCACCATGCCGTGCTCGGAGAGGATGCGGCGCAGCCGCTCGTGAACGCGAGCCTCGGCATCGAGCATACCTTGCCGCGAGTAGTCCATGGCCGATAGTGGCGCGAACGTGCCTGTTTCACAAGAGGCACAGACCCTCCTCTGGAAGCCCGCGGTATCCTCGTAGATAGCCGATGGAGCTACGCCGGGCCCAAGGGGGCAGCCGCAGGATACCGACGACTCGCGAGAGCTCCTGCGCGTGGTGCTGGAGTATTGCGGTTCTACCCGTGGGCCGAGGCTATCCTGACCGCGATAGACGTGAGGGGATGTCCCCTGAGCTAGCCTCGCCGGGACACCGGCTGCGGTCGCCCCGGCGGCACTCGTCCATGTCGCGCTTGGCACAGCCCGCGAGAGCCACCGCCACCAGGGCGAGCGCGACGACGAGTCTCACGGATGTCCGCATGGCTACTTCTTGGGGTTGCTCATCGTGGGCTGGCACGGCTGGTTCGTCTTGGGCCGTGACTGCCCCGGCGGGCACGCGCTGTTCGGATCGCGCCTCGGGTTGGTGACGCTGGGCGTGCCCGGCGTGCGCGCGCCCGGGGTCGAGGGCGCGGTCGGCGCGCCCGGCGTGGTGGCCCCGCCGCCGGGCGATCCCGACGTCCCGGAGCCACCGCCCGACGTGCCGCCCGGGCCGCTGCCCGCGCCGGTGCCGCCGGTTCCACCCGTGCCGCCAGTTCCACCGCCCGTGCCCTGGGCGGACGCCGGCCCGGCCAGGCACAAGCTCGCGAGCGCGATCGCGAGGCCTACCTTCCATGTCATGACGTCTTCTCCTCTCGGGCCTCGGCCGTCGGGTCCGGGGCTCGCATGATGTGAGAGCAAGGCACGTGCCGCGCGCGGCGGATCGAGCCCATCGGGCGGTTCGGGTGGCGGTGGCGGTCGCGACCGCGACGCGGAGCGTAGACTCTGCCGGGTAGTTGCTTACCGGCGCGCGGATCCGCGCGCCGACCGCTCCAGCACGCGGAGGACCGCGCGCTCCCCCGGCTGGAGGGTGAGGCAGGGCCCGCGATGATCGCGCGCCACCACCGTGATCGGGGGACCGAGCGCGGAGGTCTCGAAGGCCTCGAAGATCGCGGGGTGGATGTACGACTTGCGGCAGATCGCGGGCGTGTTCCGCATCTGCTGGGCGACGGTGGCCACCGCCCGCGCGATCTGCTTCTTGACTCGTGTCTTGCCGCCCGCCTCGAGTCCGCGGAGGGCGGCCGCCGCGAGCACCGTGCCGCCCCAGGTGCGGAAATCCTTGGCCGTGAAGTCCTGGCCCGCGATCTCCCGCAGATAGGCGTTGACGTCGGCGGAGTCGATCGTCTGGCGGTGGCCGTGGTCGTCCACGTACTGGAACAGCTCGTGGCCGGGCAGCTCCCGGCACTGGCGCACCACCTGCGCCAGCCGCCGGTCGTCGAGATCGACCACGTGCGGCTTGCCGCCCTTGCCGACGAACTCGAAGCGCATCCGCGCGCCGGTGACCTTCACGTGCCTTGCCCGGAGAGTCGTGAGCCCGTACGAGCCGTTCTGCCGGGCGTACTCCTCGTTGCCCACGCGGATCAGCGTCGTCTCCAGCAGTCCGATCACGGTGGCGAGCACTTTTTCCCGTGGCAGCCCGGCGCGCCGCACGTCCTGGTGTCGCCGTCGACGGATGCGGGGCAGGGCGCGGGCGAAGGCGGCCAGGCGCGCGTACTTCGTCTCGTCGCGCACCTCGCGCCAGCGCGGGTGATAGCGGTACTGCTTGCGGCCGCGCGCGTCGCGACCCACCGCCTGGATGTGGCCGTTCGGGAGCGCGCAGATCCACACGTCCGTCCACGCGGGGGGAATGGCGAGGGAGCGGATGCGTGTCAGCGTCTGGGGCGCCCGCACCGGCGAGCCGTCGGCGGCGCGATACCGGAATCCCTTGCCGGCGCGCAGCCGCATGATGCCCGGCGCCGCGTCGGTCACGTAGCGGAGATGACCGGAGACCGCGACCTCGTTCGGATCGGGCGGCGCGGTCGCCACCCGCGCCACGCCTCGGGGTTCGCGCATGAGCGGTGAGAGCAGCAAGGGACGTGCCCGGTCGTGGACCGGGTCCCGGACATCGGAAGCGCGCATTGCGGCCCGGTAAATTCGGCCAGGTCCGGTAGGGGTGACCGGGCCGGCCTTACGTGCCGACGCTTCTGCCGCGGCCACGGCGCGGCTCAGCGCCCCAGGATGTGCTGTCCGCACGCGGCATTCCGCGGAGGCACATCGCTTGCTGCCTCCGGGAAGCCACGAAGCCCGAGTCCAGCGCGAAGGAGGGGGCCGCCATGGTGAGTCGCGAGGAGCTCGACAGCCTAACCGCGGCTCCGGAGGAGCACACCTGGTGTCCGGTGGCCATCGACGCACGTCCGAGCGGTCGGGCGCGCAAGGCGCCGGCGCGCGGCGCGAAGGGCGGCCGGAGCGCCCGGAAGGGCGGCGACGAGCCGGCCGACGCGAAGTCGCCCGATCCGGAGGGCGTGGACTAGCGCGGGTCGGCTAGCGGTCGAGCCAGACGTTCTGCATGCGGCCGAAGCTGTAGAGCGAGTGGTGCGGCACCAGCCCCTTCACGTGGGGCCAGTGGGCGAAGTGGTCGATGCCCCAGGCCACGGTGGGCCGGGCCTCCCCCGCGATCAGCTTCTTCTGGATCTCGTGCACGATGGCGAGCCGCTTCTTCGGATCGAGCTCCTGGGACTGCTGCTCGATGAGACGGGACACGGCCTCGTCGCAGTAGCTCGTGTAGTTCCGGAGCGAGGTGCAGGTGTAGTTCTCGAAGAGGATCGCGTCGGGGTCATCCACGCCGTAGCCCGAGATGTTGATGCCGAGCTGGAGCTCCTTCCGGGTGGTGGCGCCGTACCACTGCACGCTGTCGAGCTGCTTGACCGTGATCTCCACGCCCACCTGCTTGAGCTCGCTCACCACGTAGGAGGCGAGGTCCACGTAGGTGGCGATGCCGCGGGTGTGCGCCTCGAACCGCAGCGGGTTCGAGGGCCCGTAGCCCGCCGCGGCCAGCAGCTTGCGCGCCTCCGCCTTGCGCCCCTCGGGACGACCCAGGACCTGCACCACCTCCGGCTCGGTCAGGCCCCAGGACCCGAACGGCCTGGGCACCAGCGCCCCTCCCGCGACCGCCGCGCCCTGCAGCGCGCCCTTGATGTAGCCGTCCCGGTCGACGGCGAGGTCCACCGCGCGCCGCACCCGGGGGTCGTTGAACGGCGGCCGCGCGTGGTTGATCAAGAGATTCGGGGACGTGAGCGAGCCCACGCGGGTGATCACCATGCCCGGCACCGCGCCCTTGAGCTGGTCGGCGATGTTCTTGGTGATCTCGCCCGGGGCCGCGGTGTCGAGCCGTCCGGCCTGGAGCGCGGCGGTTCGTGTGCCACGCTCGCTGATGATCACGTACTTGAGGCCGTCGAGGTACGGGCGGCCCTTCACGAAGTAGTCGGGGTTCTTCACGTACTCGACGGACTCGCCCCGCCGCCACTCCTTGAACTTGAACGGGCCGGTGCCCACGCAGCGGCTCCGCTGCTCCGCCAGCGGGACGTGCGCGGGGTAGACCGGCGACTGCCCGGAGGCCAGCATCATCAGGATCGACGGCTGCGGGCGCTTCAGCCGGAACACCACCGTGTAGGCGTCCGGCGCCTCGATGGCCTCGACGTTGGCGTACCAGTCCTTCCGCGGATTCAGCCGGAGCTTGGTGGTGACATCGGGCGCCTCGCGCACCAGGTCGAAGGTGAACTTCACGTCCTTCGAGGTGAACGGCTGGCCGTCGTGCCACTTGACGTCGTGGCGGAGGAAGAAGACCAGGTTGCGGTAGTTGTCCTGCCATGACCACTTCGCGGCCAGCTCGCCCACGATGGTGTCGGGCGTCTCCATCGGCTTCGCGGGATCGAAGTACACCAGGTTGTTGAAGCACGGGGAGGCCGGCCAGACCGTCGCGATCGTCGAGGTCTCGATGATCGAGAGGCCCTGGGGCAGCTCCTCGCGCTGCATGACGGTCAGCACCCCGCCGTACTTCGGGGTCTGGGCGGGCAGCGCCGTGGGCGTCGCGAGGGCCACCAGGGTCAGGATCAGCGTCGCGGCCAATCGCCAGGGGATCATGCGAGGTCTCCTTGGAGCGAGCATGCGGGGGGAGCGAGCATGCGGGCGCGGCTAGGGCCGGCCCTCGATCGCGACGTCGAGCAGGAACGGGCGGCCCGCGCCCAGGGCGCGCCCGAGGGCCGGGCGCAGCTCGGCGGGGTGGCCCACGCGCATGCCCTCCACCCCGAGGCCGCGCGCGATGTCGACGAAGCCCAGGTCGGGCGAGACCAGGTCCATGTTCGGGTAGCCGCGGTCGGGCTTCGCGCCGAACCGCTGCCGGTACGTATCCATGTTGTGCTTCAGGATGCGGTACTCGCGGTTGTTCAGGATCACGAAGGCGATGGCCAGGTCGTGGTGGGCCGCGGTCCAGAGCGCCTGGATGCTGTACATCGCGGAGCCGTCGCCGGACAGGGCCACCACCGGCCGGTCGGGCCGCGCCAGCTTGATCCCGATGGCGCCGGGCAGGGCCTGGCCGATGCCGCCGCCGCGCGCGCCCACGTAGTCGCCCGCGCGCTCGAACTGGATCGTGCGGGCCAGATCCGGGCCCGCGGTGATCGCCTCGTCGACCACGATCGCGTCGTCGGGGAGCGCGCTCTCCACCTCGGCCATCAGCCGTGGCATCGAGATCGGCGCGCTGTCCCAGCGCTTGGCCGCACGGGCCCGCTGCGCCTGCGCGTCCTGCGCCTTCAGGGCCCGCAGGACCTCGTTGCGCGCGGCGGCCGCGGCGCGGAAGGCATCCCCGGCCTCGCGCTCCACCGCGCTCCGCAGCGCGGCGAGCGCGGCGCGCGGCTCGCTCACCAGGCCCACCGTCACCGGCAGGTTGTGGGCGAGGCGCTCCGGCGAGGTCTCGACGTGGATGGCGGCCGCGCCGGGCGGCAGGGGAGAGCCGGGCGCGTACCACACCTCCTCGAAGAAGGGGCCGCCCACCAGCAGCACCACGTCGGCCTCGTCGAGCGCCCGGCGGATCGCCACCGCGTCGAAGGGGAGCGAGAGCCGGAAGTTCGGATGGCGGCTCGGCACCACCTGCCGGGCGCGGATGCCCTCGCACCACACCGCGGCGCCGAGCCGCTCGGCGAGCGCCAGGAGCTCCGCGGCGGCGGGCGCGGCGTCGTCGCCGGCGACGATCACCGGGCGCCGGCCGCCCAGCAGGAGCGCGGCCGCCTCCGCGACGCCGGCCGGATCGGGCGCCGGCGCGCGGTGGAGGCGTCCCGGAGCGAGCGGCCCCTGGTCCGTCTCCTGCTCCATCACGTCGATCGGCAGGGCCACGAACACCGGCCCCGCGGGCGGATCGGTGGCGATCTTGACCGCGCGATGCATGATCAGGGCGAGCTCGTCGGCCCGCTCGACCTGCACGCTCCACTTGGTGAGCGGCGCGGCCATCGCCACCAGGTCGTGACCGAGCACCGGGCCCCGCAGCCGCAGCCGCGTGTCCTGCTGCCCCGCGGTCACCACGAGCGGCGCGCGGGCCTTGAGGGCGTTGTACAGCATGCCGAGCGAGTTGCCGAGGCCCGGCGCCACGTGCACGTTGACCACCGCCGGGCGCCCGGTCGCCTGCGCGTGGTAGCTGGCCGCGCCGAGGGCCACGCCCTCGTGGAGGGCCACGATGTAGCGCAGCCGGGGATAATCCAGCAGCGCGTCGAGGATCGGGCTCTCGGTGGTGCCGGGATTGCCGAAGATGTGCTCCACCCCGTGGGCGAGCAGGCTCTCCATGAAGACCTGCCGCCCGCGCATCCCGCCTACCCGCGGCTCCGCAGCACGCGGCCGGGCATGGCCCCGGAGTGCTTGCCCTCGTCGTAGAGCTGGGTGCCGGCCACGAAGGTGGCCTTGATGCCTTCCGATTCCGCCACCAGCCGCCGCCCGTTGCAGGGCAGGTCGTAGGCGTAGCGCGGGGTCTTGGCGGAAACCGTGTCCGGGTCGAACAGCACCAGGTCCGCGACCTTGCCCTCCGCGAGCACGCCACGATCCGGGATGCCGAACACGGTCGCGGGCACCTGGGTCAGCTTGTGCACCGCCTTCTCCAGCGTGAGGGCCTGCCGCTTCCGCACCCACAGATCGAGCAGGGCGGTGGCATAGCCCACGTCGCAGATGAAGTCGACGTGCGCGCCCCCGTCGGAGAGCCCGATCAGGCAGCGGTCGTCGGTGATGAGCCGCTCGATGCCGGCGGGATCGAAGTTGAACGTGGAGGACTGGAAGCGCGTCTCGAGACCGTCGGCGATGCCGAGGTCGAAGTAGGCGTCGACCGGCCGCTTGCCCTGGGCGGCCGCGATCTCCTCGAGCGTCCGTCCCACGTGGCCGGACAGCTCCGGGCGGCCCACCTCGAGCACCCGCATCTGGCCCCACATGTGGTTGCGCTTGCGGCTCTCCAGCTCCTGCCGGAACGCCTCGCGGAACTCCGGGTCGCGGTAGAGCGCGATCTGCTCCGCCGGCGTGCGATTGAACGCCCGCTGCCAGGAGACGAACGAGCCGAACATGGTCGGGCTCTTCAGGTCGCCCTGGCTCATGATGGGCCGCGGCGTCACCTGCGGGATCGCCTGCTTCACGAGGTCGCCCAGCTTGGCGAAGGTCTGGTCGTGGAAGCCCGGATCGCCGGGGTGCGCGAAGAGGGCCAGCCACGTCACCGGCCGCCCGGTCGCGCGCGTGAGCTGACGCAGCAGCTCCACGTCCTCGTCGCCCACCGCGTACATGCCGCCCGAGTTCAGGATGATCTCGATCGCGCCGCGGCCGGCGTCGCGGAGGCCTTCGGCCACCCCGATCAGCTCCTCCCGGCTCGCGTTGCGGCACGCCAGCGGCCGGCCCTGGTAGCCACGTGGTTGCGCGAGGTGGTGGTGGTGAAGCCGAAGGCGCCCGCCTCGAGGGCCTCGCGCAGCAGGCGACGCATGGTGGCGATCTCGTCGCCGGTGGCCGCCCGCTCGAACGAGGCCTCGCCCATCACGTAGTGGCGGAGCGGGGTGAAGGCCACCAGTCCCGCCACGTTGATGCCGAGCCCGTCGCGGCCGACCGCGTCCAGGTACTGGCCGTAGCTCTCCCACTGCCAGTCGATGCCGGCCTTCATGACGTCGTAGGGGATCGCCTCGACGTTCACCAGGTCCTGCATCAGGATCTCGCGCGTCTCGGGCCGGACCGGGGCGACGCCGACCCCGCAGTTGCCCATGATCACGGTGGTCACCCCGTGCCAGGGCGAGCAGGTGAGAAGCGGGTCCCACGCGATCTGCGCGTCGTAGTGGGTGTGCGGATCCACGAAGCCGGGCGCCAGCACCAGGCCGTCGGCGTCCAGCACCCGCTCCGCGGTCTGGCCGGCCGACGGGCCGATGGAGCGGATGCGTCCGTCCGCCACGCCGAGGTCGCCCATGAAGGCAGGCGTGCCGGTGCCATCGACGATGCGCGCGTTCCGGATGACGAGATCGAGCATGGGCGCTCTCCCTGTCCTCGACTGCTGTGCGAGTCACCGCCGGGCCGGCCCGACCCCCGGGATGCCGCTTCCCCGGTCGCCGACCAGCAAAGGATGGCGACTCGCGAGCGCCGGGTCAAGCGCCTATACTCGCGGCCGATGCCGCCTCACCGCCTCGCCGCCGTGCTGGAGGTTCTGGGCGTCGCCACCCGCCTGGGCCTCACCTCCTTCGGCGGTCCGGTGGCCCACCTCGGCTACTTCCGGCGGGAGTACGTGGTGCGCCGTCGGTGGCTCGACGAGCAGACCTACGCCGACGTGGTCGCCCTCTGCCAGTTCCTGCCCGGTCCGGCGAGCAGCCAGGTGGGCATCGCGGTCGGCATCTTGCGCGCCGGCCTCGCGGGCGGGCTCGCCGCGTGGCTCGGCTTCACGCTGCCGTCGGCGATCCTCCTCGTGCTCTTCGCCCGGTCGATCCGCGGCCTCGACCTCTCGAGCGCGGGCTGGCTCCTGGGGCTCAAGATCGCGGCGGTCGCGGTGGTGGCGCAGGCCGTGTGGGGGATGGCGCGCGCGCTCTGTCCGGATCGGGAGCGCGCCACGATCGCGGTGGTGGCGGCGGTCGTGGTCACCGCGTGGCCGGGCGCGTGGGGCCAGGTGCTCGTGATCGTGGTCGCGGGGCTGATCGGCCTGCGCCGGCTGCCGGGGGCGGCCGAGGGACCGTCCGCGGTCCCGGTGCGCGTGCGCTTCGGCCACGGTCTGGGCGGCGCGGCGCTGGCCCTCTTCTTCACGCTCCTGGTCGCGCTGCCGATCGCTCGCTACGCGACGGGCCAGCACGTCGTCGCGGTGATCGACGCGTTCTATCGCTCCGGCTCGCTCGTCTTCGGCGGCGGGCACGTGGTGCTGCCGCTGCTCCAGGCCGAGGTCGTGCCGCCCGACTGGGTGTCGCGCGAGCAGTTCCTCGCCGGCTACGGCGCGGCCCAGGCGGTGCCGGGGCCGCTCTTCACGCTCTCGGCTTACCTCGGCGCGGTGATGCGCCCGGCGCCGACCGGCTGGGCCGGGGCCGCGCTGGCCCTGGCCGCCATGTTCCTGCCCGCGCTCCTGCTCGTGGTGGGAACGCTGCCGTTCTGGGACGCGCTGCGCGCGCGCCCCGCGTTCCGCGCCGCCCTGCGCGGGATCAACGCGGCGGTGGTGGGGCTCTTGCTGGCCGCGCTCTACGATCCGGTGTGGACGGGCGCCATCCACGCGCCCGCCGACTTCGCGTTGGCCCTGGTCGCCTTCGGCCTGCTCGCGCTCTGGAGCGCGCCGCCGTGGCTGGTGGTGGTCCTCGCCGCCGCCGGGGCGCAGGCGATCGCCTGGCTCCGCTGAGCGGAGACCCGGGCGGTCAGTCCTCGAGCATCTCCACCCGGAAGAGCGCGCCGGGATCGTCCACCGCCACCAGGTGGTGGATGGTGAACTCGTACGCCTCGCCCGCGCGCAGGTCCGAGGGCGAGAAGGGGAACGCGAGGTTGCCCGCGATCGCCTGGCGGCCCGGATAGGTCACGTGCAGGGCCACCGAGCGGGCGAGGGCCAGCACCGCGGCCGAGGTCTCCGGATCGTCCGCGATGACCTCGATGACCAGGCCGATCTCGTGCGGCGGGGCCGCCCCGCCGGGCTCGAGCGGGCCCATCACGCCGTCGCGGCCGTAGACGTGGAAGAGCAGACGGTAGCCGTCGGGATAGGTCTCGCCCACCCGGTTCCGCACGTTGGCGAGGTACGCGTCGAGGTTGGCGATGAGCCGCGGCTCGCGCACCCCGGCGATGGCCAGGGTGCGGAATCCCACCCGGGCCACGCCCTCGAGCTTGAGCGTCGGCGTGGCCGACGGCACGAAGCGGGTGCCGGAGACCCGCACCGCGCGATCTCCCGCCGCCTCGAAGCGGGTGGCCTTGAGGTCGATGTGCCCGTGCGGCAGGTGCAGCTCGTAGGGGTTCGCCCGCTCGTAGAGCGAGTGCGCGGCCACCGAGGCCACCGTGCACACCTTGTCCGGGTTCGGCGGCTCCACGAGAAACGCGTCCTCCTCGATGACGCCGAGCAGGCCGTCCGAGCCGTGCCGCGGGTAGGCCGCCGCCCCGCCGCACTCGAGGATCTTGCCCATGTGTAGCGCGAGGCCGGGATCGAAGCCGGCGCGGATGGGGAGGGCCGCGATCACCGCCGCGTCGCAGGCGCGCCCGGCGATCACCACCTCGGCGCCCGCGTCCAGCGCGGCGAGGAAGGGCTCGACGCCCATCTGGGCCACGATGCGCTCGGCGCCGTCGACGTCGGCCGCGGTCAGCGCACGGTCGTGGTCGAGCGGGCGCACCCGGCCCGCCGCGAGCTGGGCGCGCAGCCAGCCGCGGTCCACCTCCGCGTCGATGGTGGCGGTGCGGAAGCGGTAGCCGCGCTCGCGGCAGAGCTCCCGGTAGAGCTCGATCGTCCACTCGAGGTGTGGGCGTCCGCCCCCGCCCCCCGCGGAGCCGATCAGCACCGGGATGCGCCGCGCCCGCGCCGCGTCCAGGATCATGGTGAGGTCGCGCTTGGCCGCGCGGCGGTTCACGAACGGCACGCCCGCGCCCAGGTAGTAGGGGCCGGGATCGGTGGAGCCGGCGTCGAGCGCGAGCACGGCGGGGTCGCGGGCGAGGCCGCGCTCCATCGAGCGGGGCGGGATGCCGTAGCCCAGCATGCCGAGCGGGGCGAGGACGGTCATGGAATGGGCGGGGGAATGCATGGGCGCGGACCTCAGGCGGTCTCCGGCCACTCGATGGCGTGGCGGGCGAGGGGGACGTGCTGCTGGGCCCCGTACACGTCGGTCTCGCCGACCGCTCCCGAGGCCCACGGGCGCTTGAGTGTCACCTTCACCGCGAAGGCGGGCTCGAACTCGATGATGTCGACCACGTCCTCGGGGGCGAGCCCGTAGAGCCGGGCCACCGTGGCGCGATCGAGCGGGCGGCGGGCCACGAAGGCCCGGTAGGTCGCCTCGTCCGGGAACACGATGTCGAGCGTGAGCAGGAACGGCCCCGCGTTCTTGCTGGTGACGAACGTGGCGATCTCGCCGATGGTGCGCATCCGGGCCCATGGCACCATCGGACCCGGCTCCTGTCAATACTCGCCTTGACAAGCCGCGGCGCGCGGCGCTACTTGAGTGCTCATGCTCCCGTCCGCCCCACGGTCTCGCCCGAGCCTCCGGGCCCTGCTCGCCGAGCCGGGCCTGCTGGTGGTGCCCGGGGCCTACGACGTCATCACCGCGCGGCTCGTGGAGCAGGCCGGCTTCCCCGCCTGCTACATGACCGGCTCCGGCGTGTCGATCAGCGCGCTCGGCATCCCCGACGTGGGGCTGATCTCGTTCTACGAGGTGCTGGTGCGCCTCGAGCAGATCGCGGGCGCGATCGCCCTGCCGGTCATCGCCGACGGCGACACCGGCTTCGGCAACCCGCTCAACGTGCTGCGCACCGTGGCCGAGTTCGAGCGGCGCGGGGCGGCCGCGATCCAGATCGAGGACCAGGAGATGCCGAAGAAGTGCGGCCACGAGCCGGGCCGGCGCCTCGTGCCGGTGGAGGAGATGACGGCCAAGATCGAGGCCGCGCGGGCCGCCCGCTCCTCGCCGGACTTCCTGATCGTGGCCCGCACCGACGCCCGCAGCAGCCTCGGCCTGGACGAGGCCATCGCGCGCGGGCGCGCCTTCGCGGCGGCCGGGGCGGACGTGATCTTCGTGGAATCGCCGGAGAGCGCGGCCGAGATGCGCGCGATCTGCGCCGCGATCCCCGCGCCGACCCTGGCCAACATGGTGGAGGGCGGGCGCACCCCGATCCTGCCCCAGGCCGAGCTGGCCGAGCTCGGCTACAAGATCGCCATCTATCCCAACGCCCTCACCCGCATCATGGCGCGCGCGGGCCAGCGCCTGCTCGCCGAGCTCAAGTCGACCGGGACCACCGCGGCGCTCGCGGACGAGATGCTGACTCACGGGGAGCTCTGGGATCTCTTCGGCCGGCGCGAGTGGGCCGAGCTCGAGGCGCGCTTCGTGACGCGCCGGGCGCCCTGAGTGGCGCGCCGCCGCGCGGCGATCAGTCGGGGAGGGGCGGCCGCCGGCCCGCCCAGCCCGCGGCGCGCTCGTAGGCGCGCCCCGCGCGCAGCAGCGTCGCCTCGTCGAAGCGCCGTCCGATCAGCTGCAGCCCGATCGGCAGCCCACCCGCGGTGAAGCCGCACGGCAGCGAGAGGGCGGGCACGCCGGCCAGGCTCGCGGGGGTCGTGTAGGAGCGGCGGTTGAAGAAGCGCCGGCCCGCCTCGCCGCGCGAGGCGATCGGGGCCTGGCCGCTCGCGATGGCGGGCGCCGCGGTGGGCGCGGTGGGAGCGAGCAGCACGTCGAAGCGCGCGAGCGTCTCCCACACCTGGGTCCGGATCGCGGCGCGCGCCCGCGCCGCCTGCTGGCCGAGGGTGGCGGGCACGAGCGCCGCGGTGAGGAGCCGCCGCCGCGTCCCCGCGTCGTAGTCCCCGCCGCGCGCGCGGAGCGTGCGATGGTGCCACGCGGCCGCCTCGCCGTCGGCCAGGGCCATGAACACCGCGCCCGCCATCGGCAGCAGCGGCAGCGCCACGTCCTCCACGCGCGCGCCGAGGCCCCGGAGCGCCTCCGCGGCGCGCCGGACCGCCTCCCGCACCGCGCCCTCGGTGTCCGCGCTGTCGACCAGCGTGGTGACGACGCCGACCGAGAGCCCGCCCGCGCCGCGCTCGAGATCCGCGCGCGGGTCGACCGGGGCCGCGCGCAGCCACGGGTCGCGCCCGTCGGGGCCCGCGATGACCGAGAGCAGCAGCGCCGCGTCCTCCACCGAGCGGGTGAGCGGACCGGGCGCGTCCATCGACCACGCCACCGGCACGCACCCCGCGCGCGGCACCAGGCCCCACGTCGGCCGCAGGCCCACCGCGCCGCACCACGCGGCCGGGGTCCGCACCGAGCCCCCGGTGTCCTCCCCGAGGGTGGCCGCCGCCAGCGCGGCCGCCGCCGCGATGCCGGAGCCCGACGACGAGCCGCCGGTCTCGCGGCTGCCGTCCCAGGGGTTGCGGGGCTGGCCGAAGGGGTAGGTGAGGGTGCCGCCGAGGGCGAACTCGGTGAGGTTGAGCTTGCCGAGCAGGATCGCGCCCGCGGCGCGCAGGCGCGTCACCACCGTCGCGTCCTCCGCGGGCACGCGCCGGGCGTGCAGCCGCGAGCCGGAGGTGGTGCGGATCCCCGCGGTGTCGAACTGGTCCTTCACCGCCACCGGCACGCCGTGCAGCGGCCCGACCGGCGCCCCGTGGCCGAGGGCCTGCTCCGCGGCCCGCGCCTCGGCCAGGGCCTGCTCGCGGCACACCGTGACGTAGGCGTGCAGCGTGCCGTCCCATCGATCGATGCGCGCCAGGTACGCCTGCACGACCTCGAGGGGCGAGATCGCGCGGGCGCGGATGAGGCCGGCCAGCTCGGTCGCGGAGCGGTACGCGAGATCCTCGCTCATCTGGGCGAGAGATCGGGCGGGAGATCGGGCGGCGCCACCGGCGACGGCTCCGCGCCGGCCAGGTCGAGCGCGGCGAGGCCGCCGAGCGCCTCCACGAAGGCGTTCAGACGGTGCGTGACCTCGACGAGATCGTCGTCGTCGAGCGGCAGGCCGGCGGCGGCGGCGAGTCCTCGCACCTGGTCGGGCTCGAGATCGCTCATGCGAGGCGATCCTACCGGGCGTCCACCTTCGCGGGCAATCCGGAATACGGCCGCGCGGGCCGGACGCGCCCGCGGCTGGCAGATCCGCGCGATTTCCCCTACTATCGGCCCATGACCTTCGACCCCTCCCGCACCCGCACCATGGTCCAGAAGGCCTGGGACGACTCCATCATCCCGGCCCTCACCGAGTACATCCGCATTCCCGCGAAGTCGCCCATGTACGACGCTCGCTGGGCCGCGAACGGGCACATCGATCGCGCCGTCACCTTGATGACCGACTGGGCGCGCGGCCGGAAGATCGAGGGGCTGCAGATCGAGGTGATCCGCCTCGAGGGACGCACCCCGGTCATCCTCATGGAGGTGCCGGGCAAGGGCGGCGAGACCGTGCTGCTCTACGGGCATTGCGACAAGCAGCCGGAGATGGTGGGCTGGGCCGCCGACGGCGGGCCGTGGGTGCCGGTGCGCCGGGGCGATCGGCTCTTCGGCCGGGGCGCGGGCGACGACGGCTACGCGGTGTTCTCCGCGCTCACCGCGATCGAGACCCTGCAGGCCCAGGGCGTGCCGCACGCCCGCTGCGTGGTGCTGATCGAGGCCTCCGAGGAGAGCGGCAGCCCGGACCTGCCCGCCTACGTCGAGGCCCTCGCCGAGCGGCTCCGCCCCGACCTGGTGGTCTGCCTCGACTCGGGCTGCGGCGACTACGAGCACCTGTGGGCCACCACCTCGCTGCGGGGCGTGCTGAGCGGCACCCTCACGGTGCAGGTGCTGAGCGAGGGCGTGCACTCCGGGGCCGCGAGCGGGATCGTGCCGTCGAGCTTCCGCATCCTGCGCCAGGTGCTCGACCGCCTCGAGGACTACCGCACCGGCCGCATCCTGGTCGACGAGTGCCACGTGGAGATCCCGCCCGCGCGGGTGGCGGAGGCGCGCGCGGTCGCGGGCGTGCTGGGCGGCAAGATTCCCAAGGCCTTCCCCCTGGTGCCGGGCATGCGGCCGGTGACCGACGATCCGGTGGAGGCGCTGCTCAACAACACGTGGCGGCCCGCGCTGGCGGTGACCGGCGTCGACGGCATGCCCGCGGTGGTCGACGCGGGCAACGTGCTGCGGCCGAAGACCTCGGTGAAGCTCTCGCTCCGCCTGCCGCCCACCGCCGACGCGGACCGCGCCAGCCGCCGGGTCAAGCAGGTGCTGGAGGCCGATCCGCCCTACGGCGCGCGCGTGACCTACGATGCGGGCGAGCGGCCCGGCACCGGCTGGAACGCCCCCGCGATGGCGGACTGGCTGCGCGACTCGGTGGCCCGCGCCTCCACCGCGCAGTTCGGGGCGCCCGCGATGTTCGACGGCATCGGCGGCTCGATCCCGTTCATGAGCATGCTGGGCGATCGGTTCCCCCGCGCGCAGTTCCTGGTCACCGGCGTGATGGGGCCCGGCTCCAACGCGCACGGACCCAACGAGTTCATCGATCTGCCGACCGGGGTGAAGGTGACCGCCTGCGTGGCGCAGGTGATCGCGGACCACGGCGCGGAACGCGCGCGCTGATCCGGACGCGGTCCTGTGCCGGGCGCGTGAGCGGCAGCCGCCCCGGCGTTCTCCTCGGCGTCCTCACCGGGCTCAACGGCCTCAACTACCTCGACCGCTACGTCGGGGCCGCGACCCTGCCGCTCATCCTGGCGGGTCTCGCGATCTCGGACACCCAGGGCGGCCTGCTCCAGTCCGCCTTCATCCTGACCTACTCGCTGGCCTGTCCGGTGGCGGGCTGGCTCGGCGATCGCCAGCCGCGCCTGCGCCTGGCCGCCGCCGGCGTGTTCGTGTGGAGCGCGGCCACCATCGCCTCGGGCCTCGCTCCCACCTACGGCTTGCTGCTGCTGGCCCGCGCGGTGATCGGGGTGGGGGAGGCGAGCTACGCGGTGGTGACCCCGTCGCTGCTCTCCGACTGCTACCCGCCGGACCGGCGCTCGCGCATGCTCGGGATCTTCTACGCCGCGATCCCGGTCGGCACCGCCCTCGGCTACGTGGTGGGCGGCCTGGTGGGCGAGGCCTTCGGCTGGCGGGCCGCGTTCCTCGTGGCCGGCGCTCCCGGCGCGGTGCTGGCGGGGCTGCTGCTCTTCCTGCGCGAGCCCCCGCGCGGCGCGCTCGACCCGCCGCGTCCGTCCGGAGAGACCCCGCTCGGCCTCCAGGCCTCGCTGCGCGCCCTGGCCGCGCGGCGAAGCTACGTGGTCAACACGGTCTCGCAGGTGATCTACACCTTCGCGATGGGCGGGCTCGCCACCTGGATGCCGACCTACTTCGTCCGCGAGCGCGGCATCCCGCTCGGGACCGCGGCGACCACCTTCGGGGTGATCCTGGTGGTGGCCGGCTTCCTCGGCACCCTCACCGGCGGGCGGCTCAGCGACGCCTTCGCGAAGCGCTGGCGGGCGGCCCACTTCACGGTCTCCGGGATCACCCTGGTGGCGTCGATCGCGTTCACGCTGCCCGCGGTGCTCTCGCCCACGCCGGCGGTGTTCTGGTCCGCCATGTTCGTCACCCTGTTCCTGCTGTTCATGAACATCGGCCCTCTCAACGCGGCGATGGCCAACGTGCTGCCCGCCGATCTGCGCGCGCGCGGCTTCGCGGTCACGACCATGGTCATGCACCTGCTGGGCGACGCCGCCTCGCCGTACCTGATCGGCCTCGCCTCGGACCGGGTAGGGCTCACGGGACCGGTGCTGACCACCGGCTGCCTGCTGGCCGTCTCGGGGCTGGTGCTTCTGTGGGGCCGCGCCTCGCTCGCGGCCGACCTCCCGCGGACCGAGCCCGGCCGGGCTTGAGGGGCCGCCGCGGCGGTGCTATGTCTGTCCCCGCGGTCGACGGTATCGCGTTCTGGAAAGGACGAATCATGAGCGTTCTGGACGGGCGGGTCGCGGTGGTGACGGGCGCAGGACGGCTGCGCGGGATCGGGCGCGCCACCGCGGTGGGCCTCGCGGAGATGGGCGCGGACGTGGTGGTGACCGGGACGGGCCGCGATCCCGCCTCCTACCCGGAGGACGAGAAGAAGGCGGGCTGGCGCGACGTGGAGAGCACCGCCGAGCAGGTGCGCGCCAAGGGCCGCCGCGCCATGACCTGGACCGGCGACGTGAGCCGGGCCGACGAGGTGGCGCGGCTGGTGGACGGGGTGGTCCGCACCTTCGGGCGCCTCGACGTGCTGGTCAACAACGCGGCCTATCCGCGCGGAAACGACCGGGTGCCGCTGCCGGAGCTGGACGAGGCGGTGTGGCGGAGGGTGCTCGACGTCAAGCTCACCGGCGCGTTCCTGCTCTGCAAGAAGGTGGTGCCGATCATGGTGAGCCAGAAGTGGGGGCGCATCGTCAACCTCTCGTCGATCGCGGGCAAGCGCGGCAGCCCCAGCACCGCGGCCTACAACGCGGCCAACTTCGGCATCCAGGGCCTGACCCAGTCGCTCGCCATGGAGGTGGCGCGCCACGGGGTGACCGTCAACGCGGTGTGCCCCGGCACCATCGAGACGGCCAGGATGGATGTTCTGGGGCGGGGAGACGGCTGGCAGCGCCAGCTCGACCGCATCCCGATGGGGCGCGCCGCCACCGACGAGGAGGTCGCGGGCCTCATCCAGTTTCTCTGCTCGCCCGCGGCCGCGTTCATGACCGGCCAGTCGGTCAACATCGACGGCGGCGTGGTCATGTGGTGAGAGCCGGCGCGGTGCGCGACCGCTGCGACGTCCGCACCGACGTCCCGGAACGTCGGCGCCGGGTGCTGCGGGCGGTCCGGCGGCTCACCCGGCGTCAGCTCGCCCGAGCGGCTCCGCCGCGCCGGGCGAGGAGCAGCTCGACCACCCCGCTCGCGGCGCGGCGCTCCTGCACGTCGGTGCGGCGCGCGAGCAGTCCGAGCATGCGCGCGTTGCCCGCGAGCACGTAGGCCCGGAAGCGAACCAGGCCGCGCGCCTCCGCCGCCTCGAGCAGCGCCTCGAGCATGACCGCGCCGAGGCCCCGGTTCTGCCAGCCGTCCTGGATCACCAGCGCGATCTCGACCGTGTCCTCCTGATCGGTGGGCTCGTAGCGGGCCACCCCGATCAGCTCGGGGTCCTCGGCCGGGCCCGCCTCGGCCAGCAGGGCGAGCCGCCGCTGGTAGTCCACGTGGGCGAGCAGGTGGGCCCAGTCGGGGGGCAGCCGCTTCATGACCGCGAAGAAGCGCTGGTAGGCGGTGTACTGGCTGAGCCGGTCGTAGGCGGCGACCAGCCGGCTCTCGTCCTCGCCCCGGATCGGGCGGATCCGGATCCGCGCGCCGTCGCGCAGCGCGACCTCGCGCTCGAGCTCCACCGGGTAGTCCGCCATCGGAACCCCTCCGCGCGGGTGGTTAGATGACCCGGAGGGCGCGGCCCACCTTCACGAACGCGGCGACCGCGCGCTCCAGGTCCGCCGTGGTGTGGGCCGCGCTCACCTGCACCCGGATGCGCGCCTGGTCGCGCGGGACCACCGGGTAGGAGAAGCCCACCACGTAGATGCTCTCCTCGAAGAGATCGGCGGCCATCCGGTGAGCGAGGCGGGCGTCGCCCAGCATGATGGGCACGATGGGGTGCTCGCCCGGGCGCAGGCCGAAGCCGGCCGCGGTCATCGCCTCGCGGAACCAGCGGGTGTTGGCGGCGAGGCGGTCGCGGAGCGCGGTCGAGCGGGACAGCAGGGCCAGCCCTTCGATCGCGGCGCACACCAGCGCGGGCGGCAGCGTGTTCGAGAAGAGGTAGGGCCGCGAGCGCTGGCGGAGCAGGCTCACCACCTCGCTGCGCGCGGCGGTGAAGCCGCCGCTGGCGCCGCCGAGCGCCTTGCCGAGGGTGGAGGTGACGATGTCGACCCGACCCGCGACCCCGCAGTGCTCGGGGGTCCCGCGGCCGGTGGGGCCGAAGAAGCCGGTGGCGTGGCTGTCGTCCACCATCACCAGCGCGTCGTACCGCTCGGCCAGCTCGCAGATGCGCGCGAGGGGGGCCACGTCGCCGTCCATGGAGAAGACCCCGTCGGTGGCGATGAGCCGGGTGCGAGCGTGGCGCGCCTCCCCCAGCAGGCGCTCGAGCTCGCCCATGTCGCCGTGGGCGTAGCGCTGGCGCTGGGCCCGGCAGAGGCGGATGCCGTCGATGATCGAGGCGTGGTTGAGCGCGTCGGAGATGACCACGTCCGGCTCGTCCAGCAGGGTCTCGAAGAGGCCGCCGTTGGCGTCGAAGCAGGAGGTGTAGAGGATCGCGTCCTCCATCCCGAGGAAGCGCGCGATGGCCGCCTCGAGCTCCTTGTGGATGGTCTGGGTGCCGCAGATGAAGCGCACGCTGGCGAGGCCCAGGCCCCAGCGGGTCAGACCCTCCTGGGCCGCCCGCACCAGCGCCGGCTCGTCGGCGAGGCCGAGGTAGTTGTTGGCGCAGAAGTTGAGCACCTCGCGCCCGGACACCGGGACGCGCGCGTTCTGGGGGCCCTCGACCACGCGCTCGCCCTTCCAGAGCCCGGCCTCCCGGATGCCGTCGAGCTCCGCCCGCAGGCGCTGCTGGGTCTCCCCGTACATGGCTGGTCCTCCGGATTCAGCGCGGCGGGTAGCGCCGGCGTATGTTCGGCGTCAGGTACTCCTCGAACGTGCGCGCGAGGTCGAACGCGGGGCGGAACTTCCAGTCCTCGCGGGCGCGGGTGTCGTCGATGTCCTCCGGCCACGAGTCCACCACCGCCTGGCGCCGCGCGTCCGGCGCGAACGTGATCCGGGCCGAGGGGAAGTCGCGCCGCACCAGGGCGGCCAGCTCGCCCGCGCTCGGGTTGAACGCGGTCACGTTGTAGACCGAGCGGGTCAGCGTGGCGGCGGGGGCCTCCAGCAGCGCGAGCAGGGCCGAGATCGCGTCCGGCATGGCCATGAACGGGATGCGGGTGTCCTCCCGCACGAAGCACGCGTAGGGACGGCCCTGGGCCGCGGCGTGGATCATCTCCGGGGCGTAGTCGCTCGTGCCGCCGCTCGGCAGCGTGAAGGCGGAGAGCAGGCCCGGGAAGCGGATGGCCCGGAAGTCCACCCCGCTCGGCTCGCCCGCCGCGAGCTGGCGGTAGTGGCGCGCGAAGTAGCGGCCGAGGTGCTCGCAGTAGAGCTTGTTGCAGCCGTACATCGTGACCGGGTCGAGCCGGGACTCCTCCGCGACCCGGCCCGCCGCGCGCTTGGCGGCGAGGTCGGGGAAGCCGTACACCGCGATCGAGCTCGGGAACAGGAACTTGACCGGATGGCCGAGCGAGCGCGCCTCGTCGACGGCCAGGTGCAGCAGGTTGAGCGTGCCCTGGACGTTCACCTCGTGGGCGGTCTCGGGGACGAACTCGGCCCGGGTGGAGAGCAGGGCCGCGAGGTGGAACACGATCGGGATCTCGAACTCGCTGCGCAGGCGCTCCAGCAGGTGCCGGTCGAGGATGTCGCCGATCTGGGTCACGAGGCAGCGGCGCGCGACCTCGTCGGGGATGGAGCGCGCGTCGAGGCCCAGCACGTCGTGGATGCCCTGGGCCGAGAGCTCGCGGATCAGACCGTGTCCGACCTCGCCTCCCGCCCCCGTCACGAGAACGACCGGCTTGCGCGCCACGCGGCTCTCCTCCCGTCGAGCATAGCAGGTCGGTGCCCGCGACCGCGCGGGACCGGCCGCGGGTGGCGGGCGCGCCGGGCCCGTGGCAGACTGACGCGGGAGGTTCCAGCCATGTCGACGCCAAGTCCCGCCTCGGGAAGCCGGCCGCCCGGCTGGCAGCAGGAGCACGCCCGTCGCTATGTCGCGAGCGGCGGTCAGGACGGCCACATCTGGGAGGGCGTGCCGACGCTCCTCCTCACCACCACCGGCCGCCGCTCCGGCCAGGCGCGTACAACGCCCCTGATCTACGGGCGCGACGGCGAGCGCTACCTGATCGTGGCCTCGCGTGGCGGCGCGCCCTCGCATCCGGCGTGGTACGACAATCTCAGCGCCCAGCCCGAGGTGCAGGTCCAGGTGATGGCGGATCGCTTCAAGGCGCGCGCCCGCACCGCCTCCGCGGCGGAGCGCGCCGCGCTGTGGAAGACGATGGCCGCGATCTGGCCCCCCTACGACGAGTACCAGGCGCGGACCGCCCGCCAGATCCCGGTGGTCATCCTCGAGCGGGCCTGAGCCGTGAGCGAGGCGTCGCGGCCGATCGAGCACGTGATCGTGCCGGAGCCGGTGGTGGAGGGCGCGGGTGTCCTCCTGCGCCGCAGCATCGGCACCCGTCGGCTCGATCATCTCGACCCCTTCCTGCTGCTCGACCACTTCGAGTCGGCGCGCCCCCAGGACTACCAGGCGGGCTTTCCGTATCATCCGCACCGCGGCATCGAGACCGTCACCTTCGTCCGGACCGGGGAGGTGCAGCACCGTGACTCGCTGGGCCACCGCGGGGCCATCGGGGCGGGGGACATCCAGTGGATGACCTCGGGCAGCGGCATCCTGCACGAGGAGATGCCGCAGGTACGGCCGGAGGGCATCGGCGGGCTGCAGCTCTGGCTGAACCTGCCCGCGCGGGAGAAGATGACGCGGCCGAAGTACCGCGACCTGACGTCCGCGCACCTGCCCGAGACCGCGCTCGCGGGCGGGGCGCGGGCGCGCGTGATCGCGGGAGACGCCGAGGGCGGTCGGCTGGTGGGCCCGGTGGAGGGGCTCGCGGTGGCGCCCAAGTTCCTCGACGTCACGCTGCCGGAGGGCACGACGTTTCGCGAGGCGGTGCCGCGCGGACACACCGCGTTCGCCTACGTCGACCACGGCCGCGTGCGCATGGGGCCCGCCGGGCGCGACGTCCGCGCCCCCGCGCTGGTGGTCTTCGGCGACGGCGACCTGGTGGAGGCGGCGGGCGCACCGGGCGGCGGCCGGTTCCTCCTCGCCGCCGCGCGCCCGCTCGGCGAGCCCATCGCGCGTCACGGCCCCTTCGTGATGAACACCCGCGCGGAGATCGAGGAGGCGCTGCGCGACCTGCGCACGGGCCACTTCATCCGGGACGACCCCCGCGACGCGTAGGCCGCCGCGGGGGCGCGCCCGGCCTACTTGAGCTTCAGGTCCTCGCAGGGCCCGGCGTACGGATAGCCCTGGATGAGCCCCGCCGCCGGCTGCTCGACGCGCGCGCCCACCCCCCAGAGGAACGCCTGCTGGAAGACCGGCGCCACCAGGGCCTGATCGATCACGATCTTCTGGATCTGATGGAGCAGGGCCTCGCGCTTGCCGCGATCGATCTCGTTGGCCTGCCGCTGGAAGAGGTCGTCGATCTCGGGCCGGGTGCCGTAGGCGTAGACCCCGCTCTTGGTGAAGAAGGGCTCGAGACGCGCGGCCGCGTTGCCCGCCGCGCCGGTGGCGCTGAACACGAGCCCGCGCAGCTTCTTCTCCCGCCAGGCCGCGAGGAAGGTGGCGCGCTCCATGGTGCGCACCGAGGTGCGGATGCCCAGTGCCTGCAGGTAGCCGCCGATCGCCTCCGCCACCGAGGTGTAGGGAGGCAGCGGGGTGAGATCGCCCGCGTCGAAGCCGTTGGGGAAGCCCGCCTCGACCATGAGCTGCTTGGCGCGCTTGGGATCGAAGGGGGGCGGGTCCATCTTGAGGGAGAACTCGAACTCGGGCGGCACGAACGCGCCCGCGGGCTTGCCGAGCCCGAGCATCTCGGCCTGGTTGATCGCGTTGCGGTCGATGGCGAGGCTCGCGGCCTGTCGCACGCGGCGATCGTGCCACGGCGACTTCGGGTCCCACTGGTCCAGGAAGTCGAGCCAGTAGACGCCGTAGAGGAGCGGCGCCACCACCCGCACCCCGGGCGAGCGCTTCAGGTCCTCGGCCACCGCGCCGCTGAAGAGGTACGCGGCGTCCACCTCGCCGGTCTTCACCGCGGCCGCGCGCGTGGTCTCGTCGGGGATCGAGCGCATGACCAGGCGCTTCACGGACGGAGCCTTGCGCCAGTAGTCGCCGAAGGCCTCGAGGGTCAGCTCGACGCCGGGGGTGAACGAGACGAACTTGTAGGGGCCCGCGCCGACCGGGGCCTTCTTGTAGGCCTCCTCGCCCACCTTCTCGATGTACTTCTTGGGCACGATCCAGCCCGCGCCGGTGGCGGAGGTGCCGTAGAAGGCCATGAAGTCGGGCCACTGCTCCTTCAGCACGAAGCGGGCCCGGTTGGGCGCCACCACCTGGACCTCCTTCACCTTGTCCTTGAGCAGCTTGCCGCCCGCGCCCTTGTACCGCTCGAACGTGAACTTCACGTCGTCCGCGGTGACCGGATCGCCGTTGTGGAAGCGCGCGTTCTTCCGGATCACGAACTCGTAGGTGAGGCCGTCCTTGGAGACGGTCCAGGACTCGGCCAGGCTCGGGGTCATGATGTTGCCGGGCATCGGCTTCACGAGCGCGTCGTGGAGCGCGTAGAGGACCATGAACGGGGTGATCAGGGCTTCGGTCTCGCCGGGGTCGAGCCACCGCGAGACCAGGGTCACGTGCAGGCCCAGGGCCATGGTGCCGTCCGGCGGGACCGCGCTGGCGGCGCCGGGACCGAGCAACGTCGCGAGGACGAGGAGCAGGATTGCGAGTCGACGCATCGCTCACCTCCGGGAAAGGTCGATCGGTGGCGAGAAGGTACCACGACCGAAATTCCGCGGCGGGGAATATCGGGCCCGCTTACGATGGGCGAATGAAGGGGATCATCCTCGCCGGCGGGTCGGGCACCCGGCTCTATCCCGCCACCCGGGGCATCAGCAAGCAGCTGGTGCCGATCTACAACAAGCCGATGGTGTACCACCCGCTCTCGACCCTGATGCTGGCCGGCATCCGCGAGATCCTGGTCATCACCACCCCCGAGGACGCTCCCGCGTTCCGGCGGCTCCTGGGCGACGGCCGGGACCTGGGCCTCGCGCTGTCCTACGCGGTCCAGCCGAAGCCGGAGGGGCTGGCGCAGGCCTTCCTGATCGGCCGCGATTTCGTGGACCGCGACCCGGTGGCCCTGGCCCTGGGCGACAACGTCTTCTACGGGCACGCGCTGCCGGTCTCGCTCCAGGCGGCGGCGGCGCGCACCGCGGGGGCCACCGTGTTCGCCTACCGGGTGGCCGATCCGTGGCGCTACGGGGTGGTGAGCTTCGATCCCGACGGGCGCGCGCGCGAGATCGAGGAGAAGCCGGCGCAGCCGCGCTCGAACTTCGCGGTCACCGGCCTCTACTTCTACGACAACCGCGTGCTCGACGTCGCGGCCGGGCTCAAGCCCTCCGCGCGCGGCGAGCTCGAGATCACCGACGTCAACCGCCGGTACCTCGAGTGGGGCGAGCTGCACGTGGAGCGGCTGGGGCGCGGCATCGCCTGGCTCGACACCGGCACCTACGACTCGCTCCTGCAGGCGTCCAACTTCATCCAGGCCATCGAGGAGCGGCAGGGGCTCATGGTGGCGTGCGTGGAGGAGATCGCCTGGCGCATGGGCTGGATCACCGCGGACGACGTCCGGCGCGTCGCGGAGCCCATGAAGAAGAACGGCTACGGGCAGTACCTGCTGGGCCTGCTGGAGGAGGACGGGCGGGACGCCTGAGCCTCCGGGAGACGGCGGCGGGCGCTCTCGGCCGCGCCGCCGTCCCGGAGCCCGGCTCAGAAGCGCAGCGGGTCGGTGAGGCGCGTCCAGCGCCCGTCCTTCACCACCGCGAGGAACGAGGAGTCGGCCCCCTGGTGCTTGTCGGGGGCGAAGCTCACCTCGGGGCCGTGGAAGATGTCGTGGTAGCCGCGGATCGACTCCATGGCCCGCACGAAGTTGTCGGTGGTGAGCTCGACCCCCGCCTTCTCGAGCGCGGTCACGGTGAGGTCCGCGGCCACGTGGCCGTAGATCGCGCCGATGTTGGGGTCGACCTTGTAGCGCTCCTTGTAGCGGTCGAACCACTGCTGGGCCGCCGGGGAGAGGGTGTCGCGATACGGCATCGCGGTGAGGCCCATCGCGTAGAAGCCCTCGGTGACCCCGCCCTGGGCGGAGGCCACGAAGAGATCGTAGGCCGCCGCGGAGCCGAGGAAGTCGACGTCGGTCCAGCCCATCTTGCGCGCGGTGGCGTAGGGGACGATGGTGTCGCGCACGATGGTGCCCATCACCACCAGGTCGCAGCCGGCCGCCTTCAGCTTGGTGACCTGGGCGGTGAAGTCCTGGTCGGTGGGCTTGTGGGTGGTGGTCTCGACCACCTTCAGCTTGAGCTTCTCGGCCTGCATCTGCACGCCGTCCAGCACCTCCTTGCCGAAGTCGGTGTCCTGGTACATCGCGCAGAGCGCCTTCTTGCCCTTCTTGGAGACGAAGTACTGGATGCCGGCCCGGACCTGGTCCACGTAGCTGGCCGCCCCGTAGAACTTGAGCTTGTGGAACGGCTCGTACATCGACCGCGCCGCCGAGAGGGGGAAGAGGTTGGGCACCCCCGCGTCGAACTGGTCCTTGAAGAGCGCGTTGTTCATGGGGGTGCCGAGGCCCGCCACCATCGCGAAGATGTGGTCGCGGTTGATCAGCTTGGCTCCCGCCTGCACCGCGCGCGGAACCTGGTACTGGGTGTCCTCCACGATCAGCCGGATCTTGCGGCCCTGGATGCCGCCCTTCTCGTTCACCTCGTCGAAGCGCATCTTCACCGCGTTCGACGAGGAGACCCCGTAGGTGGCGGCGGGTCCCGAGAGGTCGGTGTGCATGCCCAGCACGATCTCGGTCTTGGTGACGCCGCGCTGCTCCTTCTGGGCCGCGGCCACCCCGGCCAGGGCCACCAGGGCGGCCAGCGTGACGATCGTCAGTAGTCGCTTCATCCCTCGCTCCTCTCGTACATGCTGTCGATGAGTTCCTTGTACTTCACGTTGACGAAGGTGCGGCGGAGCTTCATGGTCGGGGTCAGCTCCTCGTCCTCGGGGGTGAGGAGCTGCTCGATGAGCCGGAACTGCTTGACCGTCTCGACCCGGGCGAGCTGCCGGTTGACCCGCTCGATCTCGTCCCGGATGAGGTCCTGCACCTCGGGAGCCCGGCAGAGGGACGCGAAGTTGCTGAAGGGCACGTTCCGCTCCTGGGCGAACTGGGCGACCGTCTCGTGGTCGATCATGACCAGGCAGGAGAGAAACTTGCGCCGGTCGCCGATCACCACCGCGTCGGCGATGAAGGGCGAGAACTTGAGCTGGTTCTCGATCTCGGAGGGGGTGACGTTCTTGCCTCCCGCGGTGATGATGATGTCCTTCATGCGGTCGGTGATCCGCACGAAGCCGTCCGGGTCGATCGTGCCGACGTCGCCGGTGTGCAGCCATCCGTCCACCACCGTCTCCGCCGTCTTCTCCGGCTTGCGGTAGTAGCCCAGGAAGACGTGGGGGCCGCGGAGCAGCACCTCGCCCTCCGGGGAGAGGCGCAGCTCGGTGCCGGGCCGCGCGAGGCCCACCGAGCCCAGCCGGATGCGGTCGGGCGGCATCGCGGTGGCGAGGCCGGTGTTCTCGGTCTGGCCATAGACCTCCAACATGTTGATCCCGAGCGCCATGTACCAGCGGATCAGCTCGGGCGCGATCGGCGCGGCCCCGGTGGCGGCACCGCGCGCGCGGTGCAGGCCGATAGACCGCTTGACGTTGTCGAGCACCAGGAAATCGGCGGCCCGGAAGGCGAGGCGCAGGTGCCACGGCACCGGCCGGCCCGCGATGCGACGGGTGGCGATCGCCTGCCCGATCGCGACGGCGCGCTCGTAGGCGAAGCGGCCGAGCGCGGTGGCGTCGCGCATGCGCAGGGCCACCGCGGAGTAGAACTTCTCCCAGATGCGGGGCACCGCGAAGAAGAGGGCGGGGGCGATCTCGCGGATGTCCTCCGGCACCGTGTCCAGGCTCTCCGCGAAGTTCACGGTGGCGCCGGTGTGGAGCGGGTTGAACACGGTGAAGGTCCGCTCCGCGATGTGGCAGAGGGGCAGGAAGGAGAGCTGCTGGTCGCCCTCGTGCAGCGGGGTGATGAAGTCGGCGTAGGCGAGCTGGAAGAGGATGTTGCGGTGGCTCAGCATCGCCCCCTTCGGGGGCCCGGTGGTGCCGGAGGTGTAGACCAGGATCGCGAGGTCGTCGGGCCGGGCCAGGTCGACCAGGCGGTCGAGCTCGCCGGGGTGCTCGCGGTCGTGGCGCTCCCCGAGCTCGAGCAGGGCCTCGAACGGCATGACCTGGTCGTCGCGGAAGCCGTGGAGTCCGTCCATGTCGTAGACGAAGATCTTCACCAGCTCCGGGCAGCGGTCGCGCACCTCCAGGATCTTGTCGAGCTGCTCCTCGTCCTCCGCGAACAGGAAGCGGGTCCCGCTGTCGTTGACGATGTACTCGACCTGGCGCGCGGAGTCGGTGGTGTAGATCCCGTTGGGGATCGCGGCCACCGACATCACCCCGAGGTCGGTGTAGAGCCACTCCGGCCGGTTGTCGGAGATGATCGACACCACGTCGCGGGGGCGCAGGCCCAGGGCCACCAGGCCCATGCCCACCCGCCGCGCCCGCTCCCCGTACTGGCGCCAGGAGATGCCGCGCCAGATGCCGAGGTGCTTCTCCCGCATCGCGACCCGGTCGCCGCGCTCGCGGACCACGTGACGGAAGAGCCGGGGCAGGGTGTCCTGGCCGTGCACGGTCGCGGCGGCGTCGGCGAGGCCGGGAGCGCGATGGGGCTCGGTGCTCAGCGCCATGTCTTCTTCCTCTTCCAGCGCCGCGTGCCGCGGACGCTCGATTCCTTGAGGCCGAGGTAGAACTCGCGGATGTCGTCCTTCAGCAGCAGCCGCTCGCAGGTGTCCTCCATGACGATGCGGCCCAGCTCCAGCACGTAGCCGTAGTCCGCGGTGTGGAGCGCGATGTTGGCGTTCTGCTCCACCACCAGCACCGTGACCCCCCGCTCGCGGTTGATGCGGCGGATGATCTCGAAGATGTCCTTGACGAGCTTGGGGGCCAGGCCGAGCGACGGCTCGTCGAGCAGCATGACCTTGGGGCGGGCCATCAGGGCGCGGCCGATGGCGAGCATCTGCTGCTCCCCGCCCGAGAGGGAGCCGGCGCGCTGCTCGGCCCGCGCCGCGAGCACCGGGAAGTACTCGACCACCATCTCCAGGTCCTTCGCGACTTGGTCCGTGTCGCGTCGCGTATAGGCGCCCATGCGGAGATTCTCTCGAACCGTCAGGAACGGGAACACCTCGCGCCCCTCCGGCACGTGCGAGAGGCCCAGGCGGGCGACCCGGTCCGGGTCCAGGCCATGAATGGGGCGACCTTCCAGGTTGACGGTCCCCTTCTGGGGGTCCATCACCCCGGAGACGGTCTTGAGGATGGTGGTCTTGCCCGCCCCGTTGGCCCCCAGGATCGTCACGATGCTGCCCGCCGGCACGCCGAAGCTCACCCCGCGCAGGGCCATGATGGGCCCGTAGTAGGTCTCGACGTTGCTCACGGTGAGGAGCGCGTCGGCCACGTCAGCCTCCGAGATAGGCCTTGATCACGTCGGGATGCGACTGGACCTCCTGACACGTGCCGGAGGCCACCACGCGGCCGTAGTTCAGCGCGAGCACCCGGTCCGAGACCGCGCTCACCAGGCTCATGTCGTGCTCCACCATCAGCACCGTCACGCCCAGCAGCGTGCGGATGTCCTGGATCCAGAACGCCATGTCCGCGGTCTCCTCCACGCTGAGCCCGGAGGAGGGCTCGTCGAGCAGGAGCAGGGCCGGCTCGGTGCAGAGGGCGCGCCCCATCTCCACCACCTTGCGGACCCCGTAGGGCAGGTTCACCACCAGGCTGTCGCGGTAGACCTGGAGATCGAGGAAGTCGATCACCTTCTCGGCCGCCTCGCGGTGAGTCCGCTCGAGCGCGCGCACCCGCGGCAGGAAGAGCATCTCCTGGAGCAGCCGGGGGCGGGCGTGGGCGTGGCGGCCCAGCAGGAGATTCTGCAGCACCGAGGCGTGCTCGAACAGCTCGATGTTCTGGAAGGTCCGCGCGATGCCGCGCCGGGCGATCTCGTGCGGCGGCACGCGCGTGATGTCCTCGTCGCGAAACGTCAGCCGGCCGTCGGTGGGGTCGTAGATGCGCGAGATCAGGTTGAAGATGGTGGTCTTGCCCGCCCCGTTGGGCCCGATGATCGTGAAGACCTGCCCCGCCTCGACCGCGAAGGAGACGCCGTCGACGGCCCGGATGCCCCCGAAGCTCACCCCGAGGTCGTCGACCGCGAAGAAGCTCACCGCAGGCGCTCCGAGCGCATGTAGGTCTTCTGGCGCCGGAAGGTGGCGCGCTTGTAGAGGGGGAAGGTGGAGAAGAACAGGTGCAGCTTCCGCCATCGCCCGTAGACGCCGAGGGGCTCGAACAGGATGAAGAGCACCAGGATGAGGCCGAAGATGCCGGGCTCGAGGCCGGGCTGCTTCACGAAGCGCTCCACCGCGAGGTACGCGGCGGCGCCCGCGTCCTTGCCCAGCACGCCGCCCAGGTGGCCGATCCACTGCGGGGCGTTGTCGCGCATCTCCGAGATCAGCACCGGCAGCATCGCCACGAACACCGCGCCGTAGAGGGCGCCGTGCAGGCTGCCCAGGCCGCCCACCACCACCATCAACAGGAACTGGATGGAGAGCAGCACGCTGAAGATGTCGGGAGCGAGGAAGCCGATCCGGTGGGCGAAGAGCGCGCCCGCGGCGCCCATGAGGCCGGCGGAGTAGGCGAAGGCCAGCGTCTTGTAGCGCGCGAGGTGCACGCCCATGGACTGGGCCGCGATCTCGCTGTCCCGGATGGCGACCCACGCGCGTCCGGTGGGGGCCCGCAGCACGTTGGCGGTGAGCCAGAGGCCGCCGATCAGGAACGCGAGGCACAGGAAGTAGAACGCGGTCTCCGAGGCCAGCGAGAAGCCGAAGATGACCGGCTTGTCCACCGGCCGGCCCTTGAGCCCGTGGGTCACGTGCTCCCAGCGGCTGAACACCTCCTGGATGATGAGGGCGAAGGCGAGCGTGGCGATGGTGAGGTACACGCCGGTCATGCGCAGGGCGGGCAGGCCCACCAGCATCCCGGCCCCCGCGGTGAGCGCGGCGGCGAGCGCGACCGAGACCACCCACGGCAGCCCCAGGTCCTGGAGGAAGAACACGTGGGCGTAGGCCCCGATGCCGAGGAACGCGGCGTGGCCCAGGCTCACCAGGCCGGTGAAGCCGGCCAGCACCATCAGGGAGAGGCCGCAGAGCCCGTAGATGAAGACCAGGCTGATGTCGCTCAGGTAGTCCGGCCAGGCGAGCGGCAGCAGCAGCACCGCGGCGAGCAGCGCCGCGTACCACCGCCGCTGCACCGGGTCGCGGAAGAGCCCCAGGTCGTGGTCGTAGGTCGTCTTGAACGCGAAGCGCATCGCGGCGGCTCAGACCTTCTTGCGGCCGACCGTCCCGAACATGCCCTGGGGACGGACGGCGAGCACCAGCAGCAGCACGACGTAGGCGGCCACGTCCTTCACCCCGGGCGGCAGGTAGGTGCCGGAGAAGAGCTCGATGAGCCCGATGGTGATGCCGCCCACCAGCGCGCCCGGGATCGACCCGAAGCCGCCCAGCACCGCGGCCGCGAAGGCCTTGAGGCCGATGAAGCCCAGGTTGATGTCGATCAGCGACACCGGGGCCAGCAGCACGCCGGCGATGGCGGCCACGCCCGCCGAGATGGCCCAGATCAGCGAGAACATGCGCTTGACCGGGATGCCCATGTAGTACGCGGCGAGCTGGTTCTGGGAGGCGGCCTGCATCGCCACCCCGACCCGCGAGTAGGTGAAGAAGGCGTAGAGCAGGGCGCACAGGACCACGGTGCCCACGATGATCGCCACGTACTCGTGGCTCACCGTCACCCCGCCCAGCCGGGTGGTCTTCGCGCTCCACGGGGTGGGCAGGGTGTAGATCTCCGAGCCCCAGGTGAGCGAGGCGAAGGAGCGGAACATGGCCCCGAGGCCGATGGTCAGCATGACCACCGCGAACTGGGGCTGGCCGATCACCCGGCGGAGCACCGTCGCGTCGAGGACCGCCCCGAAGAGGCCGACGATCACCACCGCGAGGGCGAACGCGGTCCAGTAGCCGACGCCGTACCAGACCACGAACATGTAGCAGACGAAGGCGCCCAGCATGAGCAGGTCGCCCTGCGCGAAGTTGACCAGCTCGGTGGCCTTGTAGATGAGGACGAAGCCCAGCGCCACCAGGCCGTAGATGCATCCCACGGCGAGGCCGTTCAGGGCGAGCTGCAGGATCGTGTCCAGCGCGGACCCCCCGGCTTCGAGCGCTCCGTCCGCCGCGGCGACCCTGTCGCGGCGTGACGGTAATGGGGGCGGTTATATCCGGCGGGCGCCGGTCAAGTCAATTGGCCGTTGCGGTCGGGCCCGGCGCGGGGCGGATCCACACCGCGGTGTCGTGGAAGACCGCGCCCCCGCGCGGGTAGCCGGGCTCGGCGCTGGTCAGGGCATTGATCCCCATGCCCCCCGTGAAGTCGCGGTTGGGCCAGATGCCCTCGACCACCACCACGCCCCGCTGCTGGCCCGGCCGGGGCCGGGCGTGGACCGTCACCTGGCCCCGCTCGTTGCCGAGCAGCACCGGCTGGCCCTCCGCCACGCCCAGGGCCGCGCAGTCGTCGGGGTGGAGCAGCGCGGTGGGCCGCCGCTCGCGGGCCCGCGAGGAGGGGGTCTCGCTGAACGTGGAGTTGAGGAAGGTGCGCGCGGGCGCGGCGACCAGGCGAAAGGGCTTCTCCGCGGTGGCGTTGTCGATCACGTCGAAGTGGTCGGGCAGGGCCGGCATGCCCGCGCCGCGCTCGCCATGGCGCGCCCAGTCGGGGCGGAAGTGGAAGCGCCGGTCCGGGGTGGGGAAGCCGTCCAGGAAGTGGGCGGTCTCGAACGGCGGCGCGAAGTCCTGGCCGCCCGCACGGAGGTTGGTCTCCGCGTCCCACATGCCGGAGATGCCCAGGGTCTCGTCCATGATCTCCCACGCGGTCATCTGGAAGCCGCGATGGGTGGCCCCGAGCCGCTTGGCGAGCTGGCAGATCACCCAGTGGTTCTCGCGGCACTCCCCGGGCGGCTCGATCACCTTGCGGGTCACCTGGAAGTAGGTGTGCCCGCTCGCGGTGTAGAAGTCGTCGTGCTCCACCATCATGGTGGCGGGCAGGACCACGTCCGCGAACGCGGCGGTCTCGGTGAGGAACTGCTCGTGCACGCAGAGGAACAGGTCCTCGCGCCGGAGGCCCTCGTGC
>Ga0207643_10000145_pt1 | contig 48099 bp, 44 predicted proteins | sample KBSMisM62_FD_184313 | JGI IMG/M metagenome (GOLD analysis project Ga0207643, IMG submission 184313) | Miscanthus rhizosphere microbial communities from Kellogg Biological Station, Michigan, USA - KBS Miscanthus M6-2 (SPAdes) (version 2) | ecosystem: Host-associated > Plants > Roots >... | reverse complement strand
GACGACGACATAAAGCAGTGCGTGGAGTAGAAATCCCCACAGAATGCCTTGTGAGATCGAAAGTGTGAGCGGGATCAGGACGATGGTGACGAACGCCGGCAATCCGTCTTCGAGCGACCCGAAGTCGATCCTGCCCACGGTCTGAAACATCGTCAGTCCCACCAGCACGAGCACAGCAGCCGTTGCGTAAGCAGGAACGGCAGCCGCCAATGGCGCAACGAACAGGCAGGGGAGGAAACACAGCGCGGTGACAATGGAGGCGCGTCCTGTCCGCGCGCCCATTCGGATTCCGGCGATGCTCTCGACGTACGCCGTGCCAGGCGAGGTGCCGACGAGCCCGGCGCCGAACGTCGCGCACGCATCGACGATCAAACCCTGCCTGAGATTCATCGGCTTACCGCCGGGCTCCACGAGGCCGGCGGCGCTTGCGACGCCGATGAACGTGGAGAGCGAATCGAAGAGATCGGTGAACAGAATCGTCACGATCGCCGGGGCCAGCGACAGTTGCAGCGCGCCGACCACGTCCAGCTTCAGGAAGACAGACGAGAAGTCCGGCAAGCTGACAAGCCGTTCCGGAGGCGCCGCGTAACCGAGCGTCCACGCCACCGCTGTCACGGCGAAAATCGCCGCAAGGAATGCCAGCGAGCTTCGCCGTCGCATCAGCGCGACTGCGATCAGGACGCCAGCCAACAGGAAGGCTGTCCGGTGATCCAGGGTTCCGACGCGAAGCAGCGTCACCGGATCTGACTCGATCAAGCCGGCATTACGCAGTCCAATCAGTGTGAGCAGAAGGCCGATGCCGGTCGCAGTCGCCAGTCGCAAGCCGGTTGGAATGGCCAGCGCGATCTGTTCGCGCAATGGTGTTGCCGAGACAATCAGGAACAGCACTCCGGCCCAGAACACGATACCAAGCGCCACCGGCCACGGAACCCGCTGCTGCAACACGATCGTGAACGCGAAGAACGCGTTGAGACCCATGCCTGGAGCGACCGCGAACGGCAGCCTTGCGTACAGTCCCATCAACAGCGTCATTGCGCATGCCAGCACGACGGTCGCCGTCAGCACTCCTGAGAAGGCCATGCCGGTGCCTTGCGATGCCAGGATCCCCGGATTGACGACGACGATGTACGCCATCGTGAAGAATGTGGTGATGCCGCCCACGATGTCGCCAGACAAGGTGGCTGGGTGGCTAGGTTGCTGGGTAGCTAGGTGGCCAGTTTGCTGGGTAGCAGGGTGGCCAGGTTGTTGGGTAGCCGGGTTGTCGGGTAGTTCGGTGACTGGGTAGCTAAGCTGGCCGGTCTCTGGGGTTGACGGCATCTCGGATATTCTCAACGCAGATACGCTGAGAGCCTACGGTAATCACGCAGTGTCGGCCGCCGTTCTCACCAACGGACGCCGCTCCCGAGCTACCCAGCGACCTAGCTACCCAGCGACCTAGCTACCCATTTACCCGGCCAGCCACCAAGCGATCCACGTGACAGCAATCATCATCGGCGCTGGCGCTGCAGGGTTGGCGACGGCGATATTCGCGAAGCGGGCAGCCTCTCATCTCGATGTCCGTTGCGTGGACGGCGCAGCCAGAATCGGGGCAAAGATTCTGGTCAGCGGTGGTTCCCGTTGTAACGTCACGAACCGTGTCGTGACCGAGCGCGATTTCTGGGGAGGCTCCTCGCGCGTCGTACGGAATGTGCTGCGAGCGTTTCCGGCCGAGCAGGCGGCCGCCTTCTTCGCGGGTCTCGGTATCACGCTACACGAGGAAGCCGGCGGCAAACTGTTCCCCGACACGAATCGCTCGAGAACGGTGCTGGACGGCCTTCTGGCGGAGGCGCATCGCCTGGGAGTATCGATTGAGACCGGCCGGCGCGTCATCGCGGTCGATCGTGAGCGGGATGGCTTTCGGATCGACACGTTGAACGGGAGTCGAATCGCTGCCGATATCCTGGTGTTGGCGACAGGTGGCCGATCGCTGCCCAAGACTGGCAGTGACGGGCTCGGGTATGAGTTCGCCCGCACGCTCGGGCATGGTTTTGTCGAGACGACGCCTGCGCTTGCGCCGCTCATGCTCGAAGGCGATCGGCACATCGCGCTGGCAGGTGTATCACACGATGCCGTGCTCAGCATGCGGGTCAATGGAGCACTGAAGGTGCGCATCGAGGCGTCGATGCTGTGGACGCACTTCGGGATCAGTGGTCCTGCGGCCCTGAACCTGTCACGACACTGGCATCGAGCGCGACTGGCAGGTCACGACGCGGATGTGCGATTGAACATCTGTCCAGGCGAAACGTTCGAGTCACTCGAAGCGTGGTGGCTCGCGCAGGAGCGCGCGCGTCCGAAGGCACTGGTCACGACCATGCTGGCGACGCGAGTTCCTGCGTCGGTTGCTGGCGCATGGGTAGCAGCGAGCGGCATCGATCCGGACACGACGCTGGCGCACCTCTCGAAGACCGATCGGCGGCGAGTGATCCACGCATTGCTCGACACGCCACTCAACGTGCCGGATAGTCGCGGTTATTCATACGCCGAAGTCACCGCCGGTGGAATTCCACTCGACCAGATCAATCCGGCGACGATGGAATCGCAGATGTGTCCGGGGTTGTTCCTCGTCGGCGAAATTCTCGACGTCGATGGGCGCCTCGGCGGCTTCAACTTTCAATGGGCGTGGTCGTCTGGTTGGGTCGCGGGGCAGGCGATTGCGAAAGCGAGTCGCGTGTGAATGATCCGGCGAAGTGGCTCACGAGCAACCGGCCCTTGTTGCCACCCTCCGGAGACGCACTCGATCTGGCCTGTGGCTCCGGGCGTCATGCAATCTGGCTGGCCGAGCAGGGCTTTCGCACGCTGGCCGTCGATCGCGACATCGTTGCCATCGACACGCTGACGCACGAGTCGCGGCGTCGCGGTCTCTCGATTCAGGCGCGCGCCGTCGATCTTGAGAATGGCGGGCCGTTCCTGAAGGCTGATTCCTTCGATCTGATTGTCGTCGTGCACTACCTGCATCGGCCGCTGATGCCGGCGCTGGTGAGCGCTGTCCGTCCTGGCGGCGTCCTGGTGTACGAGACCTTCACGCGTGCGCAGGCCGCGCGCGGGAAACCCACGAACCCGGCATTCCTGCTCGAGCCCGGCGAGCTGCCGATGCTCGTACGCCCCCTCCAGATTGCGGCCAGCCGCGAAGGGGACTTCGACGGCCGGTCATTGGCTTCTGTCGTGGCAGTCAGGCGTTAGCGGCTTTGTATTGAGCAACCTTCGCCGCGATCGTCCGGCGGCCCATGTCAACGCGACCGTTGAACTGGGCTCCCTCCGCAATGACGACCTGAATCGCGCTGAGGTCGCCCGTGACCTTCGCCGAAGGAGCGAGCTCGATTCGTTGTCCCGCCGAGATCGATCCGGTCACCGTGCCGTGCACGACGACGCGCGCGGCGCGGATGTCGGCTTCGAGAAGAGCCGGCTGCGCTATGGTCAACGTCGCATCGCGAAGATGGATGTTCCCCGTCAGCTTCCCCTCGATGGTGAGGTCTTCTTCGCACGTCAAGGTGCCGTCGAAGTCGACGGATGCGCCGATGTGAGTCATGGAGCCGTGAGACGACAAGCCTGAGCGAAGGTTGGTGCCTGAGGAGGGAATCGAACCCACACGCCGGGTGACCGGCGCGAGATTTTGAGTCTCGTGCGTCTGCCAGTTCCGCCACTCAGGCCCGCATCCAGCATACCTCACCCAGCAACCCGGCTACCCAGCTACCCAGCTACCCAGCTACCGATCCGTCCTGATCACCCGGCCGTTCTTCATCACGAACGACACATGCTTGAGCGCCGTGATGTCCTCGAGCGGGTTGCCCGTGGTCGCGATGATGTCGGCGGCCAGCTGCGGCCGGATCGCGCCGCGTTCCTTGTCCACCCCGAGCAGCTTCGCGGCTGTCGGAATCATCGCCTTCACGACGTCTTTGGCGGAGAAGCCGGCTTCAATGTAGCTATCGATCCACTGGACGGACGTTTCTCCGCGCGACATCCCCGGAAGCTCGCTGATCGCGTCAGTCCCGAACGCAATAGGAAGACCGACACGGTGACCGCTGCGCAGCCGCGAGATCTCGTCCGCGTATTCCTTCCGCGCTTCGTCATCGTCGCGCAGTTGCCGCAACGAGGCCATCGGAAACGGCGTGAAGACCGCCGTGACACCGTGCTGCTTGGCGACCTCGAGGTCGGCATCGGTGATGCCGTTGAGATGCTCCAGCGAGGCGACGCCCGCCGCAGCCGCGTTGTGCGCGCCCGCTGCGGTCCACACGTGAGCCGCCACCTTGAGCCCGGCGCGCGCGGCTTCCTGGACGATGAAGCGGATGTCATCCTCGGAGTAGATGTACGGCTGATCGTCGACGACGATCTTGATGACTGTCGCGCCGAAGTGCGCGTTCTGCCGAATGGCCTTCTGCATCTCGTCGCGCGAGTCCGCGAAGAAATACTCGGGCTCGCCGAGCTGCGGCTTATCCGGCTGGAGCTGAAACTGCCCGCCGTAAGGGGCGATGATCCGCCCGGCGGTAATCATCGTCGGTCCGGGGATCAGGCCGGACTCGATCCCGGCGCGCACGCTCGTGCACGCATAGTTCCCTTCGTTGCCGACATCGCGCACGCTCGTGAAGCCGGCTTCGAGCATCGACCGTGCGTTCGCGACACCCTGCACCGCCCGGTAGCTGTCTGGATCGCGCAACGTGGTCAGAAAGTAGCTGGCCGCGTCACGTTTCAGATTGACGTCCATGCATAGATGCGTGTGCGCGTCGAACAGGCCGGGCAGCACCGTCGATCGCGATAGATCGATAACGGTCGCACCGGAAGGGATCTCGACGTTCGCGCCGACGGACACGATCTTTGTATCCTGAACGAGGATGACCTGGTTGCGCGAAGCCGTGCCCTGTTCAGGATCGACCAGCACTCCCGCTCGTATGGCAATCGTCCGGGCGGCCTGATTGTTCTGTGCACCGGCCGTCACTGAAAGCACCGTGCCGATAGACAAGGCGAAGCAGAAGAGTCGGCACATCTGGTAATAGTAGTCGGACAACGGCCGGCAACGGTCGACACGAATGGCGCCTGTTATGAACCCCGACGGCGGCGTGCCAAGCTTAGCCGGACATCGAGCGGGCACGCTCGCCGGCATGCTCTGCGTGTTGATCGTCGCGTTGTTCTATCTCTCGACGATCCGACAAGGGCACGACTGGGGCGACGACTTCAGTCAGTACATTCAACACGCAGTGAACGTAGCGCACGGCGCCTCCTACAGCGAGACTCGCTATCTGTACAATCCTGACAACCCATCAATAGGACCACGCCAATACCCACCTGGGTTTCCAGTCGCGCTGGCGCCAGTCGTGCGCGTGTTCGGTCTCGATCTGCAGCCGATGAAGGTCGAAGAGGTGCTTTTCTTCGTCGCGGCGCTGCTCCTCATCCATCGGCTGATCCAGCCACTCATGGCGCCCGCAGCTGGCGCAGCAGTGGTGCTCGCGGTCGGATTGAATCCTTACTTCTGGGACTTCAAAGATCAGATCCTCTCGGACCTACCCTTCCTTTTCTTCTTCTTCGCCACCCTGCTGTGTGTGACTCGCGCCCATGAGGCGGAAAGAAGTGCGCGACTTCGTGGCGTGCTTTCGGTGCTCGGCGGATTCGCGATGTATGCCTCCTACGCGACGCGTGTGATCGGCATCGTCCTTCTCCCGACCCTTATCATCAGCGACTTCATCAGGCATCGATGGTTGACGAAAGAAACGCTTTTGGCCATTGGCACCTTCACGGTACTGGCCGCCCTGCAGTACCTCTTGTTGACGCGCGACACGAGCTACACGGACTTGCTGGCAATAAGTGCATCCGTCATCGTCGCCAACGTCAGGTCGTATGCAGGATGGCTCGCCGAGATCTGGGCAAACGGATACGCACAGCTGCCACAGAAGCTGCTGTTTCTCGCGACGGTGGCCCTCGCTCTGATCGGATACGTTTCGCTTTGGCGGCAGCCGACGGCGACGCTGTTCGCCGTTGCCCCGTTGCTCTACCTCATGGTGATCGTGATCTGGCCGCTGGCGCAGGACACGCGATTTCTCATCCCCGTCATACCGATCTTCATCGCGTGCACGGTGCTGGGTGCCTTGTCGATTGATCGCGCAATCGCTCGCCACCGGCGCAAATCACACCTCGTGGTTGGCGTGCTTTTCGCTCTGGTGGGTGTCACCTACATCGCTCGCTACTCGACGCTTCCATTCGGCCGCCTCCAGGAAGGCATCGGCAAGCCAGAAAGCGTCCAGCTCTTCGACTTCGTAAGGACGTCCACCCGCCGAGACGACGTGATTGTCTTCAGCCGGCCACGGGCCCTGTCGCTCTTTGGCGAGCGGACCGTAACACCGCCGTCGCGGTCGACGGAGCCCTGCGACCTCTGGCGGTATATCCGTCACGTGCGGGCCGGGTATCTGGTGACCGGACCCGGCGCGGCGAACGACGAGGCGAAGTATCTTGCCACCTTTGTTCGCGACTTCGCGCCCAATCTCCGGGAAGTGATGCGAAACGCGGACGTCGCCATATACCGAGTGGAAAGTGCGCCCGCCACTTGTGTCGAGGTGCCGCGAGTCAACCGATAGCTCCGGCCCGAACAGGAGCGAGTGGCAGAGTAAGATTCCCGCGTGACGCACGGTGTCACCATCCTGCAGCCACAAGGCCCGGCCCAAGCCTCGACCTCCGGCCGCCGCACGACGGGGCTGGCGCCGGAGCTTCTGAGCCAATCTGTCAGCAGGCTTCGGATCCTCACGCTTCTCTACGCCTTCACGTTCTTCATGGCCGGCGTCTTCCCGAACCTGGTCAATCCGGAATGGCGCGCGTTCTATTGGGGTAACCCGGAGAACTGGGTGCCGGCCCTCATCTCGATTGCGATGGCGCTCGTGATTTGGGCGCTCGCAATGAGCCCGCGAATCCCCTTGTCGACCGTCATGAACGTCGGTCTCGCGTTTGAAGTCGTCAGTTGCTACGGCATTGCGCTTGCCGAGTATCTCGAGCCGACAAGGCTCAATCTCAACGGCTGGATTGGGTTGTCATGGGTGGCTGCGTGGGCGCCTCTCTTCACGGTGGTGATCCCCACGCGACCCGTCAAAGCCGCATTGGTCACGCTGGTGTCGGTGTTGTCGGTGCCCATTGTCATTGGCTTCATGGTCGTCTCGGAACGGACGACATTTCGCCCTGACGCCAATCGGTTCTTCTTCTGGACGGTGCTCCCGTACTTGCTTATCACCATCATGGCGTACGTCGGCGCGCGCGTCGTTTATACACTCGGCAGGGCGGTGACCGAAGCACGCGAGCTTGGCAGCTATCGCCTGGTCGAGCGTCTCGGGCAAGGCGGCATGGGCGAAGTCTGGCGCGCGAAGCATCGACTACTCGCGCGCCCAGCGGCCATCAAACTCATTCGAGCCGCCGATGGGGCGGGCACTGCAGCGCAGCAGGAGGCAATTCGTCGATTTGAGCGAGAGGCGCAGGTGACTGCGGGACTCTCTTCGCCGCACACCGTCCAGCTCTTCGACTTCGGTGTCGCCGACGATGGGAGCTTCTATTACGTGATGGAATTGCTGAACGGCCTCGACCTCGAGAGACTCGTGCAGCGATACGGACCGATCCCGGCGGAACGAGCCGTCTACCTGCTGCGGCAGGTGTGTCAATCGCTCGCCGAGGCGGAGTCCTATGGCCTGGTTCATCGTGACATCAAGCCCGCGAACCTCTTCGTGTGCCGCTACGGAGGTGAACACGATTTCCTGAAGGTGCTGGACTTTGGAATCGCCAAGCCAGCACCTGACATGATGCAAACCGGCGCGATGGGCTTTACGCAGGACAACGTCCTTCAGGGCACGCCAGCGTACATCGCGCCCGAGCAGGTCATGAATGGGTCGAATGTCGATGGCCGTGCGGACATCTACGCGACTGGATGCGTGGGCTACTTTCTCCTGACGGGAAAGCCCGTGTTCACTGGCGACACGCCGATGGCCGTCGTGGTGCAACACGCGCACAGCCAGCCGGCAGCGCCGTCGGAATCCTCGGAGTTGCCGATTCCGCCCGCGCTCGACCGCCTGATCCTGGACTGCCTGGCGAAGAGCCCGTCCGATCGACCCCAGTCTGCCCGCGAGTTGTCGCAGCGGCTCGCGGAGGTCGATATGGCGAATGCGTGGACCGAGGATCGGGCGCGCGACTGGTGGGGCACCCACCAGCCCGTTCCAAAAAGCCGTTTGAGTGTAGCTGGTCCAGAAGCGGAACCCGTGCGCCATGCGTGACGTGGCGAATCCGCGTTGGCATCCGATATCATCCCTGAAGCATGCGAATACTCGTGAGGCTGGCGACAGTCATTTTTCTGTGCGCATTCATGGTGTTCGGTCTGCTTGGCAGCGAACAGGTCGTACGTGGTCAGGCTCCCAGGACCGTGTGGGACGGAGTCTTTACGGCAGCGCAGGCTGAGCGCGGGCGCGGCTTCTACCTCGCGAACTGTTCCGAGTGTCACGGGGCGACGCTCGAGGGCGGAGAAAAGCAGGCGCTCAGAGGCGATCGGTTCTGGTCGGACTGGCAGGAGACCACCGTCGACTACATGCTTGGTCGCATCAGCAAGAACATGCCGTTCTCGGAGGATGGCTCGCTGGCAGGCACGCTGGGCATTCCGACCTATGTTGATATCGTGGCGCACATTCTCAACACGAACGGCTTTCCCGCCGGCGCGAGTGAGTTGACCGCGGCGTCCAGCACCGGCGTCCAGATCGTCAAGAAAGGCGGTTCCAGCGAGCTGCCCGCCAATAGCTTCGCGCACGTCGTTGGATGCCTTGCCAAGGGCGAAGGACGCGAGTGGAAGCTGACCAGAGGCTCGCAGCCGGCACGCGTGTTGGAGAGTCAGTCGCCGAACGTCAACGCGCCGCTTGGCGACCGCGAGTACGCGCTGAAGTTCGTGCTCACGTCGCTCGACAAGTACGTCGGCTATCGGATGTCGGTGCGCGCGACGCTGATGGGCGAGGGCGGCCGCGATGGCCTGAATGTCCGCGGTATATCTCCGGTCAGCCAGACCTGCGAGTAGCGATCCTTCTTCGTGTTCTTCGCGATTTTCGTGGCCTTCGTGGTTAGAAGCTCCACGCGAGGCCGACGGCGGGACGCAGCAGCCACGCGCTCTCGAGCCCGTGCAGCCGGATACCAGGTACGAGATCGACGTGATCGGTCAGGTGCACGCGCGCTTCGAAACCGGCAAGCGGCCTGACACCATACGTGACAGTTTTTGTGAGAGACGGGAACACGATGGGAGAGATGATGCCTGCGGGCAGAATGTCGAAGCGCGACTCGCTCTCGTACGTGTTGCGATAAAAGCCCATTCCACCGAGATACACCAGCGAGACCTTCGACGACAGCGTCTGGTTGAACCAGACGGTCGTCGAAAGCGTGCTGTGGCGCTGCGTGGCCCGCAACCGGTACGGCAATGGCGATGGAAACAGCTGCGTCGCGGTCAGATTGCCCGCCGCTCTCGCAATCGTCGTCAGGATCTCGGCGCTGCTCGCCAGCGGGATGGCGCCGCTGAATTCCGTTTCAATTTCTCCCGGCCGCGTGAACGCGAGCTCGATGCCCCAGTGGCTTCCAAGCGGCGTCCCTATGCGCAGACCAAATCCAATGGCCTCGCCACCTGACGGAACATCCAGTCCCAGCGACGACTCGGAGTGCGTGCTTCGCAGGACGTCTCCAACAAGGTCCACCCCGACATACGCGCTCTGAGCGAACGCGGTTCCCGTCCACACAATGACCAGCATTGCCGCCAATTTCAGCTGTTGGCGCATTTTCGTCTCGTCCCTCGATCGGTCTTTCGGTTCACAAGGATGGCTTGAACAGTTCTGGCAGCGACAGTGAAAATCCGGGAATGAGTGGCGTAGTGAGCACTGCGCGATCGGCGGATGAGAGCGATGTGTCAGCCTCCAGGCGGTTGCCCTCGCGCCGATGGACCGTAATACGACTGCGATCGGGATCGACGATCCAGTATTCCCGCACACCACCACGGTCGAACAGCTCTCGCTTGATTCGCTCGTCGCGACTGCGAGTGCTTTTCGACACGACCTCCACGACAAGAGCCGGTGCCCCCTGGATGTTCTTCTCTGTCATGATCTCGAGCTGGTCACCGGCGATGAACACGAGGTCGGGCTCGACGATGTCGTAAAAGGTGAAGATCACGTCGACAGGAGACAGGAAGACTCGCCCGAGGCCAGGACGGCTGGCCAGGAAGTTCGCCAACGCGAGGTACAGCCGGCCTATCAGATCCTGGTGACGCACGTTGGGTGCCGCCGTCACGTAGTGGACTCCGTCGATGATCTCGTGCCGAAGCCTGTCGTTCTCGGGGAACAACAGGAAATCGTCGTAGGTGAGCCGTCGAGCGGGATCAGCAGTCGGTGCCATCGGATCGCTCCCGTCCATGCCAGCATTGTAGCGTCGTCCCCCGATGACGATGCGAGTGGCATGCCGGTCGAGTTTGCAAGGGATTCGAAGCTGTGGAGGCCGATTGAGCGCAGAAAGTCCGATGCCGGTGACCGGTGAGGATCGCAGATAATCAAGCGCGTCACGGGTCGCTATGAGCGCGCCTAAGTCGGGTCATCCGCACTTCGTTGTACTAAGCTTCGAGCGCCCGGAAGGGGAGCGCTTTGCGATTTTTCGTCAAGGCGACTGGCTCCATGCCGCCTCACCGTCTCAATGGGGCTCACCCACGACGCACATCGAACAGATGGAGCGATTCGTCCGATCGCTGGAGCTCCTGACGGAGGAGTCTCTACGTACGCGGCTCCTGGATATGGGTCTCGCCGGCGACGCAGTGACGCATCACATCGTCAAGGCTCGCAACATCCGGCAGATGAACAAAAGTGGTTCATGGGAACTGGTCACGGCGCCTGGCTACCGGAACGAGGATGGGCAGGTCGTTGTCGCACGGACGGTTCGCACAGGGGACGATCTGATGCAGCGCGTCTTTCTGATGCGGTGCAGTGTCTGTGGTCATGAGTACGGCACCTACGGCTTCGAGATTCCACATCGCTGTTGCCCGAACTGTCAGGACGGGGCTCCGGGGGTGACGGTATGAAGGCCTGGCCGATCGGGACTGCTCTCGTTGCGGCAGCGCTCCTCAGCGGTGTTGCGAATGCGCAATGGCTGAATCAGAAGTTGCCGAGTACGCCACGGCTCGCCGATGGATCGCCAAATCTCAGTGCGCCTTTTCCGAGGACTGCGGACGGCAAGCCGGATCTCTCAGGCGTCTGGGAAGTCGTGGGCGACAGGGTCATGCCGACCGACGGCCGGATTCGGTCGAAATACGTGTACGACATCGCCTCGGACCTGCCTGGTGGAGCGCCGTTCCAGCCGTGGGCGAAGACGCTGCACGAGCAGCGTCAGAACGGGCTGGGCGTCGGCGCGCCGACGGAGCGCTGTCTTCCGCACGGCATCCCTGACGCGATGCTGACCCGCACACTTCCGTTCAAGATCATCCAGACCACCGGCGTCACGATCATTCTCTTCGAGGAGTTCAACAACTGGCGGCAGGTGTTCACCGACGGCAGGGCATTGCCGGTTGATCCTCAGCCAGCCTGGGTCGGTTACTCGGTGGGATCGTGGGACGGCGACACGTTCGTGATTCGGACATCCGGTTTCAACGACAAGTCGTGGCTCGATGCCGGCGGTACACCGCACACGGAGGCGCTGAAAACGACCGAGCGCATGAAGCGGATCGACTTCGGGCACATGCAGATCGAATTCACATTCGACGACCCGAAGACCTTCACAAAGCCATGGTCAGCGACGGTGAAGTTCAACCTGCTTCCCGACACCGACCTGCTCGAATTCCACTGCGATAACGAGAAGTGGAGCGAGAAACCGCGATAGACGAAAAAGGCGGGTCTAAAGAACAAGACCCGCCCTACGCTGCGTAGGCCGGGTCCTGCTCTTCGGACCCGGCGTAAAGAAAATTACGGCTCGAAGCTGCCCGGTCCGCCGTTGGTCGCAGGTGCGGCAACGTTCGCGTTGATGTTGCCGTTGGTCGCCTGCTCCACACCGGTTACCTGGTTGAAGGCGGCGAGCGTCGGCCCCGCTTCACCACGTGGGAGCATGCTCGGACCTGATCTGAGGAACACCTTCTCCGGCTCCGTGTTCTTGTCGAAGAGCACGCCGATGAAGCAGTTGCTCATCTCGTCCCAGTTTTGTGGTCCCCAAACGACCTTCTTCGCCGGATCGGGGTTGAAACGATTGGCGGTGGAGTTGTCGAAGTGGGAGATCAGCTGCAGCTTCGAACCCTTTGGCATCGCGATCGGCTCCGCGTACTGATAGCCCATCTGCCATTCGAAGTTGAAGTTGCCCTTGAGCACCGTCTGCGGCGACTTGCCCGGCGTCACGACGCGAAGCTCGAAGTCCTTGCCGCGAAGATGCATGTGCGGCTGCGCGTAGACCAGCTGCGCGTCTTCCCCGAACGTGATCTCGCTCACGACCTCCGCCGCTCCCTCGCCGGGAGGAATCGCGAGATTCAGCGCCGTGGGCCCGGCATGGAAGAAATAGCGCTTGTCCGGGTCCTTCTTCGCCAGCACGAGACCGAGCTTCGAGACGTCTGACGACGGCTTGCCTGACGTGGTGTAGTGCAGCTCGAAGACGAGATCGGAGCCCTTCGGAACGAACTTCGCCGCGCCCTCGATATCGAACGATTGCGCGCCAAGCCCGGGATTGAACTTGCCAAGGATGTCGTTTCCTTCCTCGATGGCGTTGCGACCGAGGATGTCCCGATTCGTCTCTGACTCGTACGCCTCACCGGGAACCGCGTTTTCCATCCACTTCGATCCGGGCGGCCGCACCCACACCTTGCCGTGGTGAAGCACCGCGGGATCGCCCGGGCGCATCTCGGCGGCCGAGATCCACATGTCCTCGGGGAAGTTCGTCTTCACGAGCACGTACTTGTAGTTGATGGTGCCGCGCGCCGGCAGTTCGAACGGCTTCGGCATTTCCACGATGATGTCGGGTTTGATGTTCCAGCCGTTGTTGAACGTGAGCGGAGCCGGGGCGTCAGCTTCGTTGCCCGCCGGTGCGCCTGCGTCCGCCCATGCGTTGAGCGTGGCAATCTCGCGATCGACAAGGCGCCGCTCGTTGGCGAAGTGGCCGATGCTCGGGTCCGCAAACCACGGCGGCATCTGCCTGCTGGTCACTGCTGCCTTGATCGCGCGCGCCCATGGCCTGGCCTGCTCGTACGTCAGGAGCGACATCGGCGCCACTTCACCGGGCCGATGGCAGCTTTGACAGTTGGTCTGGAGAATTGGCAGCACGTCCTTGTAAAAGGTAGGAGGCTCCGCAGCCGCCAGGGTCGATGCGCCCAACAAGGAACCGATGACCGCAATCAGACACGTTCTCATACGAGGAGTCTCCTCACACGTTGACCGAGAGATTTCAACAGTATACGGCCAAATCCGCGCTCGAAGCCCGCGAATTCGGTGCCCACTGGGAGTCCCGCCGAGTTTACGTAAATGTCTCACCAAACTGTGCAATTGCCCGTGCGAAAATGCGGATCATGACCCGAATCCTGAAATCATCCGGAGCGTTCGCGGCTCTGGTAACCATCATTAATTTGATTCCCTGCCTGGATCAGAACGTTGCGGCGCAGGCAACGGCAGCGCTGCCCGCTCAGGCTCCAGCTGCCGCAGGTGCGGGTCAAGGCGGTAGAGGTCAGGATGGCCGAGGGGCCGGGCCCTCCAGGAAGCCGTCCGCACTGCGCGCGATCCCTGCGGAGACCACTGCCGCCAAGGTCAAAGATCCGAACTGGAAGGCGCCACGCACCTCGTGGGGCCATCCCGATCTCGAAGGCACTTGGACCAGCGACGACATGCGAGGCATCCCGACCTCCAGACCACCTCAACAAGCGGACCGCGAGTCACTGACCCCGGAAGAGTTCGCGCGTCGAGCGGGTGGCGACGAGGCGTCGCGCGATCGCGCGGTCAATGAGGAGACATTCCTACGCAATGAATTCGGTGTCCGCACGTTCGGTTACACCTCGTTCATCGTCGACCCGCCGAACGGACAGATGCCGGCGTTGACGCAGTCGGCGCTTGCGCGACGGAAGGCCGTCGCCAATCAGGGCACGTTCGGCGGCGGACCGTGGAATGACTTCGATGACTTCACGCTGTACGACCGCTGCATCACGCGCGGCGTGCCTGGTTCTGTGATGCCGGTCCTGTATGGAAACGGCTTGCGCATCGTCCAGACGCCCAATGAAGTGGTGATCAGCTACGAGATGGTGCACGACACGCGTGTGATCCCGCTGGATGGACGTCCGCGCATCGGCGCCCATATCAAGCAGTACATCGGTGATTCACGCGGTCACTGGGAAGGGGACACGCTGGTCGTCGAGACGGCCAACTTCACCAGCAAGACGGCCGTCGGCGGCGCACCCCATACCGACAAATTGAAGCTCACTGAGTGGTTTACGCGGATCGATCCGCAGATGATCGACTACCGCTTCCGTGTCGAGGATCCGGACACGTTCGCCGCGCCCTTCACGATGCGGTTAACGATCACCGAGCAGCCAGGCTATCAGCTGTACGAATACTCCTGCCACGAGGGCAACACGGCGGTCGGCCAGGCGCTCAGCGGCGAGCGCGCGTACGAGAAACAAGTCGAAGAGGCGAAGGCGAAGGGGCTGCTCATCCCGCCTCGAACGACCGGGATGGAAGTGTATTCAGGGGCGGCGGTCGAGGGGCGTCAGCCCGTCAGGGAAATCGGCTTCAAATAGATCAACTTCTAACAGGATTTGTTTTTTGGGAGTTGGAAGTTGGGAATCGGGGAATTTACTGGTCCGTTTTTCGGTTATTGGGAGTTGGAGTGAGCGAGTGTTCGATCTCGCGTACTATTTCGTTGTGGTGATCTGAGAATCGTATGTTGTCAGGCTCTTTATCGTCGGAGTTCAGTTGTCCCACCTGCGGTGCCACAGCAGCGTTGTGGTTTCCGAATGCTGATCCTCAACTGCCGCTCGCCACCCTCAAGTGCCTCTCTTGCGCAAGCGTCATGCGCCTGCCCAAGGACAAGGTGGTTGGCGCCGGCTCGTCGGGCCGGGAAGGGGTGATCGGTCCATCTGAGGTATCTTCAACGCTCTAGACGCGGAGCGTTCGTGAACAACCTCTATTTGCTGCTGGCACTCGGCACCGGCGCAGGTGTTGCTGTGATGGCAGTGTTCAACGCGCGGCTCGGAGGGCTCCTTGGCGGACCTTTCTGGGCCGCGGCCGCCCAGTTCAGCGTGGCATTGAGCGTCGTCCTTGTGGTCACATTCGCGACGCGTCAGCCAGCACCCACGACTACTGGTATAGACGGCGCACCCTGGTGGGTCTGGACTGGGGGCGTCTTCAGTGCCACTTTTATCGTGGTCAGCACGTTTCTGACGCCACGCCTTGGCGTGGCGGTCACGTTGGCCACAATCATCGTCGGGCAACTGTCGGCGGCGCTCGTCGTGGACCACTTCGGTTTGTTCGGCGGGCCGGTCGTGCGCGTGTCGTTGACACGCGTGGCGGGTGTGGCGTTGCTGCTTGCCGGCATCACGCTCATGCGGTGGAGGTGATGATGCGGGAATCGCAGCGCCGATTGTTGACAGAATTGAGACAGGCCCTGGTCCCGCTTCACCGGACGTTGCTCGAGTGGGAGCGCGCCGCGTACGAGCGCGTTCACGGCCGGATGGGAGCCGCCGAAATTCTCAAGGTCGTTGTCACCGATCCGCAGTTCGCATGGCTGCGACCGGTTTCAGAATTGATCGCCCGCATCGACGAGGTGCTCCAGAGCGATGCGCCGGACGTGCCCGTCGATGTCGATGGGATCATCTCGCAGGCGCGCACCCTGGTCGTGCCCGACGAGGAAGGCACGCCCTACGCGCGCCGGTATCACGCGGCGCTTCAGGAAGTCCCCGACGTCGTCTTCGCCCATCGTCGAGTCACAGGTGTATTGAGAGACGCCCCGCACGGGACGCTGCATTAGCGATCGCCGAATGTCCTCGAGTTAACGGCGGTGACGGAGGAAACGGCTCACCACGGGGAAACGGAGCAACGGAGAACGAACGGACGACCAGAGACGCGCGAAGCGCGTCACCGGCGTGGCACTTCGTTCGTGCTCCGTTTCGCCGTTGCTCCGTGTCGATCCGGTACCTCCGCCCTCCTCATTATCGACTCGGGGATCAGAACGTCATCCGCGCCGCGAACTGGAACTGACGCGGCGGTCCCGCGACTGTCGGCTGAAACGCGAGCGTGCCGTTTTCGTCCGGGCGCACGCCGCTTGCGCCGAAGTTGAAGAATCCCGAGTAGTTCACCGTGTTGAACAGGTTGAAGATCTCCGCCCGCGCCTCGATGGCCACCGTCCCGCCGAGTCGAAAGCGGCGCATGAGGCCGAGATCGAGTTGGCTGTAGCCGCTCGTGCGCTCGGTGTTCCGCCCGACGCCGGCCGGGCGATCGTTGAAGATCGTGTCGCCGTTGTCGTCGCCACCGGTGACGATGTTCAACGGCTGGCCGCTGGAGAGAAACAGAATCGGCATGAGATCGATCTCGGCTGGCAGTCGCACGTGACCATTCAGCGCCAGCACATGCAGCCGGTCGTTCAGGCTGGGGCCGGACTCGTCGTTTGCGCGCCGGCTGTCGACCGGACGAAAGTTGATGTCGTCGGTGTCGTTCTCGATCGTCGACAACGTATATGCAAGATCGAATGCGAACGAGCGGCTGAAGCGCTTGCGCGCGCTGAGATAGAGCCCGTTGAACTGACTGCTGCCGGTTGACTCGTCCTGCTCGATGAGGCGGAACCCGCCGGCGACCGGCACGAGCGGCCGCGTGGCATCGGCGGCCGCGACGGAGCGGAGCACGCCCGCCGGGATCGAGGCGGGCGCGTTCGTGTCGATGCGACGAATGAGATGGCTTCCCTTGTTATTGATGTAGTCGACCGAGACGGCGAAATCCGCCGTCAACTCGCGAACGTAGCCAATTGATATCTGTTGATTGCGCGGGCTTTGCAGTTGAGGGTCAAAGACCTGGACGTTGCGCGGTGGAAGCTGACTGACTGGCACACCCTGGTAGGCGTCTCGTGGTAGCTGATTGGGGAACGGCGGCGGTGGGAACGCCGTGCCCGGGGCAAAGGTCACCGAGATGGCACCGCCACTCGGATTGTTGAAGATCGTGTCTGAGTAGACAGCGAACGGAATGCGCTCGAAGAACAGGCCATAGCCGGCACGCACCTGATGGCGGGTGTCACCTCCCGGTGACCAGGCGACCCCAAGGCGGGGCGCCAGGTTGTTCAAGTCGGCAGCGCCTTCGGGCGTATTCGTGACTGAGTCATAGTCCCAGCGGAGTCCCGCGGTCACCACGACATCGGATCGCACGCGTACGGCATCTTCGATGAAGAACGCCAGCAAGTTCTGCGTCGCGTTCACAACAGGGTTCACGAACGATTGCGAGTACGACAGGACGCGCACGTCGCGCGGGATGTCGCCGATCTCGAGGAACGGTCCCGATGGCTTGACTGGTCGGCCCTCGAGATCCACGGTGTACGCGCCGCGGGCGCCTGGTCCCGAGCGGATGTCGAATTTCGCGCTCAGGAGATCGCCTCCAGCCTTGAGCGTATGGCGACCCGCGACGTGCGTGTATACATCGCGCAGCTGGAAGTCGGTCTCGGTCCAGAAGAAGTTATCGCTGACGCCTCCAATCACCGCGAGCGTCGCGCCACGGTCGGTCACGACGACACGAGGCCCAGGATCGAGCGTCCGCCAATCGGCGCGCATGCGGCCCACCATGACACCGGCTTCGTTCAGCACGTTGTTGGACAACACGCTGCGATGGTTCCACGACCCGAAATTGTTCCGGTAGTTCACCTGCAGTCCAGCTGAGGGAAGCGTCAACCCGCCCACGAAGCCGACGTCATCGTCGTGCGTGTAATCGCCGAACAAATAACGGAACGACGAGATCTGCGACGGGTTCCACTGGCGGTCGACTTTGCCCATCAACGCGTGATTGTGAAAGCTGGTCGGGGCGAGGCCGACCGAGAGGGGCGAGGTGAGGATGGCATCCTGCGACTCGCGTGTGATCTCGGCGTTGATGAAGTAGAAGGTGCCTGGGCCGAGCGGACCGCCAACGCCGCCGCCGAACTGATGGCGCTTGAAGTTGTCATCAATCACCTCGCCATTGGCGTCTTTCGGCGCGAAGTAGTTCGGCGAGTCGAAGCTGGCTCCAGGACGCACGTAGTAGAAGAGCTCGCCTGCGTGCCGCTGGCCACCCGACCGCGTGGTCACGGCGAAGACGCCGTTGCCCGTTCGTCCGTACTCAGCCGAGTACGAGTTCACCAATACAGTCAGGTTCTGCGTCGAGCTGACCGCCACCGGCACCTTCGGACCACCGAGGAACAGGTCGGTATTGTCGTAACCGTCGACCGTGTAATTGGTCACGAGCGAAGAGGACCCGTTGATGGTGAGTTTCGGCGCGAGGTTGTAGAAGCCACGTGCCGGTGCGGCGCCGGGAATCAGGTAGGCGAGGCTGACGAGGTCGCGTCCGTTGACCGGAAGCTCTTGTACTTGCGCTTCACTCAGCGTTCCACCCAGTGCCGGTGTCCCGGTCCTGGCCAGTGGCAGCTCCGGACGCACATCGACGCGGTCCGTGATCGCCCCGACCACGAGCTGAAAATCCTGAACCCGACGTTCCCCGGCGATGACCGATGAGAGCACGCGGACGTCAGGGCGGAAGCCATTGGCTTGTGCGCGAATCTCGTAACGCTCGCTCGGGCCGAGCCCGAAGATTTGATAGCGCCCTGCCGCGTCGGTGACCGTTTCACGGAGTTGTCCAGTCTCTCCGTTCGTGATCGACACGGTCGCGTTGCCTACCACGGCGCCGCTCTGATCCTGAACGACGCCTTCCACTGAGGCACCGACCTGTGCGAGCGCGACCGATGACATCAGCAGACACGACGCCAGAAACAGAACCGTGATGGTCCTCAAACGACACGCTCGCTGCGCCCGAACGACGTCATGATGACTCCCAGCTAGCTCGACTTTGCGGAAAAGACTTTCAACGCGGACTGCGGAACGATGAGGCGCGCGGTTGCGCCAACCGCCGGGACTGGCGTTGTCAGCGCACTCATGCTGTGGACGAGATCGAGACGAGAACCGGACAAGAACCGAATGGACAGGTGCAGTTCGGTGCCGACATCGGCCACGTGTTCGACAACAACAGGAAATGAGCCAGGCGCGTCCGATCCTGGATGATCCGAACAGAGGCGCGCGACAGAAGGATGAAATCCCATGACGGTGTCGCGACCTGGCGAGTCTGGCGCTTCGACAACGCACCATCCAAAGAATCGCGCGACGGCTTGACTGGCCGGATCGGTGTAGAACACGCGCGGTGGCCCGGTTTGCGCCACGCGGCCATCGACGAGGATGGCGACCTGATCGCCCATTTCACAGGCTTCGCGTTGATCATGAGTCACGAAGATCGTCGTGATGGCGAACTGGCGTTGCAGTTGGCGGACAAGTGCGCGCATCTCCGCCCGCAGGCTTTCGTCGAGCGCTGATAGTGGCTCGTCGAGCAGGAGCACTCGTGGCTGCGTGATCAGCGCGCGGGCCAGTGTGACGCGCTGCTCTTGTCCGCCCGAGAGCTCCCGCGTTCTGCGGTCCGCGAAGCCGTCGAGCTGCACCATGCGCAATGCGTTTTCGGCCGCCGCGCGTCGTTGCGCCTGCGGCATCCCGCGCATCGTGAGGCCGAACGCCACGTTGTCGGCGACGCTGAGATGCGGAAACAGCAACGGCTTCTGGAAGACCATTGCGATGCCGCGCTTTTCGGCGGCGATCGGCGTCATCCGCTCTTCCGCAAACCAGACGTCACCCTGCGCCGGCGCGAGCAATCCCGCAATCACCTTGAGCACCGTCGTCTTGCCGCATCCGGACGGGCCCACCAGCGCCGTCAGGCTGCCGGGCTCGACGGCAAGACTCAGATCTCGAAGCACGAAGTTGCCGCCGTATTTGGCTGATACGCGCTCGAGGCGGACGCCGACGCTCATCGCTGGAGCACCTCGGTGCGCCAGTCGCGCTCGAAGCGGTCGACATATTCGGCGTACGCATCCTGAATCCGTCGCGTCGCTAGCGTCGTGAGTGGCAGCGTCGCGGGGCCGCGCGGAAGGGCTTCGACGGCATCGCGCTCCGTTGCGCTCAAACGATCGAGTCGCAACGGAAAGAGGCCGCCCATCGCTCGCGCGCGCATGATGGCGTGGGTCGGTGACATGAAGGTGTTGATGACGGCGAGCGCGCCGGCGGGGTTGGGCGCATTGAACGGAATGGCGAGGAAACTGTAATCGGAAATCGTGCCGTCGTTCGGGACGAACGTCCGGACGCTTGCGGGAAACTCGCCGCGCGCAATCTTGTCCGATGCGAACGTCGGTGAGTAGTTCATCGAGAAATCGATCTCGCCGTTGACGAACAGACGGTCCAACTCGGCGAGCGTCGCCGGAAATGTCTCGCCTTTCCTCCAGAGGTACGGCTTCATCGCATGCAGCGCCTCGATGACCGGCTTCGACACGCGATCGTAAAGACCGGCGTCGAAGCGTTCGGCGAATGCCGAAGGCGGCACCTCGCCGCTGTGCAGAAGGAAATGACGAGCGAACGACGACCCGGTGAAATCCGGAATTGCCGGATACGTGAAGCGCCCGGGGTGCTCGTGGATCCAGGAGCACAGCTCGGCGAATGTCGCGGGAGGAGTCGCGATGCGTACCGTGTCGTAGGCGAAGACGAACTGCGCCTGTTCGTAAGGTGCCTCGAGACCGTCGGTGCTCGTGCCGAAGTCGTGCTGGATCGCGTCTGGATCGAAATGCTGCAGGTTGGGTAGTGCCTGAACGAAGGGCCCCCACAGAATGCCGGCCTGCTTTGCCGTGCGGAAGTTCGCACCGTTGATCCACACGAGATCGACGGAGCCGCGGCTCAGTCCTGCGGCTTTCTCGGTCATCAGTTTGCTGACGAGATCGGACGTGTCCGCAAGCGGAACGATCGTCAGAGTGATGTCGAGGTCGCGGCGTAGTGCGTCGGCCGCCGGGCCCTGGTAGAAACGGTTGCGGGCTTCGTCCCCGGCCCACATCGCATAACGCACCGTCGAGCCGCGTGCGCGGCTCGTCACCTCGTTCCATGTCATGCGAGCAAGATCGGTAGCCGGAAACATGTCGGACGGCCGCGTCGAACCACACGCAATCGCGATCGTTGCCGAGAGCATGACGATCAGGCGACGGGACGACATCACGCGTCCTCGAACAATGGTGCCGTGAGTGCAAAAAGCAGGAGCACGGGTGCGACAAACACGATCGACAACGCGGCGGCAACCGCCTCGTCGCCACCGCGCTGGAACGCGACCAGCACGAGCGGCACGGTGAGCACGCGTCCACCACCGATGAGCAGAGTCAGTACGTACTGAGACCATGACACCACGAAGGCCAGAATCGCTGCCAGCGCGAGACCAGGCGCAATCGCCGGAAACGTGATTCGCCTCCACACCGACCATGAGTTCGCCCCGAGAGTCCTGGCCTGGTCCTCCCAGTCGGGATCGAAACCTGAAAAAGTCCCGGCGAGCACGAACGTCGCATACGGCACGGCCGCGATCAGGTGTACGAGCACGACCCCGAGGAATGAGTCGGCCAGCCCGACTTGTAAAAACACAGCATGCAGGCCCATCGCCGCCGCGAGGGGAGGCGCCAGCATCGGCAGCAGCAACGTGAACGTCACGGCGCGCTTGCCCCGGAATGTGTGTAGCGCCAGCGCGCGCGCTGCTGGCAACGCGAGCGCCACTGCCAGCGCCATCACCACGAATGCCACAGCAATGCTGGTCGCGAACGCAGTACCGATTCCACCGCTTCCCGACACCACGTAGTTCCACCCACGAAGCGTCAATTCAGCTGGAAGCAGCGATGGCCAGAACCAGCGCGAGGCGATGCTCCCAACCAGGACGGTCCCAATCGGAATAAGCGCGCATCCTGCCACGACAATCACGGCCAATACTCGCCGAGTGGCAGCGCGTACGGCTGACATCAGAAGAGCACCGGCCGTTCCCGCCCTGCAGACGGACCGGCGGCAGCGAGATAGACGCGAACAATTACAGCCGCGATAACCGTCAGGATCAATGCGCAGGCCATTGCCGAAGGACGATCCGCCAGGTCCACGCTCATGAACCGCTGCTGGGCCACGACGGACAGCATCGCTGGATACGGTTGGCCGAGCAGAAACGGCGTCTCGAACGCTGAAAAGACGTAGGCAAAGATCATGAGGGCGGCCGCGCCGACGCCGGGCGCCAGGAATGGCCAGGTCACGTGCCGGAACCGCTGCCAGGGCGACGCGCCGAGCGTGCGCGCGACTTGGTCGTGCTCGTCGCCGCGCCTGGCCAGCAGCGTCGTGGCGACGAGCGCGATGAACGGTACTTCTTTGAACGCGTAGGACAGGATGATGCCAAGTCCGGCGCTGTCGTTCACCAGCACCGGGAATCCCGACGGACTGTCGATCAATCCAAGCGCAAAGGCGGCACGCGCCAGCAACCCGCTCTGCGCAAACACGGTAATGGTGGCCAGCGCGACGACGAGGTGCGGAATGGCAAGCGGGGCCTGAAGCAGTGTGTTGACACCACGCTTCGCGCGCCGGCCATGGCGAAGTCCCAGTGCCAATCCAACTCCGCAGACCACCGACAAGGCCGTGCTGATGCAAGCCACCCAGAGTGTCAGGCCGAGCGCGGCGTGGATCTCACGATCGCCGAGCACCGCGGCGTAGTGCGATAGCGTGGGACCTGACTCTCCCGCAACGGGTACACCGAGTCCCACGCTTTGCCGTAGCACCTCGAACATGCCGAGGCTAAACGTGCCGCCGGCGACGACCAGCGCCGGCAGCAGCATGGCGGCGAGTCGCCATCGCGTCAGGGCCATTGACGTACAGGATACCGTCGATGTCCTGATCAGCTAACGACCGGCAGCCCGACGAAGGTGACGACTCGCCCACACCATTCTGACCGCGACGTTCGCCATCACCAGCGCCGCCATCAGCGCGAAGAGCGTTGTCTGATGCGCTGGCAGCAGGAAGAACAGCGCATAAAAAACGATCGTCTCCGTCCCGGCGATGATGCCAGCAGGGATCGTTGCGGACGTCGTCTCGTCGCGCGAAGCGGCTCCTTCGCGACGCGCCTCGAGCAGCGCTGATAGATACATCCAGGACGCGGCATTGACATAGAACGCTGCCAGCAGGAACACACCGGCGAGTGCGAGATCGTACTGGTGTGCTGCGACAACAAATGCAACTGGGATCGACGCGTACACGATGAAGTCGAGGACGATATCGAGATAGGCACCGAGATGACTGACGCGCGCGTGAACGCGCGCATGCGTGCCGTCGAGACCGTCGAACAGCCGATTCAGCAGCCACAGACCAAGGGCGGCCCGGAGATGGCCATTCAGTACAGCGCCGGCACACGAGAGGCCGGCCGCAAACGCGAGCCACGTGATCGCATCCGGAGGAAGACGTGGGCCGAGCGCTCGCGCCACGGGGCCCAGCAGGCGGTCCTTGAGCGAGCGGAAATAGCGATCGAACATGCGCGGTCGAACATGCGTAGGGCGGGTCCTGTGGACCCGCCGGATTGAGATCGCGCTAGCTGATCTTCAGCAGCTTCATCAGATTGCCGCTCAGGATCGCGATCTTGTCCGCATCGCTCAGGAACGACGCGTTCAAGACCAGGTCGACGGTGACCGGCCAGTTGAACGGGACATCGGTGCCGTAGACGACCTGGCCGACACCCATTTCTGCGACAAGGTGACGGAGTCCCTCGTCAGAGAAGACCATCGTGTCGACCATGATCTGGCTCTTCATGTACTCGCTCGGCTTCTTCTTGTTCGCGCAGTTGGCGTTGGCGCGGACAACGCACGCCGCTTCCGTCCTGCCCAGATACGACGGCAGATAGCCACCGGCATGCGCGCCGAACACGCGGAGCCCCGGGAACTTGTCGAGTGTCCCATCGAAGATCAATCGCGTCAGGAAGTACGTCGTCTCCAGCGGATTGCCGATGATGTTCCCGAGATCGCCGCGTCCGCGCAGCGCTCCGTCCTTGAGGATGTTGTCAGCGCCCCCCGGGTGCATGACGACGGGCACGCCAAGCTCGGCCGCCTTGGCCCAGAACGGATCGTACTTTGGAAGCGAGAGATCCTCGCCGTTGACGTGTCCGCCGATCGACGCACCACGCAACCCGAGACGCTTGACGCCGTCTTCGAGCTGCTGCGCGGCCAAGTCCGGATGCTGCAACGCCACCGATGCCATCGCGACGAAGCGATCGGGATGCGCCGCGACCCACTTCGCGAGCCCCTCGTTTTGCGCTTTCACGATGCGGCCGGCCAGTTCGCGATCGGAAGCGGCGTACCACCAGAAGCCGTTGATCGTGAGCGCCTGCACGTCGACGCCTTGCTTGTCCATCAGCGCGATCCGCTGCGGTCCGAGCGCCTGATTGCCGGCACCGGCCTGCTTCTCGAGCGGCGTCCCCTTGACGATGTCGCTGACATCGATGACGCCGTGGCAATGGATGTCGATGACCTTGATGCGACGGCCGCCGACAGAGACGAGCCTGCGCTCCTGCGCATGAACCGGGCTGAATCCGCTGCCGACACTGAGCGCTCCAGCCGCTGCACCCGCCACGGTCCTGAGGAAGTGCCGTCGATTAGTCATGTGCGCCTCCAGAATCGGGGTCGGGGGTCATTTAATGAGGACGATCGCGGCTTGTACGACTGTCCTGATCAAATGACTCCCGACCCCATTTACCGGGGAACTCTGCTGCAGTGAAGCACCGCAGTCAAGCGCGGCGTAATGGTTCTTGACATTCGCGGGCTGCGGCTCTAGAAACGGGCTCGCCGGAGGTACGAGATGAAACCGTGCTGCGCACTTCTCCTCGCTGTAACCGTACTTGCGGGCTCGCCCTACGCGGAGGCACAGAGCCACGCTTCACGTGCCGTGCCTCCGGCCATTCCAACGGTCGCGCTCGACAACGTGGCTCGCCACGGCATCTTCTTCGTCGGCGGAAAGTATGTCGGCGAGCTGGGGCCGGACAAGGAGTCGACAATGGGGGGCGCCATGTACGTGGAAGTCATGGTGCCGAAACAGATTCGGTCGCCATATCCCGTTGTCTTCATCCACGGCGCAGCGCAGACCGGGGTTGACTGGCTGATGACGCCGGACGGTCGTCCGGGATGGGCCTCCAATTTTCTCGACATGGGATATGTGGTCTATCTGCAGGACGTACCCGCCCGTGGCCGATCGCAATACGTGCCGGGCGTGGACGGCGGTCTCACCATGATGACGGCAGCGACGCTCGAAGAGCGATTCACGGCGGGCGCGGCCCGCGGCGCGTTCCCCGGCGCGAAGAAGCATACGCAGTGGCCGGGAAGCGGCCGCATCGGCGACAAGGTCTTCGACGATTTCGCGCGGACGCAGGTCCAGTTCCTCGCAGGCACCCGGCAGGAGGAAATCACGCGGGACGCGAATGTCGCACTGCTCGACGCGATCGGCAGTCCGGTCATTCTCGTCACGCATTCGCAGAGCGGGCCGTTCGGATGGGCGATTGCCAATGCGCGTCCAAATCAGGTGAAGGCGATCGTCGCCGTCGAGCCCGGGGGACCGCCGCTCAAGGACACCGACAACGTGAAGCTGACCTATGTGGACTCCGCGCCAGGCACCGGCGGGCGAGTCTGGGGCATCACGAACACGGCGCTCGCGTACGAACCGGCGGTTGCGGCCCCGTCGGATTTCCAGATCGAGTTCGACAACCATTCCCAGGCGGGGCGGGTCGGATGTTACCGGCAGAAAGAACCGGCACGGAAGCTGAAGAACCTGCAGAACATTCCCGTGCTCGTGTTGACCGCCGACGCCAGTTATCACGGCGTCTACGATCACTGCACCGTCCAGTGGCTGATGCAGGCCGGCGTCAAGACCGAGCACGTCGAGCTCGCAAAGGCCGGCATGGCGGGCAACGGCCACATGATGATGCTCGAGAAGAACAGCGCCGACATCGCGAAGTACATCGGCGGCTGGCTCTCGAAGAATGCGCGCATCTCGTCAGGCGAGGCGACGTCGAAGGCGATGCCCGGCAAAGCGATCCCGACGTTCTCGACCGAGAACATCGCCCGCAAAGGATTTCTCTTCGCCGGCGGCAGCTATTGGGGCGAGCAGGGGAAGCAGGTAATGCGCGGCGCGATGTACACGGAAGTGTGGGTGCCGCGTCAGGTGCGCTCGCAGTATCCCGTGATCTTCTTCCACGCGAACGGACAGACCGGCGTCCAGTGGCAACAGACACCCGACAACCGGCCGGGTTGGGCATACCGGCTGGTCGAGCAGGGCTACGTCGTCTACATGGTGGACTACCCGGCGCGTGGGCGATCGGCGTATGTCCCACTGCCCGGACCTGACGGCAAGACGCCGATCGATGGAAACCTGAATATCCGCACGGCACTCGATCTCGAGCGCATCTGGACCAACGCCCGCGAGAAGGGCGACTTCCCGCTGAAGATGAACCACACGCAGTGGCCGGGCGCGGGAAAGATCGGTGACCCGATCTTCGACAACTTCATGAAGTCGCAGGTCCAGTTTGCCGGCGCGAGCACGGCGCTCGCCCGCGATGCCACGATTGCGTTGCTCGACACGATAGGGAGCCCGGTAATTCTATTCGCTCACTCCCAGGGCGGTGGTGTCGCATTCGAAGCCACTGAAGCGCGTCCGAAACTGGTGAAGGCAATGGTCAGCCTCGAGCCTGGCGGTCCGCAGTTCGGCAACGTCGATACCGCCAAAGTGACGGCGGGGCCGCGCAATCCGGCTTCATGGGGATTGACGAACACCCGTTACGAGTACGATCCGCCCGCGAATGCGCCAGGCGATCTGAACGTCGTCCTCGAGCAGAAGTCGGAGCGGCCAGACGAGGCGCCGTGCTGGATGCAGGTGGAGCCGGCACGCAAGCTGGCGCGATGGAGGGACATCAAGGTGTTCGCGGCGAGCGCGAGCGGCACCTATCACCGCGTCTATGATCCCTGCATTCCGAAGTTTCTCAACCAGGCCGGCGTCAAGACCGAGTTCGTGCGCTTCGAGGATGTCGGGATCAAGGGGAACAGCCACGTCATGATGCTCGAGAAAAACAGCGACGAGATCATCAAATACATCACGGCGTGGCTGCAGAAGAACGTAAATTAGCGCCCCCCTTGCTTGATGATTACGACACGCCGAGGCGGCGAGAACACCGAGGAAAAGATTTCTCTGTGCCTCCGTGCCTCTGTGTGTCGTAATCACCAAACTGAAAACCGGGGTTATCGAGACTTGGGAGCGGAACGGTTGAGAGCTGCTGCAGGAGGAGTTCATGCGCAAGCATCCCGTTGCTGTCGCGATCGCATTTGTGGTGCTCGCCTTTGTGTCCCTGAGTCTGGTGCAGCATCCTGTGGAGGGGCAATCGGGCGCGACGAGCACTGCGGCGGTATCGACTGAGAGAGGTGGGCAGGACGTCTTCGGCGCGTACGACGTTGCGCAGTGGCCCAAGCCGTTGACGACGTTGCCCGGCCACGACATGTGGACGTGGGGCGCAGGACAGTACGTCTTCGCCGAGACGCCGAACCGTGTCTTCGTCCTCCAGCGCGGTGAGCTCCCCGTCGTGAAACGGCCGCAGGGACAGCCGATCCGCCTTCCACAGATCGGACCGAGCATCGAATTCCCGATGTTCCGCTTGCCACTGCGTGATGCCACGACGGCCAGCCCTCCCGGAGCGCTCTTCGGGCCCGACGGCAAGACGCCCGGAGACGACCTCGATGCCGGAAAACCGGGCGTCGACTATCGCTGGGAGCACATCGTCACCGTCTGGGATGCGCAGGGAAACCTGATCGAAGACTGGACGCAGTGGGACAAGATGTTCCGCCGCCCTCACGCCGTCTACGTCAGCCCGTACGATGCCGAGAAGAACGTGTGGATCGTCGACGACTATCGTCACGCGATCTTCAAGTTCACCCACGACGGCAAGAAGCTCTTGCAGACCATCGGCGAGCCGAACGTGCCGGGCACTGACGACAAGCACTTCTATCGCCCGACGTTCATGGCCTGGTTGCCTGACGGCACGTTCTTCGTCGCGGATGGATACCAGAACACTCGCGTCGTGAAGTTCGACAAGAACGGCAAATACGTGACGACATGGGGACAGCGTGGGACGCCGCCCGAGAAGCGCCCCAGCTATTTCAACAACGTTCACGGCATTGCCGTCGACCCGATGACGCGTCGGGTGTTCGTCAACGATCGCGGCAACGGTCGTGTGCAAGTATTCGACGAGAACGGAAAGTATCTCGACGAGTGGAGCTTCGGCCCGCGCGGGATTTCCGACATTCACATGTTCATCATCACGAGCGATCGTTTCCTGTGGGCCGCCGACCGTGGGACGTCGAAGATGTTGAAGTACAGCCTCGACGGCAAGTTCTTGTATTCATGGGGCGTGTGGGGTGACTTCCCGGGCGCCTTCTGGGGCGTGCACGGGATGAGCGTCGATCAGGAAGGCAACGTCTACACCGCCGCGGTCGACAGTGGCGGCGCGCAGAAGTTCACGCCGCGCAAAGGCGCCAATCCTGCGTTCCTCCTCGGCAAGCAGGTCAATCCGGGCTGGAAATAATCAAAGGTCAAAGGTCAAAGGTCAAAAGTCAGGTCAAAGGTCAAAAGTCAGGTCAAAGGTAAGAGGTCAGGTCAAGGGTCAGGCCAAAAGGCAAAGGTTCAGTCAACGTTCAAAGGTTCAGGCCACAGTCAAAGGTGGAGTGATGTCATCAGCCAGCGTAGCGACGAGGGGTGCGGTTTCGTCAACGACGACCGGACTGACGCGCAATCAGAAGCGAGGCTTCATGGCCGCATGGGGCGGGTGGGCCCTCGATGGCATGGACGCGTCGATCTACGCGCTGGTCCTCGCGCCGGCGTTGGCCGATCTCCTGCCGCGATCCGGAATTGCCGTCTCCCAGGGTACGGTCGGGTACTACGGCAGCATTCTGCAGGCGATGTTTCTTCTTGGCTGGGGGCTCTCGATGGTCTGGGGGCCCATCAGCGATCGCATCGGCCGCGTGCGCGCGCTGATGCTGACGATCCTGTGCTACTCGCTGTTCACGTTCATGTGCGGACTGGTGAACAATATCTGGCAGCTGGCCGTGCTTCGAGTGCTCGTGGGCCTTGGCATCGGCGGTGAGCAGCCGGTCGGCACCGCCTACCTCGCGGAGGAACTGTCCGAGAGTCAGCGGAAGCTCGGCGCCGGCCTGATGCACACCGGTTACTACTTCGGGTTCTTCTTCGCATCGGTTGCCAACTACTTCATCGGTGCCAACTTCGGATGGCGATGGATGTTCGTGTTTGGTGGGCTGCCCGCGCTGCTCATCGGCTTCATCCAGTTCGGCGTGAAGGAATCGACGAAGTGGAAGGAGAAGTACGGCGACGGCAAGGCGCATAACCGCCCGAAGATGAAGGACTCGTTTGCCAAATTGTTCTCACCGATGTACCTGCGCCGGACGATGGTGATGTCGGGGTTGTTCCTGACGTCGATCATCGGCCTGTGGGCCGGCTCGATCTATGTTCCGACGGCGACGTCACAGCTGGCGGTGAGGGCCGGTGCGGGCGCGGCAGAAGCCGCGCGACAGGCGTCGTACGGCGGAATGGTGCTCGCCATCGGCACGATCATCGGGTGCATCGCGGCACCGTTCCTCGCCGAGCGTTTCGGTCGCCGGAAGGCGATGGCGATGTACTTCGTCTTCATGGGGGTGAGCATCGTTCTCGCGTTTGGGTATGTGTTCTACCTCAGTGAGGGTGCGCTGAGGCTGTTCTATCCGTGCATCTTCCTGCTCGGCCTGGGTGGGGCCAACTTCGCGCTGTATACATTGTGGCTGCCCGAACAGTACACGACCGATTGCCGCGCGAGTGCGGTCGCGTTCATCAGCTCGGTCGGTCGATTCGTCGGGGTCGCGATGGTGTTTCTCGTCGGCTCGGGGATCCAGTCATACGGAAGCCTGGGTGTGCCCGTGGCCATTACGGCGATCGCGTTCGTCCTCGGATTGATTCTGGTGCCGATGAGCGACGAGACGAGGGGGAAGTCGCTGCCGGCGTAATACGAAGTCGGACACTATGGAGTTGGCGAGATGACGCGGGCCGTGAAAATCCCGCACCAGGCGAGCAGACGGTCCCAAAGAAGCGCGCGACCGGCGACCACGAGCGGCCCGGCTCCAGTCTCTCCGGCATCGGTGCATTGCGCATGCGGCGGTGGATGCCCGCGCTGTCGCGTCCAACCAAAGCCGAAGGTTCCATCGTCGCGCGACGAGCACGAGATACAAGCCGATCGACTCGCGGAACAGGTCATGAGGATGGCGTCGCCTGCCGGCGACGACTCACCCGTGGGCGAGGCCTCACCTAAAGGTGAGGACGACATTCGAGGTCGCCTCGCAGGCAACCCGAAGGGCGTCGATGGCGGCGATCTCCTCGTACGACGGCTCGACACAACGCAACGATCCGGCCGGCCGCTCCCGGCGCGCGTGAAAGCGTTCATGGAACCCCGCTTCGGCGCTGACTTCGCTCACGTGCGTGTACACACCGGCGACGACTCCGCGCAGATGAACGAGGCGTTGCACGCACAGGCGTTCGCGCACGGCACTCACCTCTACTTTGGCGCCGGGAGGGAGCCAGGAAACGACATCCTCACGGCACACGAACTTGCACATGTGATTCAACAAGGCGCTGCGGATCGACGCGGCGTCATCCAGACGTCACCGGACGAAGAGGCCGCCGCAACCGAGGAGTCGGAGCCGAAGGACGAAACGGAGACCATCATCTCGGAAGGCTCAGACGCGCTCGACGCGGGCGGCGGCAAAGGCAAATTCCATTACGCGATGGCTCAGCTCGATGACGAAGGCGTCTTCGTGATCTTCGACGAGTTCGCCATTCACCGGCTGTTTCGCTACCTGCTCGGGTACTACTTTGGATCGTCGGATTACAACGAGAGTCTCGAAATGGGCAGAGGCGAGTCGCGGCCGGCATGGGTGGGCGAATTCCGCGCCAGGGCGCTGAATCCCCGCAAGCCGCAAAAGCCGATTCCCTACGCTGTGAAGGGCTACAACGAGGAGCGGGCAAACCCCAACTACGAAAACGATAAAAGACGTGCGGACCTGGCGATCAAGCTCGCCGACAGCGTGGCGCCCGAAACGCCGGCGCAGAAAGTCCGCCGGCAGATGATCGAGGAGATCGACAAGCGAATCGGAACGACCGTCATGAGCCAGAAGGCCATCGACGACGAAAGGAACAAGCAGGCGAGCCCCGGATACACACCGGGGAACTTCACCACCTGCATCGAATTCTTCAGTCAGGTCACACGAGCGGTGACGAATGAGTCAGGCGCCTCGAGCCCGTTGCTGCTCGGTCCCAACGCGTACGTCGAGATCAACCCGTTGGCAAAACCACCGCTCTCGCTCCCTCCTGGCGCGTGGCATCCCTGCTCGTCGGCGTCGCGGCCGAAGCCGGGCGACCTGCTCATCTTCTCGTTCTCGGAGAACGAGTACGACAAGGACACCAAGGCACTCACGCACGGAAAAGGCGAGTTCGCCCACATCTCGATCCTGCGTTCCATCGAGCCAGTGAGCGAGACCTCCGCCAGCGCAGGTACCGGAACCCCGCGTGAAAAGTTCGTCTCCGTCGACGGTGGCGGCACCACGGCGAACGAGGTCATTCGCTACTTCTCGCCAGACACCTGTCTGATCCAGGGTCCGGGCACGATGGTCCGAGCGCTCAAAGGCTGGATCGACGTCGAGAAGGCAGCGGAAGCGCAGCTCCTGAAGAAGCAGGAGAGCACCACGACGTAGAGGCGGGGCTTTAGACCCGCCTAGAGATTGACGAGCGCGAGAACGTCGCGGCCGAGCTGGGTCCGCGCTTCATCGTAAATCGGGCTCACCGCTGATACGAACGCCTCGTGCTGGTCCGCCGTCAGCTCTACGATCTCGCCTCCTTTCTTGATCGTAGCTGCGGCGTCCTCTTCCTCTTTGACATGCAGGTCGCGCTGGAACGCAACCGCATCGCGAACCGCCGCGCGCAGTTCATCCTGGATTGGCTTCGGCCAGCCGTCCATCGATGGCCGATGCACGAAGATCGGCCGCGAGATGTAGAAGTGATTCGTTTCGGTGTGAAAGCGATGAAAGGCGTGCACACCGTAGGTCACCGTGTTCGAGAACGGATTCTCCTGCGCGTCGAGTTTTCCTGCTTTGATGGCCGCGAGCGCCTCGGTGAGATCCATGATCCTCGGCTCGGCCCCGAGCAGCTGGAACGTGCGTTCCTGGATCTTGCTCGGGAGCACGCGGATGGTGAGCCCCTTCATGTCGGATGGGACATGAATCGGTCGCACGCGGTTCGAGATATGACGAAACCCGTTCTCGAAATAGCCAACGATCCGGAAGTCTGTCGCGGCCTCGATCCGTGTCGTCAGCGCGTGTCCAAGCGTGCCGTCCATTGCGGCCCGCGCCCTGGCCTGATCTGAAAACAGGAAGGGCAGATCGACGACGCCGACGGCGGGGATTCGATCCGTGAGGTAGCTGCTCGACTGATACCCGAGCGTGAGCACGCCGCTCTCGACCAGCCAGATGATGTCGTCGGCGCGATAGCCGAGGTCGAGGATGTTATAGACGTACTTGATGTCGACCTGGTCACCGAACTTCGACGCCAGCCGATCGCCGATCTTCTTCAGTGCCAGGCTGAAGCCCGTGCTCGCGGGGCCATAGCCGCCCATGATGATGCGAATCGGGCGTTTGCCGCCTGTGGCTGTCGAGCCCTGGCCCAGCGCTCGCGCCGACGGCCAGAGACCGCCTGATACCGCGGCTGCACCAATCAACGCCGAGTGTTTGAGAAAGCGTCGCCGGGATCGAGTCATTGTTGATTTGCTGATCTTTGATTGTTGATTCGTTTGTGATTGGTGATCGGTGACTTATTGGGAGATTCTACGTAAGACGCTTGATTAATCAACACTCAACAATCACCAATCCTCAACGCATCAATGATCGAAAAATCGTGAAAATCCCTAATACAGTGATTTTAGATATCCTATCGGCCGTGTTTCTCACGCTGAAACGAACTCTGGGAGCGGGCCTCGCCATCACAGCCGTTTGGCTGGCGGTGAGCGTGCCTTCCGCGGACGTGGCCGCGGCGGGTGTCCCGCAGGGCGGACAGACCAGCATCGCCGCCAGTGGCGGCCTCGAGGTTCTGCAACTCCGGCCGAACTTCTACATGATTGCCGGCGGTGGCAGCAACGTCGGCGTGCAGATCGGAGACGATGGCGTCGTGGTGGTCGACGCAGGCTCGTCGGCGTCGGCCAAAGATCTGCTGGGGGCCATTCAGAAGATCACGCCGCGCCCCATTCGCTACATCATCGACACCAGCGCCGACCCGGATCACGTCGGCGGCAACGAGACAATCTCGAAGGCCGGGCAGACGCTGTTCACCGCGGCCGGTTCGATCTCGCTGCCCGGCAACTTTCTCGGCGGTGTCGCGTCGATTCTCTCGGCCGAAAAAGTGCTGACGCGCATGAGCGCGCCAACGGGGCAGGCATCGCCGTACGCGGCTGAAGCGCTGCCGACAGAGACATTCGACCAGCCCCGCAAGTACATGTTCCTCAACGGCGAGGGAATCGAAGTCCTGCATCAGCCAGCGGCGCACACCGATGGCGACGTCGTCGTCTTCTTTCGCCGCTCCGACGTCGTGGTCGCCGGCGACGTTCTCGACATGACGCGCTTCCCGGTGATTGACGTCACCAACGGCGGTTCGATCGAAGGAGAGATTGCGGCGCTCAACCGGATCGTCGAGTTGGCCATCCCGTCGGTGCCCATCGTCTCGCGCGAAGCGGGCACCATCGTGATCCCGGGGCACGGTCATCTCTGCGATCAGTTCGACGTCGTGGAGTACCGCGACATGGTCAGCATCATTCGAGACCGTGTTCGCGACCTCAGAGATGCCGGCATGACTCTCGAGCAGATCAAAGCTGCAGCGCCGGCGCGCGGCTACACACGGCGTTACGGATCGGACTCCGGCCCGTCGAGCACGAACAACTTCATCGAGGCGATCCACAAGAGCCTTCCGAAGGGGAAGTCGTGAGGGCGCGGCTGGCCTCGGTTCTGGCGCTCCTTGCCGCGAGTCTCGTGTCGATACCCGCGTACTCGCAGGGTCGACAGGGCGGTCCGCCTCCGACGGCGCGGGCGTCGGCACCGATCGATCTCACCGGCTACTGGGTCGCGGTTGTGAACGAGGACTGGCGCTACCGCATGGTCATGCCACCGAAGGGTGAGTATCGCGGCGTGCCGATTACAAAGGAAGCGCTTCAGATCGTCAACGCCTGGGATCCGGCCGCTGACGAAAAGGCCGGCGAGCAGTGCAAGTCGTACGGTGCAGGCGCGGTCATGAGGCTCCCGGCTCGACTGCATATCACCTGGCAGGATGACAGCACCATGAAGGTCGACGTCGATGCGGGTATGCAGACGCGTCTCTTCCGCTTCGCGCCGGCGCCCGCGCCCGCGGGCCCTCCGACGTGGCAGGGTGATTCGACGGCGCAGTGGGAGCGGGGAGGCGGACGTGGCGGTCCTCCGGCCGGGGGATCGCTGACGGTCGTGACGAAGAATATGCGTCCCGGGTATCTCCGCAAGAACGGCGTCCCCTATAGCGCTGACGCGACCGTTACCGAGTACTTCGACCTGTCGCCATCACCAGGTGGTGAGATGTTCGTCGTGACGACGGTCGTCGACGATCCACGTTATCTTCTGCAGCCGTTCATCGTCAGCTCACATTTCAAGAAGGAAGCGGACGGTTCCAAATGGGATCCCACGCCATGCTCGGCCCGATGGTGACGTTGCGGCGTACTTTCATCGCACTGCTGGCGCTCCTCGCGCTCGCTCCGCGAGCCTTTGCCCAGTTCGATATCGTCGGCTCGTGGGCGGCGCGCAACAACGAAGACATCTCTCGCGATTCGTATCCTGTCGACTATGTCGGCCTTCCGCTCAACGACGAGGGACGGATTCGGGCGCTGAGCTACAACGAATCGCAGCTCGCGATGATCGAACGCCAGTGCGAGGGTTGGCCGGCGTTCTACTTCGTCCAGGGTCCGTTCGGTCTGCGCATCTGGAGCGAGGACGATCCGATCAAAGGGCAGGCGATCTCGTACACGATCGGCGCGTGGGAAGATCGCGCGCCGATCACGATCTGGATGGATGGCCGCCCTGAGCCCTCGAAGTACGCCGAGCACACGCGCGGGGGCTACACGATTGGCAAGTGGGAAGGCAACACGCTGGTGGCAAGGACGACGCACATGAAAGCCGGATTTCTGCGGAAGAACGGCCCGCCGAGCAGCGATCAGGCCACAATGACGTCGCGCTTCTACAGGCACGGAGACATCCTGACCGTGCTCGTCGTCGTCGAGGATCCGATCTACCTGGCGGAACCGCACATCATCTCGAAGAGCTTCCAGCTATCGGCGGCTCCGATGTCGCCGATCGGTCCGCCATGCGTGTCCACCTTCGAGGGACGTCCGGCGGGAGAAAGCGTTCCGCACTTCGTGCCCGAGAAGAATCCGTTCGTAGACGAGCTCACGAAGATGTTCGGGCTGCCAAGGGACGTCGTGCTCGGACGGCGCGAGACGCTTTACCCGGAGTATCGAAAGACGATCAAGGACAAGTTCGTAACGCAGCCCGCCTGCACGCGGAACTGCGGGGCCCCGCCGCCTCGATAGTCGATTGTTGATTTTGATGATCTTTGATTGTTGAATCGTTTTTGATTGTCGATCGTTGATGGTTGATTGGTTGCTGAATCTAGCTCCCTCAATCAAAGATCAAACAATCACCAATCAACAACAAATCACGAATCAAAGATCATGAAATCGAAGATTCCGCCGAGGCCGTCCGCGATTGGAATTGTTGGATTGGGGATCATGGGGTCGGCGATTGCCCAACACCTGATTCAGGCGGGCCATCGCGTCATCGGTTACGACGTGCGAACTGCCCGCTTGCGTGACCTCCGAGCGGCGAGGGGAGTGGTTGCGAAGGACTCCGCCGCCGTCGCCGCTCAATCTCACATCGTCATCACGTCTCTCCCATCAGCCGAAGCGCTCGTGCAGACAGTCGATGCACTGGCGCGAGCCGCGCGTTCTCGACAGATCGTGGTCGAAACGAGCACGTTGCCGATCGAGGTCAAACAGCGCGCGTACACCAGGCTCCGGACTCGTGGCGTCGAATTGCTCGACTGTCCGATCAGCGGCACCGGTGCACAGGCGCGGAACAAAGACATCGTCGTGTACGCCAGCGGTTCGCGTGCGGCCTATCGCCGCGTCTCGAAAGTGCTGGACGCGTTCACACGCGCGCACTATTACGTCGGGCCGTTTGGCGATGGCTCGAAGGTCAAGTTCGTCGCCAACCTGCTCGTCGCGGTTCACAACGTGGCTGCGGCTGAAGCGATGGTGCTCGCGATGAAGGCAGGTCTCGATCCCGGCAAGGTCCTGAAGCTGGTCGCTGATGGTGCCGGCACCTCTCGTGTGCTTCAGCTTCGCGGGCCGATGATGGTGAAAGGCAACTACCGCAAGGCGACGATGACGCTGGCGACGTGGCAGAAGGACATGGCAATCATCGCCACGTTTGCACGCCGGCTAGGTGTCTCGACGCCGCTGTTCTCGACAACGGCGCCGATCTACGCAGAGGCGGTCAAGACGAGAAGCCAGGACGATACGGCCGCTGTCTGCGCAGTTCTCGAGAAAATGGCACACTATCGGCGATGAGAGTTCGACGCTTGGCGTCATCGGTCCTCGAAATCATCGCGATCGGGATGCTGCTCGCCCGTCCGGCATTCGCGCAGGCATGGAAGCCTTCGTTGACTCCCGATGGTCAGCCCGATCTGCAGGGTGTCTGGTCCGACACCAGCATCACGCCGCTCGAACGACCGCGCGTACTGGGTGAGCGCAAGACTCTGACCGATGCCGAAGTCGCTCAGCTGAAAGAGCGGGCGGAGCGCCTTTTCAACAACCGCGACAGCGATTTCATTCCTGGTGACAATCTGTTCCTGGCGTTGTGGGCTGATGCCGAGACCGTGCACAACCCGAACTCGACCGGCAGCGTGCTCAACATGGTGCCGAGGGACTTCGACAACCGGACGTCGCTCATCACGGATCCACTTGACGGCCGCCTCCCGCCGGTCACGCCAGAAGGGCGACGCCGTCAGAGCGAGGGGCTGGCGTCGAACTTCACCACTCCGTGGCAGTTTGGCGCCGCGTCGTCCGCGACGCCATCGTCCGCGACGCCGTCGTCCGCGACGCCGTCATCCGCGACATCCCAGGCGCCACGTCGTCTTCCTAACGGCCCCGAGGACTTGAGCAATGTGCTGCGCTGCGTCAGCTGGGGCGTTCCCAAGATCGCCGGCAACATCAACTACACCAGCTACCAGCAGATCGTCCAGGGACCGGGTTACGTGGTGCTCCTCAGCGAAGTGAACCACGAAGCCCGGATGATCCCGCTCGATGGCCGTCCGCATCTTCCGCAGGGCATGCGCCAGTTGAACGGCGACTCGCGCGGTCATTGGGAGGGCAACACACTCGTCGTGGAGACGACCAACTTCTCTCCCAGAAGCTTCTTCATGGGGTCCGCCGATGGCCTGCACTTGACCGAGCGCTTCACGCGTACGGGCACCACGACGATGGACTACGAAGTGACGGTCAGCGATCCGACAACGTGGACGAAACCGTGGACAGCGCTCATTCGACTGAAGGCGACTGACGACCGGATGATCGAGTTCGCCTGTCACGAGGGGAATCTGCACGTCGTGCGCGGTATCCTCGGTGGCGCTCGCGCCGAGGAGAAGTAGGGCGCGTCCTGCACTATGGACCCGCCGGATCAACGCCGCTTCGTGCGTTGATGCCACTGAGGGAAGATGAACCACAAGCTGGCGACGAATACGACGAGGCCGGTGGCCAAAACAGCGCTGAGCAGGGCCTCCCGAAGGATGATGCGGGCGATCAGGTAGAAATCAAGCGCAATACCGAGCATCAACGGAACAAGAGCGGTCAGCAGCAATCGGCCGCTGAGCAACAGAAAATGCTGACTGACCTGGCGTGGCCGCGTTTGCCGATGGTACGCTGCCGGTGTCATGACGAGCGCGCCCGCGATTGCAAGAAGGGCGAGCGCGATCAGGTGGATGCGCTGTTCTGCGGATGACAACTGCCCGAACGTCGCGCTGAAGACCGCGATCAATTGGAATCCCAGCAATGCCTGAAGGCCCGGCAGGATCATCCGGCACTCCTCCAGCAGATGCGAGACGGCCGTAGCCAGTGTGAGATCCTCTGTCTCGCTCGCAGCCATCGTGTGTTCCTCGCGGACACGTAGTGTCCGCCTTCAGACGGACCCCTCGCACGAAGTAGTGTCCGCCTTCAAGCGGACCTCTTGCTATGACGAGCCGAACGATCCGTTGATCTCAGCGAATGGTACAGCCCGCGAGAACGACGTGAACGTTCCACGCTCGGCGATCTCTTTAGCGGCGGCCATGAAGCCCCCCCACGCCGCGCGCGCCAACGCGCCGCCGACGCTGATCCGCCGGACGCCGGCCTCCGCCAGTTCGGCAACGGTGGAGAAGTCGCTGCCGACCAGCACGTTGACGGGTTTAGGCGCGACGGCGCCGACCACCGCTTTGATGTCTGACATGGTATGGAGGCCCGGCGCATAGAGGCACTCCGCGCCTGCATCCGCAAACGCCGTCAGCCGACGAATCGTCCCGTCGAGATCCGGCCGTCCCACGATGAATCCTTCCGAGCGGGCAGTGAGCAGTACGTTGGTTCCACTGGCATCGATCGCCTGCCGCGCAGCCCGGATACGTTCGACCGCGAGCGTGAAGTCGAAGAGAGGCTGCGCCGAGTCGCCGGTGGAGTCCTCGATCGAGAGCCCTGCGATTCCGGTGTTCGTTGCCCAGGTCACGTTGGCGGCAACGCCGTCCGGATCGGTCGCGAATCCTCCCTCGAAATCGGCGTTGACCGGGAGGTCTACGGCGGCGCAGATGACCCGCAGCCGTTCGAGCGTGACGTCGAGCGGCACATGGTTGTCGGCACGCCCCATCGACCAGGCAATTCCCGAACTCGTTGTGGCGAGCGCCTGGAAACCAAGGTTGGCAAGCAGCCTGGCGCTTCCGGCATCCCAGGGGTTCGGAATGACGAAGCAGCCGTGCTCGTGGAGCTGGTGGAAGATCCGGGTCCGATCAGAAAGCGAAGTCATCGTACGAGGATAAAGGCTTCGGAAGTAGAAGTCTCATACCTACAACTGATCGGTGACGCACGCGGCTATCTGGCACGCGCCAGAAGCTCAAAGACAGGTTTGTCGTCCGCGTAAACCTGCCACAACACGAGCAGCCCGCCTCGGACCTCGGCGCGCCAGGCGGCGGGAATACGCCAACGCTGCGCGGTTGGTGTTCCCGCGGCCGCAGTGGCCGACGCTGAGCCCGCGGCCAGCACGACCTCGCGGTCGACTGCCAGCGATTCGATGTCTATCTGGTAATCGGGAAATAGATTGAAATAGCCAGACCACGCTACCCGAAGCTGGTCGTATCCCGTCAGAACCTGGCCCAGGCCGTCGACGAAACGATGTGCGTGGGCACACAACGTGATGATGCCCTCGACGTCGTGGCTGTTGATGCGGGCGATGAACTCACGGACTGTCGCTTCTGATGCGTCCACGGCATCGTCTCATCGCGCGGAACAACCAGACCGGCAGCGGAAGCGAGGCCCAGGCCGATCAGAGCTTCCCTGCATTCACATCGCCCAGAAACGTGATGACTCCGTTCATGTAGGTCTGCTGATCATCGTACATGGCGAGATGGCTGCCGTTCGGACAATACAGGTAGCGCCCCTTCGGGAGTTGCTTCGCCATGCTTTCCATGTACGCGGGATCCATCGTGTCGTACTTCGCGCCGATGACCAGCGTCGGCACGGCAATCGTCTTCAGGTCTGCGAACCGATCCCAGCTGAGTAGCTTGCCGCCGGCGCCCATCTCGCTCGGTCCCTGCATCGGCACGTAGACGTCGCGGTTCAGCCGCGCGAACGCACGGTTAACGCCGTCCGGCCACTGGTCGGGCGGCCGACGGAGAATGTGTTCCGCGTAATACGAAGGTACAAGCAACTCCATATACCTCGGATCCTCGAACCGTCCCGCAGCCTCGAGACTGCGGATTTCGGTTACCACCGCTGGAGACATCTGCGGAATCAGCGTCTTCCGTGCGTACTCGTTGTACGCAGGCCCGCTGGCCATCATGTTCGAGATGATCAGCCCCTTCAGGTTCTGCTGGTACTTGAGCGCGTACTCCATCGCGAGGAGACCGCCCCATGAGTGTCCGAACAGGTAGAAGTTGTCCCTGGTCAGCTTCAGCGCCGTGCGGACCTGCTCCACCTCCTCGACGAACCTCGGAATGTCCCACAGCGATGGATCCTTAGGCTGGTCGCTGAACGCCGAGCCAAGCTGGTCGTAGTGATAGTACTCGACGCCCGCGCCCGGGAAGTAGCTGTCGAACGCTTCCATGTACTCGTGCGTCGCGCCCGGACCGCCGTGCAGCAGCAGCACCTTGATGCGCGGGTTGTTGCCAGTGCGTTTCGTCCACACGCTGAACGTGCCTTTTGCAGTGGTGATTGGAATCCGCTTCACGCCGCCGGACAAGACATCGTCTCGCCCGGTGTTGTCGAAGTATGAAGCCGGTGAGGACGCGTTGGAGGCCAGTGAAGGCGAGGAAGACGCCGGCTTGGTCTTCGTGCATCCCTGCGCGAGCAGGGCGACCAGGAGAGTTGCGGACAACGTCTTCACAGCTCCTCCTTCACATTTGCCCGGAGTGACCGCTATCCAGCCTGACCCGGAGCGTCCCAAAATCTCGCCAGCCGTACGCGACCGAAGTAACCGTCGCTGCGCCCAACTCTTCGTCCCGATGCTGATTCAGGAATTCTCCACCAAGATCTTCGTAGAAGCGCCGGTAGGGATTGTCGCGCAGGACCCACACGAGCATTGACCGATTCCCTCTGTCGTCCAGCCATTGCAGCACGCGCTGCACCAGTCGCCTGCCGATTCCGCGTCGCTGCATGGGTGGTGAGACATAGATGGCATCGAGTTCCGATGAGAACTCGTTGCCTTCGTCGACCTCTCGAATGACAGCCACGCCGACAACTGGCCCGTCTTCTGCCGCGACAAACACCGCCGATGACGAGGGTAAGCTGTCCAGGAGTCCTCGAGTGCCGGCCTCGTGCTGATCGTAGGTGAACGAAGCCAGGAAGTCAGCGGGAAGGATGCGGACGTAGGTCGTCTGCCATCCGTCAACGAGAACCCGAGCGATGCCCTGGGAATCAGCAGCCGTCGCCTCGCGGATCACAATGGCATCGTCCATCTGTCAGGTTGCCGATTGCTGCAATTTGAAGAAGAACACATCGATCGGCTCGACCACCGCCCGTCCATGCCCGCCGGGGTCGTGACGACGCACAGCATCAAGTCCGCGCGATAGCTCCGTTTCTGCAAGTCTCGCCAGCACGGAATCACCACCGGCGGCGAGTTTGTCAGCGTATGCCTCCCAGGTCTGGGCGATAGTTTGCATCACGACGTGCGACTCGACGCAGAGGAAGCCCGCCTTCTCGAACACCGCGCGCAACCGCGCGCGATCCGGCAGGAGCTCCTCCAGCATTCGGCGCGTGCTCGGAAAGAACGGAACGTACGGGTACGACGGAATCTGTTCATGAGTCCCTGTCCGCACGACGATCGTTCCGTCCACGCGCAACACCCGGCGGCATTCCCGCGCAGCGGCTCCTGGATCGCGAAAATGATGAAACGTCATCGACATGAAAATCATGTCGACCGATTGGCTGACGAGTGGGATCGCTTCCGCGGTGCCGCGTTGGTAGTGAACTGCAGTGCCTCGCGCTTTCCGACGTGCCTGATCGAGCATTTTCCCGGAGGGATCAACGCCGATAACAGAGGCGCCGAATCGATTCGCCAGGGTTTCGGAGAATCGCCCGGTCCCACAGCCCAAGTCGAGGATCGTGCTGACGGACTTGCGACCAATGTGGGACTCGATGACGCTCATCCAAAGGTCGAGAACCTCAGGGCCATGATCGCGTCCGCGATCGTAACCGGCTGGAATGTTGGTCTGGTCGTAGTCCGTCGGTTTCATTCGTTGCGCATCTTCGGAGCCAGCGTCACACATTGGTCCTCTCGCCTGTGGCTGGCGCGAGTCAACGATAACGGAAATGACGTGTGATTGGATGCGGCGGCCTTGTTAGTCAGGCCCTGACACGCGATGCCTCCAATACCGTGGACGCCGCTTACCGTGCTGCAACGATCAGGATTCGGAATTCTTCGACTCGATAGTGTCAAGCGACGTTCGCCTATTCATACGTCTTGACCTGTGAGAACCAGAGTACGCGGATATGCGTGAAATGGACCGCGGCGGTTTGGTTCATCACAAGCCGACGAAGCGAAACGTCGCGAAAATGACGTCGACGAGAGGCCCAGACTGAGGGCCTCCTCTCATCGACCACACGTTATCGTCATCATCTCGAAGTACGAGCACGGGTTCCTCGCACAATCCCGCGTTACCACCATCTGTGTGAAAACAACTAACGACCGCGTCCCCTTTTACCCCGTGCCACCGGCCCATCGTGACTACCTCGGCATCAGTTCGCATCCCGAGCCTCCCACGCATCACCCATCTTCCTCGGTAGAAATCGAAGAAGTTTCTGGCCGCCACCGCGAGAAACTCACCTCGTTCGGGACCGACCTCGACGGTGTAGATGTCGACGTCACGCTCCTTCATCCGGTCCACGAAATCACGTGGGCGAAGTCGAACCCGACAGGACGTTTGGTCATCAGTCGATACGATGACCCAATCGCGTGGATAATCGAATTCAAACCCGCATTCCCGCGGACTCGTGTAATGGTTTGGAACTGGTTGGGCCTGCACACTCAGTGCGGCGATGAGAAAGGCCCCGGTGGTATCAAGCAGCCAGCGCATACCCACCTTCTCGGCGCTTCCTCGTTGATGGCTTACGCTGAACAGTTTCGCCTCGTAAGATCCTGGCAGTTCGAGCTAGCCAGCTTTTCGAGGTGAGGCCTAACGTCTAAGGCGCCTGGTGGTTGCACTACGGTTTCTCAAACATCACCAGGAACAATCTGTTCCGGTCATCCTCTGGAGGCCAACGGGCGAGTGTCGTGACATGTCGAAACCCCGCCGTGGTGAGCTCACTCAAGATGATAGAGATGGGAATGCCATGGCCGCCCCGGTTAGCCGGCACACCGTCTGGGATAGTCGACCCCGGGTCCGGAGGGAAGTCCATGATCGCAAGGCGACCGGCCGGCTTCAGCGCCGCCAACAGGCTCGCGTCGATGCCTTGAGGATCGGTCAGATGGTGGTACACGTCGCGCAAGAAGATCGCGTCACAGCATTCATGGGGCAGATTTGTCGATCGCACGCCTCCCTCGAGTACGACAACGTTGGCCAGGGCCTCGCGCTCGACCGCAGCTCTGATCTCGGCAAGTTGCTCTGACCTGACGTCTGTTGCGTAGACACGCCCGTTCGGTCCTAACCACTTCGCGAATACCACGGCCGTCGCTCCGCCGCCGGCACCAACGTCGGCCACGATCATTCCAGGTTTGAGCGCCAGGACTTCCGCCAACGTGGGGACTTCCCGTGCCGCCTGTTCCTGTTCCTGGCGAAGGAGAGCGGCGGGGCGCTGGGCCGCCACGAGAGAAGACGCTACAAAGAGGAGACACAAAACGTGCGCAAAGCGGCGTCGTCTCGGCATTGCTTCCTCCTCCAAGAAGGACGCCACCTGACGACGTTCGGTTCACTAGCGGCGGTCGCAACGTCTCACGGTCCGCTGCAACTGCCTGTTAAACGGCCAGCACTCAGTGTGCACTCGAATCGCTTGGGACGAACCGAGGCGCCAGCACGATACGCGAGAGTTGGGGGTAAGTAGCACGGTAACCACGCCAACGCGCGATTCGTGCGAGCACGCCAAAGACGCCACGCTGCACCGCAGGCGGCGGCGAACGGAACACGACCACGTCGCTGAACTCTTGCGCAATCAGAGCGAGCTGCAGCGGAAGCGGCATGCCCTTGTCGTCTACGTACCCGAGTCGCGCCAAACCAAAGAAGGTTTCGACCATGTGCACGAACCGCTCGCCCGGTGTGACCTCAACACGAACCCGCGCATTGCGATCTGCGGCATTCCACCAGTCATGCCAGACGTTGGGCTCGATGACGAGCGCCTCGCCCTGATGGAGAATGCGGGTCTGCCCGTCGCGCTTCACGGTCAGCTCACCCTCGAGTACCGTGAAGCGCTCGACCAGAGCCGGATGGCGGTGTTCCCCGACGACACGCGCCCCGACGAGCGCCGTCAATTCAGCGGTCGCGCGACCTTCGGGGTTGTCCCAGGGCCGCTCCAAGATCGTGGCGCGTTCCCTCGTGACGGGGTTCTCCCAGACCTCTCCGACTTCTATAGGCGTGCGATCCGGCGGACCGTGTGGATCGGGGTGAGACAAACGACCCATAAATCGGGATCCTCGTTCATCGAACGTCGAATGATGACTTCGTACCTTCGGAGGACACAACGGCCATTCGCGAGCCGTCATCGCACGACTCGCCGTGTGGGGGGCATTCTGGCTAGCACATCGCGCCCATCGCCCTACTGGCGAACGTGAAGACGCGCCAAGCATGCGGAGCTCCGGCCATAGTGCTCTCGCCGAACACGCCAGACGTGTAGGAACGGATGACGTCGCTCCAGAAGCTGACGCCGGTCTGGTTCGTTTCCGCGACGCGCACGACCCACTGACCCCGGATGGTATCCCACAGCATGAATGCGGCCTGGCGTCCGACACCTACGTGGCGAAACGCGCGAAGCACGAAGAACTCCGCCACATCGAGGTCCGTCGGACTTTGGCTTGCAGGCGAGCCACGAGTGGCCATGGCAAAACCCGCGACACGACTGCCGTACTTGATCAAGAAGATGTGTCGCCCGACGGGATCTGTCCAGTAAAGTGGCAACTTGTCATATCCGAATCGGCCGTCTGGCCCGAGCTCGACTGCGAAGATCTCGCTCAAATCGTGGATGTAGAGCTCCAGCAGGTTTTCCAACAGCGGCGACATGTCCGGCGTGGCACGCTCGAGAGTGACCGCGTCCGAAGCTAGCACGTCACACTCCAAGAGGCGGGAAGCCCTACACCGAGCTGTGCTTTGTCAGTGACTGCGATCGGCAATCCGCGATCGCCAATCGACAATCACCAACAAATCACCAATCCAAGATCAGAGATCGTCAAATCGACCTATTTCCACGCCACGCGCAGCGGCTTGCCCAGCATCATCGCCGGGTTGGCGCCTTTGCGCGGCCGGTACTTCTGTGCGCCGCCGTTGTCGACTTCGGCCACGTACACGTTGCCGTCCGTATCGACGCTGAATCCGTGCACGCCCCACATCCCGCCCGGGAAGTCGCCCCATGTGCCCCACGAGTACATGAAGTTGCCATCGAGGTCGTACTTCAGCATCTTGCTCGTGCCACGATCGGCGGCCCACAGGTAGCCGTCGCTGAAGATGTGGAACAGGTGGATGTCCGCCGGCGCGTCACCGAACGACCACTCGCGCAGGAACTTGCCGTTCTCGTCGAAGACCTGCGCGCGGCGATTGCCGCGATCGTTGACGAAGACCTGCCGCGTCTTGGGATCCACGGCGATGCCATGGACGTTGTTGAAGTAGCCGGGCCTCGTCTCCTTGCCCGCTTCACCCTTCTGTCCCCACGCCGTCAGATACTTGCCGTCCTTGTCGAACTTGACGACGCGCGTGCCGTTGTAGCCGTCGGCGACGACGAAGCTGCCGTCGGGGAACCAGTCCATGAACGTGGGCCGGTTGAAGTGCTTGTCGTCGGCTCCGGGCTCGCCATACGTGCCGATCGTCATCACCTTCGTCTTGCCGTCGTTGGTGAACTTGTGGATGACGTGCTTGTGGTCATCGACGATCCAGACGTACTTCATCGGATCGTACGGACTGATCGCAACGAAGTGCGGCCGCTGCAGCATCGAGTCGTACTGATTCCACGAATCGATCAGGTTGCCCTGGCCGTCGAAAATCATGATGCAGTGTTCCCAGCGGGCATCGACGCCGAACTTGTTGCCGGCCTTCTCCCACGCCTGCATGCCGCCCTCGGCGGGCTGACCCGTGCCGCCGTTTCCAGGGGGGCTGGCGGTCGTGGCATCACGCCATGGAAGGCGTCCGATCGGAAACACCATGCCGGGCCCCAGCTCGGTCAGCCGCATCGTTTTCGGCCGGCCGAGATTCGGCAGTTCGCCGCGCTGGAGGACGAAGACGCGATTGGGGCTCTCCGCAAAGACGCTCTGCCCCGCGCCGAACGTCCACCCTTCGTGCCCTTTGATGGTCGTGAGATCTTTGGGCCAGTCGGCGACGACGTCGTACGCGCCAAAAATGTCCTGCCCGCCCTTTTGACCCGGCACAGCCCCGAACCGCGCTGAGCTCGGCGCCTGACCGGCGATGGTCTGGTTGTCGACAAGGTATGAGATCGCAAGTGCCGCCAGGAAACCCAGCGCGAACACGGAAAGGCGTCGAGCCATACAGTCCTCCTACGCGGGCCAGATATTACCAACTCCCCAACTCTTCCGCCTACGCCTGGCGACTTTCACGCGCGGCGTTCGGCGAGACCCGTCCCCAAGTTCCCAGTTGACGCCGGGCGCAAGGGAAGGTTAAGTAACGGCCAAACGGAGGGCGCCCATGAAATACCGGCTATTCGGCGTCGTTGTCGCGGCCGCCAGTCTGCTCGTCGTTGCCGCGCGGCTCGATGCCCATCACGGCGGGGCGAGCTTCGATACGAGCAAAGAGATCACGTTGGCGGGAACGGTGACGGAGTGGATCTGGGCTAATCCGCACTGCTTCCTGAAGTTCGACGCGAAAGACGATACGGGCACAGTCCGCAACTGGGTCGTGGAAACCGGCAACCCGACGGACATGTCTCGCAGCGGCTGGGCTCGGACGTCCTTCAAAGTCGGCGATATGGTCAGCGTCACCCTGCAGCCGGTCAAGAGTGGGGCGCCCGTGGGTCGTATTAGGAGCGTGGTGCTTCCGAACGGCCAGAGATTAGGATCTCAGGCAGCCGCGCCACGGCCTGCACAGCCGTAGCGCGATCCCTGAGATTAGGATCTCAGGCACAGGCGCCACGGCCTGCACAGCCGTAGCGCGATCCCGGCGTGAAGAATTGGTGCTCGCTTATCCACGGTAAAGGACCAGCCACATGTTGAAGCACCTGATTGGTGTGATGGCAGCGTTGGTAATTGGCGTGATGGTAATGGCCGTGCCGCAGGCACAGGTCTGGAACAGCCACGGCATGATCGGCAACGAACAGCCGCCGAAGACTGGCCCGGCGCCGAAACGTGACCTGACCGGAACCTGGGACGCGGGCGGCGCCGGCATCGCGCCGCGCGGATCGCCGACATCTTCCCTGACGCCGTGGGGCGAAAAGAAGGTCAGCACGCATCGACCGGGCGATGGACCGCGGGCCTCACAAATTGGCGAGATCAACGATCCGCTCTCCACGATGTGCGATCCCGCAGGCTTCCCGCGCAACCTGCTCTTCGAGTTGCGCCCGTTCCAGGTCGTTCAGACACCGAACCAGGTATTGATGCTCTACATGTTCGAGAAGCGGTGGCGGGTGATCTGGACGGACGGCCGACAGCTTCCCGCGAATCCTGATCCGCGTTGGTACGGCTACTCCGTGGGCCGCTGGGAGGACGACAACACGTTCGTCGTCACCAGCAACGGCACTGACGAGCGCACCTGGCTCGACAACGCCGGCAACCCGCACAGCGATCAATTGAAGGTCGAAGAACGCTATCACCGAGTTGACGGCAACAGCATGGAGTTGACCGTCGTCATCGACGATCCCAAGACCTACACCAGGCCGTGGGTAGGCCGAGACAAGCTGAAGCTGACGCTGCTGCCGTCGAGCACCGACCTCATGGAGATGATCCCGTCGGCAAGTGAGGCCGCGTCGGTGAAAAGCATTTATG
>Ga0207643_10000143_pt1 | contig 48474 bp, 43 predicted proteins | sample KBSMisM62_FD_184313 | JGI IMG/M metagenome (GOLD analysis project Ga0207643, IMG submission 184313) | Miscanthus rhizosphere microbial communities from Kellogg Biological Station, Michigan, USA - KBS Miscanthus M6-2 (SPAdes) (version 2) | ecosystem: Host-associated > Plants > Roots >... | reverse complement strand
CGGACAGCAGCACCGCTGCCAGCTCGATGTCGGTGTCCGGGCGCAGCTCGCCGCTGGCGATGCCGCGGCGCAGCACCGACCGGGTGATCTCGCGCCGGTCTTCGACCAGCTTGAGGTAGAGGTCGCGCAACCGGCCCGGCCGCTGCAGCTCGGGCACCATGCACGGCATGATCTGCCCGGCGATGCCCTCCCGGACCCGGGTGACGTGCCGGGCGATGGCCACCAGGTCGTCGCGCACGGACTCGCCGAGCGGCTCCGGCGGGCGCGGCTTGATCGCCTCGACCGCCGCGAGCACGAGCTCGTCCTTGTCGGCGAACCGGCGGTAGATCGTCGCCTTGCCCACCCCGGCCCGGGCCGCGACCGCCTCCATCGTCAGCGCCTCGACCGTGGTCCCCTCGGCCAGCAGGCTGAGCACCGCGTTGACGATCGCGGCGTCGGCATGGCTGCTCCGCGGCCGTCCTGGCGGCCGCGGAGCAGACAGTGTTGGAATCGCGGTCATGGTGACGTCAAGGTTACGTCGCGTCGACCAGACTCGCCTCCACCTCGGCGAGCGGCGCGGGCGCGACCTCGGGGGCGGTGCGTCCCGGCAGCCACTTCAGCACCGCGAGGGCTCCCAGCAGACCGGCGATCGCCGACCCGCCGGCGGCCCAGTGCATGGCGTTCACGAACGCGTCGTTCGCCGGGGCGATCAGCGCCGCGCCGGCGCGACCGCCGTTCGCGGCCACCGCGTACGTCGAGGCGAGCGACTCTGACGCCACGTCCCGCACGGCCGCCGGGAAGCCGGACAGCGGGCCCTCCATGCCGTTGCGGTAGACCTGCGACAGCACCGAGCCGAGCACCGCGACGCCGAGCGCGCCGCCGACCTGGCGCATGGTGTTGGTCACCGCCGAGCCGACCCCGGCCCGCTCCCGCGGCAGGGTCGACATGACGACCTCGGTGACCGGGGCCATCACCGACGCCATCCCCGCGCCCATCACGAAGTAGACGGCACACAGCACCCAGATCGGCGTCGCACCGGTGATCAGCACGAACGAGGCCAAGCTCGCGGTCACCAACGCCATCCCGGTCGCGGTGACCGCCTTCGGCCCGTACGAGGCGGCGAACGTTGCGCTGCGCGGCGCGAAGATCAGCTGTGCGGCCGCGAACGGCAGGAACAGCAGGCCCGTCTGCAGCGGCGAGTAGCCGCGGACGAGCTGCAGGTAGAACGTGCCGAAGAACAGCGATCCCATCGCGGCGAAGAACACCATGCCGACCGAGCCGACCGCGGCCGAGAACCGCGGGTTGCGGAACAGCCGGACGTCCAGCGCCGGGAACGCGACCCGCCGCTCGTACGCGACGAACCCGGCCAGGATCAGCGCGCCGGCCGCGATCGTCCCGAGCACCTTGGCCGAGCCCCACTCGCCGGAGTCGCCGCCGGTGATGATCCCGTAGACGAACGTGGCCAGTCCGACGATCGACAGCAGCACGCCGACCGCGTCGATGCGTCCCGGCGACGGGTTGCGCGACTCGGGGACCAGTGCCTTGATCGCGATCAGGCCCGCGACCACGATCGGCACGTTGACGAGGAACACCGAGCCCCACCAGAAGTGCTCGAGGAGCACGCCGCCGACGACGGGACCGATGGCCACGGCCAGGCCGACCGCACCGGCCCAGACACCGATGGCCCGGCCGCGCTCGCGCGGGTCGAAGACGTTCGAGATGATCGCCAGCGTGGCCGGCATGATCGCCGCCGCGCCGAGTCCCATCAGGGCACGGGCGCCGATCAGCTGCCCGGGCGTCTGCGAGTACGCGCTGGCGAGCGAGGCGATGCCGAAGATCACCAGGCCGGTCATCAGCACCCGGCGGCGCCCGAGGCGGTCGCCGAGCAGGCCGGCGGTGAACAGCAGCCCGGCGAAGACCAGCGTGTAGGAGTTGATCGACCACTCGAGGTCGCTCTGACTCGCGCCGAGGCCCTCCCGCGGGTCGGCGATCGACTTGAGCGCCACGTTGAGGATCGTGTTGTCGATGACGACCACCAGGAGGCTGACCACCATCACCGCGAGGATGGTCCACCGCCGGGGGTGTCCGGTGTCGGTCGGTGCTGCTTGGAGCTCGGTCATTACGATCCTTTTAGATTCGATACGGTACTGACTCGTATTGAATCTAGACCCCGCCGCCCGAGATCGGAAACGGATTTGGCTCGTATCGAATTCCGCCCTGAGCGGACAGGCGGCGGCGCTTCCTCGCCGAGCCCGGGTAGGCCAGGGTGAGGCCCATGTCGGTGACCTTGTTCCGGGATGCGGCCCTGGCGGACGGCACCGGTCCGGCGCTCCGGCTCGGCGTCAGCGTGCTCGTCGACGCCGACCGGATCCGCTGGATCGGCGCGACCGGCGACGAGCCGGACCCGGGGCCGGCGGCGGAGGTCGTCGACGCGTCCGGCTGCACGATCGTGCCCGGGCTGGTCGACAGCCACAGCCACCTCACGCTGCCGGGCGGTGCGCACTGGATCGACCGCGCGTTCGACCCGCCGGAGCGGCTGCTGGCGGCGGCCGAGCACAACGCGCGGCTGCTGCGCTCGGCCGGCGTCCGCTGGGCCCGAGACGTCGGCTCGCCCACCGGCACCGACCCGGTCGACGGCACGGTGCGCGCGCTCGCGCTCGGCGTCCGGGACCGCTGGGCCGGCCACCGCGAATACCCGTACGTCCGGGCGGCCGGGACCTGGGTCGTCCGCACCGGCGGGCTGCCGGGCGGGCTCGGCATCGAGGTGGACGACGGCGACGCGCTGCTCGCCGCGGTGACCCGGCAGCTCGACGACGGCGCCGACCTGGTCAAGCTCTACCTCGACGGCCCGGACCGGGAGACCTCGCCGTTCACCGTCGGCGAGGTGCGTGCGGCGGTCGAGCTGGCCCACGGCCGGGGGGCCACGGTCGCCGCCCACTCCGGGATGCTGCCCGGCGCGCGGGTCGGCGCCGACGCGGGCGTGGACTCGCTCGAGCACGGCTTCCAGCTCGACGCCGACACCGCCCGCACGATGGCCGCGAACGGCGTCGCGCTCGTGTCCACGCTGACTGTGCTGGAGTCGTGGCGTTCGTTCGCCAGCACGACCACGCTGCCCCGGTTCGCCGAACCGGCCGGGCGGGCGCAGGTCGCCGAGCGGAAGGAGCGGGCGTACGAGAGCCTCCGGTACGCGGCCGCGGCCGGCGTGCTCATCGCCGCCGGGACCGACTTCGGTGGCGGCTCGACCCGGGCCAACCAGCTGGCCTGGGAGATCGAGTGCCTGGTCGTGGCCGGCCTCGAACCGTGGCAGGCGCTGGCCGCGGCCACCCGCAACGGCGGCACGCTGCTCGGCGAGCCGGATGCCGGCGTGATCCGGGCCGGCGGCCCGGCCGACTTCGTGCTCGTGCACGGTGACCCGCTGTCCGACCCGGCCGCGATGTGGCGGGTCTGGCTCGTCCCCTAGACCGCGGGCACGACGGTCTCCGGCTCGGGGACGGTCCGGTCGGGCTCGGGGACCGTCGGGTCCGGCTCGTCCGCCGGCCGGTAGCGGCGCAGCGCCGGCAGGAACACCGCGATCAGCGCGGCACCGACCAGGCTGGTCAGCCCGCCGATCGCCGCGCTGGCGCCGGCGGTGGTGGCCGAGCCGAGCACGCCGGCCCGGAAGTTGCCCAACTGCGGGGCGCCGGCGCCGACCACGAACTCGGCCGCATTCGTCCGGCCGCGCAGGTGGTCGGGCACGGCCAGCTGGATCACGCTGGTCCGGAACACCACCGCGAGCACGTCCGCGACCCCGGCCACGACGAGGAAGCCGAGGGTGAGCACGAGCCCGTCGACCAGCCCGAACCCGATCAGCCCGACTCCCCAGACCAGCGCGCACACCTGCATCGCGAGGCCCGGCCGGTGGATGTGCGAGACCGGCCCGGACAGCGCCGTGCCGAGGATGCCGCCGGCCGCCACCGCCGCGGTGAGCAGGCCGAGCGTCTTCGGGTCGCCGCCGAACCGGTCGGCGTTGATCGCCGGGAACAACGCGAACGGCATCGCCAGCACGGTCGCCGACAGGTCCGAGAGCAACGCGCCCAGCACGACCTTCCGGTTCGCGATGAACCGCAGCCCCTCGCCGACGGCGCGCAGGCTCACCGTGGCCCGGCCGCCGTCCGGCGGCATCGGCGGCAGCCGGAACGCCGCGTACAGGGAGGCGGCGAAGCTGGCCACGTCGACGAGGTAGCAGAACCTCAGCCCGCCGGCGGCGGCGAGCACGCCGGCCAGCGGCGGCCCGGCGACCAGGCTGAGGTGCATGGTCAGCATCGAGATGGCAGCGCCGGCCGGGACCAGCTCGCGCGGCAGCAGCCGTGGCGCGAACGTCCGCCGGGCCGGCCCGTTCACCGCCGCGACCAGGAACTGCGCCGCGACCAGGCCGTAGAGCAGCCAGATGTTGTCGACACCGGCGAACGCCTGCGCGGCGAACAGGGCCGAGATGACCGCCAGCGTGCTGTTGGTGGCCAGCACCAGCCGGCGCCGGTCGACCGCGTCGATGACCGGACCGCCGGCCATGCCGCCGACGATCGAGGCGGCGCCGGCAGCCAGCCCGACCCCGCCGACCGCGGCCGACGACCCGGTCAGCAGGTAGACCTGCAGCGCGACGGCGAACGTCGTCATCTGCCCGCCGAGGCCGGACAGCAGCGATCCGGCCGTGAGCCGCCGGAAGTCCGCCGAGACCCGCACCGGCCGGAGATCGATGAGCAGCCTAGGCACGGGCGAGCGCCTCTCGGTGGGCGGCGACGTCGGCGGACGCGTGCGGGTCCCGCGCCGCGGCCGCCATCCGGGCCCGGAACGGGCTGCGCTGCAGGGCGTCGCGCAGATCGGTCGCGAAGGTGGTCAACGGGTACGGCAGCTCGTCGTCGAGCGCGGCCAGCGCGGCGGCGGTGACCTCCCACTCGGCCCGGATCGCCGGCAGCGCGGCCCGGGCGGTGTCGGTCAGCTCGACGATCCGCTCCCGGGCGTCGGCGCCGACCCGTTGCGCGGCCCAGCCGGCCCGCACCATCGCGGCGACGGTCTGGCTGGCGGCTGAGTGCGTGACCCCGGTCGCGGCGGCGAGGTCCCGCACGCTCGCCGGACCCTCGGCGAGCACCCGGACGACCGGCGAGAACCGCGGCCGGTAGCCGGCCAGGCCGAGGTCGGCCAGCGCACGGCCGACGTCGGCATCCATCTGCTCGAACAGCGCGCGCAGCTCGGTGCCGAGGGCGCGGGCGGGAACGAAGTCGGACACGGACCAAATCGTAACAGCACTGTTGGAATTCCAACAGTGCTGTCGTAACTGGAATCGACCTTGACCGTTCGAACGTGTGTTCGAGTAGAGTTGGCCCCCGTTCGGGATGCCGAGAGGGGACGCGAGATGGGCTGGAACAACCCGCCGATCCCGTGGTCGGAGCTGGAGCGCAGGCTGTCCGGCCGCCGGCCGGCCGGCGTGCGGCCCGGCGACGGTGGCGACAGCCCGGCCTGGTCCCGCCACCGAGCAGACTACGTCGCGCCCCCGACGATCCCGCCGCCGGCCGAGGACCGCGTGCCCTACGCGGAGCTGCACTGCCACTCCAACTTCAGCTTCCTCGACGGCGCCAGCCACCCGGAGGAGCTGGCCGAGGAGGCGGCCAGGCTGGGCCTCGACGCGATCGCCCTCACCGACCACGACGGGATGTACGGGGTGGTGCGCTTCGCCGAGGCCGCGAAGGCGCACGGCGTCCGCACGATCTACGGGGCCGAGCTGTCCCTCGGCCTGTCCGAGCGGCAGAGCGGTCACGCCGACCCGGAGGGACAGCACCTGCTCGTGCTGGCCCGCGACACCGAGGGCTACGGGCGGCTGTGCCGGCAGATCAGCGACGCCCAGCTCGGCGGCGGCACCAAGGGCCGCCCGGTCTACGACGCCGACGAGCTGGCCGGCGCCCACGACGGCCACTGGCTGGTGCTGACCGGCTGCCGCAAGGGCGCGGTCCCGGCGGCGCTGGCCCGCGGCGGCGCGGCCGGGACGGACGCCGCCCGCGACGCGCTCGACGAGCTGGTCGGCCGGTTCGGCCGGGACAACGTGGCCGTCGAGCTGTGGCACCACGGCGACCCGCTCGACGACGCCCGCAACGACGCGCTGGCCGAGCTGGCCGCCGGCCGCGGGCTGGTCACCGTCGCCACCGGCAACGCGCACTACGCGGCGCCCGGCCGGCGCCGGCTGGCGACCGCGCTGGCCGCGGTCCGGGCCCGGCGCAGCCTCGACGAGATGGACGGCTGGCTGCCTGCCGCCGGCACCGCCCACCTGCGCTCCGGGGCGGAGATGGCGGCCCGGTTCGCCCGCTTCCCCGGCGCGGTGCAGCGGGCCGCCGAGCTCGGCCTGGCCTGCTCGTTCGACCTGCACCTGGTGGCCCCGCAGCTGCCAGACTGGGACACCCCGGACGGGCACGACGAGATGAGCTGGCTGCGCGAGCTGACCCTGGCCCGTGCGGTCCGCCGCTACGGACCGCCGGACGCCGAGCGGGTCCGGGGCGCATACAAGCAGCTCGCATACGAGCTGGACATGATCGCGCAGCTCGACTTCCCGGGCTACTTCCTCATCGTCAGCGAGATCGTCGACTTCTGCACCGAGAGCGGGATCCTCTGCCAGGGCCGGGGCTCGGCCGCCAACTCCGCGGTGTGCTACGCGCTGGGCATCACCGCCGTCGACCCGGTGACGTACGGGCTGCTGTTCGAGCGGTTCCTGGCCCCCGACCGGGACGGCCCGCCGGACATCGACCTCGACATCGAGTCCGGCCGCCGCGAGGAGGTCATCCAGCACGTCTACGAGCGGTACGGGCGGGATCGCGCGGCCCAGGTCGCCAACGTCATCACCTACCGGCCGCGGATGGCGGTGCGGGACATGGCCCGCGCGCTCGGCTACGCGCCGGGCCAGCAGGACGCCTGGTCCAAGCAGATCGAGCAGTGGGCGCCGCTGGCCGACACCGTCGACCACGACATCCCCGAGGAGGTCGTGCAGCTGGCCACCGAGCTGATGCACTTCCCGCGGCACCTCGGCATCCACTCCGGCGGCATGGTGATCTGCGACCGGCCGGTGGCCGAGGTGTGCCCGGTGGAATGGGCGTCGTTCACCGACCGCTCGGTGCTGCAGTGGGACAAGGACGACTGCGCCGTGGCCGGGCTGGTGAAGTTCGACCTGCTCGGGCTGGGCATGCTCGCGGTGCTGCACACCACGATGGACCTGATCCGGGCCCACCACGGCCGGGAGGTCGAGCTGGCCACGCTGCCGGTCGACGACGAGGGCGTCTACGACATGCTCTGCGCGGCCGACTCGATCGGCGTCTTCCAGGTCGAGAGCCGGGCCCAGATGGCCACCCTCCCCCGGCTGCGGCCGCGCAAGTTCTACGACCTGGTGATCGAGGTGGCGCTGATCCGGCCCGGCCCGATCCAGGGCGGCTCGGTGCACCCGTTCATCCGCCGCCGGCAGGGTCTCGAGCCGGTGACCTACCCGCATCCCCTGCTGGAGCCGGCGCTGCAGCGCACGCTCGGAGTGCCGCTGTTCCAGGAGCAGCTCATGCAGATGGCGATGGACGCCGCCGACTGCACGCCGGCGTTCGCCGACCTGCTGCGCCGGGCGATGGGCTCCAAGCGGTCGCACGAGAAGATGGCCGCGCTGCGCGACGACCTCTACGCGGGGATGGCCCGCAACGGGATCGTCGACGAGGCGGCCGACGAGATCTACGAGAAGCTCGCCGCGTTCGCCAACTTCGGCTTCGCCGAGAGCCACTCGATCAGCTTCGCCTACCTGGTATACGCATCGGCGTTCTTCAAGAAATACTATCCGGCCGCGTTCTGCGCGGCGTTGCTGGACGCCCAGCCGATGGGGTTCTACTCGCCGCAGACGCTGGTCGCCGACGCCCGCCGGCACGGCGTGGTGGTGCGCGGACCCGACCTCAACGCCTCCGCGGCCGGGCCGACGCTGGAGCGGGAAGACCCGTCCGGCGTGCCTCCGGTCGCCTCGCTGGCCGACGACTGGAGCGACCTGGTGGTGGCGACCGGATACGCGGTCCGGCTCGGGCTGGCCTCGATCCGGTCGATCGGAGCCGAGGTCGCGGAGCGGATCGCGGCCGGCCGGCCCTACCGGGACATGGCCGACCTGGCCCGCCGGACCGAGCTGACCGCCGGGCAGCTGGAGGCCCTGGCCACGGCGGGCGCGTTCGACTGCCTCGGCATGACCCGCCGGGAAGCGTTGTGGACGGCCGGCGCGGTGGCGCAGGACCGGCCCGACCGGCTGGCCGGGCTGGTGGTCGGCGCCGACGCTCCCCCGCTGCCGCTGCCGAGCGCGGTGGAGACGGCGATGGCGGACGTCTGGGCGACCGGCGTGTCCCCGGACAGCTACCCGACCGAGTTCGTCCGCGACCAGCTGTCCGCGGCCGGCGTGCTCACCGCCCGCGGGCTGTCCACTGTGGACAACGGGTCGCGGGTGCTGGTCGGCGGCGTGGTCACCCACCGGCAGCGGCCGGCGACCGCCAGCGGGATCACCTTCCTCAACCTGGAGGACGAGACGGGACTGGTGAACGTGATCTGTTCGAAGGCCGTGTGGGCGCGGCACCGGCGGGTGGCGCGGGAGTCCGCGGCGCTGGTGATCCGCGGGATGCTGGAACGCGTCGACGGCGTCACCAACGTCGTCGCCGAGCGCATCGACAGGCTGGAGCTGTCGGTGAAGTCCACCTCCCGGGACTTCCGATGAGCCGGCGCCTGCCCGGCCTCGGCCTGCCCGGCCACGCCGCCCACACCCACCCCTCCCCCGCACCCCACCCCGTGACCCCGGCCCCGCCCGAGCCCGCTCTCCAGTCGCAGCCCGCGCCGGAGCCGGGCACTGGACCAGCCGGCGGGCGCCCGGCGCGGCGAGCGGGGTCGCGGGGACTGCGGTCGGAACGGGTCCTGACCGCGCACCGGAGTGCGCGGTGAGCGCGGTGCCGCTGCGGTGGCGGCTGGCGGACGAGCCGGCGGCCGACGCCCCGGGGCAGGGATCGCTGTTCTCCTCCGACGACCTGATGACGGTCGAGCGCGGCACCGGACGGCTGTCCGGGATGGAGTTCCTGCACGTGCACGCGCGGCGGATCATCAACGAGGTGCCGGCGGCGTCCCGGATGCCGTTCCGGTTCACGATCAACGCCTACCGCGGCTGCTCGCACGCCTGTACGTACTGCTTCGCCCGGCCGACGCACGACTACCTCGGCCTCAACATCGGCGAGGACTTCGAGCGCAAGCTGGTCGTGAAGGTCAACGCGGTCGACCGGCTCAAGGTCGAGCTGCGCAGTCCGAAGTGGGCCGGCGACTCGATCGCGATGGGCACCAACACCGACCCATACCAGCGGTGCGAGGGCAAATACCGGCTGACCCGCGGGATCGTGGCGGTGCTGTCCGAGGCGCGCAACCCGTTCTCCGTGCTGACCAAGTCCGCGCTGGTGCTGCGCGACCTCGACCTGCTGGCCGAGGCGGCGCGGCGGACCGACGTGTCGGTGTCGCTGTCGATCGGCACGCTGGACGAGAGGGTGTGGCGGGCGACCGAGCCGGGCGCGCCGCACCCGCGACGGCGGGTCGACGCGGTGCGCCAGCTCGCCGCGGCCGGCATCCGGACCGGGGTGCTGGTGGCGCCGGTGCTGCCCGGCCTGTCCGACTCGCCGGCCCAGCTGGAGGAGGTCGTCACCGCCTGCGTCGAGGCCGGCGCGCAGTCGGTCACGGCGATCGCGCTGCACCTGCGGCCGGGGGTGCGCGAGCACTTCATGGGCTGGCTGCGGCCGCGTGACCCAGACCTGGCCGACGACTACGAGCGCCGCTACCAGCGGTCCTACCTGCCGGACGAGGAGCAGAAGGCGCTGGCCGCCCGGGTGCGCGCGATCGCCGAACGAGCCGGCGCCCGCTACGCGACCCCCGCCCAGGCCCGCGTCCCCGCCGGCGAGGCAGTGGTCCCGTAGGCGGGGCCTACTTGGGTGGGAGGGAGCGGGCGTAGGCGACGCCGAGGCTCACCCAGCGGGCGAGATCAGCGTCGCTGGCGGTAGCTCCGGCGTCGACGCGGAGCCAGCCGTCCATCTCCCGCCCGCGCATCTCGAACCGGCGCACGTGCGGCGCCTTGATCAGCTCCTCGGTCTGCGCCGGGTCCACGCGCAGCAGCATCCCGCCCTGACCGCTGGCGCTCACCGCCATGTTGCCGTTGATGAGAAACGCCAGCCCGCCGAACATCCGCTTCTCGGTCAGGCCGTCCTCGGCCGCCACCCGCGCGCGAATCCGCTCGGCCAGATCCTCGTCGTACGCCACGGCTGCAGTATCCGCGCCCCCACCGACGTTTCCGGTTTCCGCACGTCCTGGGGCACATACGCCGGGCAGATGGGCGACGGCTGGGACCAGGTCCGCAGCGAGGGCGCCGGCCGATGCGTCGACCCGCGGCATCCGCTGCCCGCGCGTACCGGTCGGATCCATCGGGATTGACGATGGATGGACGGGTCGGGAGCCTGCTCTGCGTGAGCGCGGCGGCGGAGTTCGAGGGCCTGTTCCGCGAGGTCTACCTGACCTTCCACCGGCGGGACGCGCCGCGCAGCGGCATGGCCGGCGCGTCCCGGGCCGTGCTCCAGCACCTCGTGCTCGCCGGCCCGCTGACCGTCGGCGAGATGGCCGCGCACCTCGACCGCGCCCAATCGGTGGTCAGCGACATCGTCACCCACCTGGAACGGGACGGGCTGCTGGAACGGGAGGCGGATCCGGCCGACCGGCGGCGCACGCTCGTCTGGCTCACCGAAGCCGGCCGGGCCGCGCTCGACCGGGAGAACCAGGTCCTCGACCTGCCGCTGCTCGCGACCGCGCTGGACACGATGCCGGACGAGGCCGCCGCCACCCTGCTGGCCGCGCTCCGCCGCCTGCTCGCCCACGCCCCGAACTCCCGCTCCCCCGAAGGGACACCGCCATGACGGACACCGCCTGCGAGAGCTGCGGCATGCCGATCGAGACCGGCCGCTACTGCGCGCACTGCGTCGACGAGGACGGCCAGCTCCAGTCGTTCGAGGACCGCTTCGAGCGGATGGTCGGCTGGCAGCAGCGCCGGCAGCCGGAGGCCAGCCGGTCCGAGCTCGAAGCCGCGACGAAGGCATACATGGCGACGATGCCGGCGTGGCGGGACCATCCGGCGATCCGGAGTGACCTCACCGCGCGGCCGGAGCCCGGCCACCCGGCTTGACCAGCCCCGTCTCGTACGCGAGGACGACCGCCTGGACCCGGTCGCCGCAGGCCGAGCGTGGCCAGGATGCGACCGACGTGGATCTTCACGGTGCCCTCGGACAGGTGCAGCGCGGCCTAGCCGAGCCGGTCGACGGCCGCGCACAGTCGCGTGTGGACGGACAGCTCCTCCTCGACCGGGGCCAGCACGCGGGTCTCGGCCAGCTGCTCGACCCGGCGGCGCAGCCGGCGGCGGGCGGCCCTGGCCCGGCGCCGGCCACCGACCGCGGCCATCCGGCGGGCCAGCAACGCCAGCAGCAGACCGGCCAGCGCGCCGCCGATCAGCAGCAGCGTGGGCAGCGGCACCCGGCCGACGTGCGGCAGCGGCGGCTCCGGGAACCTCAGCCAGTCGAGCGCGAGCAGCACCAGCAGCCAGACCAGCCCGGCCACGGTCGCCACCGCCAGCACCGCCTGCAGGAACCCGACCGGCAGCTCCCACCGCGGCCGGCGGGCGGCGCCCAGATCGGTGCCGGCGACCGTACGGTCGAGCAGGTCGGGCAGGTCCGCGGTGGCGCCGGTCGCCGCCTGCCGCACCACCCGCGGCCACGGGTCGGGCAGGCCGTCGGCGGCCCGCCCGGTCAGCTCGCGCAGCGCGCTGTCCACCCGCGCCCGCTGCACCGCCGACGGCCCCGGCAGCCCGGTCCGGATCGCCTCGGACGGCGCCTCCGGCAGCCGCAGCCGGCGCATCGGGTCCGGCCGCAGCCGGCGCAGCCAGCGGGTGAACGGCCAGCCGGTGACCGCGGCGGCCCTGGCCCGGTGCGCCCGGTCGACCGCGGCGGCGATCGTGTCCGCCCCGGCCGCGTCGGTCAGCGCGTCGACCAGCGTCTCCCGGTCCTGCCGGCGGATCCCGGTGCGGGCACCGGCCGGGCAGACCGGCCGCAGCGCCGCCGCGGTCCGGCCGAGGTCGGCCTCGAGCCGCTGCACCGAGGCGCGCCGGGCCGCGGCGCGGTCGGCCAGCTCCTTGCCCAGCGCGTCCAGCCCGTCGCCGGTCAGCGCGGACACGGCCAGCACCGGCACGCCGGGCAGCCCGTCGTCGGCCAGCAACCGGCGCAGGTCGGCCAGGCACGCCGCCAGCCCGGCCGGGTCGAGCAGGTCGGCCTGGTTGAGCACCACCAGCGTCACGTCGCCGTGCCCGGCCAGCGGCCGCAGGTAGCGGTCGTGCAGCGCGGCATCGGCGTACTTCTGCGGGTCGAGCACCCAGACCAGCAGGTCGACCAGCTCGACCAGGCGGTCGACCTCCAGCCGGTGCTCGACCCGGACCGAGTCGAAGTCGGGCAGGTCGAGCAGCACCAGCCCGTCGGCCGCGTACGCCGGCTGGTCGGCCGCGGCGTGCCGGCGCGGGACCTGCAGCCAGTCGAGCAGCGGGCCGGCGGAGTCGGCACCCCAGACCACCGCGGTCGCCGCCGAGGTCGTCGGCCGGCGTACCCCGACCTCGCTCACGCCCTCCCCGGCCAGCGCGTTGACCAGCGAGGACTTGCCGCTACCGGTCGCGCCGGCGACCGCGACCACGGTGTGCGCGGCGCCGAGGCGCAGCCGCATGCCGGCCTTGCCGGCGATCCGGGCCGCCTCCTCGACCAGCGGCGGGTCGAGCCGGCCGCGGCCGAGCTCGACGACCTGGTCGAGCGCCGCCAGCCGGTCGGCCAGCGCCGGGCTACCCGAAGGCACGCCGCCACCAGGACAGCTTCGGCTCCGGCGACCGTTCCGCCGGCGGAGCGGGCCGGGCCGGCGCCGGCGCCGCGGCCGGCCGGCTGACCTCGCTCGAGGCGCGGCGGGCCAGCTCCAGCTCGTGCGCCGCCGCCCGCAGCGCCCCGGCCGCGGCCGGGTCCGGCGCACCGGCCAGCACCAGCGCGCGGAACCGCTCGGCCTCGCCGCCGAGCAGCTTCTCCACCCGCTCCATCAGGTCGTGCCGGGCCTGGGTCGCCATCGCCCTGACCACGCCGTCGCCGAAGACCGCCTCCAGCACCTTCTGGGACACCGCCGACGTCCCGCCGGCGATCAGCACCTCGGCGCCGGTGAGGCCGCCGGTCTGGGCGAAGACGAGCAGCATGACGGCGAGACCGGCACCGTTCACCCCGAACGACGCCATCCGGGCCGCCGTACGCCGCTGGGCGCCCTGCGAGGACACCAGGGTGAGCACGTCGCCCTGCCAGGCCCTGACCTCGGTACGCAGCCGCTCGGCGAAGTCCTCGGACGAGTGGGCCAGGACCGTACGGGACGCGCCGAGCAGCGCCGCGCCGCCCGGCCGGCCCCGCCAGGCCTCCGCGGTCCGCTCCGCGGCCCGGTCGGCGGCCGCCCGGACCAGCGACTCCACGCTCGACTCGACCGCGTCCGCGACCTCCTCGTCGGGCAGCGGCCGGCCGGTGAACGCCGAGGCCACCCGGTCGCGGATCCGGCCGACCCGGGACTGCAGCCCGCGCAGCAGCTCGCCGGTGCCGACGAACTCCTGCCAGCGGGCCAGCACCTCGCCGCGCAGCACGGTCCCGCCGCGGACGCCGTCGTCGACGTCCCGGACCGCGGCCGCGTAGAGCACGTCGGCGTCCTCGAGCAGAACCGCGGCCGCCGCGCTCGATTCGTCCGCGGCCCGGGCCAGCGCCGGCACCCGCTCGGACATGCTGCGCAACGCGCCGTCGAGGGTCGCCCGGACCACCTCGGCCCGGGCGGCGGCGTCCGCGGCCAGTCCGAGCAGCCAGTCCCGCAGCGGCGCCACCGCCCGGGCCGGGATGAACCCGCCGGTCAGTGCCACCTCGGGCACGCCGAACAGGGCCGCCCGGGTCAGCCCGCTCTCGGCCAGCATCTGGCCGAGGTGGTCCATGACCTCGCGCATCGCCGGCGGCGGCACCCGGTTGCAGACCACCGCGAGCGCGGTGCCGCGGCGTTCGGCGGTGTGCAGCAGCTCCCACGGCACCGCGTCGGCGTACCGGGCCGCGGTGGTGACGAACACCCACAGGTCGGCCGCGGCGAGCAGCTGGGCGGCGAGCTCGCGATTGCCGGCGACGACCGAATCGATGTCCGGCGCGTCCAGCAGGGCCAGCCCGGCTGGTACGGCCGGGTGCGGCACCAGCTGGAGCGACCGCTCGCCGGACGTGGACGGGCCGGCCGAGCGGGCCAGGCCGGGCAGCACCCGACCGTCCGCGAACCACCGCTCGTCGCCCGGCGCGCACAGCAGCACCGGCGCCCTGGTCGTCGGCCGGAGCACCCCGGCCGAGCTCACCTCCGCGCCGACCAGGGTGTTCACCAGCGTCGACTTGCCGGCGCCGGTGGACCCGCCGACCACCGCCAGCAGCGGCGCGTCCAGCCGGCCGAGCCGGGGCAGCAGGTAGTCGTCGACCTGGCGGACCAGCTCGTCCCGGGACCGGCGGGCGCTGTCGGCTCCGGGCACCTCGAGCCCGAGCCGCAGCGCGGCGGCGCGGTCGCGGACGGTCGCGACCGCGCCGGCGAGGTCGGGCTGGGCGGCCATGGGGAGATCATGGCCCCGCAACGGCCCGGTCAACCCTCACTCGCCGGACTGGTACGCGGAGCGGACCTCCTCCGCCGTGAGCGCCCCGGCGTACACCCGGACGGTGTCCACGGCGCCGGGGAAGAACTGCGCCTTCTTCCCGCTGGCCAGCCCGCGCCCGACGGCGAGCGGGCCGCTCGCCCCCGGCCGGCCCGGGTACGGAACAGCACCCTGGCGCTCGCCGTCCACGTACAGGGTCAGCTGACCGGTGCTGGTGTCACGCACGCCGGCGAGATGCGTCCAGCGGCCCCGGACCGGTGGGTTCTCCGACAGCGCACGCACGTTTCCCGGCACCGAGACCGCCCAGCGCCCGCTCGGCACGTACTGCAGCGCGAGCACGCTGTCCGGGCCACCATCCTCGCTGACCGCGGTCGCGAATCCGTCCGGGACGCGGTCGAGCCGCACCCAGGCGGAGACCGTCCAGTTGCCGGCGGGGTCGACCACCGACCCGCCGGTCTCGCCGTACCCGCGGGTGCCGTCGAAGACGACCGCCGGCCCGCTCTGCCCGTCCTGGGTCCAGTCGGCGCCGTCCTCCAGCGCGATCGGGTTGCCGCCGGCGGTGTCGGCCGCGGCCCGGCCGGCGCCCTCGTCGAACGTCCACTCGCCGGACATCTCGGGACCTTCCGGGCCGAGGGTCGGGCGCGCGTCGGTCCTGGTCGGCCCGGCCGGCGCGCCGCTCGACTCGCCGCCCGAGCCGGAGCCGAGCCGGCCCAGCAGGGTGGCCAGCAGCACGACCGCGACCACGACCGCGAGCACCAGCCAGCCGGCGCGGCGCAGCGACAGCGTGCGCGGGATCACGGGAGGACAGTAGCCAACGGTTACCGTGTCGCCGTGATCGACGACGGCCTCCAGTTCCCGCCCGGCTTCCAGTTCGGGACCGCCACCGCCGCATACCAGATCGAGGGGGCGGTGGCCGAGGACGGCCGCGGCCCGTCCATCTGGGACACGTTCAGCCACACGCCCGGCGCGGTCCGCGGCGGCGACACCGGCGACGTGGCCTGCGACTCCTACCACCGGTACGCCGAGGACGTGCGGCTGATGGCCGGGCTCGGGGTGGGCGCGTACCGGTTCTCGATCTCGTGGCCGCGGGTGCTGCCGTCCGGCGCCGGCACCGTCAACCAGGCCGGGCTCGACTACTACAAGCGGCTGGTCGACGCGCTGCGGGAGGCCGGCATCGAGCCGGCGCCCACGCTGTTCCACTGGGACCTGCCGCAGCCGCTGCAGGACGCCGGGGGCTGGCTGGCCCGGGACACCGCCGCCCGGTTCGCCGACTACGCCGCGGTCGTCGCCGAGGGCCTCGGCGACCGGGTCGGCCGGTGGATCACGCTCAACGAGCCGGTCGTCGTCACCTGGAACGGACACGTCGAGGGCAGCCACGCGCCCGGGCTGCGGCTCGGCGCCGGCGCCTTCCCGGTCGCGCACCACCAGCTGCTCGGGCACGGGCTCGCGGTGCCGGCGCTGCGGGCGGCCACCCCCGGCGTGCCGGTCGGCATCACCAACAACTACGGGCCGGTCGGGCCGGCGACGCCGGCCGAGGCGGACGTGCAGGCGGCCGCGTTCCGGGACGCGCTGCACAACCACCTCTACACCGACCCGGTGCTGCTGGCCCGTTACCCGGACCCGGTCGCGCCGCTGACCGGCGACACGGTCCGGGACGGCGACCTGGCCACGATCGCCGCGCCGATCGACTTCCTCGGCGTCAACTACTACTTCCCGGAGCTGGTCCGGGCCGACCCGGACGCGACCTTCGGGTCGGCGGAGGTCGAGTTCCCGGCGCCGTCGCGGACGGCGTTCGACTGGCCGGTGGTGCCGGCGGGCCTCACCGAGACGCTGACCGCGCTGCGGGACCGGTACGGCGCGGCCACCCCGCCGATCTACGTGACCGAGAACGGCGCCGCTTACGACGACGCGGTCGGGCCGGACGGCGCCGTCCACGACCCGGACCGGGTGTCCTATCTGGACGGTCACCTGCGCGCGGTGCGGGCCGCCATCGACGCCGGCGTGGACGTGCGCGGCTACTACTGCTGGTCGCTGCTGGACAACTTCGAGTGGGCCGAGGGGTTCTCTAAGCGGTTCGGGCTGGTGCACGTCGACTTCGGCACGCTCGCCCGCACGCCGAAGGACTCGTACGGCTGGTATCGCGACCTGATCGCCGGCCAGAAGCCGGCCCGGTAGGGGCTCCGCGTGCTGCCGGGGACGGTCGGGCCGGTCCCGGCCACGCGGGTGCGCAAGGCGTTCATCGGGACGCTCGCGCTGGCCAACCTGGCCGTCTGGATGGGCTTCTTCACGCCCATCCAGCTGCTGCTGCCCGAGCAGCTCGAGGACGTCGCCGGCAACGAGGGCAAGGTCGGCGCCCTCGGCCTGGTGACCGGCGTCGGCGCGCTCGTCGCCGTGGTCGCGACACCGCTGGCCGGCGCGCTGTCCGACCGCACCAGGTCCCGATTCGGCCGCCGACTGCCGTGGCTGGTCGGCGGCACCCTGCTCGGCGCGCTCGCCCTCGTCGTCCTGTCGCGACAGTCCACTGTGATCGGTGTGCTGTTCGGGTGGGCGGCGGCGCAGGCGTTCTTCAACGCCGCGTACGCCGGGCTCACCGCCGAGGTGCCCGACCACGTGCCGGTCGAGCAGCGCGGCACGGTGTCGGGCTGGTTCGGGCTGCCGCAGGCGGTCGGCGTGGTGGTCGGGGTGGCGCTGGTGACCTCGTTCACCACCACCGTGGTCGCCGGCTACCTGCTGATAGCCGTGGTGATCGTCGCGCTGGTGGTGCCGTTCGCGGCGGTCACCCGGGACCCGGTGCTCGACCCGGCCGACCGGCCGGCGCTCACGCTGACCAGGGGCTGGTGGATCGACCCGCGGCGATTCCCGGACTTCGGCTGGGCCTGGCTGACCCGCTTCCTCATCTCGCTCGGCAACGCGCTGGGCACCCTCTACCTGCTCTACTTCCTGCGCGACAAGGTCCACTACGAGCAGCTGTTCCCGGGCAGGTCGGCCGAGGACGGCGTGCTGGTGCTGATCCTCATCTACGCGGCCGGAGCGGTCGCCACCGCGGTCGGCGGCGGGATGTGGTCGGACCGGACCGGCCGGCGCAAGCCGCTGGTGATCGTCTCCAGCCTGGTGATGGCGGCCGGGGCGGTGCTGCTGGCGGTCTGGCCGACCTGGACCGCGTCGATGGTCGCGGCGGCGCTGCTCGGCATCGGCTACGGCGTCTACATGGCCGTCGACACGGCGCTGGTCACCCAGGTGTTGCCGGCCGCGGCCGACCGCGGCAAGGACCTCGGCATCGTCAACATCGCCAACGCGGCACCGCAGGTGCTGGCGCCGGCGCTGGCGGCGCCGGTGGTGGCCGGGCTCGGCGGCTACCCGATGCTCTACGCGCTCACCGCCGTGGTGACCATCGCCGGCGCCGTGCTCGTGCTGCCGATCAGGTCGGTGCGGTAAGCAGGATCAGCCCTCGGTGAGCTCCACCGGCACCGCGATCACGTCCACCATCGCGCCGTTGCGGAGCACGGTGACCGGCAGGCCGACGCCGATCGCGTCGGCGAACAGCATCCGCTGGATGCCCTGCGCGTCGTTGACCGGCTGGCGGCCGACCGAGAGCACCAGGTCGCCGGCGTGCAGGCCGGCCCGGGCGGCCGGGCTGCCGGGCACCACCTCGACGATCCGCAGGCAGCTGCGCTGCCCGACCCGCTCGGCGATCGGCTCCGGCAGCGGTGCCGGCACGCTGACCAGGCCGAGGTACGCGCGGCGCACCCGACCCTCGGTGAGCAGCGCGGAGATGATCCGCCGGGTCGTCGCGTTCACCGGCACCGCGAGCCCGAGCCCGATGCCCGCGACCGCGGTGTTGATGCCGACCACCCGACCGGCCGCGTCGGCGAGCGCGCCGCCGGAGTTGCCCGGGTTGAGCGCGGCGTCGGTCTGGATGACGTCCTCGATGACCCGGCCGGCGCGCCCGCTGCGGGTCGGCAGCGACCGGCCGAGCGCGCTGACCACGCCGGCGGTCACGGTGCCCCCGAGCCCGAGCGGGTTGCCGACCGCGACCACCAGCTGGCCGACGACCAGCTTGTCGGCGTCGCCGAGCCGGGCCGCCGCCGGGGTGCCGCCGCGCGCCCGGACGACGGCGAGGTCGGACAGCGGGTCCGCCCCGATCACGTCGAAGTCCGACTCGGTGCCGTCCGCGAACCCGGCCGTACCCGTCCGGCTGCCGCCGACGACGTGCGCGTTCGTGAGCAGGAAGCCGTCGTCGGTGAACACGACGCCGGATCCGGCGCCGCGACCCAGCCGCAAGCTGGCGACATGCGGCGTCATCTCCGCCGCGACCGTGCTCACCACCCGCGAGTACGCGTCCAGCGCGTCCTGGTCGACTTCCATGCGCACCTCACTTACAGCGTTACAGCTGCATCCATGGTGCGCGCCCCGCGGCCTTCATGCGCTCCGCTCTGGGCGAACGGTCAGCGCCTGCGCTTCTTGGCGGTGCCGAGCATCCCGCGGGTGATCTCCCGGCCCAGCACGGTCGCCGCGGACCGCAGGAACGACTTGGTCGCGGACGAGCCCAGCACGCTGGTCACCACGGCGCCGAGGCCGTCCTGGTCCGGCTCGGCAGCGCGACCGCGCGGCTGCTCCGGCGCCGGAGCCGGTGCCCGCGCCGGGGCCTGCGCCGGGGCCTGCGTCGCGGCCGACCCGGGAGCCGGGGCCAGCTTCGCCGCCAGCCGCTCGTACGCCGAGTCCCGGTCGATCGCCTGGCCGTACTCGGCCTGCAGCGGCGAGCCGGAAACCGCCGCGGTGATCGCCGCGGCGTCGGCCGGCGCCATCCGGGACCGCGGTGCCCGCAGCATCGTCCAGGCGACCGGCGTGGGTGCGCCCCGCTCGGACATCACCGTGACGATGGCCTCGCCGGTGCCGAGTGCGGTCAGCGCCTCCTCGAGCTGGTAGTCGCCGGTCTTCGGGTAGGTCCGTACGGTCTTGCGCAGCGCATCCGCGTCGTCCGGGGTGAACGCCCGCAGCGCGTGCTGCACCCGGTTCGCGAGCTGCGCCAGCACGTCGTCCGGCACGTCGGTGGGCTGCTGGGTGACGAAGAAGACGCCGACACCCTTCGACCGGATCAGTCGTACGGTCCGGGTGACCGCCTCCAGGAACGCCTTCGAGGCGCCGTTGAACAGCAGGTGCGCCTCGTCGAAGAAGAACACGAGCTTCGGCTTGTCCGGGTCGCCGACCTCGGGCAGGTCCTCGAACAGGTCGGCGAGCAGCCAGAGCAGGAACGTCGAGAACAGCGCCGGCCGGTCCTGCACGCCGGCAAGCTCCACCGCGGAGACGATGCCGCGCCCGTCCGGGGCGGTGCGCAGCAGGTCCTTGGTGTCGAACTCGGGCTCGCCGAAGAACGCCTCGGCCGAGTCGGCCAGCCCGACGAGCTGCCGCAGGATCACGCCGGCCGTCGCTTGAGACAGGCCGCCGAGCTGCTGCAGGTCGGCCTTGCCCTCGTCCGAGACGAGGTACTGGATCACCGCGCGCAGGTCCTTCAGGTCCAGCAGCGGCAGCCCGGCCTTGTCGGCGTAGTGGAAGACGAGGCCGAGCGAGGACTCCTGGGTCTCGTTGAGCCCGAGCACCTTCGACAGCAGGATCGGGCCGAAGCTGGTCACCGTTGCCCGCAGCGGCACGCCGGTGCCGATCCCGCCGATCGCGAGGAACTCCACCGGGTAGGCGGTGGGCTGCCAGTCGTCGCCGGTGTCGGCGGCCCGCTTGGTGATCCGGTCGCCGGGCTCCCCCGGCGCGGCCAGGCCGGACAGGTCGCCCTTGATGTCGGCGACGAACACCGGCACCCCGGCCGCGGACAGCTGCTCGGTGATCAGCTGCAGCGTCTTGGTCTTGCCGGTGCCGGTGGCGCCGGCGACCAGCCCGTGCCGGTTGAGCATCCCGATCGGCACCCGTACCCGCGCCGACGGGTGTGGCGCACCCTCGGTCACGACCGAGCCGAGCTCGACCGCCGGCCCGTCGAACGCGTACCCGCCGCCGATCCTGGCCGCCGTGTCCGCTGCGGGTGGCGTTGTTCCCTCGGGTTCGCCCATCGGTCCCCCTCCTCAGCGATGTCCCGGCCGCAGCGTAGTGCCGCCGGCCGGCCTGCGCCGATCAGCGGAACCGGCGCGGATAGGGTCGGCACGTGGCGGACAAGGGCTTGGACCGGCTGGTGTGGGCGGACTGCGAGATGACCGGTTTGGATCTGCGCCGTGACGCGCTGATCGAGATCGCCGTGCTCGTCACCGACTCCGAGCTTCGCGTCCTCGACGAGGGCGTCGACATCGTGATCACCGCGCCGGACGAGCTGCTCGACGGCATGCAGCCGGTGGTCCGCGAGATGCACGCCCACTCGGGGCTGACCGAGGCGGTGCGGGCGTCCACCACGACGGTCGCCGAAGCCGAGCAGCAGGTGCTCGACTACCTGCGCAAGCACGTGCCGGAGGCGCGCACGGTCCCGCTGTGCGGCAACTCGATCGCGACCGACCGCGCGTTCCTGGCCCGGGACATGCCGGAGCTCGACGCGTTCCTGCACTACCGGATGGTCGACGTGTCGTCGATCAAGGAACTGTGCCGGCGCTGGTACCCGCGGGTCTACTTCTCCCAGCCGCAGAAGGGCCTGGCCCACCGCGCGCTCGCGGACGTCAAGGAGAGCATCCGGGAGCTGCGCTACTACCGCAGCACGGTGTTCGTACCACTGCCCGGGCCGACCAGCGAGGAGGCGCAGAAGGCGGCCGCGGAGGTGCTGTCAGCCGAGCCCGACTGAGCCGGTACGATGGACCGGCTTGGTCAATGGTGGGTGTAGCTCAGCTGGTAGAGCACCAGGTTGTGGTCCTGGGTGTCGTGGGTTCGAGTCCCATCACTCACCCCATTGGCTCCACGGAATCGTCCAGTCGGGGATGTCGGTGTCCTTGCCGGTCAGCGGCACCGGCGTACCGGTGACCTGCACGACGTCGCCCGGCTGGGAGATCCCGTAGAACCACTGCGCGTTCGCCGGCGCCAGGTTCACGCACCCGTGGGACACGTTCTCCTTGCCCTGCTGGGCGACCGACCACGGCGCCGAGTGCACGAACTCGCCGCCGTTCGAGATGCGGGTCGCGAACTTCACCGGAACCCGGTAGCCGCCCGCGTCCAGCGCCAGCCCGAACGTCGTCGAGTCCATCGTCATCGACGCCTTCTTGTCGGTGACGACGTGCACGCCGTTGTGCGTGAACCGGCCCGGCACCTCCTTGCCCAGGCTGGCCGGGAAGTCCTTGGTCAGCTTGCCGTTGATCCACACCTTCATCCGGTGCGTCTTCGCGTCGGCGATGCTGACGTGCGAGGCGCCGATCGTGAACGCGACGTGCCGGTCGGCGTTGACGCTCCCGTACGTCCCCGCCCCGAGCGACACGCCGCGCAGGTCGGTGTCCAGCGCCACCTTCGTCCCGGACTTCCAATACGTCTTGGGCCGCCAGTGCACCTCGGTGGCGGAGAACCAGCGCCACGCACCGACGGTCGGCACCGAGGTGGTGACCTTCATCCGGGCCAGCGCGGCCTTGCGGTCGGTCACCGGGTTCTCGAAGTAGACCCGGATCGGCATGCCGACGCCGACGGTCATGCCGTTGAGCGGGGACACCGCCGGGAAGACGGTCCTGGTCGCCCGCGCGGTGGTGAACGCGCTGGTCGTGGTCGTCTTCTGACCGTCGGCGTTGGTCGCGACCGCGGAGACCGTGTAGCGGGCGCCGAAGCCCAGCTTGTCGGTCGAGGTCCAGACGGTCTTGTCGGGGTTGAGCGCGCCCTTCACGGCGCCGCCGCTGCCGGCAACGGAGACCGAGGTGAGCGTGCCGCCGGTCGCGGTGACCTTGACGGGGTCGGCGGGCGCGACCGCGGCCGCGTTGGCCGCCGGAACCACGGCGAGCGTCGCCGCCGGCGCCGTCGGCGAGCTCTGCTCTCCCCCGCCGCCGCCCGCGGCCGGCTTGTCTCCCCCGCCCGAGCTCGACCCGGAACTGGACGTGCACCCGGCCACCGCGGCCACCACCACGACGACCCCCACGAGCCACCGCAGCATCTGTGACCTGCGCGTTCCGCCCTGTGCACCCACGCCAACGCCTCCTAGCCGACCGCCGGTATACCCATGCTGCCACCCCGACCTAAGAGCACCGAGCGACACGACGACCGGTCGCACCGGGTCCGATCGACCTGGTAACCTTCTGCCCCGATGCGCCGCTAGCTCAATTGGCAGAGCAGCGGACTCTTAATCCGCGGGTTCGGGGTTCGAGTCCCTGGCGGCGCACCCGGAGCAAGGCCGTGACCTGCAGGTTTGCGGCGAGCGAGATCGTTTGGGTGTCCCGAGTGGACTGATCGGTGCTCGAACGGTGCTCGGTGGCGGAGACTGGGGCGGCGTGAAGTCCGCTGGTCATGGTGATCATCGGGTTCGGGACGCGTGTAGGACGCCTTCGGTGCTCGGACGGTGCTCGATCCACAACCCCGGTCTAACCGGACGATCGGATAGAAGGACCCAGAACCACTTCGGTAATGATCTCCGGTTCAGCGTGGCCGAGCGTGTGCGGCGGTGCGGTGCCCCTGTACCGCGCCAATACTTGTCGTTGGTGGGCTGACCTGCAGTTTCGACGCGGTCATGCCGCCCGGCGGTACTCGTTGATGATGCCGCCGAGGACGCGCCGACGGCGGATCGGCCGGTCGATCGGAAGCACCACGGCCGGGTCGTGGTTGGGCGGCTGCTGCTGGAGGCTCTGATGCGGGCGATGCTCGTTGAAGTGCGCGGCGTACGTCTGAAGTACCTTCAGCGCGTGCCGCTGACCGTAGAGCAGCAGTCGGTCGGTGCACTCCTCCCGGACGCTGCGGACGAACCTTTCCGCGTAGCAGTTCGCCCGCGGCGTCCGCGGTGGAATCTTCACGATCTCCACCGCCTCGGAGGCGAACACGGCATCGAAGGCGTCGGTGAACTTCGCGTCCCGGTCGCGGATCAGGAACCGGAACGAGCTGGTCCGCTCCCCAGCTCGGCAAGCAGGTTGCGGGCTTGCTGCACGGTCCAGGCTGCGGTCGGATGCGCGGTAACGCCGAGGATGTGCAGCCGCCAGCTGGTTACCTCCATGACGAACAACGCGTACAGCCGCTGCAGCCGGACCGTCTGCAGGCAGAAGAAGTCTGTGGCCAGCAGTCCAGAGGCCTGCGCCCGCAGGAACGCCGGCCAGTTCGAATCGTCCGTCGCGGCGCCGGCCCCAGCCGAGTTGCGCCCAGGATCCGCCGGATGGTCCCGGTGCCCGAGCCGGGCCAGCTCGCCCTGGATCCGCCGATGGCCCCACCCGGGGTTCTCCCGGGCCAGCCGGACCACCAGCTTGCTGATCTCTTGATCGATCGGTGGGCGACCCGGCCGGCCCGGATACATCCACTTCCTCCTGACCAGCCGACGGTGCCAGGCCAGCAGCGTCCCCGGCCGCACAATCCGGTGCGCCCGCAACTCGGTCGGCAGCAGCCGGACCAGCCCGGCCAGCACCGCCCGATCCATCCAGGACAACCGCGGCCTGGCCACCTGCCGGCGCAGCACTGCAACCTCATGCCGTAACACCAGGATCTCGACGTTCTTCGCCGCGTCGCCCCGCGCCAGCAACGCCAACCAGCCGAACATCTTCAACAATCCGAGATACATGATCCGAACAGCACGGCCGGCGATCATCCCGGATCGCGGCGTCGAGCAAACCAGCACGTCCCAGCCGCACATCGGGTTCTGGCACGGTACACCGTGACCTGCGCCGACGAGTCCGTGGTGTGACGGCGAGATGATCGCCGGCCGTGTCGCTGCGGCTGCGGTACTTGATCTCGTCCGGTGCTGCTCGCCGCTCAGGGCGCACAGTGTGTTGCGATCTGCTAGGATCGCAACACAGAGGAGGGTGGCGACCGGCGAAGGAAGCCCATGCAGATCGAGGTCATCGAGTGGGACGACGACAACCTCGAACATGCGACCAGACACGGCGTGTCTGCCATCGAGATCGAGCAGGCCATCGCGAATGCGACGGTCGGACAACGGAACAAGCGAGGCCGGTCCGGCGATGTTCGGATCGAGTCGACCACCGACGGCGGGCGCCGCGTCGTCGTCATCGCCGCTCATGACCCAGCGCGGCGTGTGATTCGGCCGATTACGGCTTGGGAGGTGAGATGAGCAAGCCAACACCGCAGGGCGAGCAGACCAGTGAGGCTGAACTCGCCGAGGTCTACTACGAGCGGCGACACGAGGACAGCGACTGGAACGAGCCAGAGCCGCTGGAAAAGCCGGCTCGACTCGACGTAACGCTGTCGGTCCGGTTTACCCGCGACGAGCTGAAAGCGGTCCGGGCCGCCGCCGAGAGAGTCGGCCTCAAGCCGACCGCCTTCATTAGGCAGGCCGCGGTGGAGGCGCTGACGCGGGCACCCGTCGATCGCGCCCGGCTTGAGCGAGACCTAGCCAGCGCACTTGAACTCATGCAAGACGCTCAGCGTGCCCTTGCCTCATAACCGGCTCCGGCCCAGCAGTTGCACCCCTGACGCCGCGGACCAACGGGGTACGCCGGTCCCCCAGTCGGCACCGCTGCAATGAGGCATATGCGGAGATCTTGACCCGAGATCTCCGCTCGACCGGCACGTGCCGGAGCCAGCGGAGCCGCCAGGATGCCGACTGCCGGTAGCCGCTCTGTGCGACCAGCGGACCAGAAGTCGGCTGCGTCGGGCGGCCCTCCGCTTCCCCGCGCCAGTCAGGCATCGAGCACCGAAGCACCGTCGCGGTGCTCGATCAGTGCTCGGTGGCCGTGGAACGAACTGACATCTGACAGCACTCGACGACACGGCACATTCCCGCTGACCTGCAGATCGACCTGGGTCGACACCCGGCGGCGTGTCGCGACACGACCAGGTTCGGGCTCTTAATCCGCGGGTTCGGGGTTCGAGTCCCTGGCGGCGCACTCACAGCAAGGCCGTGACCTGCGGCTACGCGGCAAGAAAGATCGTTTGACTGTCCCGAGTGGACTGATCGGTGCTCGAACGGTGCTCGGTGGCGGAAACCGGGGCGGTGTGAAGTCCGCTGGTCATGACGATCATCGGGTTCGGGACGCGCGCCGCGTGGGTTCGGTGCTCGGACGGTGCTCGATCCACAACCTCGGTCGAACCGGACGAAACCGGATAGGCGAGCGAAACCGTTTCGGTGAAGATCCGAGTTCAGCGATATGCGCCCTCAATGTCTGACGGCTTCCATGGCCATGTGACCAGCTCTTCCCCCTGACTGGACGCCTGCCCCCCGTCACGCTGAACACAACAGACCCGTTGCTGGTTGGTAGCGTCTTACAATCTGTGTCACACTGGTGGTGTGGCTGACACAATCACCTTCCGGCCCGATGAGGACGCCGCACAGGCTCTGGCCGTACTGACTCGCGACGGCACGTCGGTCTCGACCGCCGTACGAGCAGCACTGATCGACGCGGCCCGCAACCGGGCCAAGTCGACGCTTCGGGCCGAAGCCGAGGCCCTCGCGGCCGACGATCAGGACAGGGCCGAGGCTGCGCAGGTGCTGCGCGACATGGAGACACTGCGTGCGTGGTGAGGTCTACCGCTTGAACGCCCCCCGAGACTCACACGGCCACGAACAAGCCGGCTCGCGGTATGCGGTGGTCGTCCAGTCGGATGACCTTCCGCTGTCGACATGGCTCGTCGCGCCGACGTCCACCTCAGCGCGACCAGCGACCTTCCGACCCGAGGTAGAGATCGCCGGCCGCGCGACCCTGGTTCTCGCCGAGCAGACCGCCTCGATCGATCCCACCCGGCTCGGCAGGAGCGCTGGTCATCTCACCTTCGAGGAACTCAGACGCGTGGACGCCGCGCTGCGACTCGTCCTGGATCTCTGAACGGTTGCTCGGGCACGCCGATATAGCGGGACCCTCCACCAGGCCGCACCGGACCCGAAGTGGCATGGGACTGAGTCTCGGCGTCCTTGTCGGCCTGCGACCGAGCCAGCAGCACCATCCAGCCGACCAGCCGGCAGGTGATCAGATAGACCAGTCAACACCACCCGCGGATCATGCCGGTCCTTACCCAGACACGAAGCACCAGGTCAGCGATGCGGCCGAGTTCTGGGCACCCACAGGGGTCGGGTCGACTCCGGCCTGACGCAGCCAGACCGTGGAGGGTGCGATCTTGTGGCCGAGCCCAACCAGTTCGCCGTGGATCCTTCGGTCGCCCCAGCCGGGCGCCCTACCCCACTCGTGAACACGCCCACCGCCATCCGCCCGGTGAGGGATGACATGCGATTGTCAGTCGGGCGGGTCGAGGTCCGCGTCCTCCCGGTAGTCGGAGCTCACGTCGACGACCACCGTCTCCGGCTGTGCGTCCGGGTCCAGCCGGACGAGGTCCCATTCGTTGATCCACGCCCGTACGTACTGCCGCATCCGGGTGGCGCCCAGGCGCTCCAGCCCGGGCACGTCCGGGGGTGCCCAGCCGAAGGCGACGCCGTGTAGCTCCTTCAAGCGGGCATACGCGGCGTCCAGCTCGGCCGCGTCCGGCGGGGTGAGCAGGGTCATGTCGGCCTCGATGATGCGCATGCCGGTCTCCGCCCTCGCCGCGAGCTCGCCCGCCTCGCTCGTCTCCTTGGCGCGGACCCGTGCCGGCACCAGCTCCCTGTCGTTCTTGTCGGACAGCACCGCGGCCTCGAAGTCGTCGGTCATCGCCAGCACCGCCGCGATCGGTAGCCCTGACGCCCCGTGCTCGCCGCGGACCCAGCGAGCGAGCTCGGCGTACGACTTCGCCCGCTGCTGCAGGGAGTAGCGCCCGATGAGCTCGACCTCGTCGAAGAGGACCACCCAGCCGGGGTAGCCGGCCGCCGCGAGCAGCTTCGCCGCGAAGCGCAGCCGTTGCATCCCGAGCTCCCGCACCGGCGCCGGAGGGAGCGACACCGGTCCCAGCCCATGCGCCTTCAGCCGCCGGCGCAGCTCCGGGGCCGGCAGCGGGTCGCCGGACCAGAAGCGGACGAGCGCATCGGCGTACTCCGGGTCTCGGTCGCGCAGCCGAGCGAACAGCAGAAGCGAGGCTACGAACCGCGCGTTCAGGTCGCTCCCCGGCGAGCCGGCCCAGCTCAGCAGCTCCGCGTACGCCGGCGCGTCGAGGTCGAGCTCCGCGGCCGCCTCGGCAATTGCCGTGCCGTGCCGGCCGGCGACGACCGCGCTGTCAGCCGCGGCGCGGAAGACCTTGACCGGATCGTGCAGCGGCGTCTCCTTGCTGATCACGACGCGGCTGACGGCGAGCCCGGCGTTCAGGGCAAGCTGCCCAAGGTGCTGCAGGAGGTGGCTCTTGCCGGAGCCGAACCCGCCGCCGAGAAGCATGCCCCCGGCGGCACCATCGCGGGCCCGCTCGACCAGCGCCAGGAACCGGTCCTCGATCTCCGCCTGCCCGCTGCCGAGCAGCCCGACCGCGTCCCGGGACGGCACGCCGGCCCGCAGTGCCTCGAGGGCCCGCCGCTGCCGGGTCACCAGGTCGAGACCATCAGTCGCGACGCTCACCGGACCGCCTCCAGCCGGACGCCGAGCCGCACCATCGCTGCGTACGGGTTCGGCCGCCGCCGGTCCCTGACCTCATCGGCGACCCTCAACTGCAGGGCGCTGTAAGCGGGCAGGCCGCGGGTCTCGTCGGTGACCAGCTCCGGCGGGATCAGCACGGCCAGGAGGACTCCTTCCAGCTCGTCGGTGGAGTCGATGAGCTGGCGGAGCACCTCATATGCGTCGAGGGCCGCGGCCTTCGAGTAGTAGAAGCCGTCCCGGGCTTCGGCCGGCGGCCGGCGGGAGACCGCCAGCCGTTCCAGGTCGAGCTCGACGATCAGCCCCCGGCGGCCGGCCCGGCGCAGCCACCGGGCCAGGGACAGCAGCAGCGGGCGCGCGTTGTGCCGGGCGACCCGGGTGAACAGGGAGACCGCGCGCAGCTGCGCGGCGGGCACCCGCTCGCCGCGCAGCCAGCCCAGCACCGCCTCCGACTCCGACTCGTCCACGTCGCCGCGGCCGAGGAGCGACTGGCAGAGCCGGAGCATCGCCACCCGGAACTCGTGGGCGAGGGTGGAGTCGCCCAGCACGGTGTGCTCGAGGGCCCGGCGGACGCTTCGGTAGAGCTCGGTCGCGTCGATCTCGTGGTAGGCCGCCACGTCCGACACCGACAGGCCGGACGGTGCGCCGCCCTGGGCGGGGAAGCCGACATGCTCATACGCCCTGCGCACCACATCGCCCGCGAGCCCGACCCAGTCCACCTGCCGGGCGATCGCCGCGAATAGCTGGTCGACCATGTGCACCCGGGTGCCGGCGGCGTCGACCGCGGCGAACACGAAGCCGTCGGCGGCCGTCTCGGCCAGCGCGGCCGACAGCCGCCGCGAGCCGGCGTCGTCCCCCACGACCACCAGCTTGACCGCGGCTCCGCCGCGCGCCACATACCCGGACAGGTACTCCTTGGCGAGGAACTCCACGTACTCCTCGACCTCGAGCACGCCACCGCCCCGTGGCAGCACCCCACCTCGCTGATCGCCCGGCATCACGAGTCCACACCCTGCGGCGGGGTGAAAGCGATGCCCCAGTACCGCTGCTGCTGGCCGCTACGGGCGACCGTGGTGAGCACCCCCGAGCCCCTCGTCCCGGTGCTGGCCGCCCACCTCAGCCGGGCGCCGTCCCTGGTCGCGATCTCGCCGCTCTGGTCGAGCAAGTAGAGGTCGCGGGCGAACTCCTGCCGGGTGTAGTCCCGGGACTGGCCGGGCAACAGGGTCAGCACCGACCACACGTCGACCAGCCTGACGACCGCGCCGACCGACTTCCCTTCCCTCGCCAGGACCAGCCCGTAGGCGCCGTACAGGCTGTCGAGGAACTGCCCGGGACGGAACCGGGGAGCCCGCTGCTGCGCCGCCGCAAGCGCGGCGACCAGCACGGACGGACGCAGCTTCCGGTCCCGGACCCGGTCGACCTCGACGGCCGCTTCGCCCGGCAGGACCCGCACCAGCGACGGGTAGCACAGCAGCCGCTCGTCCTCCTCGAACATCGCTACGCCGGCCGCGGCCGCCGTCGCCAGCAGCTCCTTCGCATATTCGCCGGAGGCCAGATAGGACTGGTCATCGAAATCGAAGCCTTCTTTGGCCCGGGCCGTGGCCGCGGCAAGCTCGTCCGCCGCCGCCTCGGCCGCCGACACGAGCCGGCGCAGGTCGCGCAGCTGCCCCACCCTGGCGGCGGCCCTGGCCTTCCGCAGCTCCCGGGTGACCGCCGTGGCCGCCTTCGCGGCCTCATCAAGCCGGCGCTCCATGGTCCCCAGCGCCTGCTCGAGCGTGTCGTCGCCCTGCACCGGTCCTCCTCCCACACGGGTGGACCGAGGCTAGCGCCCACCACCGACAGTCCCCAGCGTCACCTCCCGCACCGCAGGCCAACTGCGTCGAGGAACCGGCGATCCCCACCGGGTCGCAGCGCCGTTGCGTAAGCCATTCGAGGGTCACTGGCGCGCCCGCCGCGGCGAGTACCGCGTGCGGTACACCATCGACGACCAGAACGACATTGTCACCGTCGTCGCTATCAGCCACCGCTGCGACGCCTACCGATGACCTCTACCCGACCGCCCGGCGACGCCGGCCGACACGAGCCTTGAGCGAACCAGCAGCCACGCCACCGACGACGTTGCCATCGGCCTTGATGACCGTTGCTTACCAGACCTCTCGGAGCAGGCTCCGATCTCTCGTCCAGGGCGCGGACTGCGAACAGCGGACAGAAATCCGCGGGTTCTCAGGTGCCCCGCTCCCCCGGCCTCAGAATCGGGCGGCGGCGTCGGTCAGCCCGCGCCGGTGAGCCGCCTTGTGGCCGACGACCCGGCGGCGGTGCTGTTCGTCGGGCAGGCGTGGTGCAGCCCTGGCGGATAGTCCGCCGCCCGCTGAATCTCCGAGCTGCAGCGGGTGAACGGCTGCCAGTCGTCGCCTCACCTGTCGAGAACTTCGCGCAGCTTGCGCGCGAACTCCTCGGGCTGGCCGGCGTAGCCGTACTCGCCGCCCATGAAGCCGCCATGGTGGCTGGGGAACACGGTCGGCTGCTGCCCGAGCAGCTCAGCGATGGCGACGGCGGCGCGTCCGGTGAACGTGCCCAGCGATTCCTCACCCACGGCGATCACGATGCGTGTCGGCGCCGCGGCCAGGGCGTCGACGTCGGGACGATATCCGGTGATCGGCCAGGACCGGTCGGACAGCAGCGGGTCATCGCGGCGGCCGTCGTCCTCGGCCGACATCCCGAACTGAGCGGGGTCCGGCGAGGGCTGGGAGAAGTACTCGTCGGTGAACTCGCCGCGCCATGACGTCATGGCGACGAAGGCAGCCATGCCGGCACCGGTGCCCTTGGCCTCGTAGATGTCCCGGAAACCGGCGCGGGCGCGTTCGGCGGCCTCGGCATCGGGCAGCACCGGGATAATCGGCGGTTCGTGCGCCACCAGGGTGGTCAGATCCTCGGGATGGGCTGTCACGAGCGCGAGCGCGGTCACCGCACCGCCACTGCTGGCGAACATCTCGACCGGGCCGACGCCCAGCGCCTCAATCACGGCGTGCACGTCCACGGCCTGCAGTGTGGGCGTGTTCTCGACCCGGCCGTCCTTGCGGACGCTGCGGCCGAGACCACGGGGGTCGTAGGTCACGACGGTCCGGTCGGGGAAGTACGACGCCAAGGTGGCGAAGCCGCTGGCGTCCATCGGCTGGGCGATCATGAACAACGGCGGGCGTCCGTCCGCCGTAGGCAGCGGACCGCGGACGTCGTAGACGATGTCGGCCTCCGCGGTTTCCAGGATGTGCGTCGTCGTCATGGCGTGACCTCTTCCGGATTTCGGAACTCGTCGGCATCTGCGATAGCCGTTCTAGATCTAGATCGGTACTGCCCGGCAGACGCGATCGCGTATAAGTTCGCGGGTCAGCCGCTGATGCGTGCACGTTCGGCGGCGACCTCGACGCGCGTGTTGACTTCCAGCTTGGCGAACACGCGGCGCAGCCGGCCGTCGACCGTGTGCCGCGAGATGTGCAGGCGAGCCGCGATCTCGCCGTTGGTCAACCCGGCGGCGACCAGATCGGCGATCTCCCGCTCGGCCGGGGTCAGGCTGCGCCATCCGCGCGCCGACGCGTTGCGTCGATCCGCCCGGCGCAGCGCCGCGCGCAGCGCTCCGCCGGCGACCTCCCGATCCAGAAACCCGACCATTGCGTCGATGACCGGACGCTGATCACCCAGAAAGACCGTGTGCGCGTCGCCCGGCAGCTCCACCAGGGTCGCACCGGGGATGTGCGCCGCCAGATATCTGCTGTGCTCGACCGGCACGCTCCGGTCGGCTGTGCGATGGAGCACCAACGTCGGCGCCCGCACCCGGCCCAGCAGCGGCCGTGCATCCAGCCGCGCCGCCCAGCGCAACATTGGCACCACCGCTCCCGGTGAGGATGTATTGCGCTCGACCCGCGCCGCCCACTCCCGATAACGAGCGCTCTCGCGCATGGTCGCCGCGTGGGCTGCCAGTACCGTTCCGGTGCCCCACCTGCGCGCCGCAGCTTCAGCCCACGCATCGATCTGACCCGGATCGCTCTCGAAGTCGAACTGCATGATCCGCGTCAGCTTCGCCCACCCACCGACCAGGACCAGGGCCTGCGTCCGGCTCGGGAAATCCGCCGCGAACTGCAGCGCGAGCTGAACACCGAACGTCACCCCCATCAGGACAGCCGCCTGCGTGTCGCAGCCGTCGAGCACCGCGGCCACATCTGCCGCCAGCCGCGACAGCCCCGCCCCCTCCCCCTGTCCTGGCGATGCGTCGGACAGCCCGATGCCGCGGCGGTCGAACACAACAACGCGCGAGCAGACACCAAGCCTGCTGATCAGGTGTTCTAGTGCCGGCTCCTCCCAGATCACCTCGACATGGCTGACGAGTGGCGACACCAGCACGATCGTGATCGGTCCGTCGCCGACAACCGAATAGGCGATCGAAGCGCCGTCGTCCGCGCGCGCGTAGCGGACCTCGGGCCGCAGCACACCCGCAACTCTAGCCTCGGGAACCGTCGACCCAGGACCGCGACGATCAGCGCATCGCAGGCCCCTGCGCGACGACGACGTCGTAGCCGTTGATCACCGCGGGTGTTCCGGCGCTCATCCCCGCAGCGCGGGGGCCGGGACCGGCGCCGAGTACGGCGGCGGCCCGGCCACGCTGTGGGCTACTTTCCGCGCAGGCCGAACGGGTTGCCGTCCGCGTCGGCGAGCACGCAGATCCGCATCTCCGGTGCGACCTTATGCGGGGCGTCACGCTCGGTGGCACCAGCCGCGAGCAGCGTCTCGCGGGTGGCGTCGAGATCCTCGACGTCGGCGAAGGCCACCGGCCCCCCGCCAGCACCGGCCGGATTGAGGCCGACCTCGAAGCCGTCGACGTTGTAGCCGACGTAGTACGACTCGTCGGTGTGCGGTGAGCCGAGCAGAGCGGTGTACACGGCCTTCGCCGCGTCCAGGTCGGACACCGGGATCACCAGGCTGCGGATGGTGGGACTCATGTTGATCTCCTGATGGGTGGGGCGATCACATCGCTCTGACCGCTGCTTCCTCGTGACCTCACGCTATTCACGGGTCAATCACCGACGCTTCTCGATTCCTGATCGATCGGCAAGTGCCCCGCTGACCGCCGCCGGGGCGATTGCCGGCCCGACATCCTGTTCATGGACTGGTGCGGCTGCCGTCCCCTGGACGGAGTCGACCATGCCGGCCTGGCGCGCGGGCCGGACAGATCGGCGTACTGTCAACGGTCAGTCCGGTGCCTGCCACGTGGGTCGGCCCGGTGACCGGAGGCCGACGTTGAGTTCCGATCGAGCGGCTGCGTCCGGTTCCGACGACGGCCTCGACGCCTCGGTTGCCGCCGGACCTGCTGGCCAGCGACCGAACGGCGTCGATCTACCGTCGCTGCTCGTGGATCTGCTTGCGGCCAGGAACGCGGTTGCCCATGATGCGACCCCGGGGCGCAACCACCAGCCGAGCCCTGCCCGCGGGAAGCTGCTCGCCTGCATGGAGGCATACGTGGCCGCGCTGACGGCGCGGCGATTGCCGATCCCACCGCGGCTGCGTGACGACCTGAGGCTTCACCGTGGTCTCTATCCCTCAGATGCGGACGGGACGGCACGACGCGAATAGCGACGTGTCGACGCACCTTCACGATGCACCATGAGGGCGGCTGACCCGATCCGGTCATACGCCCTGTCGTCGACAGTCCAGCTGCTGCCGTCACCGCGGCCGAAGCGCGATCCTCGGCGACCCCGCTCCAGCGTGCCGACGTCGATCTCGAGTCCCGAGCGACCTCGGCGATCGGCCTGCCGGTATCGCCGACGATCGGGCCGCTCCCTCCGGGAACCACCGGTGCTGCCGAGGTGTCTCTGCAGCGGGCCGTACTCTTGTTCCTACCTGACCGCGTCGCCTATACACGGGGTGAGGCCGACGTCGTCCCGAGATCGGAGCTGTCCCGCATGGGCTCGCGCATTCGCGTCACGTACGCGACGTTGTCCGCCGACAACGAGGATCTGCACGCCGCGTACGAGGAGGGCCTGCAGATCGCCAGGTCCTGGCTCGGGACGATGATTCCGACCCGGGTCGGGACGTCCGAGCGGACCGCCGGTCCGAGCTTCGACGTGACCAGTCCGGGGGACCTCTCGGTCCGGCTGTGCACGGCCCACGAGGCCACCGCCGCGGACATCGACGACGCCGTCGCCGCCGCCAAGGCATCGGCCTGGCGGCACACGTCGTGGCCGGAACGGGTCGCCGTCCTGCGCCGGGCCGCCGACCTGATCAGCGACCGGTCGGCAGAGCTGGCGGCGCTCATGAGCATGGAGGTTGGTAAGAACCGGCTGGAGGCGCTGGGCGACGTCGAGGAGTCGGCGGTCTTCTTCCGCTACTACTCCACCCAGGTCGAGGACAACGACGGCTTCGACCGGCCGATGGACCGGCTCTCGGACGCGGAGATCACCAGCAGCGTGCTCAGGCCGTACGGGGTGTGGGCGGTGATCGTGCCCTTCAACTACCCGATGGCGCTGGCCGCCGGCCCGACCGCCGCCGCTCTGGTGGCCGGCAACACCGTGCTGCTCAAGCCGAGCCGGCAGGGCACGTTCAGCGCGGCCAAGCTGCACGAATGCCTGCTGGAGGCGGGGGTTCCGGCCGACGCCGTGCACCTGCTGCCCGGCGGCGACGAGGTCGGCAAACGGCTGGTGGCGCACCCGGGCGTGGACGGGCTGACCTTCACCGGCTCGTACGAGGCGGGCATGCAGATCGAGCGCAGCTTCCTCACCGACTACCCGAAGCCGATCATCGCCGAGATGGGCGGCAAGAACCCGACCGTGATCTCCCGGCACGCCGACGTGGCCGCGGCCGCCCTGGGCGTCGCCCGCTCGGCATTCGGCCTGTCCGGACAGAAGTGCTCGGCCTGCTCCCGGGTGTACGTCGAGCGGGAGGTGTACGACGCCTTCCTCGACGCGCTGACCGAGCGGGCCCGGGCGCTGGTGGTCGGCGAGCCGACCGAGCGCAGCACGTACCTCGGCCCGGTGATCGATGCCGAGGCGGTGCAACGCTTCACCGACGCCGTAGAGCACGCGCGCAAGATCGGCCGGGTGGTGACCGGCGGGGAGGCCGCCCCAGCCGGCGAGGGCCGGCCCGAGGGTCACTACCTCCTCCCGACCGTGGTCACCGATCTGCCGACCGACGACCGGCTGTTCACCGACGAGCTGTTCGTCCCGCTCGTAGCGGTGGCGCCGGTCGACTCGCTGGAGCAGGCGATGACGCTGGCCAATGGCACCCACCTCGGCCTGACGGCGGGCTTCTTCTCTGCCGACGACGCCGAGGTCGAGCGGTTCCTCGACACCATCGAGGCCGGCGTCGTCTACGTCAACCGGCCGGCCGGTGCCACGACCGGCGCGTGGCCCGGTGTGCAGCCCTTCGGCGGCTGGAAAGGCTCGGGCAGTGCCGGCAAGGCCGGCGGCGGCCTCTACTACGTCCAGCAGTATCTGCGCGAGCAGTCGCGAACGGTGGTGACGCAGTGACCTCGACCTTCCCCGCGCCGGCGTGGTGGGACCCCACCCGCCCGGTGCCGGACGTGCGGACCGAGCTGCCGGGGCCGCGCGCCCGCGAGGTGCTCGCCGCCGACGCGGCGGTGACCAGCCCGTCGCTCCCCCGGGCTTACCCGATGGTGCCGTGGCGAGGCCACGGCGCGGCGCTCGAGGACCCTGACGGCAACCTGTTCCTCGACTTCAACGCCGGCATCGCGGTCAACTCGACCGGCCACTCCCACCCGCGGGTGGTGGCCGCGGTCCGCGAGCAGGCCGAGAACCTGCTGCATTACTCGGCCAGCGACTTCTACCTGCCGATCTACTCGCAGATGTGCAGCGCACTGGCCGAGGTCGCGCCGATGTCCGGCCCGACGCGGGTGTTCCTCACCAACTCCGGCGCCGAGGGCGTCGAGGGCGCGCTCAAGCTGGCCCGCTACGCCAGCGGACGTCCGTACGTGATCGCATTCCAGGGCGCCTTTCACGGCCGCACCTACGGCGCGGTCAGCCTGACCGCGTCGAAAGCCAAGTACCACACGGGTTTCGGCCCGCTGCTGCCCGGCATCCTGCACGCGCCGTACGCGTTCGCGCAGCGCCACCCGCAGACCGGCGAACGCAGCCACGACCCGGAGCAGACCTTCGACTACCTGGAGAACGTCCTGTTCCGGCACCAGGTCTCGCCGACCGAGGTGGCCGCGGTCTTCGTCGAGCCGATCCAGGGTGAGGGCGGCTACATCGTGCCGCCGGTGGAGTGGATGGTTCGGCTACGCGAGCTCTGCGACCGGTACGGGATCCTGTTGGTCGCCGACGAGGTGCAGTGCGGAATGGGCCGCACCGGCAAGATGTGGGCGATCGAGCACACCGGGGTCGAGCCGGACGTACTGATCACCGCCAAGGGCCTCGCGTCAGGCTTGCCGCTGGGCGGGTTCGTGGCCCGGGCGGAGTTGATGGAGTCGTGGGGCGCCGGCTCGCACGGCTCGACCTACGGCGGCAGTCCGGTGCCGTGCGCGGCCGGGCTCGCGACGCTGGAGACCATCCGCGCCGAGGGTCTGCTGGCGCACGCCACCGAGGTCGGCGACTTCCTGCTGAGCCGGCTCGCCGAGCTGCCGGCACGCTTCCCGGGCCTGGTCACCGACGTACGCGGGATCGGGCTGATGATCGGCGTCGAGTTCCGCACCGCCGAGCAGGCCGAGGCGGCGCAGCAGCGTTCGTTCGAGCGCGGACTGCTCGTGCTGGAGTGCGGCGAGACGACGGTCCGGATGTCGCCGCCGCTGGTGGTCAGCCTGGACCAGGCGAAGACCGCGCTGGATCTGTTCGGCGCGGTGCTGGCCGAGCTGGCGGGGTGAGCGGGCACGTCTTCGCCCGGTCGTCCCGGGCCGATCTGCCGGTCGCGGTCAGCGGGACCGGCGCCGAGATCGTCGACGCCGCCGGTCGGCGCTACCTGGACGGCTCCGGCGGCGCGATCGTGGTCGGGATCGGGCACGGCGTCACTGAGGTCGTCGACGCGATCGCCGAGCAGGCCCGACGGATCGCGTACGTCCACGGCACCGCCTTCGCGTCCGAGTCGGTCGAGAGGTACGCGGACGAGTTGGCCGCCGTCCTGCCGCTGGACGACGCCCGGGTCTACCCCGTCTCCGGCGGCAGCGAGGCGGTCGAGACGGCGCTGAAGATGGCCCGCGCCTACCACCTGTCCAGGGGGGAGGACCGGCACGTGGTGGTGTCCCGGCGGGGCTCCTACCACGGCAACACCCGCGGAGCCCTGGACGCGTCGGGCCGGCCCGGCCTACGCGCACCGTACCTGCCCTGGCTCGGGGCGGGACGGCACACGAGCACGCCCTACGAGTACCGCTGCCCGTTCCCAGACACCCACCCGGTGGGATGCGGTGCCCGGCACGGCACTGAGCTCGAGCACACCATCCTCACCGCCGGCCCGGAGCGGGTGGCGGCATTCATCGCCGAGCCGGTCGCCGGCGCCGCGCTCGGCGCCTGCGTCCCGCCGGACGACTACTGGCCAGCTGTCGTCGAGGTGTGCCGACGGTACGGCGTTCTGCTGATCGCCGACGAGGTGATGACCGGGTTCGGGCGCACCGGCCGGTGGTTCGCCTGCGAGCATTGGGGGGTACGCCCGGACATCGTCGTCGGGGCCAAGGGCGCATCCTCCGGTTACTGGCCGCTCGGGTTCGCGGCCAGCACGGGTGCCGTGCACGACACCATCGCCGCCGCCGGGTTCACGCACGGCTTCACCCACTCCCACCACCCGGTCGGCGCCGCGGCCGGGCTGGCCGTGCTGCGGGTGCTGCGCGGGCGCGGCCTCGTCCAGGCGGCGGAGAGGCAAGGAGCGCGACTCGACGCCGCCCTGCGCGCGGAGCTCGCCGGGCATCCTGCGGTCGGGGACATCCGCGGCATCGGGATGCTGCGAGCGGTGGAGTTCGTCGTCGACCGCGAAGCCCGCACGCCGTTTCCCCGTGCCCAGCGAGTCGCCGAAAGGATCGTCGCCGCCTGTGCGGACGAAGGGGCGCTGGTCTACTCCTCGACCGGCGGCGCGAACGGCACGGACGGCGACCTCATCCTGTTCGGGCCGCCGCTGGTCATCGCGGACTCCCAGGTCGACGATCTCGTGCTGCGCTGCGGAAAGGCGATCCGGGCCGTCCTCTCGTGACCGAGCCAGCCGCCTCACCAGATCGAAGAGGAAGGCCGTCGCGGGCGTCCGAGCTACCGCTGGCCCGCGACGGCGACGTCGGCAAGATTATCTCTTTGTCGTGTGTGGACAGTTCGGTGCTCGAACCGGTGCTCGGTGGCGGGCTGAGGCCCCCCGAGCAGCGTCCCGTCACCGCCGAGGACGACGAGCGCGTAGAGCGCCTGTGCCGAAGCATCCACGCTGAACCGCGCCGCTCCTCCTGGTCGGCGACGGTGGCATCCGGCCGCCACCACGGCACCGTCCCCTTCAGCTCCGCCGCCGACTCGCGCATCGCGGGATGCCAGCGATCCTCCGATACCGTTCAGTCCAGGCAGTCACGCAGCAGCGAGATCGCAGTCGGTACGTCCGGCGTCGCGATCGCGCCGAAGCCGACGACGATGCCGGCCCGGGATTCGCTGAACTGGTAGCTCAGCCGCAGTCTCGAGAGCCGGAGTTGCCGTCGGGCCGCCCGGGCCGCCAGTTCGTCGTCGCCCGGTGCGTCCGGTGTCAGCAACGCGAGGTGCAGCCCGGCCTGGGCGGGCAGTGGGGTGAACCGGGGCCCGGCATGCCGGGTCAGTGCCGACCACACGACCCGGTGCCGCTCGGCATAGAGCCTGCGGGCACGACGGAGATGCCGCCCGAGGTGTCCCTCGTCGATGAAGGTCGTCAGCGCGGCCGTGATGAACGGTGAAGGCCCGACGTCGACGGACTCACGGACCGCGGTCACCGCCGGAACCAGCCCGGTCGGGACCACCGCGAAGCCCGTGCGCAACGCGGGGCTCAGGATCTTGCTGAACGTGCCCACGTAGATGACCCGGCCGTCCCGGTCCAGCCGGTGCAGGGGCTCCAGTGGCCGGGCCGTGTGGCGGAACTCGCTGTCGTAGTCGTCCTCGACGATCGCGGCGCCGTGGCGGCCGGCCCAGCGCAGCAGTGCGAGCCGGCGTTCCCGGCTCAGCACGACCCCGAGCGGGTACTGGTGCGAGGGCGTGACGTGGACCAGTCGCGCGTTCCCGGGCAGCGCGTCGACGACCAGGCCGTGCTCGTCGACCGGGACGCCGACAACCTGGGCGCCCAGGGTGCGCAGCAGGTTGGCCACCGGCGGGTAGCCGGGCTCCTCGACCGCGGCAACCTCGCCGGGCCGGAGCAACACCCGGGCGAGCAGGTCGACCGCGTGCGCGGCTCCGTGCGTGACCACCACCTGCTCCGGGGTGGCGGCCACGCCGCGGGACTGCGCCACCCAGCGCGTCAGTGCCTGCCGGAGCTCCGGGCTGCCGGTCGGATCGCCGTAGCTGCCGTACTGGTCGCCGAGACCGGCGAGCGCGCGGTTCGTGCAGCGCCGCCAGTCCGCGAGCGGGAACAGGCGGGCGTCGACCCGTCCCGCCGTGAGGTCGTAGCGGGCCGGCGTGGTGAGGTCGCTGCCGTAGCGGCGGATCGCCGCGGCGCCCGGCGTCGGCGTCAGCGCGGTCGGGGTCGCAACCGGCGACGGCTCGACGCAGGCGCTGCCCGTCACGATGCTGCCGCCGCCGCGGCGGCCCTCGACGAACCCCTCGGCGGTCAGCCGCGCGTACGCGTCGGTGACCGTCGACCGGGCGATCGCGAGCTTCTCGGCGACCGCCCGGCTGGGCTGCAGCCGTGCGCCGGGCGCCAGCCGTCCGTCGGCGATCGCCTCCCGGACCTGGTCGTAGAGCTGCACGGTCAGGCTGCGGTGGTCCGCGGGATCGAGGAAGAGCTCCATGGCCGCCTGGCTTGGTCGGGTCGATCTGGTCCAGCTTGGACCTGTCGAAGCTACCAAGCCGGTCCGTAGCGTCACACCATGCGCGTCCTGCAGTTCGACGATGAACGGTTCACCTGCGCCTTCAGCTACGGCACCCGGGACGACGACGTGACCTTCCATGAGTCAGACATGCGAACTGAGCCGATCACGATGACCGACGACACACCCTTGGAGGTTCCATGACCACGGACGCTGATCAAGCATTGTCGCCCGTCCCCTTGATGCAATTGGCTACCGGCTTCTGGGTCTTCAAGACGCTCGCCGCGGCCCACGAACTCGACCTGTTCTCCCGCCTGTCCGGCACGTCCGGTACGACGGTCGAAGGGCTTGCCGAGGCGCTCGCGATCGAAGAGCGACCGACGGACATGCTGCTCACCGGTTGCACCGCACTCGGGCTGCTCGTGAAGAACGACGACCGCTATGTCAACAGCCCGATTGCCGAGGAGTTCCTGGTCCGCGGCAAGCCCTACTACTTCGGTGGCTTTGTGCAGATGCTCGACCAGCGGCTGTATCCCGGATGGGGCAGGCTGGGCGAGGCGATCCGCACCAACCGCCCGACCACGTGGGATCCGGACCGGCAGAGCTCGATGTTCGACAGCGAGGATCCCCGACTGCTTGCAGTGTTCTGGGAGGCGATGCATTCGCTGTCGACGTTCACCGCCCGCGCGCTGGGCCAGGCCATCGATCTGAGCGGTGCGCCCAGGTTGCTCGACGTGGGCGGTGGTTCCGCAGCATTCGACATCGAACTGTGCCGGCTCTACCCCGACCTGACCGCGACGGTCTTCGAGCTACCGAATGTCGCTGACATCGCAGCCAGGAAAGTAAAAGAAGCTGGCCTTACGAAGCGGATCGAGACGGTGGCCGGTGACTTCTTCGCCGACTCCGCCCTGCCCGGTGGATATGACACGATCTTGCTGTCCATGATCCTGCACGACTGGGCGGAGGATCGCTGTCGCGCGATCCTCCAGAAGTGTTGGGCGGCACTGCCGAGCGGTGGTCGGGTGATCATCGCCGAGCTGCTGGTCAACGATGCGCGGACCGGCCCGCCGGCCGCGGCCCTGATGAGTCTCAACATGCTGGTCGAGACCGAGGGCCGCAACTACACACCAGCTGAGTACCGCGCCTGGCTGCGCGACCTCGGCTTCCAAGATCTGCGCACGGTCTGGTTCGAGGCGGCTGGGGCAAACGGTGCCGTGATAGGCCGGAAACCGTAACGTCACGCCAGCCGTGACGCTGAGATCGAAAGGAGTCACCCGGTGGTCCGGGAGCAATAGTCAAGACCTGGGGATAAGGTCTCAGGCGGCTGTCGGTCTGGGGTGCTGCTGCACCTGCCGGTGGCCACGCTGGTCCTGCGCGACCTCCACCGGCGGAGAGCCGAACGTCGGTGCCGGATGCGGTGAGCACCGCGTGCCGCTGATGCAGTTCCGGCTCCGCGAAGACGGTTTCCGGCAATCTCGACGGCCCCGGTCTCGGCACCGGCCCGGAACTCGGCCGACCTCATCGAGCAAGGGAGTTGAATCACGATGGCCAAGGTTGTGTTCGACACGTCGATGTCGCTCGACGGATTCATGACGGCGGCGGACCGGACGCCGCAGGAGCCGATGGGCCCCGGCGGGCTGGTGCTGATGGACTGGGCGTTCCACGACACCAGGGGCGCGCAGGTGCTCAGCGACGGCGTGGCCGGGCTGGGCGCAACCATCGCCGGACGCGAGACATACGACACCTCGGTGCCCTGGTGGGGCCCGGACGGCCCGTCCGGCGACGCACGCAAGCCAGTCTTCGTGGTCACTCACCAGCCGCCCGAGTCCACTTTGGACAACGGGGTCTACACGTTCGTCACCGACGGCCTGCAGAGTGCGCTCGCGCAGGCGAAGGCCGCAGCGGGTGAGCGGGATGTGTGCATCATGGGCGGCGCCAGCCTCGGGCAGCAGTACCTCGCGGCCGGCCTGGTCGACGAGCTCTCGATCCACCTGGTGCCGGTGCTCTTCCACCGGGGCACCCGGATGTTCGACAACCTGGGCGAGGACCACACCATGCTCGAGATCCTCGAGGTCATTCACACCCCGGCCGCCACCCATCTGCGGTATGGCGTCCGGAAGTGACGCCACAGACCGGCGGCCGGCGATGGCCCGGCGCCGGCCGAAGCGGCATACGTTGACCTGCCGGTTCGGACGGACCTAGCGTGCGTCCATGAGGGCCATGATCGTCAAGGAGTTCCGCGAGCTGGTCCGGGATCGGCGCACGCTCGCGATGTTGATCGTGATGCCACTGCTGCTGCTGATCATCTTCGGCTACGCGGCGAACTTCTACGTCACGAGCGTGAAGGCCGCCGTCGTCGGTCCACAGGCGACACAGGTCGCGTCCCAGCTGCCACCGTACTTCGATGTCACGACGGCCGAGCCGGACGGCTCGCGTGCCGACGCCGAGTCGTTGCTGCAGGACAACAAGGTCGACGTCGCCTTCGTCACCGGGCAGCGGCCCGTGCGGGCCCTCGTGGACGGCTCGAACCTGTTCGCCGCCCAGTCGATCGTCGGCACGCTGAACAAGGCCGGCGACTCCGTGCAGACCGAGGTGCTCTACAACCCGGACCTCAAGACGTCCTGGGTCATGGTGCCGGCGATCATCGGCCTCATCCTCACGTTCATCGGCACGATCATCACCAGCATCGGACTGGTCCGCGAGCGCGAAGCGGGCACCCTCGAACAGCTCGCGGTCATGCCCATCAAGCCGAGCACCGTGATCATCGGGAAGATCACGCCGTACTTCCTCGTCGCGGCGCTCGACATGACCGTTGTCACCGTGCTCGGCATCCTGCTGTTCGGCGTGCCGTTCAACGGCAACGTGCTGGCCTTCGCCCTCGGCGCCGCGGTGTTCCTGTTCGTGGTGCTCGGGCTCGGCGTGCTGATCTCGACGCTGTCGAAGACGGCCGGGCAAGCGATACAGACGGCGTTCTTCTTCCTGCTGCCGCAGATCCTGCTGTCGGGGATGATCTTCCCGCTCGACGCGATGGCAGTCGGGGTGCGCTGGATCGGCTACCTGCTGCCACTGACGTACTTCACCATGATCTCGCAGGGCATCATGCTGCGCGGCGCGTCGATCGCTTCCCTCTGGCTCGCCTACCTGATCCTTGCGGTCATGGCGGTGGTCGTCTTCACCGGTGCGACGTTGCGGTTCCGCCGCGACCTCGCCCCCGGTTCCGGGCATGCCCGCGGCGGCCAGCAGCCGGTGGAAACGCAGGCCGTGACCGCCGCTGGTCCGGGCGGTACGCCGTGACGTACGGAATCACCTCGGCGCGGGTCCGGCTCGGCGACCGGACCGCTCTGGACGACGTCACCCTGCGGCTGCCAGCCGGATCGGTGACCGCGGTCGTCGGTGGCGACGGCGCGGGCAAGACGACCCTGCTACGCGCCCTCGTACGGCAAGTGACACTGGACGCCGGCACGGTGAACACACCGGAGAAGGCCAAGATCGGCTACCTCCCGGCGTCGTCAGGAAGCTGGGCCGCGCTGACCGTGACCCAGAACGTCGACTTCGCCGGCGGCATCTTCGGGCTCGCCGGCGAGTCCCTCGCGGCGCGGCGGAGCGAGCTTCTCGCGGCTGCGGGACTGACGGCGGCCGGGGGCCGAGTCGCGTCCCAGCTCTCCGGCGGGATGCGCCGCAAGCTCGGCTTCTGCATGGCGATGGTCCACCGGCCGTCGCTGCTCGTCCTCGACGAGCCGAGCACCGGCGTCGACCCGGTGAGTCGGATCGACCTGTGGCGGCTGATCTCCGAGGCCGCCGCTGCTGGCGCCACGGTGGTCATGTCCACCACCTACCTCGACGAGGCCGAGCGGGCCGGGCAGCTGCTCGTGCTCGACCGGGGTCGCGCGCTGCTGGAGGGTACGTACGACGACGTGCGGGCCGGCTTCCGCGGAACGGTCACCTGCGGCCCCTCCGCCGTACGTCCGGAGTGGTCGTGGCGACGCGGGCGCGAGCGCCGGGAATACTGGCCGGCCGCCGACCAGCCCGATGACAGCCTCGTCGTGGATCCCGACCTCGAAGACCTCGTGGTGGCGCTGTCGCTCAGCGCGAGAAACCAGGAGGCCGCGGCATGACAGCGGTCTTGCTGCGCGCGTCGTCGACGTCCCGCCGGTTCGGCGACGTCGTCGCCGTGGACGACGTGTCGATGCACGTGCAGGCCGGTGAGGTCGTCGGACTGCTGGGGGCGAACGGCGCGGGCAAGACAACGCTCATCCGGATGCTCCTCGGACTGCTGGGCACCAGCGCGGGAACGGTCGAGGTGCTCGGCGGGCCGCCGGACCGGGCCCGCCGGCGCCGGCTCGGCTATGTGCCGCAGAACCTGGGGCTCTACCGGGACCTCACCCTGCGGGAGAACCTCGCCTTCGTCGCCGGGGCCTACGGCGCCGCCAGGCCGGCCGTGCCAGCGGAGCTGCGTTCCTATGCCGACGTCCTGATCGGTGACCTGCCGCTGGGGGCACAGCGGCAGGCGGCGTTCACTGCGGCCCTGTGCCACACGCCCGAGGTGATGCTGCTCGACGAGCCCACGTCCGGCGTGGACGCCCTCGCGGCGTCCCGGTTGTGGGACACCATCCGCGACCGGTCCGACGCCGGTGTCGGGATCCTGGTCACCACCCACAACATGCAGGAGGCCGAGCAGTGCGACCGGCTGCTGCTGATGTCCGACGGCGTCCTCGTCGCTGAGGGCAGCGAGCACGACATCATCGGCGACACGACCGCCATCGCCGTGCACACCGACGACTGGGCGCGCACCTTCGCCGCCCTCAACGCGGCCGGACAGCCGGTCGTCCTGGACGGACGCGCGGTGCGGGTCGCCGAAGGCGACCCGCACCGGCTCGGGCAGATCCTCGCGACCGAAGGCATCGCGGCGCGGCTCCAGCCTGTTCCGGCAACGATCGAGGAGCGGATGATGGTGCTCGCCCGCACAACCTCCGGCGCCGCCTGACGCCGCTACGCGGCCGGCCACATGCCGGGTCATGGCCGCTCCCGTGATGCTCACGCCCGCGCGATGCGACGGCAGGCAAGCCGGCCGACCTGGCACCCTGTGACCGCGGTGGCTCCGAACCCCGTTCAGGTGGGCCGCCGCCCGAAGACTCTCTTGGCGACCGAGCCCGTTCCGATGGCGGCGAACAGGGCCACCGCGGCGACCGACGGCATGACGGTGACACTCCCGTCCACCCCGTGGAAGGTCATGTCACTTCCGAACACTCCCACGAAAAGGACCGCCAGCCACATGGCGACGATAGACACCGTGGCCCACATCTCGGGAACGAGGACACGTGCGGCCCATCCGTCACGAGCAGATCGAGCGGAGGACCGTTCTTCAATCGTTGTCGTCATTACTGCCTCCTCCGGCGAACCCAGTCCTAGTTTGATCAGGTCGATCTGACATCGGTAGGGCCGAAGGTCAGGCAAGCGCTCGTCTCAAGCCGTAGCCGTCTGGATTGAGAAGCGAGCATCCGGGCGGAGGCTTCTATGTGTGACCGGGCCCAACATCCGGGGTTGGACTCGGCGCTCGCGGCCGACCGGCTCGCCGCGGCCGCAGACTACGTCACCGGTCATCCCATCGCGCTTCAGCTGCGCCTCGCAGCGCAGTTTCTCCGGAGCGCGCCGGCTGTCCCGCCTTCTCAGCAGCGCCTCTATCCGTTCGGCTGACCGGGTTGAGACGGGCCTATGCGGTACGGCCGCATCATCTCGTTGTCCTCGTGCTCGACGATGTGGCAGTGCCAGACGAACTGGCCGCCTTGGGCGAACCGCATCCGGAGCCGGGTGACCTGACCGGGATACGCGACGACCGTGTCCTTCCACCCGTTCTCCCACGCCTCCGCCGGGGTGGGCGCCGAAGTGGCGTCCACCTGTACCTGGACGGTCTCGTTCTCGCTGACGACGATGTTCTGTCGGTTCACGACCTGGAATGTCACCTCGTGGACGTGCATGGGGTGGGCGTCGGCGGTCGCGTTGTAGTACTCCCAGACCTCGGTGGCGCCGACCGCGGGGTTCTCGGTGACGGGCTCCATCCATTCCCTGGGCGTGGTGAGTGCCGGTGCTGAATTCGGATCGCCGTCCACGGTCCCCAGCAGTGCCTCGACCGGGGAGTCCTCGAAGAACTCGGAGGCCTTCTCCAGCAGGGCCAGCCGCCGAGTCGTCCCGCCGGTCAGTCTGGTCATGGCCGGGAGCACCAGGAACTGCGGTGGCGTGGTGGGATCGGCGGCGACCGCGGGCACGACCCGGAACTGCAGCACCTGGCCGGTGCTGTCCGGGTCGGCGCTCTCGAAGTCCACGCCGGGCACTCCGCCACCGAACGGTTCGTCCGGACCGACGTTGCCGAGGACGTAGTTGCCCACCGGCACGTTGGTGAAGTCGACGATCAGGTCGGCCCGCTCCGCCAACCCCATCAGCAGCCGATTGCCGTTGTCGGCGGTGAGGTTCACGGGGGCGGCCAGGAACCCTCCCTCGTTGCCGATCTGCCAGACCTCGACGCCGGGGATTTGGTCGAAGTCGAGGATCAGGAAGCGCGACTGGCAGCCGTTCAGGAAGCGCAGTCGGTAACGTCGCTTCTCCACCCGCTGGAACGGCCAGGTGTTCCCGTTCACCATGATCACGTTGCCGAAGAACTCCGGGTTCCAGATCGGCGAGACGTCGGTGTCGGGGATGTAGGGGCCGGTGATGCCGTCGAAAAAAGCCCGGCTGTCCGGGTAGAACAGTGAGCCGTCGGTGTTGAACGACCGGTCCTGGACCGCGATCGGGATCTCGTAATACATCTTGTCGGGGGGGAAGGCGTCTCTTTCCTTGGGCGCGGGACCTGGCAGGACGGCCGTCCTGCCAGTACGGCGGTCGAGGACGGCCTTGTCCCCCTCGGGTCCGCCGCGGATGAGGAAGAAGCCGGCCGGGCCCGCGTAGACATTGAGACGAGTCATGCCGAGCGTATGGTCGTGGTACCAGAGCGTCGCCGCGCGCTGGTTGTTCGGGTACTGGAAGGTCGCGACGCCGGGGCCCCAGTCGACGCCGAACTTCGCCTTCGCCTTGCTTGCGAAGAAGTCGTACCAGGTTCCCTCGGTGGCGTAGCCGGCGGGAATGTCACCTGCTGCGGGCAGGAACCAGGCCTCGGCGTAGCCGTCGCTCTCGTCGCCAACCCCGGCCGCGCCATGCAGGTGCGTCACGATCGGCACCGGGCCGGTGTACCGGCCGGGCGTCGAGTTAAACGTCGGCCGCATGTCGCGTTCCTCGGTACCGCCGGGCGGATTCGCCCAGTGCAGCGTGGGGTCCACGGCCAGCAGGTGCGGCCGGTAGTTCCCATTCGCGTCCACCAGCTCGTTTATCCACTTGACACGGACCGGCCGGTTCCAACTGGACTCGATGGTCAGTGACGGCGCGTGGTGGATCAGGAGTCCTCGCTTGCTGGCCGAGCTGACGGCCCCGTAGCCCCAGACCGTCGTGGCGGGCAGGCCCGCTGGCAGGATCTGCTGCGAGAACTGCCGTATCGAGATCTCGTAATAGTCGACCGGCTTGCCGTGCGGCGCCCTGATCGTCGCCGCCCGCGGCATGACCGGCGGGACGAGCATCGGGGTCGCATACTTCGTGACGCTGTCGGGATCGAGCGTGCCGCCCGGAATCTGGGCCATCGCCTGCCCTGTCCAATCCGTGTTCGTTGCGACGAACCACGTGATAGTGGACGCGCCGGTGAGTTTTAGGAAAGTCCGTCGCGTGATCATGGTTCCACCCCCGCTGCGGTACCCAGTGGCCGGCCGCGTGCCGACCGACGGGAGCCCGACGAGGTCGGCGGCCCTCCGACACAGCGAGCGTGCCCGATCTCAGATCGATCGGATAGAGCTGAAGGACCTTTCCTCACTTCTTTGCGAGCCGGTGGTCCGTCAGGTTTCCGCGAGGCGCGGGACGGCGTGCGGGAGCCGGATGCCCTGACGTGCCCGAGCGGATGGCGAGGGCGATGGCCTCGAGCTGGCGGAACGCAAGTGCCTTCATTCGGCGACCTTTGGCACTTCCCGGTATGCATCTGGCGACGGATGCTAGAACTGGAAGGAGGTAATTCGCCATGATCACAATCGCCGACTACGAGAGGGCCGAGCTCGACCTCAGCCTGCGGGAGATGAAGCGGGGGTGGTTCATTCACGCGGCCGTTTACGCGGCGCGCTGTGCGAGCTGCCACGACGCCACCGACGCGACGCGGGCGCCGTCGCGCGAATCGCTGCGCGCACGGT
>Ga0207643_10000142_pt1 | contig 48907 bp, 43 predicted proteins | sample KBSMisM62_FD_184313 | JGI IMG/M metagenome (GOLD analysis project Ga0207643, IMG submission 184313) | Miscanthus rhizosphere microbial communities from Kellogg Biological Station, Michigan, USA - KBS Miscanthus M6-2 (SPAdes) (version 2) | ecosystem: Host-associated > Plants > Roots >... | reverse complement strand
CTTGGGCGGCGAGATCCAGCCGGCGTAAGCGCCGGCTTCGGTGACCGGCTTCATCAGCGAGGCGATGAAATCGCCGTCGGCGGTCGACGGCAGCCACTCGTTCTTGCGGGCGTTCCAGGTGGCGTCGTCGATCAGGACGCCCTCGGGCGTCGCGTGCACATCCTTGAACTCGCCGATCTGGCGGTGGAACGCGACGTTCGGCAGCGTCAGCTTGAACTGATAGCCGGCCGTTGAAATGACCTTGTTCCAGCGCAGCATGCCCTTGACGCAGTCCTGGGTGTAGTCGTCGCGCAGCCGCATGTTGAGCGCGGTCAGCGCCGGCTCGTCGACCCGCTTGATCACGCCGTCGACCAGCTTGAGCACCGGATAGGTCGAGTTCTTGAGCTGATGGTCGTCGTCGATCTGGGTTTCGCGGTAGCGGCCCTTGATGCCGGCATTGAAGGCGTTGGCGGCGTTGGTCGAGACCTCCGAACCAAACAGATCAAGCGACAGCGAATAATGCAGATGCAGCTTCTTCTGGATGGTCGGCAGGTCGATCACGCCGAGCGCGCGCACTTTTGCGATATCGGTGGGATCGGTGATGCCGGCTTCCTTCATCGCCTCGCAGGTCCGCTGCACGACGCGGCTGATGCCGGTCTCGCCGACGAACATGTGATGCGCCTCTTCGGTCAGCATGAAGCGGCAGGTGCGCGACAGCGGATCGAAACCGGATTGCGCCAGCGAGTGGAGCTGCATCTTGCCGTCGCGGTCGGTGAAGTAGGTGAACATGAAGAACGAGAGCCAGTCCGGGGTCGCCTCGTTGAACGCGCCGAGCATGCGCGGCGCATCGTCCGAGCCGGAGCGGCGGCGCAGCAGATCGTCCGCCTCGTCGCGGCCGTCGCGGCCGAAATATTTCTGCAGCAGATACACCATCGCCCAGAGGTGACGGCCTTCCTCGACGTTCACCTGAAACAGGTTGCGCATGTCGTAAAGCGAGGGCGCGGTCTTGCCGAGATGGCGCTGCTGCTCGACCGAGGCGGGCTCGGTGTCGCCCTGGATGACGACGAGGCGGCGGAGCATGGCGCGGTATTCGCCCGGCACCTCCTGCCACGCCGGCTCGCCGAGATGCTGGCCGAACGGAATTTTTCGGCCTTCCTCCTGAGGAGCAAGAAGAATGCCCCAGCGATAGTCGGGCATCTTCACGTAGTCGAACTTGGCCCAGCCTTTCGGATCGACCGAGACCGCGGTGCGCAGATAGACCAGCGCCTCCTGGAAGCCTTCCGGCCCCATGGTCTTCCACCAGTCGATGTAGCCGGGATGCCAGCCTTCGAGTGCACGCAGCACCTGACGGTCCTCGGTGAGATTGACGTTATTCGGGATCTTGGTCGAGTAATCGACGTTGACGATGTCACTCATGGCTGACTCCTATGTCCGACGAATGCCGGATCAAACTCTGCGCGTATCGAAGGTCGGCTTCTGGCCGGTGCCGTAGCGCTTGAGCGCGCCTTCCTCGCCGACGGCATTGGGACGCTGGAAGATCCAATTCTGCCAGGCGGTCAGGCGCGCGAAGATTTTCGATTCCATGGTCTCGGGACCGCCGAAGCGCAGATTGGCTTCGAGCCCGGTGAGGCCGTCAGCAGAAAAGCTCGCGCGCTCCTCCAGGAACACGCGGATCTCGTCCTCCCAGTCGATGTCGTCGAGTGCGAAGGTGACGAGGCCGAGATCCTGCGCGGCCTCGGCGTCGAGCATCTTGCCGATCGCGGCTTTCGCCTTGTCGACGTCGGCGGGATCCGCGAGGAAACGGCTGGCGAGGCGCGACAGCCCGTTGCACATGGGAAAGACGCCGAAATTGACCTGGGCCAGCGCCAAGGTCGCGGGCGGCTTGTTGTCGCCGGCGAGCTTCCCGATCAGCATGTACGAGCGGTCGCTCGCGAACACGAGTTCGGCAAGGGTGCCGGCGAAGCACGAGCCGGGCTCGACCAGGGCCACGAGCGAGCGCGAGGTGAGATCGACGCGCTTGAGCGTGCGTTTCCACAAGCTCCTGATCTCACGCGCGAGCCAGTGCTCCTTGTTGGCGTCGAGGAATTGGTCATAGGCGAGCACCTGCGCGGGGTCGCCGGACGACTTGAACAGCACCACCGCGATGTCGAACTCGTTGGCCCGGATGTCGAGAATGGCATCGTCGAGCTCGCGCGCGAGCTGGAGCGGCCAGAAGCAGGCGCCCTGCTCGACCATGGCGTCCGCCGACGCCGGCGGCGGCGCATCGGGCCCGCGCAGCGTGATGGTCGCGAGCCGCGCGCCGCGCTGGAATTCGACTGAAACCGTGCCGTACTCGACGCGGTCGGCGGAGCGCTCGCGCTTGAGCGGACCGAGCGCGATGCCCCTGAGCGCGCCTCCGTTGGCGCCGGCCGCGCGCGACGACTTGGCGGCGAAGTCCTTGGCGCGCTGCGCCACCGCCTCCTCGAGCTTGGAGCCGGGCACCACCTCGTCGACCAACCGCCACTCCACCGCGCGCTTGCCCTTGATGCCCTCTTCGGTGGTGCAGAATACGTCGGCGCGATCGCGCCGCACCTTGCGCTTGTCGGTGACACGGGTGAGCCCGCCAGTGCCTGGCAGCACCGCAAGCAGCGGCAATTCCGGCAGCGAAACCGCCGACGAGCCGTCGTCGATCAGCATGATGTGATCGGCTGCGAGCGCAAGCTCGTAGCCACCGCCCGCCGCGGTTCCGTTGATCACGCAGATGGTCGAGAGACCCGAGGCCTCGCTCGCGTCCTCGAGGCCGTTGCGCGTTTCGTTGGTGAACTTGCAGAAATTGACTTTGTGCGCATGGGTCGCGCCGGCCAGCATGCGGATATTGGCGCCGGCGCAGAACACCCGGGGCTTGCCCGAGCGCAGCAGGATGACCTTCACCTGCGGATGCTCGAAGCGGAGCCGCTCGATGGCGTCGGCAAGCTCGATGTCGACGCCGAGATCATAGGAATTGAGCTTGAGCTCGTAGCCCTCGAACAACGCGCCTTTCTCGTCGACGTCCATGAGCAACGTCGCGACGTCGCCGTCGACCTCGAGCTTCCAATGGCGATACTTCGAAGGATCGGTCTGGAAATCGATCCAGCTCTTGCCGTTGTTCAACTTGCGCTCTGCATCAGCCATGGGTGTTTCCTCGAACGTCCTTCAACAGCCGACATCGGATGTTTCCGATTGCGGTCGCCTATAGTGACCGGGCTCGTGCGGACCCGGATTCAGTGTGAGCGGCAATGTCGCCTTCGTGATGATCGCGCAGCAGGCGGTTCGCGAAGTCCGAGATCGCGCGCAACGTCGCCTCCGGCGCCTCGCGGTACGGCGCGTGCCGGGTATCCGGCAACATCGCGACCTCGACCGGGCAATAGCATTCCTGCTGCGCCATCTCGATCTGCCGCATGGTGCCGTACTGGTCGTTCAAGCCCTGCACGATCAGGATGGGCACGCGGATATGAGCCAGCGCATCGCTGAGTTCCCAGTTGCGAAATTCGGGATCGAGCCAGGGACCGGACCAGTTATGGAACGCATTGTCGGGATCGGCATGTAGGCGCGCGAGCTTCGCGCGCAAAGGTCCGGTTTCAAACGCGATCTTGGCACGCGCGATCTCGGCAATGCCCATGTCCTCGGTGAAGAAGTGCGGTGCCATCAGTGCGAGCCCGCGCACGCGATGATCCTGGACGCTGCCGGCATAGATCGCGGCAATCGATGCCCCGTCGCTATGGCCCACGAGGAGCCCGCGCCGGAAGCCCATGGCGTCGAGCACGAGGGGAAGAACGTCGCGCGCCTCGTCGTGCATGAACGAAACCGGACGCGGCAGGTGCGAGCGCGACGACTGGCCGTAGCCCGCGCGCGAATAGGCGAAAACCCCGGTTCCGGTGGCGGTGGCGAGCTCTTGCGCGAAACCGCCCCAGATGTCGGCCGAGCCGAGCCCCTCGTGCAGCAGCACGAGCGTCGGCGCCGCGTCCGGACGCGGGCCGATCATGCGGTATTCGAGCCGCGTCTGGCCGAGCTGGAGGAAGCCTTGATCGGCGAGCCTGGTCATGGCGTCAATGTCCGCCTGCTCCCGTTTCGATCCGAAGCGCCGATGGCCGAGCGATGTCCCGCTCGCCGTCCAGCCAACGCTTCACCAGGTCCTGCAGTTTCCCGAAGCTGCACTCGATTGTGTCGCCCGAGGTATCAAGCTCGGCCTGCGCGCGCGCATAGTCGGGGCGGCGCGCCTCCAGGATGGCGACGAGGTCGGCCATGGCCTCGCGGTTCTGCGCCATCGGCCGGAAGTCGCCCTGCTCCATCACCCGCTTCATATGCTCGTCCGGACTTGCCCTGACCCAGACCGTGTGGCTGCGGCGCAGAAGCAGCGCATAGGTTTCCGCGTCCGATACGATGCCGCCGGCGGTGGCGATCACGGCCGTGTCGTGCTCGTCGATGACGCGTTCGAGGCAGGCGCGCTCGTAGCGGCGGAAGGTCGCGAGCCCAGCGATTTCGATCAGATCGGGAATGCACGCGCCGTAATCCTGCTCGACCAGGCGGTCGAGCTCGATAAAGGGGCAAGCGAGCTCATCGGCAAGGCGCCGTCCCAGCGTCGACTTCCCGGCGCCGCGCAACCCCACGAGCGCGATGCGCCGGGCGCGGTCGGCCGCGACATGACGGGCGGCGTGGCTTTCGATCAGCTCGGCCAGTGCGGGAAGCTCCGCGACCGGAGTGCGGGCGAGCACGTCGAGCACATGGGTCATCGCTGCCGGGCGACCGTTCGCGCGCGGCAATAGCTCGATGATCGGGACATCGAGCGCCTGCGCGATCGATTTGAGGATGAGCACGGACGGATTGCCTTGTCCGCTCTCGATCTGCGCGAGGTAGCGCTCGGACGCGCCTGACTCCTGCGCCAACTGCCGCCGCGTCATGCCGCGTTTCGCGCGCGAGAGCCGCACCAGCCGGCCGATGCCGGTGACGAAGACCGCGTCGGGAGGCTCGGCCGCCGGCCCGTGCCCATCGTTGCGTTTCGATTTCGCCTTCAGATCGGGCAAGACAAAGCTGCTCCACCATAGGAATTATAATTCATGCACTATAGTGCATATAACAGGACGGCGTCAAGCGCCGTCCAGACGGCCGACGGCCGCGACCTCCCGGCCCCGCCCTGTCTTCGTCAGATCGGATCGTCGGTCGGAATAATGTGAAAGCCGTCGACCTGCCGGCTCTGCGCGGCCACATAAGCCTGGCCGGCATTGATGAGGTCGTTGAGCTTCTGCGCGTCGAAATCCGGATGCTGCGGATTGGTATGCAGATCGGTCTCGATGACCAGCACCATCCGGAACGGATGCGCAAAGAACCGGCCTTCATGCGTGATGTACGCGCGCTTGGCGTTCGGATGCTGGATCGGCATCGGGCGGACCTCTCCTGATCTGTTCAATATGCCCGATCGCGATCCATTCGACCACGAGGGAAAATCAAAACCGCGAGCGATCGGTCGCACGACCCGATCCGGAAAAGTCTGCAACTTTCCGGGATCATGCGCTCGCAAACCCGTTGGCCCAGAGTGCCTCGAGCCTGGACACGGCTGCCACCGGCAGCGGCCCCTTCGTCACGGCGTCGACCGCGACGTCGAGCTGGGCGAGTTCGGTGATGCCGATCACCCGGGTCGCGAAGTCCTGGTTGGCGAGCACGAAGCGCAGCGCGGCTTGCGCCGGCGACCCGTAGTCGCCGCCAACCGCCGAGCGCACGGACGCCGCACAGCGGATCTCGTTCTCCATGTCGGTGCCCGAGGTCATCACGAACAGCCGTTGCGGCGGTACCGGGTTGGCCAACACCCCGCCCGCCCACACGCGGATATTGAGAATGCCCATGTCCTGATCGGTGCAGGCCGCCACCAGGCCGGAGAAGTCCTGCCCGCCGCGCCACCCCGGCGGCACGCGTGCCCATGCGGCGCTCGGATTGATGGCGTTGTAATAGATTTGGGCGGTGTCGAAGCGACCGCTGTTGATCACGTCGAGGCAGGCCGCGGTGTCCCCGGCCGCGGTGATGCCGCACGCGCGAATGAGCCCCTGCTCCTTGAGGCGGTCGAAGGTGTCGGCGACCCCACCACTTTTCAACACCTGCTCCGGCGGCAGTGCGAGGCGCTCGCCCACACCGTGGCCGAGGTGATTGTGCAGTTGAAACAGCGCGATCGAATCCGACTGCAGGCGCCGCAGGCTTTGTTCCAGGCCGCGTTCGATCGCGCCGGCCACATCGTGCATGTCCTCGACTTCGAGCCGGACCTTGGTGGAGACATGAGGTTGCGGGGTCAGCGCCCGCAGATGGCGGCCGATCGTTTCCTCCGATGCGCCGTCGCCGTAGATGGCAGCGGTGTCGATCCAGTTGATGCCGGCCGAGACCGCGCGCTGCAGCGCGTCGTGCCTGACGGCCTCGGCGGGATTGACCAGGATGCCGCCAGTCACGCCGCCGCCGAACGCAAGCTCTGAAATGGCGAGCCCGGTGCGGCCCAGGAAGGTCTTTCGCATAACGTCGTGCTGCTTCCTTTTTCGGTAGAGGCCGCCGACGTTAGCGCACGCTCTCGGCTCGGAGCTTGAAGCGCTGGATCTTGCCGGTCGCAGTCTTGGGCAACTCTGCGCGGAACTCGATCCAGCGCGGATACTTGTACGGCGCAAGCGCGGTCTTCACGTGCTCCTGCAGCGCGCGCGCAAGCTCCTCGCAGGCATTGTCGGCCGACTTGAGGACCACGAAGGCCTTGGGCTTGATCAGCTCGTCTTCGTCCGGCCACGCCACCACCGCGGCCTCCAGCACGTCCGTATGGGTGCAGAGCGCGCCTTCGACCTCGAACGGCGACACATAGATGCCGCCGACCTTGAGCATGTCATCGCGGCGGCCGCAATAAACGAAATAGCCGTCCTCGTCCTGCACGTACTTGTCGCCGGAGCGAGTCCATTCCCCCAGGAACGTCTCGCGCGTTCGCTCGCGGTTGTTCCAGTACATGATCGCGGCCGTCGGCCCGCGCACCTGCAACTCGCCCATCTCGCCCCTGGTCTCGATCACATGGCCGTCGTCGTCGACCAGCCGGATGTCGTAGCCCGGCACCGGCTTGCCGGTCGTGCCGTATTTCACCTCGCCGGGATAGTTCGAGATGAAGATATGGAGCATCTCGGTCGAGCCGATGCCGTCGAGCACGTCGACGCCGTAACGCTCCTTCCAGCGCCGCCCGACGTCCGGCGGCAGCGCCTCCCCGGCGGAGATGCAATATCTCAGCCTCACGTCCGTGCGCTGGGGCGCGTCGGGGCTCGCGAGCATGGCGGCATAGAAGGTCGGCACCGCATAGAACACCGTGACCGGGTGCCGGCGCAGGATCGCGGTGACGCCATCGGGCGTCGGACGGTCGGGCGAGAGAATAGTGGTGGCGCCGACCGCCATCGGAAATGTCAGCGCGTTGCCGAGCCCGTAGGCAAAAAACAACTTGGCCACGGAAAAGCACACGTCGGTTTCTTTCAGGCCGAGCACGCCGCCGCCGTAGAGATCGGCGGTGAGCCGCAGATTGGCGTGCACATGCACCGCGCCTTTGGGCCGGCCGGTGGAGCCCGAGGTGTAGAGCCAGAAACAAATGTCATCGCGCGTGGTGGCCGCGGTCGTAGACCGGGCGTCGGCATTCGCAATCAGATCCTCGAACAGGCGATGCCCGCCGGCATTCTTTCCCGCGACGATGACTTGCGTGAGATCGGGGCTCGATCCGATCAGGTTGGCGAACTTCGGCAGCAGCGCCTCCGACACCACCAGGACCTTGGCGCGGCTGTCCGCGAGCATGAAGCGGTAGTCGTCCTCGGTCATCAGCGTATTGACTGGAATGGGGACGACGCCGGCCTTGATGGCGCCGAGGAACGCGGTGGGCCAGTCGATGGTATCGAGGAGCGCCAGCAGAATGCGTTCCTCGCAGCGAATCCCGAGCGCGCGCAGCACGTTGCCGAACCGGTCGACGCGCTCCGCAAGCTCGCCGTAGGTCCAGCTTCCGCGCGGATCGATGAAGGCCGGCTTCTGCCCACGCCCGGCCGCTAAATTGCGCTCCAGGATGTCGGCGGCAAAATTGTAGCTACGGGGAATCGCCTCCACGGCCGCGCGCGGATCGACCGCGCCAGCGGACTTGACGGCGACGTCGACCAGAGCCATTGGGCGTCCTCGGAAAGTCGTGGGCCGGCAACCGGCACTTGTTCTGCCGCGAATTATGCAAGCGGCCGATCACTATCGCAATGAAAAGCTGGCTATACTCACGACCATCACCCCGGTCGCCAAGCGGGCGCCGCCACAAGACAAGAACGATCGCAGGAGAATCCCATGGACGATACGGTCCGCAAGATCAGCGCCGACGACATCAATCCACGCTACAACTGGGGCCGGGCGCTGCCGGCGCTCGGCACCATGGGGGTCGATTTCGAGGAACGGGTCGACTACCGCCGCCTCCACCGCTACCGTCTGAGCCGCGTCAAGCAGGCACTGGAGAAATCCGAGCTCGGCGCGCTGCTGGTCTTCGACGTAAACAACATCCGCTACATCACGTCGACCAAGATCGGCGAGTGGGAGCGCGACAAGCTCTGCCGCTGGGCGCTGCTCACCCGCGACGGCGATCCCATCCTGTGGGATTTCGGCTCGGCCGCCGTCCACCACAAGCTCTACACGCCCTGGCTCAAGCCGGAGAACTGCAAGGCCGGTCTCATCGGCCTGCGCGGCACCGTCAACCCGGCGTTCGGGCTGATGGAGCGCCACGCCAAGGAAATCGCCTCGCTGATCAAGGAGGCCGGCGTCGACAAGATGGCGGTGGGCGTCGACATCATCGAGCCGCCGATGATGTTCGAGCTGGAGAAGGCGGGGCTCAAGATCGCGGACGGCCAGCAGGTGATGCTGGAGGCGCGAGAGCTCAAGAACATCGACGAGATCGCGCTGCTCAACCGCTCTGCCGCCATGGTCGACGGCGCCTATCACCTCATCCACGAGGAGCTCAAGCCGGGCGTTCGCGAGAACGACATCGTCGCCAAGGTCAACGAGTTTCTCTATCGCCACGGCTCCGACGACGTCGAGGCGATCAACGCGATCTCGGGCGAGCGCTGCAACCCGCATCCGCACAATTTCACCGACCGCATGCTGCGGCCGGGCGACCAGGCGTTCTTCGATATCCTGCAGTCGTTCATGGGCTACCGCACCTGCTACTACCGCACCTTCAATGTCGGGCGCGCGACGCCGGTGCAGCACGACGCCTACAAGGAGGCACGCGAATGGCTCGACAAGGCGATCGCGTTGATCAAGCCGGGCGTCACCACCGACAAGGTCTGCCAGGTGTTCCCGAAGGCGCAAGACTTCGGCTTTCCCGACGAGATGTCCGCCTTCGGCCTGCAATTCGGCCACGGGCTCGGGCTTGCGCTGCATGAGCGGCCGATCATTTCGCGCGTGGTCTCGCTCGACCACCCGACCGAGATCAAGGAGGGCATGGTGTTCGCGCTCGAGACCTATTGCCCCGCGACCGACGGCTACTCCGCCGCCCGCATCGAGGAGGAGGTCGTGGTCACGGACAAGGGCTGCCGCGTGATCACGCTGTTCCCGGCGGAAGAGCTGCCGATCGCCAACAGGTATTGAGAACGGAGCCACTGCGCGTCCCCGGTGCAGCGCGAAAGTGGAGCGGTGCACCGCTGATCCGGGACCGCAAAGAATTCGCTACGTAACGGTCCCCGGGTCTGAAGCGCATCATTTCGTGCTGCGCTGCGCCCGGGACACGGCGCGTTCCGTCACTTCGCCTGCTGCGCCTGCCACGCCTCGATCAGGCGGGAGAGGTCGGGCGGCTGCGCCTCGTAGTTGACCGTATCATTCGGGATCGGGACCCAGGATTGCGCGCTCTTGGTCCAGATGTGTCCCACCGGCTTGAGCCATGTGGTGTCGTCGAGCGTGCCGGGTTTGACGATCGAGGCCCGCGGATTGCGCTCCGGATTGTGGAACAACCGGACACCGCAGTCGCCGCAGAACAGGCAGTCGATGATGCGGCCGCCCTCGAGCTCACGGCGCCAGACCGCGGGCGCGCCGTCGACGACGGCGAGAGCATCGCGCGGCACCGCAAGCGAGAGCGCAAACGCGCTTCCCGACTGGCGCTGGCATTCCGTGCAGTGGCAGACATACACGGCGAGCGGTGCCGCCGTGATCTGGTAGCGCACGGTTCCGCACTGGCATCCACCGGTCAGAGGCAATCGCATCCTGATCTTATCCCTACCTGGTTGCGCGCAAAGCCATTGTTAGCCTCGAACGTTCCCCGCCGCAAAGCGCGTCACGCAATCGAGCGGATCACGCCGCCGTCCACGCGCAACGCGGCGCCGGTCGTGGCCGAGGCCTGCGGCGAGCAGACGTAGACGACCATATTGGCCACCTCCTCCGGCGTCGCGAGCCGGCGCAGCAGCGATGTCGGACGGTTCCGGGCGATGAACTGCGCCTCCATTTCCTCCTCAGACATGCCCCGCTCCTTGGCCAGCTTGCCGAAGAAATCGCCACGCCCTCCGACCGTGTCGGGCCGGGAACCACCGCGTTCACGGTAATGCCGGTACCGGCGACGGTTTCGGCAAGGCCGCGCGAGATCGCAAGCTGCGCGGTCTTAGTCATCCCGTAATGGATCATCTCGACCGGAATGTTCAGCGCCGACTCGCTGGAGATGAAAACGACCCGCCCCCATCCGCGCGCCAGCATCGCCGGGAGATAGTGACGCGACAAGCGCACTCCGCTCATGACATTGGTATCGAAGTAGCGTTGCCAATCGGCGTCGGTGATCGCCTCGAACGGCGACGGCTCGAAAATCCCGAGATTGTTCACCAGGATGTCGGCCTCCCCAGCGAGCCGCACGAACTCCGTCACGCCCTCCGCGCTGGCGAGATCGGCGGCGATCCCTTCGACGCTGCAACCCGGGATCTCTTTCTCGAGTCGCTGTCGCGCCGCCTTCACGGTGCCGGGGCTGCGGCCGTTGATGACGACGGATGCGCCCGCGCCGGCTAGCCCGCGCACGATCGCGAAGCCGATGCCTGACGTCGATCCCGTCACGACTGCTCGCCTGCCGCTCAGATCGATGATCATGCCGACCTCGATGATATGACTTGCTGCAAAGCAACTGGGTTGCGGCTTGCGAAAAAGCAAGGGTAACTGCACGCTCGCTCCGCGTAAGTCCCAAGCGAGGTGCCCGCATGCTGGCCGCGATCGCCGCCCTGCTCGTCTGCCAACTTATCGGAGAAGCGGCGGTGCGCGCCGTCGATCTGCCCTTCCCGGGGCCGGTGGTCGGCATGATCCTGCTGTTCGTCCTGATGCTGGCGCGTGCGCCGCTCCCGGTCACGCTCGGCAATACCGCCGATGGTCTTCTCCAGCATCTGTCGCTGCTGTTCGTGCCGGCGGGCGTCGGCGTGGTGCAGCATCTCGAATTGCTCAGCGGCGCAGGGCTGCGACTCATGGCCGTCGTGGTGCTGACGACCCTGATCACGCTGGCGGTGACCGCGCTCGTGTTCGCGGCCCTGGCGCGCTTGCTGCATGCCGATGCGCTTGCGGCCGGGAAACCCGAGAGCGGCGAGCGACCATGACCAACTTCGTCAATCTGTGGGTTTATCTCTCCGGCTCCCCGCTCCTTTGGCTCACCACCACGCTGCTCGCGTATCTCGCGGCGGATGCGATCTCCGCCGCCTGCGGCCGCCATCCGCTCGCCAATCCGGTTCTGATCGCGGTGACGTTCGTCTCGATCGTCGTGGTCGCGAGTGGCACGTCCTTTCCGGCCTATTTCGCCGGTGCCCAGTTCGTGCATTTCCTGCTCGGCCCGGCGACGGTCGCGCTCGCGGTTCCGCTCGTACGTCACCTGCCGCAGGTGCGCCGTGCCCTGGTGCCGATGTTGGTGGCGCTGGTCGCGGGGTCGGCAACCGCCATCGCCTGCGCCATATGGCTCGCCCGCGCATTCGGGCTCGACCGTGCCGAAATCCTGGCGCTGGCGCCGAAATCGGCCACCGCCGCGATCGCCATGGGCATCGCGGAAAAGATGGGGGGCGATCCGGCGCTGACTGCGGTGTTGACGATTCTCACTGGGATCACCGGGGCCATCATCGTCACCCCCCTGATGAATGCGCTGCGGCTGCGGAATTATGCGGCGCGCGGTTTCGCCGCCGGCCTGACCTCGCACGGGATCGGCACCGCGCGCGCCTTCCAGGTCGATCCGCTGGCCGGAACCTTCGCTGGCATCGCCCTCGGCCTCAACGGCCTGCTGACGGCGCTGCTGGTGCCGCTGCTATTGCCATGGCTGTTGAATTGACTAGAAGTACCGCCACAAACCACAAACACCCAAAGGAGCCTTGATAATGGGAATTCGCACCGCACAACGTCGTCTGGGACCGGTCCTCGGACTTGCAGCATTCCTCGGGCTCGCGCTCACTTTCGCGTCCTCGCCCGCGGCCGCGCAGCAGTGGACCCCGGAGCAACGAGCGGCCTGCGAACCAGACGCGATGCGGCTCTGCAACCAGTATGTTCCCGACGTTCAACGGGTTTCGGCCTGCATGTCGCACTACCGCCGCTACCTCAGCCCCGCCTGCCGGGCGACGTTCGGCGGCGGCGCGCGCAAGGGAAGGCGCTGATCGAGCGGCGCGCCATCGCGCCGTTGATTTTTGAAACGACGAAAGCAATTCTACGGCCCGCAGCGACAATGACGCCAGAGGATGCGTCATGTCCGCGGGCCGCATCCATCGGGCCGAATTGCACGGCCGTCAAATAACCCAGCTTGAGCGCGGCGTCCTTGACGCTGATGTCCTCGCGGTAGCGAGGCACGAAATCTGCGCGGCCGTTCGTAGCCGCTATGCGGATTGAGCGAAGCTTTCCGCGATCATGCCGATCGCACGAGCAGAAATTCTAAATTCCAGGCGATGCGCGGGCCCACCGCGCGGTCGCGGTCGGGACTGGGCAACAGCCGCAAAGAGATGAGGCGGTAGGTTCCAAGCGATGATGCTGCTAGCATCGTCGCGCGCCGGTCGAGCGCGCACAGAACCCGAGGCCAGGTGCGGCCGGATTTGAAGCTCCTGTCGTTTCGGCCGCAAGCGCGGCCACGAACTTCAAATCAAGTCCCGCATTGGAATCAGAACTTCGCTCGCGTCCCTTGATTCCGGAATTCACATCAGAGGGCGCGGCGAGGGTCTGCAAACTTCGGAATCTGGACACCAGGGAGGATGTCATGGCGAAGAAGCAAGCGGACACGGTCTACAAGATCGTCGAGGTCGTCGGTGTCAGCGACAAATCTTGGGAAGAAGCGGGCCGCCGCGCGGTCGAGACGGCCGCCGGTTCGTTGCGCGACTTGCGCGTGGCCGAAGTGACGAAAATGGACATGAGGGTGGAAGACGGCAAGGTCGCCGCGTTTCGCACGCGCGTGTCGCTTTCGTTCAAATACGAAGCCTGAGGCTGGGCGCCGCAAGCCCGCGGGAGGTCGCCGGACCACACCCGCCTTTGTCTATGACAACTGTCGGCGCGCGAGCGCGGCCCCCGCGCTCAGCGCCTGCAGCTTGCCGAACGCGACCTCGCGCGTGAGATATTTCATTCCGCAATCGGGCGCCGGAACCAGCCGCTCGGCGGGAATGTATTTCAACGCATCGCCGATCCGCCGCGCCACCAGCTCGGGCGATTCGACGGTCTGGTCGCCCAGGTCGATGACGCCGAGCACGACGGTCTTGCCGGCGAGGTCGGCGAGAATGCCGAGGTCGAGCTTCGGCTGCGCGGCCTCAATCGAAATCTGCGCCGCCGTGCTGTCGGCGAGCTGCGGCAGGAAAGAATATCCGCTCGGCTTGTCCGCATGGACCACGGCGGCGTAGCCGAAGCAGACGTGCACGATCGTCGGCACCGACAGACCCAGGAGTGCGCGATCGATCGCCTTGACCGCGATCCGCTTCGCCGCCTCGGGATCGTTGCGGACCCAGGGCTCGTCGAGCTGGATGACGTCGGCGCCGGCGGCCACGAGGTCGTGCGCCTCCTCGTTCACGGCGGCGGCGAGGTCCATCACCATCTCGTCGTCGTCGGCGTAGAATTCGTTCTTGGCCTGCTGCGCCATGGTGAACGGGCCGGGCAGCGTGATCTTTGCCTTGCGCTCGGTATTGCGCCGCAGGAACGCCATGTCACCGACCTCGACCGCATGCCGGCGCCGGATTTTGGCGACGACGCGCGGCACCTTGACCGAACGTCCCGCCCGGTTCGTGATCGTGGCCGGCGTTTCGTTGTCGATGCCCTCGAGCGCGGTGGCGAAGCGATTAGAATAACTCTCCCGGCGCATCTCACCGTCGGTAATGATGTCGATGCCGGCGCGCTCCATGTCGCGGATCGCCAGAAGCGTGGCGTCGTCCTGCGCCTGCGCAAGGTAAGGTTCGGCGACCCGCCAAAGCTCGTGCAGGCGCACGCGCGGCACCATGGTCGCGAGCATCGCGCGGTCGATGAGCCAGTCGGGCTGTGGGTAGCTGCCCACGACCGTGGTCGGCAGCAGGTGCTGGGTCATGCAAACAGTCTCCGGACGGCTTTGATGGCTCTTTGACTCCACTCTGAGCATCAAGCATGTTCTTGAAGCATGTTCTTCAAGCACGTTCTTGCGCCCGTGCGCTAGTGCTGATCAAAGACGCCAACCGTTGGGACTACACCGACGGATCACGAACGACAGGAAACGCAGAGGACGACGCGGCGCTCGCACGGCGATCAGGACCTTTGTCGTCGGCCGTTCGTCCTCCACACGAGAGGAGGCCCGATGTCCACGCGACGTCAATTCATCGGCGCTGTTGCCGCCGGGCTCGCCGGCCTGGCCGCCCCCGCGCGGGGGCAAGCGCCGGCGGGCCTGGACGGTTGGCCCGCGCGCAGCGTGCGCGTGATCTCGCCGACCGGAACCGGCGGCCCGGGCCAGAACTTCCGGCTCTACGCCGAGCAGCTCAAGGATACTTTCGGGCAGAGCTTCGTGCTCGAGAATATGCCGGGCGGCTCCGGCGCGATCGGCAGCATGACGGTGGCGCGCGCGGCGCCCGACGGCCACACCTTGTTGCTCGCCTCCAACAGCCACATCGTGCTGGCGCCGCTGGTGCTGACGAATTCGCCGGTCAACGTAAAGCGGGATTATGCCGCGATCGCGCTCATGTTCACGTTCCCCTTCCTCCTGGTCGTCAATCCGGCTCTCCCGGTGCGTACGCTCAAGGACCTCGTCACCTATGCCAAGGCGAGACCAAACGAGCTCAATTATGGCTCGCCGGGCGTGGGAACCGGGGGGCACCTCGTGACCGAGTTGCTGGTGAAGCGCACCGGGATCGATGCCGTGCACATCCCCTATCAAGGGACGACCCAGCAATTGCTGGCGGCGGCGGCGGGCACCCTGCAATTCACCTTCGACACCGTCGGCAATGCCCGCGGGCTGGTGGATGCCGGCAAGGTGATCCCGCTTGCGGTGACGGGGGCGCAACGCGCCAGCGCCGCACCCGGCGTCCCCACGCTCAAGGAACTCGGCTATGACGGGTTCGACGACCTGTTCGTGGCCAACGGGCTCTTGGCGCCCACGGGCACCTCGCCCGCCGTGATCAAGGCGCTCAATCGTGAAATGGTGCGCATGAACACGAGCGGGCCGATCCGCGAGAAGCTGCTGGATGCATCCTACGAACCGGGAACGCTGTCGCCGGAGGCCTACGGCGCCATGATCGATCGCGAGCTCAAGTTGTGGGGCGACGTGGTGCAGGAAACCGGCGTGCGCGTGAAGGCCTGATCGAACATGTCGCCGAAGAGGAAGCCGCAGTGACCATTCCGCAGACCAATTTCAATCCGCCGTTCAACATCACGCGCGCCAGCCATCTCGTGTTCACGGCGCGCGACCTCGCCGCCAGCCGCGACTTCTACGTCGAGGTGATGGGCCTGATCGTGAGCGACGAGGATGCCAACACGATCTGGCTGCGCGGGGTCGAGGAGCGCTGTCACCACAGCCTCACGCTCAAGCGAACGACCGGCCAGCCGCAGTGCGAGCGCGTCGGCTTTCGGGTGTTCACCGACGAGGATCTGGGCAAGGCGAAAGCGCACTTCGATCGCACCGGCATCTCCGCGGCCTTCGTCGACGTTCCGCATCAGGGCCGCACCTTGCATTTTTCCGATCCGGCCGGCACGCCGGTCGAGTTGTGCGCGACCATGCCGACGCGCCCGCGCATGCACACCAAGATTCACACCCATCGCGGCGCCGGCGCGCTGCGGATGGACCACTATCAGGTGCTGGTGCCGGACGTGCTGGGTGCCGCGAAGTTCTACATGGATCTCGGCTTCCGGATTTCCGACTACATCTGCATCGAAGGTAGCGAGCACGTGGTGGGGACGTTCCTGCACCGCAAGAACAATCCCTGGGACATCGTGCTGCTGACCCGGTCGGGGCCGCGCTTCCATCACGGCGGCTACGTGATCGAGGCGCTCGAGGACATGATCCGCGCCTGCGACGTCGCGGGCAATTTGGGCTTCGGCGATCGCATCGAGCATGGTCCCGGCCGCCATGGACATCAGCATTCCTATTATCTCTATGTGCGCGATCCGGACGGACACCGCACCGAATTGCTGCTTCCGGGAATCCAGGTCATCGACATCGACGACGAGCCGGTACGCTGCCCAGTCAGCCCGAAGGCGAACTCGAACCTTTGGGGGCTGCCGGCTCCGCGGACCTGGGTCGAGGAGGCGACGAATTTCTCCGGCGTCGAGATCAGGCGCCCGCCGGTCGAAGGTGAGCCGATGACGGCGGAGAAATATCTCGCCGCGCGCACGCCCGAGGCGGTGGTGAGCTAAGGTATCCGCCCTTCGGCTCGCCGCATGACATGCCGCGCGTTTGCCGCGCGTCAACTCCTCGACGATCGTTGACGACCGCTGACCAACTACGCCTGACCCGGCTTCGGCCTGAGATGCGCAAAGCGCTCGGTCAGCAACGAGCCGAAATAATATGTCGGCTTGAACGCGGGGTGCGCGCGGATCTCGTCGTACCAGCGCACGATGCGCGGCATCTCCTTCCACATGGCGTCGAGGCTGAGATCGGCCATGCGCACCAGCGCCGGCATGACGGCCACGTCGGCGAGCGTGATGTGCTTGCCCATCAGCCACGGGCCGCCGGTCGCGGCAATCTCCGCGTCCATGCGCTCATAGGTGCGCCGCATGCGTTCGAGCGCCGCGTTCATCTCCTGTTCGGGAAAGCCCTTGCGCCCCATGGCGAGCATGAACTCCTTGCGCAGCGGCTTGCTGTCCGCAAAGGCCAGAAACTCCTCCTCGCTCATGGCCGCGAAGCGCGGCAGGAAAGCGAGGTTGAAGGTCGGCACCCGCACCGCTGCGGCCGGCATCTCGTCGATGAAGCGCATGAGCGCGCGCATCTTCGCGCGCGCGACCGGCGCCTTCGGTGTGAAGCCTTGGGGCTCCGGCACGATTTCGTCGAGGTATTCGATGATGACGGACGAGTCGGTGACGATCTCGCCGTCGTGGTCGAGGGTCGGCACGACGCCGTTGGGATTGAGCGCGAGGTAGCCGGGCTCGAGCTGGTCGCCCGCGAGCAGGTCGAGCTTCTTCTCATCGAACGGAAGCTGCTTGGCGTTGAGCACGAAGCGCACGCGCTGGCTGCAAGTCGACTGCGGCGCGTTATAAAGCGTGAAGGGCATCTGTTGATCCCGTCGTTAAGGCGCGGTTAACCGCGTTGCAATCCATAGGCCGATGGAGCGGCCGGGCAACGGTGCCCGCCCGAGCCCTGAGGACGGCCCCCAGATTTCCCGTAACTAGCTGATTCTATTATGTTTCCCTTCGGCTCGTTGGCCGGCTTGTGCGCGTCAGTCGCGATGCGAGGCGCGGCCAGCACCGAGAGCCATGTAACGCGCTGAGATTGCTGGAGTTTTTTCGTGAATTCCTCGGCCCAACCAGCCCCTTCGCGACCCCATTTTTTTCTGGCGGACGCCATGAACCTTTTTCCCGGCCGGCGCGACCAATGAACACGGGACCTCTGGGGAGGGTGATATGAACAATTTCTCGATGCTCGGCGCCGACCGCATGACCCACCTGAAGGTGGTCGCGATGGCGCTGGTCTGCGCGACACTGGTCGCCGGCATCGGCGTTGCCGCTCGCGTCACCGATGGCGCCGGCGACGGACGGGTCGAAGTCACCGTCGTCAAGGCCAGCAAGCCGATGACCGCGTCCACGAGCGAGGACCGCACCATCCGCTGACCGTTTTACGCCTTCTCAACCCCCGTACTTTGCGCGCCCTTCGGGCGCGCTTTTTCTTTCTGGCTTACGCGAACATCAAGCCGCCGACGGCCGCTCGCCCCTCCCTTCAATGTGTTGCCGCCGGGCCACGCATCGGAAAAATTTCGATCCGGCGCGATCGAGGGAGCCGCCATCACTCTTCTAGATGAGAGGGCGGCAGCACTGGCCGGCGCGACGGAACGCCCGCACGCGGCGTGACGCCCACGTACCGCAGCAACTCAAACGGCTGCAAGACGGGCGGGACACGCTCGGGCGCAAACTTCCACGCCGCGAGAAGTGCGGCCACTGCCGCGACCACGAGCGTCATCAGGATCGCAAATGCGCGCCAGCGTCGCAGCCTCCGGTGTATGGCCACGACCTGTCGCGCAGTCTCGTCCGTCCTCCGCATCGCCTCCGGCGTCGGGATGATCGCTGCGGGCGGTGCCGGCGGCACCACCGGGGGAACGGCCGCGGGCTCGGCGACGGCTGCCGAAGTTGGCGTCGCGTGCCAGGCGGGTGCGGGCGTTACGTCCAAGGTCGCCGTCGCGGTCGCCTCCGGAACGGACAACACGCTCTCCGCCGGACCCGGCATCGCGGCGGCGTCCAAATCCGCCGCCGGAGCCGACTCCAGCGCCGATATCGGAGCCGCATCGGCGGTCGTCTCCAGCACCGGCGCTTCGGTCGTGTCCCATGTCAGCGCGTCCGGGTCCGATACGGGCGGCTCGGTCGTCTCCGATGTCGGCGCGCCGACGGCCTCGGATGCAGGCGCTTCGGCCGGTTCCCATGCAGGTGCTGCCGCCGCCTCCGACGTCAGCGCCAAGGCGGTCTCCGATATGGTGGCTTCGATGGCATCCAGACTTGGCGCCTCGGTCGGTATGGTCGCGGGCGCGGGCTCCGGGATATGCGCTTCCGGGAGGCGGACATTCGATCTTTGCTGGGCTTCCGGCATCTTGGATTTGATGCGCGCCCAGATGCCGGCGTCCGGCTCCACCGGCTCCACCATCAGGTGGAGCTCGCCGAGCCGGCGCTCCCACTGAGACACCTTGACGGCGAATGCCGCGTCCGTGCGCAGCAAGGCGCGCGCCTGCTCGCGTTCGTCAGAATCGAGCGTGCCGAGCACGTACTCGGCCGCGAGTGCATCGGTGTGGGCGACGTCGCTCATGAGCCCAGACACTGCTCGATCTCAGCCAGGCTGCGGCGGAGCGACGCCCGCAGCAGATGGACAGGCATGTCGAGCTTGGTCGAAAGCTGCTCACGGCTGAAAGCGCCGTAGTAGGCGAGCAAAAGCATGCGCTGCCGATCCGGTTCGAGCCGCCCGATGCAGGTCAGAAGACGTTTGAGGTCATCGGTGAGCTGGTGCCGCGGCACCGTGCCGGGCCCGTCATTGTCGTCGATGACCTCCGGCTCGCCATCGCTTGTCAGCGGTAGCGGCCGCCGCGCGACATCGATCGCCAGGCGGCGCGCGATCGCGACCATCCAGGCAAGCGGTGCCGACTGCGCGGGATCGAACTCCCCCGCGCTGCCCCAGATCTGCAGATAGGCGTCCTCCATGACATCGGCCGCAAGATCTTCGCGGCGCACGATGCGCAACACCACGCCATAGAGCTCGGCGCAGGTCGCGCCATAAAGGCGCTCGAACGCGACCGGGTCACCCTTGGTGACGGCGGCGAGCAACCACGTAATTTCAACCGGCGTCGACATCAGTTCCTGGAAAACGCGTTCAGCAACAACCTGCGGCGGGCCTGCGATCCTGAAGGAAACCCTAGGCGGCGATTATGGCCGCCAATGCGGCCTGTCGTCGAGGCAAGAATCGCAAGCAGCGGTCCGCTCACGCCCCTCGAGATCGTTTGGAACTCCGCCGGGCGCGACGAGAGGCGAACCGCCGCGAGGCGGCGGTTCTATGGTCCGATCGCTCGGAGTGCGCCCCTTATGCCCGGGCGCGATTGCCCATGGAGCCGACGGCCGCGAGCTCGGCCGGTACGGGCACGTCCTCCTCGAGGCGCTCCCGCATCTGGTCACGCTCATCGAGCATTTCGGCCTTCTTCATCTCTTCGATGGCCTCACCCAACGCGGCCTTGGCATCCTCGAGCTGAACCTTCAGGTCGTCCACCGAGCGCTTGAGGTTTTCCCGCCGCTGCATCGCCGCCTTGGCATAGGTCGGATACGCGAAATGGTTGGGGTCGTGGATCCCGGTCCGGTCCTGCTCAGTCTTGATGTCGCGATCGAGATCGCCGCTGATGCGCTCGAACTCCGCGATCATGGCCTCGATCTGGGCGACCTTGCGGCGCCTCTCGTCGACCTGAAACTTCTTCAGGCGAATGAGTGTCTCGCGTGACTTCATCGACCCGTGCTCCCCCCGACGCCCCCGGCACCGACACTGCGTCGGTCAAGACGCAGACAGTCTCCCTTGGGCGGAATGGCCCAAGCCGGCGCGCAGTGTGCCGGAACAATGTTTAGTTTTCGGTTTCCACATCAGTAGTCCCGTTCAAGGCGTTGATATCCTTGTCCAAGACATCCTGATCCAAGACTGGTTGCGGCTTCCTTACCGCTGCCAGGCGGCTCCCGCGGCGGCGATGGAGGCGCGATCAGCGAGCCCCGACACCCGCGATCCCGGAAAAGCCGATTTGGCCGGCTAGTGCGGTTGAGCCGCGATCGCATTTCGGCAATTCGAATCCAAAAACCGCACTAGAATCATCAAGGTCGCCAGTGTCTCTTGGAATTCGACGCGCGCGTCAGAACATGCTGCGAGGGTTTGCGAACGTCGCAAGCGGGACGCCAGCAAGGGGCACGAGACCGACGCCGTTGCACCGATCGCGGAGCACTTTCTTAACTTCGTGTTTACCCGCGTCGTTAATCATTAGGTCACCGTTGCGGGACTGCAGGGGGCCCGTCGTCCGGCTGGGGCGGAGGGGCAGAGTCTTCTGAGTAATTACAGCCGACTCTTAAAGTCGAACATGAGATGACGCTTGGAAAGAAAACCGCTCCCGTGCAATATCTTAGGGCGATTCGTCCGAATTTCCCGAAAGTATGCGCGCGTGTTGGATGCGGTTTTGTTAACCACGCGTCGTTAGTGCTTCGACCCGGTTTGTCCCAAAGCGTTTTCGAGGGCCGCCGCTGCGGCGTGCCGACCTGAGCCCGAGGCGGCGAGGAAGGGGACTGGCATGCGCGTATTGCTGATTGAGGACGACAGCGCCACCGCTCAATCCATTGAGCTGATGCTGAAGTCCGAGAACTTCAACGTCTACACCACCGATCTCGGGGAAGAGGGTGTCGATCTCGGCAAACTCTACGACTACGACATCATCATGCTCGACCTGAACCTGCCGGACATGTCCGGGTTCGAGGTGCTGCGGTCGCTGCGGGTCTCCAAGGTGAAGACGCCCATTCTCATCCTCACCGGCCTGGCCGGGATCGAGGACAAGGTCAGGGGTCTCGGCTTCGGCGCCGACGACTATATGACCAAGCCCTTCCACAAGGACGAACTGATCGCGCGCATCCACGCCATCGTGCGCCGCTCCAAGGGTCACGCCCAGTCGGTGATCCAGACCGCCGACCTCGTGGTCAACCTCGACACCAAGACGGTGGAAGTGAACGGGGCGCGCGTGCACCTCACCGGCAAGGAGTACCAGATGCTGGAGCTCCTGAGCCTGCGCAAGGGCACGACGCTGACCAAGGAAATGTTTCTCAACCATCTCTACGGCGGCATGGATGAGCCGGAGCTCAAGATCATCGACGTGTTCATCTGCAAGCTGCGCAAGAAGCTCGCCAATGCCTCGAACGGCAAGAACTACATCGAGACCGTGTGGGGCCGCGGCTACGTGCTGCGCGAGCCGTCGGATGAAGAGGCCCGGATCCCCGCCTGACGCAGGCGGCAGACACCGGCCGCTTCCTTCCCCGCGATCGATCCAGAACCCCGCCGGCACCGGCGGGGTTTTTGCGTTTTGGCCCGATCATCGGATCGACAGGCCAAGCGGACCATGTGTCGCGTTGCGCGTACATGTGCCATGCGTATGGTCCGGCGCCGCGTCACATGGAGAGCGCGCCATGGCCAGGCATCGCACCGAATTGCCGCAACGCGAGGGCCGCCTGTTCCTCACCGACGGCGGGCTCGAGACCACGCTCATCTTTCTCGAGGGTCATGAGCTGCCCTATTTCGCGGCCTTCGATCTGATCAACAGCGAGCATGGCCGCAACGCGCTGCTTGCGTATTATCGCAGCTATCTCTCGATCGCGGCCGCGCATGGCCTCGGTTTCATTTTTGAAAGCCCGACTTGGCGGGCCAGCTCGGACTGGGGCGACAAGCTCGGCTATTCGGCCGCGGCGCTCGCCGACGTCAATCGCAGGTCGATCGACCTGATGGTCGAGTTGCGCGACGCGCACCAGACCAAGGACGCTCCGATGGTCATTAGCGGATGCGTCGGGCCGCGTGGAGACGGTTACGATCCCGGCCGCCTGATGAACGTGGCGCAAGCCGAAGCCTATCACGCCGGCCAGATCGCGACTTTCAACGAAACGCAAGCCGACATGGTGACCGCGATCACCATGACCAACGCCAACGAGGCCATCGGCATCACCCGCGCCGCGGTGGCTGCGGGCATGCCGATCGCCATTTCATTCACGCTCGAGACCGATGGCTGCCTCCCGACCGGACAGAGCCTGGAGGATGCGATCGGAGCGGTCGACACCGCAACGCGGCGCGCGCCGGCTTATTACATGATCAACTGCGCGCATCCCACCCACTTCGAGTCCGCATTGCCGGTCGGGGCGGATTGGGTGCAGCGCCTGCGCGGGATTCGCGCCAACGCCTCGCAGCGCAGTCACGCCGAGCTCGACCAGGCCAAGGATCTGGACGCGGGCGATCCGGCTGAGCTCGGTCGGCAATACCGGACGCTGCGTCACAGATTCAGTCATCTCAACGTGCTCGGCGGCTGCTGCGGGACCGACCATCGTCACGTCGAGCAGATTTGCCTGGCCTGCGTCGGGGCAGACGCGCCGAGGCCCGCGGCGCCATAGCGGTTCGCGAACCGCTTCGAGCGAAGCCGACGACGGACGCCGCCGCGCGTCGCCCGCGCTCGGGCGCTGCAGCATTTCCCGGCGCGAGGCCGATTGACCCTCGGCGTGCGGATCGTACAGTGCGCTCCCCGCACTTCCGCCCTCGCCCCCCTCCCGGTCCTACCGATGGCCCCACACTCCGTCCCCACTTTGACAGCGCACGGCGCCGAGATACCGGCGATCGGGTTTGGCACCTCCTCGCTGGGCGATTGCGGCGAGGTCGTCGCAACCGCGCTCAAGCTCGGCTACCGCCATATCGACACCGCCTGGAAATACGGTACCGAGCGCGGCGTCGGCGAGGGCATCCGCGCCTCCGGCGTGGGGCGCGACGAGCTTTTCCTGACCACCAAGGTGTCGCACGAATATCTGCGCACCGACGACTTCGCGCGTTCGGTGGACGAAAGCCTCGAGAATCTCGGCGTCGATTTCGTCGATCTCCTACTCGTGCATTGGCCCAACCCGGAGATTGCGCTCAACGAGCCGATCGCCGCGCTCGCCAAGGCAAAGCGAGAGGGTCTTGCGCGCTATATCGGCGTCGCGAACTTCAATATCGCGCTGCTCGATGAAGCGATCCGGCTTTGCCCGGAGCCGCTGGTGACACTCCAGGCCGAGTATCACGCCCATCTCGACCAGACCAAGCTGGTGGAGGCGTGCCGCCAACGCGGTCTGATCTTCACCGCATATTGCCCGCTCGGCCGCGGACGCCTGTTGCGCGACCCGGTGCTCGCCGACATCGCCGCTCACAAGGGATGGACGCTGGCGCAGGTCGCACTGCGCTGGCTGATCCAGCAGGGCAGCGTCATCCCGATCCCGCGGTCGTCGAACGCCAAGCGGATGGCCGAGAACCTCGACGTATTCGGCTTTGCCCTGACCGAGGATGAGATGAAGCGGATCGCCGCGCGCAAGCGGCCGGACGGCAGGATTGCCGACCCCGCCGGCCGTGCGCCGGCCTGGGATTGATCGGCAGGGCTGCGCCCGGCATTCGGGCCCGTCGCGACGGGGTCACTCGCGCCAGAGAAACGACGCCAAAGCTAGGTGAGGTCCATGCCGAAGACGCCCAAATACTTCATGTACTTTCCCGGCAACTATCGGTGGTCGGCGGCCTTCGTCAACATGCTGGGGCGTGGAAGCTATGGTGGCGCCGACATCAGCGAGTTGCACAAGATCGGACGCCTGCTGGAGGGCAAGGATGCCGAAGACGACAACGCGTGGTTCGACGCCTGCACCACCATCGCCGACGAGGTGCGCGCACATGCAGAGCGCTTCCGCGCGTCGAATCATCCCGTCTCCGCCGCCGCGTTCTATTTGCGCGCCTGCCATTATTATCAGATGGGCGAGCGCTTTCGCACGCCGAAGGACAAGAAGGCGCTGGACGTCTATCGCACCGCGGTCGATTGCTTTCACCAGTTCGCCGGGCTCACCGACGTCAAGATCGAGATCGTCGAGGTGCCGTTCGAAGGCACCCACCTGCCGGGATATTTCGTTCATGCCCGGAATGCGAAGTCGGCGCGAACACCGTGCGTTGTCTTCTTCGACGGTCTCGACGTCACCAAGGAGATCCAATACGTCGCCGGCGTGCCGGACCTGATCAAGCGCGGCATCTCGGTGCTGGTGATGGATGGGCCCGGCACCGGCGAGGCGATCCGTTTTCGCGGCCTCGTCCTGCGCCACGACTACGAGAAGGCGGGCAGCGCCTGCATCGATTTCCTGGAGCGGCGCGCGGACGTCGACCCGAAGAAGATCGGCATCGTCGCGATCAGTCTTGGCGGCTACTATGCGCCGCGCTGCGCCGCGCTCGAACCGCGATTTGCCGCCTGCATCGCCTGGGGCGCGATCTGGGACTATCACGCCGTGTGGAAGCGACGGGTCGAGGCGCAGTTCAAGACGTCGCTCTCCGTGCCGGGCCACCACATCATGTGGATCGTGGGCGCTCCAACCCTCGAGGAGGCGCTAAAACGGCTCGAGCCGTTCAAGCTCGACGGCGTCGTGCAGAAAATGCGGTGCCCATTCCTGGTCGTGCACGGCGCAGACGACGAGCAGATTCCCCTCGCGGATGCACAGGCGCTCTACGACGCCTGCGGTTCGCAGGACAAGACTCTGCGGGTCTTCACCAGTGACGAGGGCGGCGCGCAGCACTGCCAGCGCGACTACCTGACCCTCGGCTGCGCCACCATGTGGGACTGGTTCGAGGACAAGCTGGTGCGGCGGGATTGAACCTGCGGGAGCGTCAGACGGTCGCGACGATGATGGCGTCGCCCTCGGCGGTGAGGCTGACCCTGAGTCCGCAGGCACGGGCGAGCAGGCCAGCATAGTACGGCTGGACCGCATGCGCATCGATCGATCCGTTCTCGGATGTGCCCTCGAGCAGAGCCGGCACGGCATGCGGGATGCGGGCGTTGAGCCCGGACGCGGAGATGCGGAAGCCCATGGTCTCGCCCCCACCGATCGGGTCGACCGTGAGGGCGCCGCCGCGCGGGATCGTCTGCCCCGCGATGATGAGCATGTTCAGCAGCAGCTTGACCCGATTTTTTGGCAACAGCACGTGGGGCAGATTCCAGGTCAGCTTGGTCTTGTCATCCTCGATGAAGCCGCGCGCCATGACCTGCGCGTTGCCGAGGTCGATCTGGGCGCTGGCCGAGCCCGCCGCGCCGAAGGCGAGGCGGCAGAATTGCAGGCGCGCCGAGGCCGTCCGCGCGCTCCGCTTGATGAGGTCGAGCGCAAAGGTCTTGGTCTCTTCGTCGCTGTCTTTCTCCTCCAGCACTTCGAGCCCGTTGACGATGGCGCCAGCCGGGCTGATCAGATCGTGGCAGACGCGGGAGCACAGGAGCGCGGCAAGGTCGAGAGCGTCGAGAGCGACGGCTACGGACATGGAGGACGTCTCCGGTGGGCGGGCGTCTGACAAACGGAACCGTGGGTGCTCGAGGACGATTCGGACATGGCAGCGGTGGGCCGGTGTGATACACCGCTGCCGCTCGACCTGCCAAGGCCAAGACCCTACAAGACTAAGACCTTACAAGTTTCGGATCCTACAAGATTCGGACCCTACAGGATTCGAGCTGACAAGCCTCGAACCTGCAGGACCAATGGGAGCAGCCAGCCTTGCCGCGCGACGACATCATAACGTTGGACGTCCGGCTGCTCGACGAGCTCACCACCATCGTCTCGATGGCGTCAGCCGCTATTCTTGACGCCTGCACGCACTCGCTCAATGCGCGGACCAAGGCCGACCATTCTCCGGTGACCGCCGCCGATCACGCCGGCGAAGCCGTGATCCTCGAAGGCCTTGCCCGCCTGCTTCCCGGTGCATGCGTCGTGTCGGAAGAGGCCGTGGGCCGCGCACCGCCGGCCAGCATCGCCGCAAGCTTCGTGCTGGTGGACCCCCTCGACGGCACCCGTGAACTGTTGGCCGGGCGGGACGAATTCACCGTCAACGTTGCGATCGTCAGCGGTGGACGTCCCCGTCTCGGCATCGTCGCTGCCCCGGCGAGGGGCGTGCTGTGGCGCGGGATCGAGGGCGAAGGCGCCGAGCGGCTGCGCCTGTCGCCGGGCGCGCCCGCAAGTGCCGCGCAGGAACGCATAGCCATTCACACCCGAACCGCCCCGCGCGCGGGACTCGTCGCGATGGTAAGCCGCTCGCATCTCGACCCCCAATCCGAGACATTCCTCGCGCGGCTGCCGATCGCCGATCGCCGCGCATGCGGGTCAGCGTTCAAATTCTGTCACATCGCCGAGGGAGGCGCCGACGTCTATCCGCGCCTTTCGACCACCTGCGAGTGGGATGTTGCGGCGGGCCACGCGGTATTGGCGGCCGCAGGCGGCGCAGTGATCACGCCCGAGGGAGTGCCCTTGCCTTACGGACGGAAGGCCGAGAACTTTCGTGTCCCGGCTTTCGTAGCCTGGGGCGACCCGTCGTTGCCAAAGGCCCTCGGGGTCTGAAGACGGCCGGCCCGAGCGGGCGGGTTCTCGCAGCCGGATGTTCCGCTGTGCCAGGGGCAAAACGCCGGCCGGAACGAGGCCTAAAGACTTCGTTAGCCCCGCTGCGGTCATAGTGTTGCCGATGATGCGGCGAGTCGGTTGCGGTTTGGCCGCCAGGCTGCGGTATCCCGCCCATAGCGGGTCCAGCGGAGTTACCTCTCGATCTTAGGAGCACTCGATGCGCCCCGTGACACGGACCATCGCACTCTTCCTTCTCCTTATCGGCGTGGGAACCGGACAGGTGGCGGCCCAGGCCAACCCGCCGCCCGAGGGCAATCCCCAGGGCGGTCCGCCGCCCCCGAACTATCCTCCGCAGCAGGGCAATCCTCCCCCGAATTATCCTCCGCCGCAGGGAAATCCTCCGCCGCAGGCCAGACCCGGCCCCCAGAGCCAGCACTACTCCTCGAATGAAGTTCTCGACGCGGGTCACCGGTTCTTCGGCAGCGTCTCGCGAGGCTTGGCGCAACTTGTCGAAAAGGCCGGGAGCCAATGGGGGCTGCCCAACGGGTATGTGCTCGGCCAGGAAGCCGGCGGCGCCCTGGTCGCCGGACTGCGCTACGGCGAAGGGGTCCTCTACACCAAGAATGCCGGCGACCTCAGGGTCTTCTGGCAAGGTCCTTCGCTCGGCTGGGATTTCGGTGGCGAAGGCGCACGCACGATGATGCTCATCTACAACCTGCCGGCCACCGAAGCCGTGTACCAGCGTTTCGCCGGTATCGACGGTTCGGCCTATTTCGTCGGGGGATTGGGGATGACGGCCTTGACCGCCAGCAACATCGTCGTCGTTCCGATCCGCACCGGCGTGGGCCTGCGACTGGGCGCCAATGTGGGCTATGTGAAGTTCACGCCAACGGCGACCTGGAACCCGTTCTGAGCCCGCTTTCCGGTCTAAACCAACGGTTACCGGTCGACCCCGCGGCCGGACCGGGCCATGCCGCCGAGCGCCCGCGACGTGTGGCGCCGTTACAATGCTCGCACTGGTTTAGATTAGGGTCTGGCGATGCTGGAAGCGTCCGGCCGGGCGTGCCATTCTGTCGAGATACGGCTGAGGTGGTTCAGGAGGGCTCATGATCGAACCGGTCATGTATATCGGGATCGGGTTCCTGATCGCGGGGTTGCTCGTCATCGGCGTCATCCCGCTGGTGCATGCGCGCGCGGTGCGCCTGACCATGCGTCGCCTGGAAGCGCTGACCCCGATTTCGCGGGCGGAAATCCAGGCTGACAAGGATCAGCTGCGCGCCGAATTCGCCATGGCCATGAGCCGGCTCGAGATGAACGTCGAGCAGATGAAGGCGAAGGCCACCAGCCAGGCTGCCGAGATCGGTCGGAAAAGCGATGCGATCGGCCGGCTCAAGTTCGAGCTCGGCGAAAAGACCGCGGCGCTGCAGGCGCTCGAAGCCAAGGAAGGACAGCTGGCGGATGAGGTCCGCGCGCTCGAGAACGAGCTCGCGGCCAGAACCGGCGTATTGCAGGAGACCGAAGGCGCGCTGGCAAGCACGCGGGCCGAACTCGCCCGGATCGCCGCCAATTTCAAGCAGAGCTCACTCTCGTCCGATACCCAGCGCGCCGAGCTTGCGGCCGTACAGGCACAGGCCGCGCTCCTGCACGACCACGTCGGCGGCTACGACAAAGAGAACAAGGAATTGCGCGAGCGCCTGAGCAACAAGACCGCCGAGGTTGAGGCGGTGCGACAACAGCTCACCGCGGAGCGGGGCCGGGCGGAGCAGCTGGGCGCCCGCGCCGGCGAACTCGAGCGTCAGCTTATCGCGCAGACCGCGCAGGCGGACGCTCTGGGGCGCCGCGTCCAGGAGTTCGGCACCCAGCTCGAGGAGCAGGCGCGGTTCCTGACCGACTACGAGAACGCGTCCGACCGCCTGCGCACCGAGGCGATGAGCGCGCGCGAGAGCGAGTCCGCGCTTCGCGCTGAGTTGACCGAAAAGGAAGGTCGCTATCGCGTTGCGATCGATACCGTGACCACCGAGAAGTCATTGATCGAAAGCGAGCTCAAGCGGTACCAAGACGAACGCGCCAAGCTGCAGCGCGACATCGCGGCGATGAGGCGCGACGCGGAGAGCGGCGGCGCGAACGTGCGCAAGGAAAACGCGGTGCTGCGCGAAAGCATCAACGACGTTGCGGCCGAGGTCGCCCGGCTCACCGCTACGCTGGAAGGGCCTGACTCGCCTATCGCTGCGATCCTCGATGGCGACGCCGGCCGGCCGGCCGCAAGCGGGGCGAACGGAGCATCCACGGCCAGGGCGCCGCGCACCGGAGAATCCAAAGACACGCTCGCAGACCGCATTCGCACATTGCAAGGCGGGGCGCCGCGCGCTGCTGGCGCTTCCGAACCGGCCCGCGGCCCCGCGCGCAACGCCCAGCAACGCCGTTAGGTCCTGATCGCTTCCAGACGTGCGGCAGGTCGGTTTCACAGCCCCGGCGGAGTGTCGCCCAGGCTCGCCTCGCTTGACACTGTCCGTAGCTGCCTTAAATGCTGGCGTCGGTGCGGGCGCTTAGCTCAGCGGGAGAGCGTTCCCTTCACACGGGAGAGGTCGCAGGTTCAATCCCTGCAGCGCCCACCATCATTCCCATTCAATTGGGCAATGCAGCCAATACCCGAAATCCATCATTTGCGTTTTAGCGCATCATCGCGTTCCGGAAATCTGGCTAAGCCGATCACGAACACCCCACGGCGTGACCCGCAAGCATCTTCTGCAAACCATCCGCTTTTGCGAGAAAAGCCGTGAAAAGAAAAATTGAGCGGCGGGGGGTCGGCCCGACAATGACCAGCAGGCGCGCCGGTCAACATCCGGGTGACTTTCTCGTCGCGCGGCGGCGTACAATTGGCGGAGGCTGGCAAGGCCGCAGGCGAAAACCCTTTGAAGCCGAGCAGCGACGCAAGACAATGCTTTCTGTTTTTTGAAACGCTTGGCGAGCACAGGTTTGGCGCGGCGAGCGAAGGCTAAGAGGAGCGACACGTCCAACCACAGTCCGACCAATCGCACAGCACAAGGACGTTGAATGAACGCACGTCGCTTTGCGCCCGACGGGGCAATTCGGCAGGACCCTATTTGCGCTTACGGCGAGATTTCTTCGCTACAGTTCCCTTGCGCGCGACCGCCAGTTTATTGATCGCGAACTCGTCGATCTTGCGACCTTCCTTGATGAGCGCCGTGAGCCATCGCGGTCGAGCACCGCGGCCCGCCCAGGTTTCTCCGCCCGGTCCGCGGAACTTCGGCGCCACCTTGCGCCCTTTCATCGCAGAGCGCCGACCGGACCCCCAGCCGCGCCCGCCATCGCTTTCGACGCCCAAGCGAGAAAGCTGCTGCTCAAGTTCGCTGCGCTTCTCGCCAAGCTTCTTGTCGATTTCGGCGCGAAGCGAAAGCAGCGCGTCGACGCCCATGCCCCTTAAATTCATCGTGGCCATACCAATCTCCCATCGTGGCTGGTTGCAGTTTGATAGAGCTATTCAACTGAAAGGCAAGCACGCCAGAGTGGCATGTAAAATGATGGGCATACTTTTATCGCGCTTGCGCGGTTGTGGTCCAACCCCACAGCAATACCATTGATGTACCGGTTTTCACGACGGATAGTGTTGGCATTGTTCGCCGCAATTTCGAGCGAATGTCCGGCATGGTATGTCGGTCGACGCCGCGACATGGGGAGGGAGATTTGCAGCGACGCACCTTCGTGGTGGGCTCGGCGGCTCTGCTCGCCGGCGCCGCCTTTCCACGCGCGGCACGAGCCAATGTTCCCACGCCCTATAGTGCGGATCTGCAGCCTCCGACGACAAGCCGCGAAGCTTTCATCAAATGGGCGGTGGAGAACCGCGGCGAGAATCCGAGGATCCTCGCCGCACGCTGGGACCGCTATGTTTTCCTACGTGCAAACAACGATTTCATAAATGCCCGCAACGGGCGCGCCTTTCTTCTGACGCCGCGCGACGAATTCGTGCTCAAACGGGACATTGGACGCGCCTATGAGCGCGATTTCCACGATATCGGCTGGGGCGTCACCATTTCAGGCCCGCTCGTGGTGAGTCGCATGACCTCGACCATTGATGTTCAGATGGGCGAGAAGGTGCTCGAGATCGGTACCGGCTCGGGCAACCAGTCGGCCTATCTCTCCAATCTCACCGACAAGGTCTGGACCATTGAAATCATCAAGCCGCTGGCGGAACGTACCCGCGGTATCTACGACGACCTCATCGGGCGCGGCTATACCGAGTACAAGTCGATCAATACCAAGACTGCCGACGGCTATTATGGCTGGGAAGAGGCCGCACCTTTCGACAAGATTATCGTTACCTGCGGCATCGATCACATTCCGCCACCGCTGCTCAGCCAGCTACGCCCGAACGGAATCATGGTGATTCCGGTCGGCCCGGCGGGTCAGCACGTCATCTTGAAGGTGGTGAAGCAGCAGGGCACCGACGGTGCCATCAGGGTTGTACGCGCGAACGTGTACAACAAGGTTGTCCCGTTCGTCGCGTTTACCAAGCTCGACGGCGAGGCGGTCAAGGGCACTCATAACGGCTCCCGCTGAGCCTTACGGCTGACGTGCCGCGTTGACGTTTGATTCGTCTGCGTGGGTGTCGCCAAACACGGTCCGGCAGCTCCGCGCGCTGAACACGACGCCGCCGCAGGATGGTACGATATTCCTGCTGGCCGGCCGCTAAATACCGTCGTGATGCATCCGGCGCGGCCTTTCGGCAACACTGCACCGCAATCGGCGTGGGCGACCGGCCCAACCGTCGACCAGCCATCCTATGACCGGTAGACTCCCAAGCTCCGCCTGAAGGGGGTGGAACCCGACATCTGGCACTCAATCATACGAGGTCTTGCGATGCTTGCGCGCTTCCTCGCCGGCGCCGCGTGCGCGGCCGGCGTCCTCGCTGCAGTCTGCACTCCTGCCGCCGCCCAGTCGTTTTTCTCCAGCATGTTCGGGTCGTCGAACGGGCGCTCCGTCGTGAGCTATCCGGGCAGCCAGAAGCCGGGCACCATTGTGATCAACACGCGGGACCGCCGCCTCTATCTCGTGCTGGGCAACGGCCAGGCCCTGAGTTACGGCATCGGCGTCGGCCGCGTCGGCTTCGCCTGGAGCGGCGTCACCCATGTCAGCGCCAAGCGCGAGTGGCCGGACTGGACGCCGCCGGCGCAGATGCGGCAGCGGCGGCCCGACCTGCCGCGCCACATGGCAGGCGGCGTCGCCAACCCGCTCGGCGCTCGAGCCATGTATCTCGGCTCGAGCCTATACCGCATTCACGGCTCGAATGAGCCAGAGACGATCGGCCAGGCGGTGTCTTCGGGCTGCTTCCGTCTGACCAACGACGATGTGATCGACCTCTACAGCCGGGTTCGCGTCGGTGCGACCGTTATCGTCCAGCAGTAGGAGACGGAGCGCGCTAACGCTGTAGGCCCTTGCCGGCGAGGTCTTCGAGATAGTCGCTCCAATAGGCCTCCCGGTTCCGGCCGAGCGCAAGGAAGTAGTCCCAGCTGTAGATCCCGGTCGAATGCATGTCGTCGAAGACGAGCCGCACCGCGTAATTGCCGATCGGGTTCACTTCGAGGATGGCGACGTTCTTCTTGCCGGCGACGGTCTTGCGCTCATCGGGAGAATGGCCCTGCACTTCGGCGCTGGGACTCTTCACGCGCAGGTATTCGGCGCCGAGGTCGAATGTCTCGCCGCTGTCGAAGGCGACCGTCAGGGCCCGGCCGCCCTGGTGCAGGCGCAGTTCCGTTGGCCAGGGTTTTGACGCCGCGTCGCTCATTTCGACCTCCCGGGGAACGTCGAGCGGACCTCGATAAAGCTCCTACAGACGTGCGGAAATCTCATAGCTCAACGGACAGCTACGCGCCACCGTCAGGCCTCTTATTGCGCGCTGCCGCGCCGACCGCCATGATGATGACCCGAAGTACCGGCATGTACCGCCCCATGAAAATCACCGCCGCCACCGCATTAGCGCTCGCCGTCTCGGCGATCGTCGCGGCGGCCGCCGAGCATCACGAGATCAGCAGCCGGCGGGCGACCGAGCGCAAGGCCTTTACCGACGCCGAGATCACCGACGGATTCTTCAAGACGGCATTCGGCGCTGAACTGCATCTCGCTGGAGCGGTGAACCGCATTCGCAAGTTCGATGGCCCGGTGCGGGTGTATGTGGAGAACCGTGCCCGGCCCGACCGCGGCGCTCAGGTCGCCCAAGTGGTCGACGACATCCGCTCGCGCATTCAAAATCTCGACATCGCGATGACCGAGAACGCCGCGGAAGCCAACGTGGTCGTGACCCTCGTGCGCGACCTCGACCTGCCTCGCGCCATTGACAAGATCTACGGGGCTGACCGCGCGCAGCTCATTCAACGCTCGCTCGTTCCCCAGTGCCTCGCCAGTTTCCGCAAGGACGAGAGCTTCCGCATTAAGCATTCGGATGTGATCGTCGTCGCCGACGCCGGAGATTTCATCTTCTACGATTGCGTCTACGAAGAGCTGCTGCAGGCGCTCGGCCCCATCAATGACACCAGCCTGGTGCCCTGGACGATGTTCAACGACAACGTCCAGATGGGATTTTTCGACATCTACGATCAATACATTCTCAACGTGCTTTACGATCCGCGCGTCCAGCCCGGAATGGATTCGGATGAAGTGCGCGCCGTGCTGCCGCAGATCATGCCCGCGGTGCGAGCCTGGGTCGCGCGCATCAACGATCTCGATCAATAGCTCGACGCTCTCGTCGTCATCGAACGCAAGTCGGGCGGACCGGCATGCGTTCGAGAACGGATAGGACGACCGCGCGGCGCGGTCGCGGCGCTCAAGCCGCGGTCGGACGATGGCCAATTCCATCCGAACGCTCAGCAGGCGGCTCGACGTGAAAATCGATCACGCAGACGCCGCCTGATTTGAGCACGGCAACACCCTTCGAGATCGCCGCCTTCACCTCCGCCGCGGTCTTGACCGGCCCGATGCCGACGGCGCCCTGCGCTTCGGCGAGCTTGGCGATGTCCGGCGCGGGATCTTCCATGCGCAATCCAATCCAGCGGTTCTTGACCTCGCGACCGCGCGTGCGCGCGACCGTGTCCTGGTGCAATTCGTCATTGAAGTAGGAGCGGTTGTTGTTGATGAGGACGAGCAGCGGGATGCGATGGCGCACCGCGGTCCAGATCGCGGTCACGCCCATGCAGAAATCCCCGTCGCCGAGCATCGAGATGGCATGCCGGCCTAGGTCGTGAAGCGCCAGCGCCGCGCCGACCGAAAGCCCAGGCCCCGAACCCAGACCGCCGCCGCCGTCCTTGCCGAGATAGGAAAGGCCGTTCTGAAACGGCCAGATATCGATCGGCCAACCGCGTCCGAGCGTGCAGAAGCTCACGTTTTCCGGATCGTTGAATTCCGCGCGCAAGGTCGAGGCGATGTGCTCCATGGTGATGCCCTCTCCGGCGCTTGTTTTCGGCTTGGCCGGCGGGCGCGCCTTCCAGGGCTCCTGGCGGCGATCCGACCCCAGCGCTTCCAGCAGGTCCGCGACGGCGGCGTCGCCCGTTGTCGCCATCGATACGTCCACGGCGGGAAGCGCCTGGTATTCCATGTTGGCGCCGGTGTGCAGATTCTGGTCGAGCGTGGCAGCGATGATCTTGGCCGATACGTTCCCCGCTGCACGAGCCTGCCGCAATGCGCCGCCGAGATCGATCCAGTCCAGCGCCACGATGACGTCCGCCTCGCAGAGGAGTTCGCGCGCCGGCTTGGGGAGAACATTGAAGGGCGGCAGATAATGCGCCGGATGGTCGGTGGGAAACATCGCGCCCTGCTTGAGGTCGCTCACCACGCAGGCGCCGAGTCGCTCAGCCAGGCGGATGCGCGATTGCCAGAATTCCGGCTTGCGCGAACCGCGCCCGAACATGATCACGGGCCGCTCGGCGCGCGCCAGCAGCGCCTTGGCCTGATCGACCGCACTCTTCCCCGGGCGCGATGGTTCGGCAGGGACGAAGCGGGACACTTCCGGCCATTCCGGCGGCTTGTCGAGCCGGGATTCCTGCAACCCGGCATCGAGGCAGATATAGACCGGGGCGGTGGGCGCCGTGCGCGTCGCGATATTGGCGCGGCACATGGATTCCACCAGCGCCTGCGGCGAGGAGGGCTGGTCATCCCATTTGATGATCGAGCGGATAAAGGCGCCTTGATCGCGCGAGGTGTGAATCCAGTCGATCCAAGGACGGCGCTTTTCGGCATCGAGCGGGCCGGTCGCACCGAGCACGATCATGGGCACCCGGTCGCACCAGGCATTGAACAGGCTCATCATGCCGTGCAGGAGCCCGACATTGCTGTGCAATACGCAAGCCATGGGCTCACCGGTGGCCTTGGCGTAGCCGTGCGCAATGGCGACCGAATGATCTTCGTGCAGGCAGAGCAGAATGCCCGGCCGTTCATTGCCGAGATGGTTGACGAGGCTGTCGTGCAATCCGCGATAGCTCGCGCCGGGGTTGAGGCTGATATAGGGAACGCCCAGGCGGCGGAGCATTTGCGCCGCGACGTCGCTGCCCCAAGCGACCGTCTCGTCGGGTTTTCCCTCAATTCGATCCAACTGCATCGTCCACCACCTTGTTAGAAACCCAAGTTAGAAACCAAGTCAGAAACCCAGGTCAGAAACCCAGGTCGGAAACCCAGATCAGAAACCCAGATCAGAAACCCAGGTCCGAAAGCCAAGTCAAAAACCCGAGCGAGCCGCCGCGACTTCGACCCGCTCGACCCCGCTCCCTCCGGCTGCAGCTGGGTCCATCCGGGCTATGGTCAGTCAAAAGTGCCGCACTCCGGTAAGGTTGTGCGCGCTGCCAAACGGCTTTCCCATTACCTGATCTTCTGATTACATGACCTCCAAAATAAGTGAAGCCGGGCGCCATGACGTCCCGCGGGTTGGTCGTCACAGAGAGCTCGGGGAGGGGCGGAGTCAGATGCGAACTCAACTTGGCGTGATGCACGCTTTCATTCCGATGTCCTGAGCTGGCCCTGCAAGGTCGAATGCAGGGGCGACACGCGGGTGCGCGAGAGCATTTGGTTGCTGCTCGCGTACGCGTGACTGAACATCGCGGAAAGGGCGGATGACATGGAAAGTATCGTGGGGGAGCTCGGCTTCATGGCCACCTCCGCGGGCAAGGCCTTCGTGACGCTGATGGAGCCCCACCGGCTGATGTTCCTGGGGCTCGGCTGCATCATGGGCCTCGTGCTCGGCATCATTCCGGGAATCGGCGGCCTCACCGGCACGGCGATGCTGCTGCCGTTCACCTTCAACATGGATCCCTACTCGGCGTTCGCGCTGCTGCTCGGGCTGGGCGCGACCACCGCAACCGGCGACCCCATTCCAGCGATCCTGTTCGGCGTGCCCGGAGGTGCCGCCTCCGCAGCAACGGTGCTCGATGGCTACCCCATGGCGAAGCGGGGCGAGGCCGGCCGCGCCCTCAGCGCCGCCTACATGTCATCCCTGATGGGCGGCATCTTCGGCGCGCTGTTGCTGGCGATCAGCATTCCCATCCTGCGGCCGGTCATGCTGTTCATAGGATCGCCGGAGCTGCTGGCCTTCTCCATCCTCGGCATTTCCATGGTCGCCGTCCTGTCCGGCAACGCGCCGTTGCGCGGCGTCACGGTGGGGTGCCTCGGCGTCATGATCGCGATGATCGGCACCGACCCGCAGACGGGGACGCTGCGCTGGACCATGGATAGCCTCTATCTCTGGGACGGCCTGCCGCTGACACCGCTATTGCTCGGCGTGTTTGCGCTGCCGGAACTATGCGACCTATTGATCGCGCGGGTCGCGATTTCGGCCAAGACCGACGGCGCCAGCATCTACAAAGGCCAGTGGCAGGGGGTGAAGGACTGTTTCAACAATTGGTGGCTGATCATGCGATGTTCGTGGATCGGAGGCGGCATCGGCTCCATCCCCGGCATCAGCGCATCGGTGGTGGACTGGCTCGCCTACGGCCACGCGCTCAAGACCGAAAAGGGCGCGAGTGCGACCTTCGGCAAGGGCGACGTGCGCGGCGTGATCGCGTCCGAAAGCTCCAACAATGCCAAAGAAGGCGGCGCGCTGGTTCCGACCGTCGCGTTCGGCGTTCCCGGCAGCGCCACCATGGCCATCCTGCTCGGCGCGTTCCTGATCCACGGATTGGTGCCGGGCCCCGACATGCTGACCAAGAACCTCAGCATCACCTACGCGATGGTGTGGTCGGTGGCGTTGGCCAACATTCTTGGCGCGGGTCTTTGCTACGCGTTCAGTCCGCAGTTCGCCAGGCTCGCCACGCTGCGCTACACGCTGATTCTTCCGGCCGTGCTCGGCATCATCTATATCGGCGCGTTCGAGGCGTCGCGCCAATGGGGCGATCTCTTCACCCTGCTCTTCTTCGGTCTGGTCGGCTGGACCATGAAGCAGTTCAAGTGGCCGCGGCCACCACTCATTCTCGGCGTGGTGCTGGGCGACACCATCGAGCGCTACATGTTCATCTCGATCGAGCGCTACGGCATGAGCTGGATGCTGCGGCCGGTGGTGGTCTTGCTGTTTGCTCTCGCCATCGTCGGCCTGGTGCGGCCGTTGTTGCAGGACGTCCGCAGCCAAGGCGGCCTCAAGCAGATGCTGACGAGCTTTCAGCGGCCGATCTTTCACCCCTCGCAGCTGTTCACGATGTTCATGATCGCGCTCGTGGGTTCGGCGACGTCCATGGCGTTGCGGTGGGACTTCAGCGCCAAGGTCGTGCCGCTGGTCGTGGGGACGGTGGCCTTGTGCGCGGCAGTCCTCAGCCTGTTCAACGAAATGTGCCGCAGGCCCGCCGCGGCCCGCGCGGAAGGTCTGGCCGAGCGCGCCGAGCATGAGGTCGGGGAAAAGATCCACATGGACCTGACCTCCGATACCGGCCATCTGCCGGTGCGGGAAATCATCCGGCGCGGCGCGTTGTTCTTCGGCTACCTCATCGGATTCATGGGGGTGATGGCGGTCATCGGTCTCATTCCCACTGTCGCCCTGTTCGTCGTCTTCTTCATGCGATACGAGGCGAAAGAGCGCTGGTCGCTGGTCCTCCCGTATGCCGCGACCTTGGTCTTCTTCATCTGGTTCGCCTTCGACTACTTCATGGCCGTTCCCTGGCCACCGACGCTGATCGGCGACTGGTATCCGGCGCTCAAGGCGATCCCCTCGGTGTAGTGGCTCGACGATCATCCGTCGTTGAGGTCGCGCCTGTTGATTCCGATCGCTCGCTCCCGGCGACGCACGTACGGCGGGTTGGGATCGCTCGCCCTACAACGCAGGCGCGTTCGACCAGGCCCGGCGGACCTTTGACCGGAAAGCGGCGAGGTCCTAAGAAGACGCATGCAGGCGTGGGAGCGGGACGTGCCGGGGAGTGGTGCAGCGAAGGCCGATCAGAGTCTATTCCGTTCGGCGGTCAGCACGTTGCAGGCCAAGTCGCTTGCTATCGTGGGCGCATCCGAGCGTGCGCGCTGGCCGAGCGAGATCTTCAAGAACCTGCGCGAGTTCGGCTATGGCGGACGGATCGAGCTCGTCAATCCACGACAGACGGAGGTGTTCGGGCAACGGTGCTTTCCGTCGCTGCGTGCGCTGCCCGAGCCGGTCGACCACGCGCTGGTGATCGTGCCCGCGGCCGCCGTTCCCGACGTACTCACCGATGCCGAGGAAGCTGGCATCAAATCCGCCACCGTTTACGCCTCGATGATCGGCGATGGCGAGGAGCCGGAATCGAAGGCGCGCGGCGCGTGGCTCGCAGCCTTCGTGGCGAGGAGTCGCCTGTGCGTCGCCGGGCCGAACTGCATGGGGGCGTATTCCTACCGCGAGCGCCTCATGGGCTATCCCAACACCGAGCTCTGCCGGCTCGCACCCGGCTCGGTCGCATGCCTGTTCCAATCCGGCGGCACCATCCAGTTCTGGATGAAGTCCGCGGCCGAGCGCGGGTTGCGCTACTCCTACTGCGTCACGTCCGGCAACGAGCCCGACCTCGGCCTCGCCGACTACCTCAACTTCGTCATCGACGATCCCGAGACGCGGCAGGTCGTGCTGTTCATCGAAGGCATCCGCCGGCCGGAGGCGTTCATGCATGCGGCCGGCCGCGCGCTTGCCATGGGCAAACCTGTCCTCGCCATCAAGACCGGCGCGACCGCGCAGTCGCAGGCCGCCTCGCAGTCCCACACCGGCGCGATCGCGGGCGACTATGCCGCCTATCTCGCGATGTGCGAGCGCTATGGCATCGTCAACTATCGCTCGCTCGACGATCTGGTCGAAGCCGCCCTCGCGTTCGAGGGCGGACGGCTACCGAAGGGGCCGCGCATCGGCTTCGTGACCACGTCGGGCGGGACCGTCGACCTGCTGTACGACTATGCCGAGGCCGAAGGCGCGGCGATGCCCGACTTCACCGACGCCACCAAAACCGCGCTCCTGCCCATGATGCAGGAAGGCATCGCGCCGAAAAATCCGCTCGACGTCGGCATTCCTTCGACCCTCGAAGTCGCGGCCAAGATCTGCGCGACTGCGGCGAGTGATTCCAATATCGACATGGTGGCCTGGGCCTCGCCCATGCCGCGCAAGACCGATGCCTGGGGCGACGTGACGCCGTTGCGACAATTGCTGACCCAGACCGACAAGCCGGTCGTCGGGTTCGGGCGCATGATCTACCAGGTCAGCGACAACCATCTGGCCGCGCAGGAGGCCGCCGGGTTTCCATTCCTGCAGGGAATCGAGCCGACCATCCGCGCCCTCAACGGGTTGTGGTTTCACGCCGCACGGCGAGGGCGCGTGCCGCCGGCGCCGCCACCGGCGCCGCCCAGCGATCTCTCGCCGGACACGCTGGACGCCACGCTCGCGCGCTACGGCATTTCGCTGCCGAAAAGCCACTTAGCCGGCAGCGCCGCCGACGCTGCGACCGCCGCCGAGCGCATCGGCTTTCCCGTCGTTCTGAAAATTCACTCGCGCGACATCTTGCACAAGACCGAGGCCGGCGGCGTGGCGCTCGGGTTGCGGGATCGCGCGGCAGTGTACGCCGCAGCGGATGCGCTCGTCGCGGCGGCGCGCGCCGCGCAGCCCGACGCGCGCATCGACGGCTTCCTGGTGCAGGAGATGGTGTCGGGGGTCGAGGCCATTGTCGGCGCGCGCACCGATCCGCTCTACGGACCGATGCTGCTGGTGGGCTCCGGCGGCGTGCTGGTGGAGCTCGCCAAGGATGCAGCGTTGCGCCTGCTGCCGGTGAGCGCGACCGAGGTTGCCGCCATGCTCGACCGGCTCAAGCTGGCGACGCTTCTTTCCGGTTTCCGCGGGCGGCCGGCGGCCGACCGCCCGGCGCTGGAGGCGAACGTGCTCGCGCTCGCCCAATTCTTTCTCGATCATCGCGCTAGAATAAAGGACATCGAGATCAACCCGCTCATGGTGCGCCCGGCCGGTCAGGGCACGGTCGCGGTGGATGTGCGCGTGTTGTGGCGGGAGGACTCCCAGGGAGCCTGAGGAATGGATTTTGAACTGCCCGAAGAGCTGCGAATCCTCAAAGCCGGGCTGCGGCGCTTCGTCGACAATGAACTGATCCCGATCGAGCGCCAGACCACCGACGGCGAGGCCGTCAAGCCGGAATATCTCGAGCGCTTCGAACAGCGCGCCAGGGACCTCGGCATCTGGCAGCTCGACGTCCCGGAGGAATACGGCGGCGGCGGCATGCCCATCCTCGCGCGCGCGATCGTATGGGAGGAGCTCTCGCGGACCATCGCCATACCGGCGCGCGGCGAGGGCATCACCGGCCCGTCCGCGCGCGGTATTCTCTATTCGCTCACGGGCGAGATGAAGGAGAAGTACCTGCTGCCGCTGCTGCGCGGAGAGAAGAAGTCATGCTTCGCGCAGACCGAACCCGATGCCGGGTCCGACCCCGGCGGCATGCGCACGACCGCCGTGCAAGACGGCGACCATTACCTCATCAACGGCGTCAAGCGCTTCATCACCGGCGCCGCTGACGCCGATTTCATGCAGTTGATGGTCGCAACCGACCGGAGCAAGGGCTCGCGCGGGGGCATTTCCTGTTTCATCGTCGACATGGACACGCCGGGCGTGAAGCTCGGCGCCTGCTATGAGACCATGATGGGTGACAAGCCGTGGGAGATCGTGCTCGAGAACGTGCGCGTCCCGGCCACCCACCGCGTCGGCGAGGAAGGCGACGGCATGCGGTTCGGCCAGCAATGGCTCAATATCGGGCGCGTCAAGCACGGCGCGCGAGCGCTCGGCGTGGCCGAGCGATGCCTGGAGATGGCAACGTCCTACGCCAAGCAGCGTTCGACCTTCGGCCGGCCGCTCGCCGACCGCCAGGCGGTGCAGTGGATGCTGGCCGACATGTTCATCGAGTTGCAGGCCGCCCGCCTGCTGGTCTACAAGACCGCAGCGCGTCTCGACCAGGGCGAAGAGGCGCGCGAAGACGCCTACGTCGCCAAGTATTTCGCCGACGAAATGGCGTTCAAGGCCGCCGATCAATGCATGCAGATCCACGGCGGCATTGCGCTCACGACCGATCTTCCGATCGAGAAGATGTGGCGCCAGCAGCGCAGCTACCGCATCACCGAAGGCGCGACCGAGGTGATGAAGATGGTTATCGCGCGTCACGTGCTCAAAACCTACGGCTGAGGAAACGCCATGATCAAATTGCGACGCATCGGGCATGCCACCTTCGAGACGCCCGATCTCGACAAGCAGATCGAGCATTTCACGCAGGTGACCGGCCTCGTGGTCGCCGCCCGCGAGAAGGATCGCGCCCTGCTAGCGACCAAGCTCGGCCAGCTGGTGGTGCAGCTCAGGAAGGGCGACGAGCCGCGTTGCGCCAAGCTCGCCTTTCAGGTGGCTCCCGAATCGGATTTCAAGGAGCTTGCGCGCGCGCTCTCGGAAGACGGAATCAAGAACGAGCTTCGCAGCGACGACCTACCGGGCACGCCCAAGCTGCTGGCCTTCGAGGACAACAAGGGGACTGCCATCGAGGTGTTCACCGAGTGGGATTACCTCACCCCCAACCAGCAAGTGGTGGGCATCGGCCCGATCAAGCTCGGCCACTGCGCCTTCGTCGTTCCCGACGTGCAGCAGACCTGCGATTTCTATGAGCGCGTACTCGGCTTCAAGGTGTCGGACTGGAACGGGGATTTCTTCGTGTTCATGCGCTGCAACCCCGACCACCACACCGTGAACTTCATCCGCGGCAAGCGCGCCAAGATGCACCATATCGCCTTCGAGGTGCGTGACTTCTCGGCGGTCGAGCAGGGTTGCGATGTGCTGTCGCATCACCGCATCCCGATCATCTGGGGACCTCTGCGCCACGGCCCCGGACACAATGTCTCGATCTACCACCGCAATCCCGACGAGCACGTGATCGAGTTCTTTGCCGAGCTCGACCAGGTGCTGGACGAGGAGCTCGGCTTTTTCGACCCGCGCCCCTGGCATGCGGACCGTCCGCAGCGACCAAAGGTATGGAGCCGGGAAAACCGCGCGGTCGCCGGCTGGGGCCCGCCGCCCACGCCGGACTATCACCTCAATCGGGATGAGTAGACCAGCGAGAGCGCGCCAGCGCGCAGCATGAGCGCATCCCGCTATCGCCTTGGCGTCGATGTGGGCGGCACCCATACCGATCTCGTGCTGCTCGACACCGCGACCGGCGAACTTCTGATCGAAAAAGTTTCGAGCACACCGAAAAATCCCGCGCTGGGCGTGTTGAATGGGGTGGCCAAGTTCATCGGCCGGGGTATCGCGCCGGACGAGATCGGCTTTTTCGCCCATGGCACCACGATTACGACCAATGCGCTGCTTGAAATGCGCGGGGCCAAGGTCGGCCTGCTGATCACCAAGGGGTATCGCGCGGTCCAGGAAATCCAGAACCAGGCGCGCGACGGCAATCTGTTCGACTATTTCTATTCGAAGCCGGCGGCGATCGCGCCGCAAAGCCTCACCAAGGAAATTCCCGAGCGTTGCGACTACGCCGGCCACGTTCTCCTGCCGGTCGACGAGGGCGCCGTTCGCGAGGCCACTCAAGAGCTCAAGGACGCAGGGGTCGAGTCGATCGCAGTCTGCTACCTGTTCTCGTTCATGAATTCCGCGCATGAAGAACAAACGCGCGCGCTGATCCACGAGCGCTTTCCCGCCGCCCAGGTGTCGCTGTCGAGCGAGGTCCTGCCGCGCATCCGGGAATGGGCGCGGCTTTCGACCACCCTGCTCAATGCCTATCTCGAGCCGGTGATGGTTCGCTATATCGCCCATCTCAACGGCGGATTGGACTCCGCCGGAGTGCGCACAAGACAGCGCTTCCTGATGCAATCGAACGGCGGCGTGATGCCGTTTTCGGCGGCGATCGCCGGCGGCCGCACCGTGCACACGTTGTTCTCCGGCCCCGCGGCGGGCGCGCAGGCCAGCGCTTATCTCGCGCGCGAGGACGCCCGCCGCGGCCTCGTCACTCTGGACATGGGGGGCACCAGCGCCGACATCGCCTTCATCGAAGGCGGGGCACCGCTCGAAGTGACCGAGGGGGTGATCGCGCGCCGCCAGATCGACGTGCCTGCGCTCGACATGACGACGATCTCCGCCGGCGGCGGCTCGATCGCCTGGATCGACGGCGGCGGCTTTCTCAATGTCGGTCCGCAGAGCGCCGGCGCCGATCCCGGCCCGGCGTGCTATGGACGCGGCGGCGTACGGCCCACGGTCACCGATGCCGACCTCGTGTGCGGCTATCTCAATCCCGATTATTTCCTCGGCGGCACCCAGAGGCTGGATGTCGCGGCATCGCGCGCAGCGCTCGAGGCGCATGTCGCGGCGCCGTTGCGGATGGATGTCATGGCGGCGGCCGCCGGCATCCAGCGCATCGTCGACATGCGCATGGCCGACGAGGTGCGCGTGTTTGCGGCCAAGCGCGGCGTCGATCTGTCCGCTTTCACGCTGTTGCCCTTCGGCGGCGCCGGCGCGGTACACGCAGCCGCGGTCGCCGAGGAGCTCGGCATGCGCCGCATTCTGGTGCCCCCGCGTCCCGGTGCGTTCTCCGCGCTCGGCCTCCTCTGTACCGACGTGGTGCACGACTACATCCGTTCGGAGCTTCGGCCGTTGGCGGAGATCACCGCCGATCATGCCGAGGACATCTTCCGGCAACTGGAGCGCAAGGCCGGCGACGAGCTCGCCGCCGAGGGAATGTCCGCCGCCGATGCGCGCTTCGCGCGCGAGCTCGACCTGCGCTATACCGGCCAGGGCTACGAACTGCGCACGCCGCTCGAAGGACTGTTCGCGGATCGGTTGACCGCTGCGGCGCTCGCCGCGGCACGGGACAGGTTCGACGAACGCCACGCCCGCAGTCACGGCCACGCCGCCAGGGAGCGGCCGGTGGAAGTGGTGAGCTACCGCCTCCGCGTGCGCGTAGGGGTGCCCAAATACGAGCCGCGCGAGACCGCCGCACCGTCATCGCCGCGCCCCGTCGCCGACGCGGTCAAGGGCACGCGGAGCGTGTCGTTCAATGGATCGGTAACTGACGCGGTGCTCTATGAACGCGACCGCCTTGATATCGGCGCGACCATTGCGGGACCGGCGCTGGTCGAGCAGTTCGACGCCACGACCGTCATTCCACCGCGCTGGAACGGGCATGTCGACGGCTACGGCAACCTGATCCTGGCGAGAGGATGAACATGGATGCCATCACCATCCAGATCCTGCGCAACAAGATTGCAAGCCTGGTCGATGAAATGCACTACCATTTCTATCGTTCCGGCTACTCGACCATCATTCGCGAGTCGCGCGATTTCAGCTGCGTGATCCTCGATCGGAGCGGGCGGCTGATCGTGGCGCCGCCCATGTTCTTCCACGCCCCAGTCTACCGGCATCTCGTCGGCCGCATTCTCGATCTCTATGGCGGCCGGGAGAAAGATGCCGGGATCAAGGACGGCGACGTGTTCGTTTCCAATCATCCCTATGCCGGCGGACTCCCGCACGTTTCCGACATGGCGTTCGTCGCGCCGGTTTTCTCCGACGGCGAGCTCGTCGCGTTCTCGGGCTCGATAGCGCACAAAGCGGACATGGGCGGGGCGGTCGCCGGTTCGACCTCCGCCAACGCCACCGAGATATTCCAGGAGGGCCTCCTCCTCCCCCCCATCAAGATCGTGGATGCCGGCGTCGCGCAGGCCGATATCGAACGCATCATCCTCGCCAACAGCCGACAGCCGGTGCTGGTCGCCGGCGACATCCACGCCCAGATCGCGGTGACGCAAATGGGTGCGACGCGGGTCACGGACCTGTGCGCGCGCTTCGGCGCGCCCACGGTGACCGATGCCTTCGCCGCCATCCTCAAGGGCGCGGCGGATGAATTGCGCGCGGCCATCGCCAAATTGCCGGAAGGCGAATCCTCCGCCGAGGGTCTGCTCGACAGCGATGGGGTCGTGCTCGACAGGCCGATCAGGCTTGCGGTCACCGTTGCGATCAGGAGCGGGGTCGCGAGCTTCGACTTCTCGAACAGCGATCCGCAGGCCCGCGGCCCGGTTAATCTGCGACCGTCCATGGTGGAAGCCTGCGTGTTCTACTCGCTCATCGGCTGCCTCGGGCCGAACCTGCATTTCAACGACGGCATGCGCGACGTCGTGCAGTTCACCTATGCGCCTCGCACCGTGACCAACGCCGAGGCGCCGGCGCCGGTCTCCAACTACCAGATGGTCAACCTCAAGCTGGTCGACGTCATTCTCGAAGCCCTCGCGCATTTTCATCCGGTCCGGGCGATCGCCAATGCCGGCTCCTCGAGCGCGTTGACCATCGCCTGGGCCAAGGGCCGGCCCGGACAGTCCACCATGCAATACGAGATCATGGGCTCGGCCTATGGCGGCGGAATGGGCCAAGACGGAGCCTCCGCCACCGCCACCCACTTGAGCAACCTTCACATCACGCCGATCGAAATCCTGGAATCCGAGTTTCCCTGCCGCATCACGCGCTTCGACCTCATGCCCGATTCCGGCGGCGCAGGCCGCTGGCGCGGCGGCTTGAGCCTCCAGCGGGAATACGAGCTGCTCGAGGACGCGACCGTCATTCGCCGCTACGACAAGAGCCGCTTCCCACCGAACGGTGTCGCCGGCGGCAAGGCCGGGCGCGGGGCGCGCTTCGTGATCAGGCCAGGCACGGCGCAGGAATATGTGACGCCGTCATCGGGCCGTTACGAGCTGAAGGCGGGCGAGCGCTTCCTGTTGCAGAGCGCGGGCGGTGGCGGCTGCGGCGAGCCGCCGGCGCGCGACCGCGCTGCACTTGCCCACGATGTGGCCGAGGGATATGTGACGGCAGAGGGGACGAAAAGGGATTACGGCGAATAGACTTTATCCATCTTTTCCCGGGACCTCGGTTACCCGCGGCCGGCATGTTGAGTGAGATTGCAGCATGACCTTTTCGAGTTGGCGCGGCGTCGTGGGCATGATTAATCCGACCTTGCGGCCGGGCGTGACCGAGGAGGTCATCCGCCTGCTGCCTGAAGGCATCGGGCTTATTCCGCTTTTTCTCAATATCCGTCGTGGCACCGCGGACGAGTTCGAGACCATGATGCCGGCCTACGAGGAGCTCGTGGCAGTGCTGGCGGGGTGCGGTTGCGACTTGATTCATCCCCACGGCGCGCCGCCGTTCATGGTACTAGGCCGCAAGCGCGAAGCCGAGATCGTGAAGACCTGGGAGAAGAAATACCGGACGCCGATCATGAGCGTGGCGCAGAACCACGTGAACGCGCTCAAGGCGCTGAAAGCCAAGACCATCATCGGCGCCACTTACTTTCCGCCCAAGCTCAACGCCATCTTCGCCAAATATTTTCGCGACGCCGGCTTCACCGTGCGCGGCATGGAAGGCGTCGAGGTAGCGTTCGACAAGGTGCAGGAACTATCGAGCCACCAGGTCTATGCCCACATCAAGCGCAATTTTCTGAAAGCGAAAGGCGCCGACGCGATCTACATGCTCGGCTCCGGCTGGCGTACCCTCGACATCATCGCGACGCTTGAGCAAGACCTGCAGGTACCCGTGGTGCATCCGGTCACGGCCCGCGTGTGGGAAATTCAGAAGCGCCTGCACGTGCGCGAGCCGCGGCAAGGCTTCGGCCATCTGCTCGCGGCCTTGCCGTAAGCGAGACGAGCCATGTCCGATCGGCTACGCACAGCGGCGGTCATTCTGCTTTGGGCCTTGTGCTGCGAGCCGCTGGCGGCCGCCGGACAAGCGGCAGCGCAGTCCGTCGAGCCATTCTACAAGGGCCGCACCGTCACGATGCTGGTGGGCACCTCGCCGGGAGGCATCAACGACATCTCGGCACGCCTGGCGGCGCGACATCTGTCGCGTTTCATTCCGGGCAACCCGAACGTCATCGTCCAGAACAATCCGGGCGGCGGCGGCCTCGTCACGGCCAACCGCCTCTATTTCAATTCCGACAAGGACGGCTCGGTCCTCGCTAAGCTCGAGCGCGCCGTTCCGCAGCTCGCCATCCAGGGCAATCCGAACGCCCAGTTCGATCCGGCAAAGTTCACCTGGCTTGGCAGCCTGTCGTCTTATGCCGACGACGCCTACCTGATGCTGATCAACGCCAATCATGCGGCCAACACCATCGCCGACCTCAAGGCGCCCGGCACATCGGTGGCGCTGGGCGCCGACAATGCCGCGTCGAGCAATTTGATCCTCGCCGTCATCGCGAAGGAGGTGCTCGGCCTCAACGTGAACGTGGTCCGCGGCTATACCGGTGCGGCCCCGCTGTTTCTCGCCATGCAGCGCGGCGAGCTCGACGGCCAGATGGTGGGCCTGAGCTCGGTCCGGACCGGCCAGCGCGATCTCTGGAATAGAAAGGCATTTCGGCCGCTCATGGCCTTCGGCCGCGCGACGCGGCACCCGGAGTTTCCGGCCATGCCGATCGGACGCGAGCTCACCAATGATCCCGGCGCGCTTTCGCTCATGGAATTCGCGGAGCTTCCGTTCTTCATGGCGCTGCCATTTGCCGCGCCGCCCGATATCCCGGCGGAGCGCGCCAAGGCGCTGCAGAGCGCATTCATGGCGATGTGCCGGGACAAAGCCTTCGTCGACGAAGCCGAGAAGCTCGGCATCGACATGAGCCCGATCGACGGCGCCGCGATCTTGACGTCGCTGGCGCGGACCGCGGCCACGCCGAAGGACGTGATTGCCCGCTACAACGCGATCGGCGGGGAAAGGAAATAAGCAGCCGTCAGGGGCTCGCCACATGCGCGCGCACCCGCGAAGGGCCAGCGCGACCGGCGCTCACGTCTTCTCCAAAATGCGATCCTGCTTCCTGAAGCGATAGCGCGGCAGCACATCGAGATCGGTGCCGGTGACGCGGATCACCCAGGCCTTCTCCGGATGCGCAGTCGAATGGATCACGCCGGGTCCGTAGGCTTTGGTCTGGCCGGGTTCCAGGCGATATCTGCTCACCTGCTCGAGTACGGCGTGGTCCTCGCTCTCCGGGTTGACGCGACGCCACTCGGTCATCTCGGTATGCTCCCGTGCGTTGCCGTAGATCGCCCATGACGCTCCATGGCTGTGCGGCTTGCCGGTCTTTTTTCCCTCCTGCACGTGCGCGAGCACATAGAAGTCGGCTTCAGGATCGTGATAGAGCACGCGCCGTCCGGGCGGCATATCGTCGCTGAAGGTGTCGGCGACAAAGGCCGAATTGGACAGGAGCCGTCCGAGCCTCTCGGA
>Ga0207643_10000139_pt1 | contig 48989 bp, 43 predicted proteins | sample KBSMisM62_FD_184313 | JGI IMG/M metagenome (GOLD analysis project Ga0207643, IMG submission 184313) | Miscanthus rhizosphere microbial communities from Kellogg Biological Station, Michigan, USA - KBS Miscanthus M6-2 (SPAdes) (version 2) | ecosystem: Host-associated > Plants > Roots >... | reverse complement strand
CGGGCGGCGCTCCGGCGTCGTGCACGTGGTGGCGCCGTCGGACACCGAGGCGCTGTTACGCGGGCGCGAGCTGGCCGAGCTGCTGGCCCGGCCCGGGCGGGTCGACCCGACCGGGATCGGCCCCGCCGACCTGGCCGGCCTGCTGCCGGACAACCCCAAGCGCGCGTACGACGTGCACCCGCTGATCACCCGGCTGCTCGACGAGGACAGCACGCTGTTCGAGCTGCACGCGAAGTGGGCGCCGAACGTGGTCACCGCGCTGGGCCGGCTGGCCGGCCGGACGGTCGGCGTGATCGCGAACAACCCGCTGCGGCTGGGCGGCTGCCTCGACTCGACCTCGGCCGAGAAGGCGGCGCGGTTCGTCCGGATGTGCGACGCGTTCGGGGTGCCGCTGGTCGTGCTCGTGGACGTGCCGGGTTACCTGCCGGGCGTCGGTCAGGAGTGGGACGGCGTGGTCCGCCGCGGGGCCAAGCTGCTGCACGCGTTCGCCGAGGCGGTGGTGCCGCGGGTGACGCTGGTGACCCGCAAGGCGTTCGGCGGCGCGTACATCGCGATGAACTCGCGGGCGCTCGGCGCGACGGCCGTGTACGCCTGGCCGGAGGCGGAGATCGCGGTGATGGGCGCGTCGGCGGCGGTCGGCATCCTGCACCGGCGCAAGCTCGCCGCCGCCCCGCCCGGGGAGCGCGAGCTGCTGCACGCCCAGCTCACCGCCGAGCACGAGAAGGTCGCCGGCGGGGTCAACCGGGCGCTGGAGATCGGCGTGGTCGACCGCGTGGTCGAGCCGGCCGAGACCCGCCGGGTGCTCGCCGAAGCCCTCGCCACCGCACCCCCCGGCCGCGGCGCCCACGGCAACATCCCGCTCTGACCGCGCGAACGAGTCCTCTGATAATCTGATCCTGTGAAGGTCATGACGGCCACCGAGGCGTCCCGTCGCTTCGCCGCCGTCTTGGACGAGGCCGAGCACGGAGAGACCATCGTGGTCACCCGCGGTGGACGGCGCATCGCGATCATCGGGCCAGCGCCGGTCGCGGCCGGCGGCGCGGTCAAGGCGATGCTGCGGCGGCACCGGCCGGATGACGGCTGGGAGGACGACCTGAAGGCCGTCCGGGCCGCGGTCGAGGACGCACCGGTCGAGTGGCCCGCCGACTGATCCTCGACACCGGCATCCTGATCCGGGCCGAGCGCGGACGCGCCCGGCTGGGCCGGGCGCTGCGGGACGACGACGACGTGGCCATCGCTGCGATCACGGCGGCCGAGCTGCTGGTCGGCGTCGAGCTCGCGGACGCCCGGCGGCGGCCGGATCGGGCGGCGTACGTCGACGACGTGCTCGCGACCGTCCCGGTCGAGGACTACACGCCCGACGTGGCCGCTGCCCACGCCCGGCTGCTGGCGCACGTCCGCCGGACCGGCCGACCGCGGGGCGCGCACGATCTGATCATCGCCGCCACGGCGACGGCGACCCGTCGGACCGTGCTGACCTCCGACGGGTCCGCCGCCTTCGCCGATCTCCCGGGCGTCGACGCGCTGGTCGTCGGCCGCTGAGGCGCATCTCTCCACCGGCGGTGGCGCGGCCGGACTGCTGTGAGGGACCTAACCGACCTGGTGGAGCCAGGTGACGGGGGCGCCGTCGCCGGCGTGGCGGTAGGGCTCGAGCTCGGCGTCCCAGGCGGCGCCGAGCAGGTTGTCCAGCGAGTGCGCGTAGTCCTCGGCGCTGCGGGCGGTGGCGACCAGGGCGCGCAGCTGCTGCTCGCCGACCACGACGTCGCCGTTGGCGCCGGTGGAGGTGCGGTAGACGCCGCGGCCGGGGACGTACGAGATGCGCTCGCCGTCGTACCCGTCGCTGGGGTCCTCGGTGACCTCGAACCGGACCATCGACCACGACCGGAGCGCCGCGGCGATCTTGCTCGCGGTGCCGGGCCGGCCGGTGTACGCGCATTCCGCCCGCAGCTGACCGGGGTCGGCCGGCTGCGCGGTCCAGGACAAGCTCACCCGGGTGCCGAGCACACCGGAGACCGCCCACTCGACGTGCGGCACCACGGCAGGCGGGCACGAGTGGACGTAGACGACGCCACGGGTCGGCACAGGGAACCTCCGGTCGGACGAGGTGCGCCTTCCCCAGCGGCCTCAGTCGATCGGACGTCCTCTGCGGCGATCATTGTGCACGCTGCGCACTCCGACACGCCAGCAGGACACGCGGCCTCAGCGGGGACCGACCGTGCGGTAGCGGCGGTGGGTGCGGAGACGGGCCGCGGCCTGGGCGGCCCGGCAGGACGGGCAGTCCGCGTGCCAGGTGCCGGGACCGGCGTGCCGGCTCGGGTCGAGGACCGGCTCGACCAGCGTGGCGAGGTCGTCCAGCTCCGGCCAGAGCAACCCGTCGGCCTGCACCACGAAGCCGTGCTGCCGGCCGTGCTCGTCATCGGCGACGAGCGCGCGGCCGGCGTAGAGGGTGGCGAGGATGTCGTCCCGGACGTGCGGGAGCGCCCGCAATCGTGGGATCTCCGCCTCGATGGCACGGCGGGCCGCAGTCAGCCGGGGCAGGTCGGGCTCACGGACGATGGGAATGAACGGCTGATCGGTCACGCGTCCCCTCGTGCTGCTCGGTGCTGCTCGATGACGCTCGACCCGAACATATGTTCGCACGCCGTCACGCCCCGCGACCACCACAACGGCGCGTCATTGCCCGACGATCGCCGCGTCGCGGCCGGGGTGCTGGCCACCTCCCCGGGCGGCTGCGTACGGTTGGACTACGAGGAGGACGCGCCGGGCCAGGCCGAGCCGGCGCTGCCGAGCTGCTCGACGGGGTCCGGCTGGTGCCCCGCCGGCGTCTCGCACGCGTACATCCTGAAGCTGACCGAGGGCCGGGAGCGGCATCGTGAGCACCCTCGGGGGGAGACCCCCCGGGCAGCCCCAGCACCGGGCCGACGTCCGGCAGCACGGCCACGAGCCGCTGCCGGTGCTGCGCCGCCGGATGCTGGTGACCGGCCTCGTGCTGTTCCTGCTCGGGGTGGTCGTCACCGCGCTCGTGGCGACCTCGAGCGTGCTGCAGCCGCTCGACGACCGGTTCCGCGAACTGATGGTCGCCGCCCGGTGGGGACCGCTGGTCACCGTCTGCACGGCGCTGAGCGTCGGTTTCGGCACCGCGGTGCTCTGGCCGGTGCGGATCGCGGTCACCGTGGTGATCGCGCTGCGCCGGCGGTGGTCGACGCTGTTCGCCTGGGTGGCCACGGTGGCGCTCAGCGAGCTGCTCGTCGGCCCGGTGAAGGCCCTGGTCGACCGGCCCCGGCCGCCGGGTTCGCTGGTCACCACCACCGCCGCGTCGTACCCGTCCGGCCACGCGATCGCCTCCGCCGTCACCTCGATCGGCGTGGTGATGGCGCTGACCACGGGCCGGCGCCGGCTGCACTGGATGATCGTGGCGGTGGTGGTGTCCACCGCCGTCGCGCTGAGCCGGACGTACCTGTCCGCGCACTGGCTCACCGACGTGATCGGCGGGTCGCTGCTCGGCGCCGGGCTGGCGCTGGCCGTGCCGGAGGCGGTCGAGGTCTGGGGCGACCGGAGGGTCAGTCGCCGCGGTCCTTCACCACGATCGACAGCAGGAAGCTGACGATGCTCACCACCAGCGCGCCCCAGAAGCCGGCCCAGAACCCGTCCACGTGGAACGGCGCGCCGAGGGCGTTGCTGATCGCCGACACCAGCCAGAACAGCAGCCCGTTCACCACGAGCGCGAACAGGCCGAGGGTCAGGACGGTCAGCGGCAGCGAGAGCAGCTGGACGATCGGCTTGATGGTCGCGTTGATCAGGCCGAGGATCGCGCCGACGATGACCAGGGTCAGGATCTTCTTGCCGGTCGAGTCGGTCGTCACGTCGACGCCGGGGACGATCAGCGTCGCGATCCAGACGGCCACCGCGTTGAGCACGACCCGGATGACGATTCCCACGGCGCACAGCATGACCTATGGCGCAAACCGGAGATCATGCACCCTGCCCCAAAGGGAAGCCAAAATCTAGTATTACTGTCCCCATGACCACTCACCACGTGGCGCAGGACGTGCGACAGGACCGGGCCGGGGCGCTGTCCGAGCGGCTGTTCCAGCAGACCGTGCACGTCGGCGAGGCCGCGGCGGTCTGGCTCGGCGTCGAGCTCGGCTGGTATGCGGCGCTGCGGGACGGCGGCCCGGCGACCGCCGCGGAGCTGGCCGAGCGGGCCGGTACCGCGCCGCGGTACACCCGGGAGTGGCTGGAGCAGCAGGCCGTCGCCGGGATCCTCGACCTCGACGGCGACCGGTACGTGCTGCCGCCCGAGCACGTGGCCCCGCTGCTGGACCGCGACAGTGCGCTGTGGACGGAGCCGTTCGTCCGCACCGCGCTGGTCGCGTCCCGGCAGCTGCCGGCGATCGCGGCCGCCGCCCGGTCCGGGCGCGGGGTGCCCTGGGCGGCGTACGGGCCGGAGCTGTCGGCGGCGCAGGGCGACGGCAACCGGCCGGCGCTGCGGCATGCGCTGCCCGACTCGTGGGTGCCGCAGCTGCCCGAGCTGGCGGCACGGCTGGCCGCCGGCGCCCGGGTCGCCGACGTCGGCTGCGGCGAGGGCTGGTCGGCGATCGGGCTTGCCTCCCGGTTCCCCGGGATCACGGTCGACGGCATCGACCTGGACATGGTCGCGCTGGCCGCCGCGCGGGCGCACGCCGAGGAAGCGGGCGTGGCCGATCGGGTCACGTTCCACCTCGCCGACGTCGGCGGCGGGCTGCCCGGCGGCCCGTACGACGTGGTGCTCGCGGTCGAGTGCGTGCACGACATGCCCTACCCGGTCGAGGTGCTGGCGGCGGTGCGAGCGGCGACCGCCGACGACGCGCTGGTCTACGTCGTCGACGAGGCCGCCGACCCGCAGCTGACCGCGCCCGGCGACGAGGTGCAGCGCGCGCTGTACGGGTTCAGCCTGCTGATCTGCCTGCCCGACTCGCTCTCGCACGCCGGCTCGGTCGGCACCGGGACGGTCATGCGACCGTCCACCCTGGACTCGTACGCGCGCTCCGCCGGGTTCGCCGCGGCGGTCCCGCGGGAGGTCACCGGCACCGGGTTCTGGCGGGTCTACCAGCTGACCGGCCTCAGGTGACCCGCCGGCGCACCCACCAGAACGAGAACCAGGCCAGCAGCCCGGACGCCACGGCGAACACCCCGGTCTCGGCCCACTGCAGCGACCAGAACCGAGAGGCCGGCTGGTAGACCAGCTGCTGCCGGTAGCCCTCGTCGGACAGCCGCTTCAGGCAGGCGTCCAGGGAGCCCCTCGCAGCGGCGGCCTGCCTCTGCTGATCCGCCGCCGGCGACGGGGGCGGCGGTATGCACTGCTCGAACCAGGACGGCAGCCTGTCGATCGCCCGCCCCGACGGGTCGAGGGTCGTGTTCGACAGCACCCAGTCGGCCGGGTCGACCGTGTGCGCGCTGACGGTGACGGGCGGCGTCGGCCCGTCGCCGTGCATGGTGATGCCGTCGATCGTGTCGTTCCCGAGGGCCACCGTCTGGCGCACCGGCGGGATCAGGTGCGGGCGCACCCAGATCGGCACCGCGACCGTCACGAAGACGTACACCGCCAGCGTGATCGCCATCGCGGCCACCGACCGGCGCACCACCGCTCCGACGGCGACGCCGAGCGCGACCGCGAACACGCCGTACGCCACCGGCACGATGCCGCGCATGTCGAACGCGACCGGCGTGATGCGGGACGGCAGCGATCCGCGGGTGTCGCTCTGCGCAGCGTCCAGCGGGTCCGCCCACCAGGTGACGGCGAGCGCCAGCACGCCCATCGTGGCCGCGGCCGTGACCAGGGCCAGCCCGAGCTTGGTCGCCAGCCACCGGCCGCGGGTGACGCTCTGGGTCCAGGCCAGCCGGTGGGTACCGGCCTCCAGCTCGCGGGCGACCAGCGGTGCGCCCAGGAACGCGCCGAGCAGCGCCGGCGCGACCGCGAGGACGACGATGCCGGCGGAGTAGAGCCAGCGGTCGGTGTTGGTCAGCTGGTCGAAGATGTTGCCGGTCAGACCGGCGATCCGCGGCCCGGTGACCGCGAGCACGATCGCGGCCGCGGCGACCCCGACCGCCGCCGCCGCGGCCTGGATGCGCAGCTGACGCCAGCTCAGCCAGATCACCGTGCCACCTCCAGCGTGGGCCGGCCGACCTCGGCCGGGCTCAGGTAGGCCAGCACCACGTCCTCCAGGCTCAGCGCGCCGACCGCCCAGGCCGGGTCGAGAATCGGGCCGTCGGTGCGGACGACCAGCGTCGACTGCACGTCCGTCGAGCTGGCCGACACGACCCGCTGGCCGGCCGGCAGCGACGCCGGATCCCGGCGCGGGCCGGTGAGCCGGTGGTGGGTGGCCAGCAGCTCGTCGACCTGGCCGGTCACCCGGACCCGGGAGTCGACCAGCACCAGCAGGTGGTCGCAGACCCGCTCAAGGTCGGCGACCAGGTGTGAGGACAGCACGACGCTGAAGCCGTGCTCGGCGACCGCCTCCATCAGCCCCTGCAGGAACTCGCGCCGGGCCAGCGGGTCGAGGCTGGCCACCGGCTCGTCCAGCAGCAGCAGCTCCGGCCGCTTCGCCAGGCCGAGGGTCAGCGCGAGCTGCGCCCGCTGGCCGCCGGAGAGCCGGCCGGCCTTCTGGCTCAGGTCGAGGCCGAGCCGGTCGATCCGGTTCCGGGCGAGCGCGGCATCCCAGCGTGGGTTGAGCCGCGCGCCGAGCTCGAGGTGGTCGCGTACCGACAGGCCCGGGTACGTCGGCGTGTCCTGGGCGACGTACCCGACCTTGGCCAGCTGGTCCGGGCCGGCGGCCGGGCGGCCGCCGCAGACCTCGATGGTGCCGGTGGTCGGGGCGAGCAGGCCGGCGGCCAGGTTGAGCAGCGTGGTCTTGCCGGCGCCGTTGGGGCCGACCAGTCCGGTGACGTGGCCGGCGGGGATGTCCAGGGTGCAGTCGGTCAGCGCCCACCGGCGCCGGTAGCGCTTGCCGAGCCCGCGGGCGCTGAGGATGGTGTCGACGGTGCTCACGCTATGTCCTGCTCGGCCGTGGCCCGAAAGGTGTTCGCGAACAGCGCCTCGATGCTCTCGTCGTCGAGCCCGGCCCGCCGCGCCTTGCCCAGCCAGCGGACCAGGTCCCGGCGCAGCGGCTCGTGGGCGGCCAGCGAGGAGTCGGTCAGCGTCCGGGTGACGAACGTGCCGACCCCCGGCCGGGCGGCGACCAGCCCGTCGCGCTCCAGCTCCCGGTACGCCTTGAGGACCGTGTTGGGATTGATCGCGAGGCTCGCAACCACGTCCTTGACCGTGGGCAACTGGTCGCCCTCGTGCAGCAGGCCGAGCCGCATCGCGTGCCGCACCTGCTGCACCACCTGCAGGTAGGGCGAGATCCCCGACCTGCCGTCCAGGGAGAACTGGATCACCGCGGAACTCCATTCCACTAGGTGACTAGTAGAATAGACCTCCATGTCAAGGGTCGGGAAGGCTACCCCTTCTCGCCCCCGGCGGTCAGGCCCTCGACGAGCCGGCGCTCGGCGACGAAGAACAGCACGACGATCGGCACCGTGAGCACCACCGAGCCGGCCATCAGCACCGTGCTCGGCACCTCGATCGAGCCGGAGAGCCGGGACAGCCCGAGCGAGACCGTCCACCGGTCCGGCCGTTCCAGCAGGAACAGCAGCGCGAACAGGAACTCGTTCCAGGCGATCATGAACACGTACAGGCCGGTCGCGACGACCGACGGCGCCGCCAGCGGCAGGCTGATCCGGCGCAGCACGCCGAGATGGGTCAGCCCGTCCACCAGCCCGGCCTCCTCCAGGCTGTCCGGGATCGTCTCGAAGTAGTTGCGCATCATGAAGATCGCCACCGGTACGGTCTGGGCGACGTATACCAGAGCGAGGCCGACCAGGCTGCCGCGCAGGCCGAGCCGGGTGAACAGCACGAACAGCGGGATCGCCAGGATCATCGGCGGGAACAGGTAGACCACCAGGAACAGCCCGCTGACCAGCCGCCGGCCGCCGAACCGCAGCCGGCTGACCGCGTACGCGCCGGGCACGGCCGCCAGCAGCGTCGCGCCGGTGGTGATCACCGAGACGATCGCGCTGTTGCGCAGGAAGACCAGGAACCCCTGGCCGCCGTCGTCGGTCGACCGGAACACAGCCCGGTATGCCCCCGCGCTCAGCTCGCCGGCGGTGACCCAGATCCGGCCGGGGTCGAGAAGCACGTCCTGGATCGGCTTGACCGACAGCACGATCATGTACCAGAACGGCACCACGGTGATCAGCAGCAGGAACGCGATCGTGAGCACCCGTACGGTCGCCCAGACCTTCTCGTCGGTGGACCGGGCGCGCCGCCGGCGCCGGGCCGGCCCCCGCTGCTCGGCCGGCGCGTCCAGCACCGCGGTCATCGCCGGGCCGCCTTCTCCACCCGGGACGCCGCCCGCAGGTAGAACACGATGAGCCCGACCAGGACGAGCGCCAGCACGACCGCCTGCGCGGCGGCCAGCCCGACGTCCTTGCTGGCGGTGAGGAAGTTGTAGACCCGCACGCTGACCACCTCGGTGCCGGCACCGCCGCCGGTGAGCAGGTAGACGTCGTCGAACTTGTTGAACGTGAAGATGAACCGCAGCAGACCGAGCAGCGCAATCACCGCGGTCAGCTGCGGCCAGACCACGTGCCGGAACCGCTGCCAGACCGAGGCGCCGTCCACCCTGGCCGCCTCGTCCAGGTCGCCCGGGATCGCCTGCATCCGGGCGACCAGGAACAGGAACGCGAACGGGAAGTAGCGCCAGGTCTCGAACGCGATGACGACCAGCAGCGCGGTCGGCACCGGGACGCCGAGCAGGTGACCACGCTCGACGGACAGGAACGGGATCGCCTCGTCCCAGCCGAGGAACCGGGTCCCCCAGGCGTTGACGATGCCGGCCTGCGGGTCGAGCGCGACCGTCCACACGAACGTCGCCGCGACCACCGGGGTGATGTAGGGCAGCAGCATCACCGCCCGCACCGCCGCCCGGCCGCGGAACGGCCGGCGCAGCGCGAGCGCGGCGACCAGCCCGAGTCCGATCGAGCCGATCGTGCCGCCGATCGTGTAGACGACGGTCGTCCACAACGTCGACCAGAACCCGTCGGCCTGCACCACCCGCTGGAAGTTGTCCAGGGTGTAGTTGCCGACCAGACCCACCCGGCGGATGTTGAGCAGCCGGGCCCGCTGGAACGCCAGCGAGATCGCCCAGACGATCGGCAGCACGACGATCGCCAGCACGATCAGCACGGTCGGCGAGAGCAGCAGCCGACCGATCCGTGACTCCTGCCGGCGCAGCCCGGACGGCCGGCGGCGTCCGCGCGGCGCCGGCCGCTGCGGCGGGCTGGCCTCGGCGACGGTCGTCACGGGCTAGTTGGTGCTCTTCTGGAGGTCCTCGACCGCCTTCTGGGCGCTCTGCGCCGCGGCGGCCGGGTCCCCGCTCCCGTTGATCAACCCCGCCAGCGCCTTCGGCACCGGCAGCGGTCCCTGCATGGCGCCGACCAGCGCGCCCTGGCCCTGCGGCAGGCCCCACCGGTTGAACGTCTCCGGCGCCTTCTGCACGGCGGCGAGCACGTCCGGGGCGTAGAACTCGGACAGCGGGGCCTTGGTGTCGACGCCGGCCTTGAGCTTCTGCCACGCGTCCAGGTAGGACGTGTCACCGGGCTTGGTGCCCTGCCGGGTCGGCACCTTGCCCTCCGGCGCGATGCCGAGCCACTGCGTGTAGGCGTCGGACATCATGTACTCGATGAACTTCGCGGCCGAGTCCTTCGGCGCCGAGGTGGTCGTCGCGAACGAGACGATCTCGCCGAAGCTCGACGGCTGCTTGCCGTCGGGGCCCTGGATCGAGGTGACGATCCCCGAGTTCCGGGCCAGGAACGCCGGCGCGCTCTTGCACTCGGCGCAGCTGGGCAGCGCGTCCTTCCGCAGCCCGGCCATCTCGTCGAGGATGAACGAGGACCAGATGATCATCGCGGCCTTGCCGGCGAAGTAGGTCGCCCGGGTCGAGTCGTCGGTCTGGTTGCCCTTGACCGAGTAGTTCTTCGCCAGGTTCGAGTAGAAGTCGAACGTGCGCACGCACTGCGGCGAGTCGAGCGTGACCTTCTTGTCGTTGTCGACCAGCTCGCAGCCGTTCGCCTGGGCCAGGTATTCGAACGTCTGCTCGGTGAACGAGCTGCCCGGCGCGGTCGCCAGCGTGATGCCGGCGACGCCGTTCTTGCCGTTCAGCGCCTGCGCCGCCTTCTGGATCGTGTCGTAGGTCGTGGGCGCGGCCAGCCCGGCCTTGTCGAACAGGTCCTTGCGGTAGACCAGCAGCTGTCCCCACCCGTCGCTGGGCACGCCGAGCTGCTTGTCGCCGTCCTTGGTCAGCTCCAGGCTGCGGGCCGCGAACGTGCCCGCGCCGAGGTCGTCGACGACCTTCTTGGCCGTGTCGGTGTCGAGCAGGTCGCCGGACTCCAGCGTGCGCAGCGCGGACAGCGGCAGTGCTGCGATCACGTCCGGCAGCGTGTCCGCGGCCGCGGCCGAGGTGATCGCCTGGTCGAACTGGTCCTCGGCGACCGCGACGATGTTGACCTTGATTCCGGTCTTCCCGGTGAACTCCTGCGCCATCTTCTTCTGCGCGGTGACCCGGTCGGCCACGTCCTCGATGGTCCAAACGGTCAGTGACGACGCGCCCTCGCCGCCGCCCGAGTCGTCGCCGCCGCTGCTGCAGCCGGCGACCACCAGGGCCAGCGCGGCCAGCAGCGTGACGGTGCGTGTCCGCGTGCCCATGCCTGTCCCTCGCCTTCCGACCTGCGTCGAAGCGTGTTCTCCCGACCCGGATGTCGGGTCCGCACATCACACGGCAGATAGGGGTTTCCCACAAGTCACGATCCGATACCGGCGAGTCTTGTCACCCGGCCCAGCAGCCCGATTCAATCGGCTCACCCACGCTAGCTCCGCGCGACCGTAGCGATGGGACCGGCACCGACGCCGGCGTCGGGGGGCGGTCGCGTGCAGGAGAGTGGCCATGACAGTCAGGGGCATGACGGTCAAGGGCAGGACGGGCAGGCGGACCACACTCGTGGCGGCCGTCGCGCTCGTGCTCAGTTCGCTGGTCGGCGGTGGGGCCGTCCGGGCCGCGGACCAGTCCAGCGACGAGGCGGCGCTGGCCGCCGCGCGACCGGCGTCCGCGGACGCCGGGATCGAGCAGAAGGTCAACGCGCTGGTGGGCAGGATGACCGTGGCGGAGAAGCTGCAGCAGCTGCAGCTGCTCTCCGACGGGCAGGTCACCGACGCCGACGCGCGCGCCGGGGTGGGCGGCGTGTTCAGCCTGGTCGACCCGGTCCGGATCAACCAGCTGCAGCACATCGCGGTGGAGCAGTCCCGGCTGCACATCCCGATCCTGTTCGCGTACGACACCATCCACGGCTACCGGACCATCTTCCCGACCCCGCTCGGCGCGGCCAGCGCGTTCGACCCCTCGGTGGCGCGGGCCGACGCCACGGTCGGCGCCCGGGAGACCGCCACGGTCGGCATCAAGCAGGTCTACTCGCCGATGGTCGACGTCTCGCACGAGCCGCGCTGGGGCCGGATCGCCGAGGGCAACGGCGAGGACCCGTACCTGGGCTCGGTGTACGCGGCGGCCCGGGTGAAGGGCGACCAGGGCAGCTCGTACGCGGCCCCGGACAAGGTCGCGGCCAGCGTCAAGCACCTGGTCGCGTACGGGCAGCCGGAGGGCGGCCGGGACTACAACACCACCGACATGTCCGAGCAGCGGCTGCGCAACCTCTACCTGCCGCCGTTCAAGGCCGCGATCGACGCCGGCGCCGACACGGTGATGTGCTCGTTCAACGCGATCAGCGGCGTCCCGGGCTGCGCGAACTCGCACACCGAGACCGACATCGTGAAGAAGGAGTGGGGCCTCGACGGCTTCATCGAGAGCGACTACACCGCCGACGAGGAGCTGCGGGCGTGCCCGCCGGTCAACCCGGCCACCGGCCCGTGCGGGCACGGCGTGGCCGCGGACGGGCCGTCGGCCGCGGCGCTGTCCCTCAACGCCGGGACCGACCAGCACATGGTCAGCACCGAGATCCGGGACTTCGGCCAGCAGCTGCTTCGCAACGGTGACATCTCGATGGCCAGGCTCAACGACGCGGTCCGCCGCATCCTGCGGGTGAAGTTCCGCGCCGGCCTGTTCGACCACCCGTACGTCGACGTGGCCAAGGCGCAGGACCCCGCCTCGTTCCTCACCCCGGCCGACCGGGCTACCGCCCGGGCCGCCGCGGGCAGGTCGATGGTGCTGCTGAAGAACGAGGACAACCTGCTGCCGCTGAGCCCGAGCAGGAAGACCGCGGTCATCGGCCCGCTCGGCGACGACCAGCACGACATGCTCGGCCCGTGGTGGGGGCAGGGCCGGGACGAGGACGCGGTCAGCCTGTTCACCGGGCTGAAGGCGCAGAACCCGGACACCACGTTCACCCAGGGCTGCACCCGCAAGAACCTCGAGCCGCCGGACGCGCGGGACGACGACGCGTGCAGCGACCTCGACGTGGCGGCGGTGCAGGCCGCGGCCCGCTCGGCCGACCAGGTCGTGCTCGCCCTCGGCGAGACGCGGGAGATGAGCGGCGAGGCCGCGTCCCGCAGCGTGATCGACCTGCCCGGCCAGGAGCAGGCGCTGATCGACGCGGTCAAGGCCACCGGCAAGCCGTTCGTGGTCGTGCTGTTCAACGGCCGGCCGCTGACGCTGACCCCGGTGGCGGCCTCGTCGCCGGCGATCCTGGAGGCGTGGTTCCCGGGCACCGAGGCCGGCAACGCGGTGGCGGACGTGCTGTTCGGCAAGGTCAACCCGGGCGGCAAGCTGCCGGTGACCTTCCCCCGGGTGCTCGGCCAGGTGCCGATCTACTACAACCACGAGCCGACCGGCCGGCCCTGCGACGTGACCCAGAAGTACACCTCGCGGTACCGGGACCTGCCGTTCTGCGACCCGCTGTACTCGTTCGGGTACGGGCTGAGCTACACCACGTTCTCGATCTCGAACCTGCGCCTCGACCGGACGACGGTCGGCCCGAACGGGCACGTCCGGGCGTCGGTGACGGTGCGGAACACCGGCAGCCGGGCCGGTGACGAGGTCGTGCAGCTCTACCTGCACGACCCGGTCGCGTCGATCTCCCAGCCGGTACGCCGGCTGCGCGGGTTCGAGCGGGTCACGCTGAAGCCGGGCGAGTCGCGCACGGTGACGTTCACCGTGGACAGGTCCGACTTCGGGTTCTACGACAACGCCGGAAGGTTCGTCGTGGAGCCGGGGACGATCGAGCTGTACGCCGGCGACTCGTCGACGGCGACGCTCACCAAGTCCTTCACCGTCACCCGCCACTGAGCCCCGGGGGCGCCGGCTGACCGCCGGCGCCCCCGGAAGGCCGTAACGTCACGCGTCAGTGGGGCGCCACCGTAGTGCGGCGCCCCACTGGGGTCTGCTCAACGCGGGATGTCGGGAGCGCGGGTGGGGCGCGGCGCGTTCTTGCGCTGCGAGATCTGGTCCTTGATCTGCGCCAGCTTCGCCCGCCCTTCCGGGCTCTGCACGTAGTCCTTCGCCTGCCGGATCATCCGCTGCCCCTGGGGGCTGGCCGCGAACGCGGCCGCGGCGGCGAAGAGGCCCTTCTTCCGCACGGGTGTCCTCCTGTCGTCGGGTCGATCCTCACCTACCCGAACGCGCCGCACCCATCCCGAGTTTCAGGCGAGCTCCGGACAACTCGGCCGCGGCACCGGTCAGCGCCCGAACCGCACCGCCGCGGGTGCGCGGGGTCATCCGCCGGGCCGGCAACGCCGCGACCATCCCGTATCCGGCGCCACCGAGCCCGGGCAGCGCGACCGCGACCGAGGTGACGCCGGGCAGCAGCTCCTCGTCGCTGACCGCGAACCCGCGCACCCGGGCCAGCCTGAGCTCTGCCTCCAGCGCGGTGCGGGACGCGATCGACCGGGGGGTGAGCTGGTCGAGCCGCTCCTGCGGGTAGAGCGAGCGCAGCTCGTCGGGCTCGAGCTGGCTGAGGATCATCTTGCCCAGTGACGTGCAGTGGGCCGGGATGGACCTGTCCGGCAGCGGCGTGACCTTGGCGTTTCTCACCTGGTCGAGGTAGACGACGTGCTGGCCCTCGAGCCGGCCCACCGTGGTCGCCCCGTCGAGCTGGTCGTGCAGCCGCTTCAGCACCGGCCGGGACACATCGGAGAGGTCGGGCTGCCGCAGCGCCGCCAGGCCGATGTGGCGCAGCACCGGACCGGCCTCGTACGCCCTGGTCGAGTCCTGCTGCACGTATCCGCGGTATTGCAGCATCGCCAGCAGCCGGTGCGCGGTCGACGACGCCACACCGAGGTGCTTGCTCACCTCGGTGAGCCGGACCCGCGGCTGCTCCGCGAACAGCAGGAGCAGCGCGAGCGCATTGTCGACCGACTCGATCGGGTAGCGCGGAGCAGGGCCGATCGCCGCCGGTTGTGGGGACGATCCTGCGACCATGTAGCGAACATTACCCTTACGCGGTCGCAGATCAGCGCCGACCCGCGCGGTCTGGGAACCTTCACAGCTGTCCGGACAACTCGTGGGTACGACCGGGCGTAGCCGGCCGCCCGAACGGACCTCAGGTAGTTGCTCCGAGTGGCAGTGTTGCGGCGGTCGGCGGCTGCGACCCGGTCCGGGCGGGCGGTGGCGCCGCCGGTTCCGGCGGCGGGTCCGGGGCCGCGGGCGGCGGCTCGGTCAGCTCGCCCGGGTGGTCCATGGTCGGCTCGGCCCGCCGGGCCGACAGCGTCGAGCCGGCGCTGGCCAGCACCACGACGCCGACCGCGACCGCGCCGACCGGGCCGAGCGGCTGGCTCAGCAGCACCCACCCGGCCAGCGCCGCGATCGCCGGCTCCAGGCTGAGCAGTACCCCGAACACGTACGGCTGCAACCGGCGCAGGGCCGCGAGCTCCAGCGAGTACGGCACGACGGAGGCGAGCAGGCCGGTGCCGGCGGCGAGCAGCAGCGAGTGCGGGCGCTCGAGCGCGTGCGCCGCGCCGACCGCGCCGAGCGGCAGCAGCGCCAGCGCCCCGACCGCGGTCGCCATGGCCAGCCCGCCGTGCCCGGGGACGCTGGCCCCGACCCGCCGGCTGGCCAGGATGTAGCAGGCCCAGAACAGCCCGGCCACCAGCGCCAGCCCGACGCCGACCGGGTCGAGCCCCGGGCCGGCGCGGTCGCCGAGGCCGAGCAGCGCCACCCCGGCCGCGGCCAGCAGCACCCAGGCAAGCTCGCGCAGCCGCCGGGACAGCACCGCCGCGAGCGTCAGCGGGCCGAGGAACTCCACCGTCACCGCGGTGCCCAGCGGGATGCGCTCGATCGCCGCGTAGAACGAGCCGTTCATCGCGGCGAGGGTCAGCCCGAACGCGAGCACCGGCAGCCACTGTCGCGCGTCCCACCGGTACGCCCGCGGTCGGACGGCGACCAGCAGCGCCAGCGCGGCCAGCCCGAGCCGGAGCAGCGTGGTGCCGGTGCTGCCGGCGACGGGGAACAGCCGGGCCGCGCAGGCCGCGCCGACCTGCAACGAGACGCACGAACCGAGGACGAGGGCGACCGCGGGACCGCGGCCGGCGGAGGAGCTCACTCCGCCACCCTCGCCGCGCCGGCCCCGCCCGTCGAGCGATTAGCGCGGGATCACACCAGCCCGACCGGCGCCGAGGCCGGCGTCAGGGCCGGCTGAGACCGGCGGTGGGGCCGGCCAGGGCGGGCGCGGCGGCCGCCGCTCCCGGGCCAGCGCGCGGCCGGTGCGGGCCAGCTGGTCGGCCGGTCCGCGGCGGTGCACCGGCCGCAGCGGCGCGGCGGCCAGCTCGCCGAGCGCCGCCCGATCCGCTCGGCCACCGCAGCACCGCCCGGTCAGGAAGGTCAGCTCACCGCCCACTGCTGCACGAGCATCCGCAACGCGGTGACCAGCGGCAGCGGCTGGTCGAGCATGGGGTGGTGGCCGGCGTCCGGCAGCTCGACGATCGGCACCCGGTGGCCGAGCAACGCGTCGATGGTGCCGGCCATCTCCGGCGGCACCAGGCCGAACTCGGACCGGATGAACGCGGCCCGGCAGCGCAGCGCCGGCAGCAGGTCCCGCAGCGGCGGCCGCTCGGCGAACAGCCTCGGGTCGAACTTCCAGCTCCAGCCGCCCTCGACCGGCCGCACCGACTGCTGCCTGATGTGCTCGCGCACGTACGGGAGGACGACGTCCTGCGGCGGCAGCGTGGTGAACCGGGCCAGGATCGCCTCCCGGCTCGGGTAGGTCCTGGTGCCGCGCCGCCGCTGCCGCAGCACCTCCTCCTCCGGCGGCGGGTCGACCAGCGGCGAGTCGATCACCGCGATCCCGTCCAGGTCGGTGCCGTGCCGGACGCCGGCGGTCACCGCGACCCAGCCGCCCATGCTGTGCCCGACGACCAGCGGCCGGGCCGCGATCCCGCCGGCCACCGCGGCGGCGACGACCTCCTCCGCCCAGCTGTCCATGCCGTAGGCCGGGCGGCGGCCGCTGTCGCCGTGGCCGGACAGGTCGAGCGCGACCACCCGGTGGCTGCGGGCGAAGAACGGCGCGACGTGGTCCCACCAGCCGGAGTGGGCGGCACCGCCGTGCACGAACACCAGCCCGGGCCGGTCCTCGGTGCCCCAGCAGCGCAGGTGGATCGGCGTGCCGGCCACGGTCGTCTCCCGGTGCTCCGGCGCGATCGCCAGCGCCGCCCGGAACCACCGCGGCGGCTCCTGCGTCTGCTGCACCGGCCGAACCTAGTGCCCCGCGCCAGAGGTTTCGTGCCGGTTCCCGGTGATCCAGACGGCGTCCGGCAAGGCGGAGGAGTGGCCGATACCGGGGTTGTATCGGCCGCGACGACAACGCTGCCGGTCGCCGTCTGGGCGCCGGGAAGCGGTGCGAGGACTTCTGACGCGGGGCACTAATTGATCCGGCGGTCGGTGCCGGCCCAGGCGGCGTCGCGGAGCACGTACTTCTGGATCTTGCCGGTGGACGTCTTCGGAAGCGGCCCGAACGTCACCGACTTCGGTGCCTTGAACCGGGCCAGCCGGCCGCGGACGTGTTCGATGATCTCGGCCTCGGTGGCAGTGGCACCGTCCTGCAGGGTGACGTACGCGGCCGGCACCTCGCCCCAGCGCTCGTCCGGCACCGCGATCACCGCCACCTCGAGCACCGCCGGATGGTCGGCGATGGCCTGCTCGACCTCGACCGAGGCGATGTTCTCGCCGCCGGAGACGATCACGTCCTTGCTGCGGTCCTTCAGCTCGACGTAGCCGTCCGGGTGGAGCACACCGAGGTCGCCGGTGCGGAACCAGCCGTCCGGCGCGGCATCCCTGGTCGCCCCGGGGTCCTTGAGGTAGCCGAGCATCACGTTGTTGCCGCGCAGCGCGATCTGCCCGACCGTCCGCCCGTCGGCCGGTACGTCGATCCCGTCCGCCCCGATCACCCGGGCGGTGCAGGCGATCATGTTGCCGACGCCCTGCCTGGCCTTGATCCTGGCCTGCCCGTCGGCGTCGAGCCCGTCCCACTCCGGCCGCCAGTCGCAGATCATCGCCGGCCCGAACGTCTCGGTCAGCCCGTACAGGTGGGTCACGTCGAAGCCGAGCTCGCCCATCCGGCGCAGGATCGCCGGCGACGGCGGCGCGCCGCCGGTGGCCACCCGCACGGTGCGGTCCAGCCGCCTCGCCTGCGGCGCGTACGCCAGCATCGACAGCACGGTCGGCGCGCCCTCGAGGTGGCTGACCCGCTCCTCCCGCAGCAGCCGCCAGACCTCGGCCGGCTCCACCCGGCGCAGGCACACGTGCGTCGCCCCGGCCGCGGTCACGGCCCACGGGAAGCACCAGCCGTTGCAGTGGAACATCGGCAGCGTCCACAGGTGCACCGCCGACGGCGACAGGCCGGTGTGCCCGACCATCGCCAGCGCCTGCAGGTACGCGCCGCGGTGGTGGTACATCACGCCCTTCGGCCGGCCGGTGGTGCCGGAGGTGTAGTTCACCGACAGCAGCGACCGCTCGTCGTCCGGGGTGCTCGCCCGCGGCGTGGCGGTGGCCAGCGCGTCCTCGTACTCGGCGCCGGCCCGGATCCGCTGGATCGGCAGCTGTGTGGTGGCCGCCTCGACGAGCCCGTCGAAGTCCGGGTCGTGCACGAGCACTGCCGCCTCGCTGTGCTCGAGGATGTAGCGCACCTCGCCGGCGGACAGCCTGGTGTTCACCGCGACCAGCGGGACACCGGCCCACGGCACACCGAAGTTGGCCTCCAGCAGCACGTGGGTGTTCGGCGCCAGCACCGCGACCGGCCGGCCGGCCGCGCGCTCGGCCAGCGCACCGGCGAGCCGGCGGCTGCGGTCGTGCAGCTCCGCGTACGTCCAGCGGCTGGTCCCGTCCACGACCCCGATCCGATCGCCGTGCGCGGCGGCCGCCCGGTCCAGAAAGGACACCGGCGTCAGCGGTTCGTACGAGAGCGCGTCCACCCCGCGACCGTAACCCGGCCGGCCGCAGGGTCCGACGTGGTCGACACCGTCCACTGTGGTGTGCCGCGGCCGGCCCGGGCCGCACCCGAGCGGGTGTGCGGCTGGCGGCACCGCCGGCCCGGTGTAGGTGTCGGCCCGGAACTGCTGTACCGTCCCTCGGCTGTCGGAGCCGGTCGGCCGGCGGCGCGGAGTGCGCCGCCGGGCCCGGCCCGGCGGGAGGCTGCATGTCGGTGCTCAGAAGGGCCACGGTCCCGCGCGCGCCGTCGCCCAGGCGGTCGGTGGTCGGTCGCGGGCTGGCCGGGGTGCTGCTCAGCTTCGCGGTGCTCGCGACCCTGCAGGCGCTGACCATCCACCCGTTCCACCCGCCGGACGAGATGAGCCACGTCGGCTACGCGCTCGAGGTGGGCCACGGCAGGCTGCCCACCATCGAGACGCCGATCCCCGGCCGCGAGATCCCGCTGCTGCAGCACAAGGTGGACAACTCGCGGCCGGCCAACCGGACGATCTGGACCGCCAACCACCCGCCGCTCTACTACCTGGTGGCGGCGGTGCCGCTGCGGCTCGGGGTGGAGCTCGGGCATCCGACGGCCGGGATCAGGGTCGCCCGGCTGGTGAACGTCGCGATCAGCCTCGCCGGTCTGGTGTTGATCGTCCTGCTGGCCCGGGAGCTGGTGCCGGCGCGGCCGGAGCTCTGGGTCGGTGCGGCCGGGCTCGCGGCGTTGGTGCCGGTGTTCGTGCAGACCTCCGCGATCGTCTACAACGACGCGCTGATGGTCGCCCTGACCACGGCCGTGCTGCTGCTGATCGCCCGGGTGCTGCGGTGGGGCCGACCCGACGGCGACTGGTGCTGCTCGCCGTGCTCGCGGCCGCCGCCGCGCTCACCCGGGCCAGCGGGTTGGTCGTGGTCGCCGCGGCCGGCGTCGCGGCCGTCGTCGCGGTCTGGCGGCAGGACGGCCGTCCCGGCCGTAGCCGCGCCGTGCGGGCGATCGCGGCCGGCGGCGCCATCGTGGTCACCGCGACGGCGGCCGCCGGCTGGTTCTACCTCCGCAACCGGCACCTCTACCACAGCGCCACCGGCACCGGCGCCCTGCTGGCGAAGTTCTCCCGGCTGAGGCGCGGGACGGTCCCGCAGATGCTGCTGGAGCAGGACTTCTGGCGCAGCCAGGTCCGGCGGCTCTGGGACCAGTCCCCCAGTCCGGCCGGGAAGAACGCGGACGCGGTGTGGTGGTGTCTCACCGTGGCCCCGCTGCTCGGCCTGGCGTTCGCGGGCGTGCGCTGGCTGCGCCGGGCGCTGCCACCGCCGACCTCGCTGCTGCTGGCCTGGCTGGCCGGCCTGGCCGTGGCCGGGCTGGTCGAGCTCGGCGCCGCCTCCTTCTACAGCCTCGGCGGCACCGCCCACGGCCGCTACCTGCTGCCCGCGCTGTCCGTGCTCGCCGTCGCCGCCGCGGCCGGGGTGGCCGGCCTGCCGGGTCGCCGGGCGCTGCCGCTCCTGGCCGCGTTGCCGCTGCTGACGGTCGTCAACGTGGTCCTCTGGCGGCGCTACCTCGACGCGACGTTGAACCCGGGCCAGGGCGAGCACCCGATCAGCTACGCGCTGCGGGTGGAGCACCTGCCGGTCTGGCTGCTGGCACCGGCGGCGGCGCTGCTCGCCGCCGGGCTGGTCGCCCAGGTGTGGTCGGTGTGGACGCTGTCCGCCCGGCGGGTGCTGCCGGTCCCGGTCCCGGTGAAAGCCGACCGCCCGGCGGACCGGCCCGCAGACCCGCCGGTCGACCCGCCGGTCGACCCGCTCGCGGCCTACGCCGGCTAGGGGTGTCGCCCGCCGGCGACTGCCGGGATGCCGGCGGGGTCAGGGCGCGAAGTGGTCGACACCGTCCAGTGTGGTGCGCCGCAGCCGGCCCTGGGCGACCAGCACGAGCAGGTGCGCGGCGGTCTCGCAGACCGCGAGCATCCGGTTCCACGGGTCGAGGTCGGCGAACGCGCGGTTGCGCCGGGTCCAGCCCAGCGCCCTGGCCGCCTCGTACGGGGTGACCGCGCCGGCCCGGACCGCGGCCTCGGACGCGGCCAGCCGGTCCTCGTGGTGCGCCACCAGCTCGTCCACCCGCGCGTGCACCGAGTCGGCGACCGGGCCGTGCGCCGGCAGCAGCCGCAGGTCGGGCATCGCCCGGACCGCGGCCAGCGAGCGCAGGTAGTCGGCCAGCGGCGACTCGGTCGGGCTGGCCTCGAACCCGATCGAGGGAGTGATGTGCGGCAGCACGTGGTCGCCGGCGAACAGCAGCCCGGCGGCGAGGTCGGCGAACACGACGTGGCCGCGGGTGTGCCCGGGCGTGTGCACGGCGCGCAGCGTGCGCTCGCCGATCGAGAGCGTCTGCCCGTCGGCCAGCCAGTCGGTCGGCTGCTCCCAATCGCTCGGGTCGATGCGGCCGCCCCAGCCGCGGGCGATCAGCTCGGCGAGCACCTCGCTCGCGCCGTACCGGCGCAGCTGCACGGCCTGCGCCCGGTCGTCGTACCCGCCGCTGTTGAGCGCGGCGAGCGAGGGCCGCTCGCCGATGCCGACGCTGACCCTGGTGCCGAACTCCCGGCGGATCGCGACCGCCTGCGTGTAGTGGTCCCGGTGCACGTGGGTGATCAGGAAGCGGTCGATGTCGCCGAGCCCGGCGTCGAGGTGCTTGAGCGACTGATCCAGCTGGGTGCGGGACTCCGCCAGCGCCCAGCCGCCGTCGATCATCGTGATCGAGCTGCCCGCGGTGACCGCGTAGACGTTGACCGCGCGCAGGCCGTCCTGCGGCAGCGGCAGCGGGATCCGGTGGATGCCCGGGGCGACCGGGTGCGCGCCGGGCTCCTGCCAGTCAGCGGTCACCAGCTGATCCTCCCGCACCGCCGCCGGGCCCGCCGTGACGCCGGCCACGCCGACCCGCTCCTCCCGGCCCGACCCCACCACCCGCCGGCGCCCGCGCCGGCCGCGGGCTCAGGACGGGACGGCGAGCGGCAGCGGCGCGACCATCGCCACCGCCCGGTTCCACAGCGTCGGGTGCAGGACGGTGAACCCGGCCGAGCCGTAGAGTGCGCGGGCCCGGCGGTTCGTGGCGTCGGTGGTGAGCACGGCGTGCCGCTCCCTGGCGCCCTCGGTCACCGCGTAGAGCAGGCTCCGGCCGATCCCGCGGTGCTGCGCCGGCGGGTCCACGTGCAGCTCGGCGATCTCCAGGGCGCCGTCCAGCACCGCCCTGGCCCGGTCCTCGCCGATCGCCCGGCGGACCTCGCCGTTCCACCACTGCCCCGGCGCGCTGACGTAGCCGTAGCAGAAGCCGAGCAGCCGGCCGGCGTCCTCGGCGACCACCGCCCGGAAGCCGGCGTAGCGGAAGTGCCTGGCCATGATCTCCGCCCGGCGCGGTCCGGCGGGGCCGCTGGCCCGCTCCTCCAGCGCGAGCAGCTCGTCCTGCCGCGCGGTCGCCTCGCCGACCGTCAAAGAGCGCACGGCCGGGTACGTTACGTCAGCAGCCGGGCGGGCGGGACCCCTGCGGGCTCGTCCGCGACCCAGAGCGGGTTGCCGACGCCGACGATCCGGCCGGCGCCGTCCCGGACCACTGCCCGGACATAGCTGCCGGCGCGCAGGTCGAGCGAGTGGCGGCCGCCGCGGGCGGTCGCGGCGGTGACCGCCGGCTCCGGCGCGGCCCGGTCCACCCGGCCGGTGACGACCTCGAGCGCACCGCCGCGGGGCAGTTCGGTGGCGGTCACGGTCACCGGCACCGGGCGCCCGTCGGCCACCGCGACCGCGCCCATCGCCGGCTTCCCGGCGGCGGTCGCGTCCAGCGTCCCGGCCCAGCCGTCCGGCTTGTAGGCGAACGCCCGCCCGGCCCGCAGCGCCGCCTGCAGGTCCGGCAGCTCGATCGAGCGGGCCCACAGCCGGGTGATCCAGTTGGCCCTGCTGCCGTACCAGTCGGTGCCCTCGTGGTCGTCGGTGACGCCGCTGGCGGTGACGTGGATCCCGTTGCGGGCGCAGGCGTCCAGTACGTGCAGCATTCCGTCCACTGTGGACTGGTCCCGGCCGTAGGCCACCTCGACCACGTCGGCGCCGAGCGCGCGGGTGGCGACCATGTGCGCCGCGGTGGCGACCGGGTCGCCGCCGAGCGGGTGGTTGTACGAGGCGACGCCGCCGTGGCCCTGGATGAACCGCACCATCGCCTCGGCCGCACCGACCGCGTCGTCCTTGACCGGCGCCCGGTCGCCGTAGTCCGGCATCACCAGCTCACCGCCGAACCAGTTCAGGTGCCGCACCAGCGAGACCTCGAGCGCCGCGTAGTGCCGGCGGTCCGGGTAGCGCCGGGCGTAACGGCCCATCACGTCCCGCATGAGTGCGAGCGAGTCGGCGCGCCGGGCCCGGGTGATCGTCACCTGCCGGAAGTCGGCGCTGCCGGTGCCGAGGACGCCGACCCGCAGCCGGAACAGCGAGTTGTCCTCGGCCACCAGGTCCGGCCACAGCGCCCGGATGTCCTCGACCGGCCGTATGTCCACAGTGGACCATCCGGCCACCGCCGGTACGTCGACGACGCCGTGCGTGCCCGCGGCCCGCCGGCCACGGCCGGCACCGCCGAGCCGGTAGCTGAGCCGGTAGCGCCCGGCGGGCCGGCCGCCGCTCGCCGGCTGGTACGACAGGTCGACCTGCACCGCCGCGCCCGGCCCGGGCCGCAGCTCGACCCCGAGCGTCGTGTCCGCGAGCGAGCCCGAGTACGTCGAGTTCCAGGCGTCGGCGTCCAGCCAGAACGCGCCGTCGCCGCGGGCGGTCAGCGCCGCAGCGCCGTCGCCGTACCGGACCTCCCCGGTGCTGCCGCCCTCGGACCGCTGCCGCCAGGTCAGCCGGACGCCGTGCTCGGTGTCGGTCGGCCCGGCCAGCCCGAGCCGGCGGCGGTAGCCCTGGGCCGAGACCCGGAAGTCGTGGTCGGTCCAGAACAGCACGTCGACGCCGAGCCGGCGGGCCTGGTCGAGGTGCGTGGCCATGCTGGCGGTGCCTTCGCTGAACGAGCTGTGCAGGTGCATCGCGACCGAGACCGGGTCACCGCTCGGTCCCGGGACCGGGTCGGGTGCCCGGGTGGGGCTGGTGCACCCGGACAGCAGCGGCACGCCGAGCCCGCCGACCGCGGCCGCGCGCAGCAGTGCACGGCGCGACAGCGTCGGTTCCCCCATCCGACGAGCGTAGATCGACCGAGGCGACCGGGTGTCAGATATGCCCGTCCGGGTAGGCCGAACAGGACTCCGAGAAGACGAGGTGTGAGACATGCGGATCGCGATCCTGGGTGCGGGCAACGTGGGCAGCGCGGTGGCGAGGGCCGCAGCCAAGGCCGGGCACCAGGTCGTGGTGTCGGCGCCCAGCGCGGACAAGGCGCAGGCGGTGGCCGCCGAGGTGGGCGGCACGGCCGCCGGGTCCAACCAGCAAGCCGTCGCCGACGCCGACATGGTCGTGCTCGCCGTCCCGTACGGCGCGGTCGACCAGGTCGCCGGGGAGATCGGCCCGGCCGTGCGCGGGAAGGTCGTCGTCGACGTCACCAACCCGATGCGCGCGGACGCCTCCGGCCTCGCCGTCGGTGACCGGTCCGGCGCCGAGGAGATCCAGGACAAGCTGCCCGGCGCCGCCGTGGTGAAGGCGTTCAACACCGTGTTCGCGGCCAACCAGGCCGCGCCGGTCGTCGACGGCACCGGCCTGGACGGCTTCTACGCCGGCGACGACGAGCAGGCCAAGCAGCAGGTCGCGCAGCTGCTCGCCGCGATGGGCTACCGGCCGGTCGACGCGGGCCCGCTGAGCGCGGCCCTCCCGCTGGAGCACATGGCGTTCCTCAACATCTCGATGAACGCCCGCAACAACTGGCCGTGGCAGTCCGGCTGGAAGCTGGTCGGCCCCGGGCCGCAGAGCTGACCCGATCCGGCGCCGTCATGCGGACACGTGCAGCACGGCGGCACCGGCGAACCGGCCCTGGGCGAGGTCGGCGAGGGCCCGGTCGGCCTGGTCGAACGGGTAGCCGACGGTGGTCGAGCGAATCCCGTGCCGGGCCGCCAGCCGGAGGAACTCCTCCCCGTCGGCCCTGGTGTTGGCGGTGACGCTGCGCAGCCGGCGCTCCTGGAACAGCTCGCGGTCGTAGTTCAGCGCCGGGATGTCGGTCAGGTAGATCCCGGCCACGGCCAGCGTGCCGCCGCGGTCGAGGGCCCGCAGCGCCACCGGCACCAGCTCGCCGACCGGGGCGAACGTCACCGCGCCGTCGAGCGGCTCGGGCAGCTCGTCGGCCGAGTCGCCGGCCGAGTCCACCCCGAGCGACATCGCAAGCTGGCGGTTGGCGGCACCCCGGGTGCGCACGTGCACCCGCATGCCCTCGGCCAGCGCCAGCTGCGCGGCGAGGTGGGCCGAGCCGCCGAAGCCGTAGATGCCGAGCGCGCCGCCGAACGGGACCGCGGCCGCCCGCAGCGCCCGGTAGCCGATGATCCCGGCGCACAGCAGCGGCGCGGCGTGCTCGTCCGGGACCGCCTCCGGCAGCACGTACGCGTACTCCTCCCGCACCAGGCAGAACTCGGCGTACCCGCCGTCGACGTCCCAGCCGGTGAAGGTCGGGTGCAGGCAGAGGTTCTCGGCGCCGCGGCGGCAGAACCGGCAGGAGCCGTCGGTGCCGCCGAGCCACGGCACGCCCACCCGGTCTCCGGTGCGGAACCGGGTCGCACCCGGACCGAGCGCGTCGACCACGCCGACCACCTCGTGGCCCGGCGTCACCTCCGGCCGCGTCGGGGGCAGGTCGCCCTCGGCCAGGTGCAGGTCGGTGCGGCAGACGCCGCAGGTGCGCACCCTGACCCGGACCTGGCCCGGACCCGGCTCGGGTACGTCCCGCTCGACCAGCCGCAGCGGCCCGCCGTCGATCGGCCCCGGCCGCGCCACCACCCACGCCCGCACGAGTGGGAGCCTAGTGTCCCGCGTCAGAGGTTTCGTGCCGGTTCCGGTGCCGGCCCGGGCTCAGCGGGTGCGCGGGAAACCGAGGTCCACCGACGACGTCGCCGGGTCGGGCCAGCGCGAGGTGACCACCTTGCCGCGGGTGTAGAAGTTGATGCCCTCCGGCCCGTACATGTGCGTGTCGCCGAACAGCGAGCTCTTCCAGCCGCCGAAGGAGTAGTAGGCGACCGGCACCGGGATCGGCACGTTGATGCCGACCATGCCGACCTCGACCTCGAACTGGAACCGCCGCGCCGCGCCGCCGTCCCGGGTGAAGATCGCGACGCCGTTCGCGTACCGGTTGGCGTTGATCAGCGAGACGGCATCGTCGTAGGTGTCGACCCGGACGACCGACAGCACCGGGCCGAAGATCTCGTCGGTGTAGACCGACATCGCCGGGGTGACCCGGTCCAGCAGCGTGGTGCCGAGGAAGAAGCCATCCGGCGGGAGGTCGCCCTGCCGCCCGTCGACGACGACGCTCGCCCCGGACGACGCGCCGGCGTCGATGTAGCCGGCGACCCGGTCCCGGTGCGCGGCGCTGATCAGCGGCCCCATCTCGCTGTCCGGGTCGGTGCCGGCGCCCACCCGCACCTTGGGCAGCCGGGACGCGATCGCCTCGACCAGCCGGTCGCCCACGTCGCCGACGGCCACCGTGACCGAGACGGCCATGCACCGCTCCCCCGCCGCCCCGTACGCGGCCGACACCGCGGCGTCGGCGGCCAGGTCGAGGTCGGCGTCGGGCAGCACGACCATGTGGTTCTTGGCCCCGCCGAGGGCCTGCACGCGCTTGCCGGCCGCGGTGCCGGTCTCGTAGACGTAGCGGGCGATCGGGGTGGAGCCGACGAAGCTGACCGCCGCGATGTCCGGATGGGTCAGCAGCGCGTCGACGGCCTCCTTGTCGCCCTGCAGCACGGTGAACACGCCGTCCGGCAGCCCGGCTTCCTGCCACAGCTCGGCCAGCCGCAGCGACGCCGACGGGTCCTTCTCGGACGGCTTGAGCACGAACGCGTTGCCGCACGCGATCGCGTTGGCGCACATCCACAGCGGCACCATGGCCGGGAAGTTGAACGGGGTGATCCCGGCGACCACGCCCAGCGGCTGGCGGATCGAGTAGACGTCGACGCCGGTCGCGGCCTGCTCTGAGTAGCCGCCCTTGAGCAGCTGCGGCACGCCGGTGGCGAACTCGACGTTCTCCAGCCCGCGGGCGACCTCGCCGGCCGCGTCGGCGAGCACCTTGCCGTGCTCGGCGGTGACCAGCGCGGCCAGCTCGTCGGCGTGCGCGTGCAGCAGCTCGCGGAACGCGAACAGCACCGCCGCCCGCCGGGACAGCGAGGCCGAGCGCCAGGACCGGGCGGCGGCGACCGCCGACGCGACCGCGGCGCCGACCTCGCCGGCCGAGGCCAGCGCGACCGCCCCGGTCTGCTCCCCGCTGGCCGGGTTGAACACCGGCGCGGTGCGACCCGAGGTGCCCGGCGTGCGCCGGCCGTCGATCCAGTGCCCGATCTGCTGTCCGGTCTGCGCGGTCATCCGCCAATCGTAGGTGTCAGTTGAACACGATGGTCTTGTTGCCGTGCACGATCACCCGGTCCTCCACGTGCCAGCCGACCGCACGCGCGAGCACCGCCCGCTCGACGTACCGGCCGGCGCGGCGCAGGTCGGTGACGGACTGGCGGTGGTCGATGCGCACCACGTCCTGCTCGATGATCGGCCCGGCGTCCAGCTCGGCGGTCACGTAGTGCGCGGTCGCCCCGATCAGCTTGACCCCGCGCTCGGCCGCCTTCCCGTACGGGTCGGCGCCGACGAACGCCGGCAGGAAGCTGTGGTGGATGTTGATCGCCCGCATCGGGAACGCGGCCAGGAACGCCGGCGAGAGCACCTGCATGTAGCGGGCCAGCACGACCGCGTCGACCTGCCCCCGCAGCAGGTCGAGCTGCTTCTCCTCGGCCGCCGGCTTGGTCTCCGGCGTCACCGGGACGTGGTGGTACGGGATGCCCCAGGTCTCCACCACCGGGCGGAGGTCCTCGTGGTTGGAGATCACCATCACGATCTCGGCGTGCAGGTCACCGGCCTTGCGCCGCCAGAGCAGCTCCTGCAGGGCGTGGTCGGTCTTGGACACCATGATCGCCAGCCGCTTGAGCGCGGCCGCCCTGGCCAGCCGCCAGTCCATCCCGAGCGAGTCGGCCAGCGGCAGGAACCCGGCGCTGAGGTCGGGCTCCCGCTCGTCCAGGCCGCGCAGCAGGAACTCGATCCGGACGAACAGCCGTCCGCCGGACGGGTCGGTCGTGTACTGCTGCAGGTTGGTGATGTTGGCCCCGTGCCCGGCCAGGTAGCCGCAGATCGCCGCGCAGATGCCCGGCCGGTCCTCGCACGTCACCAGCAGCCGGCCGACGTCCTGGTCGGGCCCGGTGTCGAGCGGCTCGAACGACATCGGGCGGGTGGGGTGCAGGTCGATCCCGGCGGTCATCGGCGCGGCTCCTGTCCGGCACGTCCGCCGCGGCGGTCCCGGGCGCGCGCCGGCGCCCGGGCCGCCCACGGCTCAGTAGCGGTAGTGGTCCGACTTGTACGGACCGGCGACGTCCACGCCGATGTACTCGGCCTGGTCCTTGCGCAGCGTCGTCAGCCGCACCCCGAGCGCGCCGAGGTGCAGCCGGGCGACCTTCTCGTCCAGCAGCTTGGGCAGCACGTACACCTGCTTGGCGTACTCGCCGGGCTTGGTCCACAGCTCGATCTGGGCGATCGTCTGGTTGGAGAACGAGGACGACATCACGAAGCTCGGGTGTCCGGTCGCGTTGCCCAGGTTGAGCAGCCGGCCCTCGCTCAGCACGATCACCGAGTGGCCGTCGGCGAACGTCCACTCGTGCACCTGCGGCTTGATCTCGGTCTTGGTGATGCCCGGGACCTTCGCCAGGCCGGCGATGTCGATCTCGTTGTCGAAGTGGCCGATGTTCCCGACGATGGCCTGGTGCTTCATCCTGGCCATGTCCCCGGCCATGATGATGTCCTTGTTGCCCGTCGTGGTGACGAAGATGTCCGCGGTCTCGATCACGTCGTCGAGCCGGACCACCTGCAGCCCGTCCATCGCCGCCTGCAGCGCGCAGATCGGGTCGATCTCGGTGACGACGACCCGGGCACCCTGGCCGCGCAGCGACTCGACGCAGCCCTTGCCGACGTCGCCGTAACCGCAGACGACCGCGACCTTGCCGGCGATCATCACGTCGGTGGCCCGGTTGAGCCCGTCGATGAGGCTGTGCCGGCAGCCGTACTTGTTGTCGAACTTCGACTTGGTGACCGAGTCGTTGACGTTGATCGCCGGGAACAGCAGCGTGCCGGCCTTGGCGAACTCGTACAGCCGGTGCACGCCGGTGGTGGTCTCCTCGGAGACGCCGCGGATGCCCTCGGCCATCGCGGTGAACCGGTTCGGCTCGGCGGCGACGCTGCGGGAGAGCAGGTCGAGGACGATCCGGTATTCGTCGGAGTCGTCGGCGGTGGCCGCCGGCACCGCGCCGGCCTTCTCGAACTCGACGCCCTTGTGCACCAGCAGGGTGGCGTCGCCGCCGTCGTCCAGGATCATGTTCGGCCCGCTGTCGCCGTCCCAGCGCAGCGCCTGGTCGGTGCACCACCAGTACTCGTCGAGGGTCTCGCCCTTCCAGGCGAACACCGGCACACCCCTCGGGTCGTCCGCGGTGCCGTCCCGGCCCACCACGACCGCGGCGGCCGCGTGGTCCTGGGTGGAGAAGATGTTGCAGCTGACCCACCGGATCCGGGCCCCGAGCGCGACGAGCGTCTCGATGAGCACCGCGGTCTGGATCGTCATGTGCAGCGAGCCGGTGATGCGGGCGCCGGCCAGCGGCTGCGACGGGCCGTACTCCTCCCGCAACGCCATCAGCCCCGGCATCTCGTGCTCGGCGAGCCGGATCTCCCGCCGGCCGAAATCGGCGAGCGAGAGGTCGGCGACCTTGTAGTCGAATCCTGCCGGTGCGCGGTCCACGCTGGGCGTGGCGGTCATGCGGTCTCCTCTTGGTCGGTACGGCGGGGCGCGGCCGGGAACGCCCGCACGTCGGTGGCCGAATCGGCCCCGCACGTCCAGGCGACCCGGGACGGGAAGTCGTCGGCGTCGAAGGTGTATTCCTGGGTTCCGACGGACTCCAGCACGAAGCTTGTCAAAGTACATCCGATCTCCGCCGACCGCCTCATCCCGGGCCGCCGTGCCGGCGGGTGAGAAGGCCCGCCCGGTCAGGCCGTCCGGGACAGTCCGGCGGCTCGCCGCTCGGCCGCCGCGACCACGTTGGACAGCAGCATCGCCCTGGTCATCGGTCCGACGCCGCCGGGGTTGGGCGAGAACCAGCCGGCCACCTCGGTCACGTCCGGGGCGACGTCGCCGGCGATCTTGCCGTCCACCCGGCTCACGCCGACGTCGAGCACGGCGGCGCCCGGCTTGACCATGTCCTTGGTGACGAGCCCGGGCGAGCCGGCCGCGGCCACCACGATGTCGGCGCGGCGCACGTGCCCGGCCAGGTCCCGGGTGCGGGTGTGGCACAGGGTCACGGTCGCGTTCTCCGACCGCCGGGACAGCATCAGCCCCAGCGGCCGGCCGACCGTGATGCCGCGGCCGATGATGACCACCTCGGCGCCGGCGATCGGCACCTCGTAGCGGCGCAGCAGCTCGATGATCCCGGCCGGCGTGCCCGGCACCGGCGCCGGCTCGCCGAGCACCAGTGCGCCGAGGTTGAACGGGTGCAGCCCGTCGACGTCCTTGACCGGATCGACCCGGGACAGGATCGCGAACTCGTCGAGCCCGGTCGGCTGCTGCACGAGGAACCCGGTGCAGTCCGGGTCGGCGTTCAGCTCGTCGACGACCGCGAGCACCTCGTCCAGCGGCGCGGTCGCCGGCAGCTCGCGCCGGATGGAGTTGACGCCGATCTCCTGGCTGTCCCTGTGCTTGGCGTTGACGTACCACCGGCTACCCGGGTCGTCGCCGACCAGCACGGTGCCGAGCCCGGGCACCATCCCGGCCGCCCGGAGGGCCGCGACCCGCCCGGTCAGCTCCTCCTTGATCGCCGCGAGCGTGGCCCTGCCGTCCAGAGTTACCGCGGTCATGCGTCCGTCCCGTCGTCGACTCGTCCGACGACCCAGTATCGCCGCGCGCGCGGCGTGCTCGAGGGGCAGCCCGCCAGCCGTTCCGGCGGAGATGGGTTAGCCCTTTCGGCCGTAGCTCGACGCTGTTCGGCCCAGCGGCGGACACCGTTCTCTGGTGCGAGTGCATATCAGCACTGGACCGTTTGCCTTCATTTGCATGCTCAAGCGCATGTACGCGCCCCGTCGAGAGCCGTTCGGCTCCCCGAGTCCGATTTCCTGGTATCCCCCATTGGGATGAGTCTTAGATTTCCATGGGTCCCCCGAGGATTAGGGGTTCGAACCCCTCAGCGAGGGTCTACCGGCCTCTCGCCGGACACCGGACCGTGCAAGTGCTATCCGTTCCGCTCCCGGGAGGGGACTTTCCTACATGCGTGCAGCCCAGTTGTTACGCGGATCGCCGCGGCGCAAAGCGCTCGCCGGCTTTGCCGCCGCAATAACGGTCGTGACCAGCTTCTTCGTGGTACAGGGCCTGGCCGGCGCAGATGTCGTCACATCGCCGCCGTCCAAGATGCTTGCCGTTGGTCCGACGAGCCCGGACAACGGCTTCCCCGTTTGGTACAAGGACTCCAACAACCTCAGCGTCGGGCTCTGCCTCGACGTGAACGTCCCGCAGTGCAACCTCGGCGCGGCTGGCCTTCCTGACCCGACCCAGCCGGTCTCGTTCCCGGACAACTTCCCGGACGAGACCTTCTATCAGCTGGCCCAGTCCACCATCACGCTGCCAGGCGGCGCCACGGCGGTGCTGAACGACAACCTGGAGGCGGCGTTCAACACGGCCACCCCGCAGGCCGGCCAGCAGATCACGTTCGGCCGGGTCCGCATCCGGCTGACCACGCCCACCACCGGCCACTACGTGATCACCCACCCGTACGGGGTGGACGCGTTCGACGTGACCGACACCGCGACCCGGAACATCAACTTCACCGAGGACGTCGGCATCGGCGCCCCCGGTGACTTCAAGGGCGCGCTGGGCTCGCGGGTGAACCCGTTCCTGCGCTGGGACACCGGCCTGATCAAGGGCCCGGACGGCGCGTCGTACCTCGGTGACGGCGTCACAGCGCACGCGATCACCGGTTCCGACCTCGGCACGAACTTCTTCCGGATCGACGGTCCGGACATCGGCGGCCCTGGCATCAACACGATCCAGACCAACCTGTTCACGCTGCAGGGCCGGGTCGCCACCAACTCGGGCGTCTCGCCGACGTCGGTCACCTACACCCGCACCGACACCACCGGCGGGGTCATCGACGCCTTCGCCACCTCGAACCCCGACCAGGTGATCCAGGTCAAGGGCACCGGCATCAGCACCACGACGCTGAAGGCCGGCGTCGTCGGCCGGTACTTCGGCCGGGTCGCCTACACCGGCGCCAACCCACCGGCGTCAGTGCAAGTCGTCAATACCTCGGACCGACCACCGACGGTGCAGACCGTGACGGTGACAGACCAAGTGGTCGTGACCAAGGCGGCGTACAACTCCGACACGGGCCAGTTCGTGGTCAACGCGACCTCGAGTGACACGGCCACGCCGCCGACGCTGACCGTCGTGGGCTTCGGCAACCTGACCGCGGGCGCGGCCACGTTCGACCTCACCGACCAGGTGCCTCCTGGCTTCGTCACGGTCAGCTCGTCCAAGTCCGGCTCCGCCACCGCCCCGGTGACGGTCACCGGTGCCGCGTTCGCACCCGAGCCGGTGACGGCGCAGGCGCCGGCGACGTTGACGGTGCAGCAGGGCCAGCAGGTGCAGCTCGACGGGTCGTCCTCGCTGAACGCGACCGGGTTCTCCTGGGCGCAGGTGGCCGGCACGCCGACGGTCACGCTGTCCAACGCGAACACCGCGATCGCCAGCTTCACCGCTCCGGCGACGGCGACCACGCTGACCTTCCGGCTCACCGTGCAGGGTCCGGGCGGACCGAAGACGACCGACGAGGTCGTCACGGTCGCCGCGATCGCCCCGCCGCGGGCCAACGCCGGCCCGCCGCAGACGGTTCTGGCCGGCTCCACGGTGACCCTGGACGGCTCCGGCTCGACCGGCGCCACCAGCTACCTGTGGAAGCAGACCGGTGGCGTCACGGCGAACCTGTCCAGCACGACGGCGATCAAGCCGACGTTCACCATGCCGAACACGCCCGACCCGGTGATCTTCCAGCTCACCGTCACCGGTCCTGGCGGCAGCGACGTGGCGACCGTCCAGATCAGCCCGGTGGCTGACGTGCTCGACACCAGCCAGGTCGAGTTCCGCCAGAGCAAGGCTGAGTGGCGGATCGTCGGCACGGCCACGGTGGTCACCGGCAACACCGTCAAGGTCCACCTCGGCAACGACCTGACCGGACCGGTGCTCGGCCAGGCCTCGGTGGATGCGCTCGGTGCCTGGAGTCTCCGTCTGGCCAACGGCCCCCAGCCGCCGGCCAGCCGGACGATCAGTCTCGAGTCCACCCGGGGCGGCGTGAAGCTCGCTATCCCGATCGTGGTGCGCAACTAACTAGCACCACCGTCGTATAACGCGGTGCCCCGCAGCCTCCGGGCTGCGGGGCACCGTGCCGTCCGGGCCCGGGTTAGCACCCCGGCCAGGGCTGGAGTAGGCCTGGGAGGGTGACTCTTCCCCGGCTGGCTCCCGCCCAGGAGGTCGCCGCCCGGCTCGGGCGGCGCCCCTGGTGGCGGCGGCTCGGCCAGGAGGCGCTGGTGCTGGGCGCGCTGTGGCTGGCCTACACGCTCGGTCGGGCGCTGGCCGGCCGGCACGTGGCCGGCGCCCGCGGGCACGCGAGCGACGTCTGGCGGCTGGAGCGCGAGCTGCGGCTGCCGGACGAGGCCGGCTGGCAGCACTGGGCGCTCGGGCATCCCGCGCTGGTCAGCGCCGCGAACGTGTACTACAAGTACGAGCACTGGGTCGCGCTGGGTGCCGTCGCGCTGTGGCTGCTGCTGTGCCGGGTAGGGCGGTACCCGTGGTTCCGCCGGGTGCTGGTGCTCACCACCGGGCTCGCCCTGGTCGGGCACGTCGCATACCCGCTGACGCCACCGCGGATGCGGCCCGACCTCGGCTTCGTCGACACCGGCGTCGTCCTGGGCCAGTCCGTGTACGGCCCCGACCCGCGCAACCACGGCCTGGTCAACCAGTACGCGGCGATGCCGTCGATGCACGTCGCCTGGGCGGTGCTGTTCGCGGTCACGGTCATCCTCGCGACCAGGACCGCCTGGCGCTGGCTCGCGGTCGGCTACCCGGCGGTGACCACCTCGGTCGTCGTCATCACCGGCAACCACTACTGGCTGGACGGCATCGTCGGCGTGCTGCTGCTGTGCCTCGCCGTCGCGGCGGTCAGGCTCGCGACCCGGCCCGCGACCGAGCCGGGACCGGCGGCCGCCGTGGCGACGGGCGCGGGACCTGGCCCGGGGCGGGGGCTGGCCGGGCCGGGTGCGGCCGGGGGATCATGACCGCGGACCGGGAGGTGCGCATGGCGGACCGGGAGCTGACCGGGGTGGTCGTGGCGGCCGGGCCGGACGGCCGGCGCAGCACGACCTCGCTCGGCCGGGCCGTGCTGGCGGCGGCGCTGCGGCCGGTCGACGAGCCGGGCGCCGCCGCGGTGGAGCGGTCGACGGCCTGGCGGTCGGACTACCCGGCGCACTTCCGCCGGCTGATCGAGGCCGGCCTGCCCGACCCGAAGAGCTGGCTCGTCGTGGCCGAGAGCGGCCTCGCCGAGCTGGACCGGCAGCTGCGGCTGGCGCGCGCCGACGGCACCGAGGACGCGCTGCCGGCGGCGCTGACCGAGCCGGCCGGACGGTCGCTGCGCACCGCCGAGGTGACCGGCGAGGGCGACCCGGAGGGCGAGTTCGTTCTGCCGTACCGCGGGCGGCGGCTGCGCGGGGAGGAGATCCGCCGCCAGGTCGAGGCGTGGATCGCCGCCGGGGTGGCCGAGCCGTCGCTGGCCGAGCCGGTCGAGGACGTGCTCGCGCACCCGGAGTGGCTGCGGCTGGACGGCGTCACGGTCGCCGCGCTCGGGGCCGGGGCCGAGATGGCTCCGGTGCCGAGCCTGCTGCGGTGGGGCGCCACCGTGGCCGCGGTCGACCGGCCCGTCCCCGCGCTGTGGGAACGGCTGCGGCGCACCGCCGGGGCCGGCGCCGGCCGGCTGCTGATCCCGACCGACGCGCGCACCGGTGCCGACGGCGCCGATCTGCTCACCGAGGTGCCGGCGGTCGCCGACTGGCTGGCCGGGCTGCCGGGCCGGCTCGTCCTCGGCACGTACGCGTACGCGGACGGCAGCCTGCACCTGCGCCTGTCCGGGGCGGCCGACGTGCTCGGCCGGCGGCTGCGGCAACGCCGGGACGACCTGGCGCTGGCGTTCCTGGCCACCCCGACCGACACGTTCGCGGTGCCGGCCGACGCCGTCGCGGACGCCATCCGACGGCACCAGCGGCGCTCGGCCGGCACGCTGCTGCGCCCGCCGCTGCGGGCGGTCAGCCGCGGCCGGCTGCTCCGGGCGCCGTACCAGCCGGGCGCGGATCCCGGGGTGAACGACAGCCTGATCCCGCAGCAGGGGCCGAACTACGCGCTGGCGAAGCGGGTGCAGCGGTGGCGGGCCGCGGTGGCGAGGGCCGCCGGGACGCCCGTCTCGTTCCACGTCGCGCCGTCGGCCCGGACCCGGTCGGTGGTGAAGCACCGGGTGCTGGCCGCCGCCTTCAACGGCGCGCACCACTTCGGCGTCGAGGTGTTCGAGCCGGCGACCGCCAGCACGCTGCTCGCCGCGCTGCTCGTCCGCGACCTCAACACCGCGCCGGCGCAGCGTGCGCACCCCTGGCAGGACGAGGCGTACGCGGCCGTCCACGGTGGACTGTGGCGGGCCGGGTACGCGCCGCGCAGCGTGCTCGGCGTCGCGTTCCTCCTCGGCGCCCTGCGCCGCACGCCGCGTTACTAGGGCGGCGTCGGCGCCGGGGGCGGCGCGCGCTACAGGAGTTCGGGGCGGCTCCAGGGTCGGCCGAGCACGTGCTGGGCGCAGAAGCCGAGCACGGTCTCGTACCAGATCTCGGAGTTGGCCGGGGACAGGATCCAGTGGTTCTCGCCGGTGAAGTTGAGGAACCGGTGCGGCAGCTCGGCCGGGTCGCCGTCCCACCGGCTGACCAGGTCCCACCACAGCCGCAGCGCCTCGCCGACCGGCACCCGGTAGTCCCGGTTGCCGTGGGTGAGGAGCATCGGCGTGCGGATGCGGTCGGCGAAGTGGTGCGGCGAGTTCTCCGCGTACCAGTCCGGGTGGTCGGCGGGCCGGCCGAACCAGCTCAGCCAGTTGTCCGCGACGTCGGCGGTGTCGTTCTTCTGGTCGAGCGCCCAGGTGCCGGAGTGGGTGACGATCGCGCCGAACCGGTCGGTGTGCCCGGCCACCCAGTTGGTCAGGTAGCCACCGAACGACGCGCCGAGGCAGGCGGTCCGGGCACCGTCCACATCGGACCGTTCGACCACGGCGTCGAGCAGCGCCTCGAGGTCGGCCCAGACCGGGCCGGCGCGGTGCGGCCAGGCCCTGGCGATGAACTCCGGCCCGTAGCCGGTGGACAGCGCCGGGTCGGGCATCAGCACGGCCCAGCCGTGCGCGACCGGAACCCACGGGTTCCACCGCCAGCTCCAGGAGTTGAACGAGGAGAACGGGCCGCCGTGGATCCACAGCATCAGCGGAGCCGGCCCGTCGCCGTCCGGTGGCAGGCAGAGCCAGCCGCGCACGGTGGCGCCGTCGACCTCGGTGGCCACCTCGGTCAGCCGGCCGGGCGGGGCCGGCGCCGGAGCCGGGGTGGGCAGCGTCACCGGCTGCTGGTCGTCGGCGGTGGTGTCGAGCCGGACCGGCGCCGGCGGGGCGTCGACGGCCGAGCGCAGCGCGTAGACCCAGCGACCGTCCGGCGCCGGGCAGAGCGAGGAGTATGACGCGTCGGCGGCGAGGCGCCGGCGGACCGCGCCGCTGGCCGCGTCGACCGCCAGCACCGCGCCGCGGCCGTGCAGGTCGCCGGCGACGTAGAGGGTCTGCGAGTCGGCCGACCAGACCCACTCCCCCGGCCAGAGGTCGCCGACCGGGACGGCGACCGGCGGCTCGCCACCCTTGACCGGGACGATCCGCAGCTCGAACTCCCGCGGCGTGTCGTACGAGCCCCTGGTCGTCGACAGCAGCGCGACCCGGGAGCCGTCCGGGGCGATCCGCGGGCTCGACTGCTCCCGGTCCGGCTGGTCGGCGAGCACGGTCCGCTCGCCGCTGGCCACGTCGACGAGCACCACGCCGCGCGAGAACGCGCCACCGGGTTCGCGGGTGCGCCAGGAGGCGGCGACAGTGACCGCGTCGGCGCTGATCGAGTAGTCGGCCTCGGTCAGCGCGACGCCGGCATCCGGGGTCAGGTCGCGCGGCCGCCCGTCCGGCTCGATGAGGAACAGCCGCGGGGACTCGGCGCCGAGCTCGTGGTCCCAGTGCCGGATCGGGAAGCCGGTGTGCAGGATCGCGGTGACCTTCCGGTCCTTGCGGGCGCGGCGCCGCGCCGCGTCCAGCTCATCCGCGCCGGGATCAGCGCCGAGGCTCGCCCCGCGGGCCGGATCGGCCGCCTGCCCGGCGGGAGCGGCGCGGTCCGTGCTCGGGTCGGGGTCGGTGCCGGTGAGGCGGCTGCCGGCGGCAAGCACGGCGCCGGCGTGCCGGGCCACCACCGGGCCGGACAGCCCACCCCCGGTGCGGGCCAGCACCCGCGGCTCCCCGGCCGGCGGCAGCAGCCACAGCGCCGTCTCCTCGTCGTCGCCGTCGCCGTCCGGCTCCGGCCGGGCCGAGGTGAACAGCAGCGAGCCGTCGGGCCGGAACGCCGGCGCCGACTCGCCCTTCTCCGACCGGGTCAGCCGGACCGGCTCGCCGCCGTCGAGCGGCACCTCCCAGAGCGCGGACACATACCGGGCACCCTTCGGATCGGGCCGCTGCACGGTGGCGACGAGCCGCGACCCGTCCTGGCTCAACGCCAGTCCGGTGAGGCGCGGCAGGGCGACAAAGGCCGAAAGGTCCGCGTAGTCGGTCACTCGCCCGACGCTACCCTCGGCTCCGGTCAGGTCCCGTGCCGCGCCTGCCGGTAGAGGTCGACCAGCTCGGTCGTGGTGGTCGCGTCCTGCGGGCCCTTGTCGTCGCGCCACCGGCCGGTGAAGCGCGGGAAGCGCATCGCCAGGCCGGACTCGGCCTTGAGCTGGCCCCAGCCTGCGGTCGCGTTGGGCGAGAGGGTCAGCTCGGCGCTGAGCACCTCCAGCACCAGGCCGGGCTCGAACCAGACGTCGGCCGGCTGCCGCGAGTCGACCAGGGCCGGCTTCTCGTCGCGCTGGTAGGGCGCCAGCCGGGTGGACAGCTCGGCCAGGTCGGCGTCGGAGAACCCGGTGCCGCACTTGCCGACCGTGCGGAACAGGTCGGCGTCCGGGTCGTACGCCGCGAGCAGGACCGCGCCGTAGAGGCCGCGGCGGCGGCCGCGGCCGGCGAACGCGCCGACCACGACGAGGTCGACGGTGTCGGACAGCTCGCTGCGGTAGTCGCGCTTGAGCTTGATCCACTGCCAGCCGCGGTTGCCGGCCCGGTAGGTCGAGTCGGGCCCGACCGACTTGCACATCAGGCCCTCGCTGCCGTCGGCGATGGCTTGCTCGAAGGTGGCGTCGAGCGCCTCCGGCATCGTCACCTCGACCATCGTGGTGAGCCGGATCCGGTCGGACAGCGTGAGCGCGTCGGTCAGCCGGGACCGGCGCTGCGGGTAGGGCTCCCGGGTCAGGTCCTCGCCGTCGGCGTAGAGCAGGTCGAAGCAGAACAGGCTGACCGGCACGTCGCGGACGGCCTCGGAGATGCCGTGCTTCCGGCGGCGGAACATGACCTCCTGGAACGGGCGCAGCTCGTTGGCCGCCGCGTCGTAGGCCACCGCCTCGCCCTCGAGGATCGCGGCCCGCGGGCCGAGCGCCGCGTCGATCGCCTCGACCAGGTCGGGGAACTGGTTGTTGATCCGCTCCAGCCCGCGGGTGAACAGCTCGATCTCGCCCTCGGCGGTGCGGTGCGCCTGGATCCGGACGCCGTCGTACTTGTATTCGGCCGCGCACTCGCCGCCGAGCCGGGCCAGGATCTCGTCGGCCTCGGCCAGCCGCTGGGCGAGCATCACTTTGACCGGGTTGCCGGGGCGCACCTGCAGCGCCTCGACCGCCGGCAAGCCGCCGCGGGCCAGCGTCTCGGCCACCACGCCGAGGTCGGAGCAGATGTTGTAGGCGCGCTCCAGCACCGGGCGGTCGGCCTTGCCGCCGGCGTGCACCCGGACGAGCGCGTCGAGGATCGTCGGCGTGCCGATGCCGAGCCGCAGGTTGCCGGTGACCAGGCGCAGCACGTAACGCGCCTCCAGCGGGGTGGCCCGGCCCAGCAGCCCGGCCAGCAGGTCGAGCTTGCGGCCCTGGGAGCCCGTCCCCCCGGCCGCGGCGATCTCGTGGAGCGTGTCGACGACCTGGTCGACGGTCAGGCTCGGCGCGTGGTCGGGCAGCAGCGCCTCGGCCGCCTCGCCGAGGTCGCCCTGGGTGCGCACCGCGGCGGTGACCGCATCGGGCTCATTACCCACCGCCGAAGCCACCGCCCGGATCGCCATCTTCTCGGCCAGCCCGAGGTCGATCCCGGCGAACTCCGGCGCGATGAGGCCCTGGCACAGGTAGCACACCCGGGCCAGCTCCTCGTCCGGAGTCGCCCGGATCAGCTCGGCCAGCCGGTCGACCAGCGCCAGCCGGCCGGTCGCCGCCTCCAGGTCGCGATAGGCCTCGGCCACCGTCTCGTATTTCACGCGCCCCTCCCCTCACCCCGGATCATGATGGCCCCCGGCACCGACATTTCCTCGCCGCCGCCCGCGCCGTCGCCACCCGCCGTGGATCTTGTCGCCTGCCGGCTGCGGCTCGAAGACGTTGCCGTCGTGCCGGCCCGTCCTGGACCGGACGAGACCGCCGAGGTTCATCAGCGGCGTCACGAGGAGGTCGAAGAGCGCGGGCAGCGTACGGAAGCCGAGGACGGCGAACGGGTTGGCCAGCCCGACCGACAGGTCCCGGCGCGGGCGGTCGAGGCACCGGAGGACGGCGCGCGCGACCTTCTCCGGCGGGTCGACCGGCGGCGGCGGGCGGCCGTCGCGGCCCGAGTAGCTGGCCGCCTGCCGGTATACCGGGGTGTCGACGCTGCCGGGCGACACCAGGCTGATGTCGATGCCTGGCGTCGAGCGCGCCTCGACCTGCAGCGTGCGCGCCAGCCCCTGGACGGCCCACTTCGCCGTGACGTACGAGCTCATGTACGGCGTGACGATCTTGCCGAGCAACGACCCGACCAGGACGAGCTTGCCGCCGCCCTGCTGACGGAAGACCCGCAGCGCCGACCGGGCGACGTTGGCCGTCCCGGTCAGCGTGCTCGCGATGACCCGGTCGAAGGCGGCCGCCGGCACGTCCTCGAACCGGCCGTAGGCGACCACGGTCACCGAGTGGACCACCGCGTCGACCCGGCCGAAGCGCGCGACCGCCGCCGCCAGCAGCGCGTCGACGGCCGCCTGGTCGGCCACGTCGGTCGTCAGCACCAGCGTCTGCGCGCCCGCCGCCAGGCACTCCTGCTCGGCCGAGCGCAGGCTGTCCAGCGAGCGAGCCGCGAGCACCAGCCGGTCACCGCGGCGGGCGCAGGCCAGCGCGGTGGCCCGGCCGATGCCGCTCGACCCGCCGGTGATCACGACGACCCGGCCGGCTCCCATCGGGTCCTCCCGTCGACGACATCAGGTTCGGACCGTGTATACGCGACCGCGGCCGACCCCACCTGCCGAGCGGGCCCTGATGGGTGCTCAGCCGATCGCCGTGCTGGCAGCCGAGGCCGTGCTCCCCGTCGCGGTCGCTCCGCTCAGCGGGACTCCTCCGGCACCGCCGGCAACGCGGCGAGGAAGCCGAGCGGGGCGGCCGCCAGCACCAGCACGATCCCGACCGCCAGCAGGGCCGGACCGGGGCCGAACACGGTGAGCCCGGCGCCGGCGACGAAGCAGGCCAGCGCGACCCGGCCGAGCAGGCCGGCGCGGACCCGCCGGCCGGCCGGTATCGCCGCGGGCTCGGCCGGCCGCGGCCGGTCCAGCCGCCCCCCCAGCACCAGACCGAACAGCAGCCCGAGGGACGGGAACACGATGATCCCGCCGGCGACGACCGCGACCACGACCGCGACCAGGGTCGAGGTCGGCGCCGCGGCCTCGGCCACGGTCAGCCCCGGCAGCACGTCCGGCCGCTGGGCCACCGCCCAGCCGGCGACGATCGCGGCGACGGCCGCACCGGCCGCGAACCGCGCCGGGTCCAGCCGGCGCCGCCAGACCAGGCCGAGGGCGAGCAGTCCGAGCAGCACCGAGACGATCACGCAGGCCAGCCCGGCGCCGTGGGTCAGCCCGTGGAACAGCCGCGGCGCGTCGGCGTGCACGACCACGAGCCCGCCGACCGCGACCGCGCCGGCCAGGACCCCGCTGGCCAGCGCCCGGCGACGGAAGGCGGCCGCGGCCACGTCGTCGCCGATCCGCACCGCGTCGGCGGCCAGCTGTACGGCGGCCAGGTAGGCGCCCAGCACGACCGCGAGCACGCCGACCAGGATCGAGGTCGGGTTGAGCCAGCTGGTCCACTGGTCGCCGCCGCCACCGGGCGGCACCCGACCGGACGCGATCCCGCCCACGACCGCACCGAGCGCGAACGGCGTGAAGACCGACGACAACCCGAACACCGCGTCGATCTCCCGGTGATCGTCCGGCCCGTTCGAGGCGCCATGCAACGCGTACGCCGTCCCGCGCAGGATCAGCCCGACCGCCGCCAGGAACAGCGGCACCACCAGCGTGATGCACACCGCCGCGAACACGCTGGGGTACGCCGTCCAGAGCACGGTGAGCACGAAGATCAGCCAGACGTGGTTGGCTTCCCACACCGGCCCGATCGAGTCGTACACCCGGCTGCGCAGGCCGTGGTCGCGGGTGGACAGCTGCCAGGCGCCGGTGCCCAGGTCGGCCCCGGCGAGCACGGTGTAGAGGATGAGGCCGGCGAGGACGAACAGCAGGGGCAGCAGCTGCAGGAAGGTCACGTCGTCCCGACCTCCTCCGGCACCTCCGACGGCCGGTCGGGGAACGGCTTGCCGGCCAGCCGGCGCAGGATCCACCAGACCGCGGCCGCGCAGCCGGCATAGACCAGCACCAGGACGCCGTAGCCGACCGGGATGCCGCTGGCGCCGGTGACCGCGTCGGCGGTCCGCATCACCCCGTACACGACCCAGGGCTGGCGGCCGACCTCGGTGGTGACCCAGCCGGCGATGAGCGCGACCACGGCGGCCGGGCCGGCCAGCACGACCGCCCGGTAGAACCACGGCGAGCGCGGGGCCCGCCCGCGGCGGAACCGCACCCACAGGTAGCAGACCGCGAGCAGGGCCATCGCGAGCCCGAGCCCGACCATGGTCTGGAACGCCAGCCGGACCACGTTCACCGGCGGCAGCACGTCGGCCGGGAACGAGCTCAGCCCGCGGATGGTCGCGTTCGGGTCGTGCGCGGCCAGGATCGACAGCAGCCGCGGGATCGGCAGTCCGAAGTGGACCTCGCCGTCGGAGTACCAGCCGCCGACGTGCACCGGGGCGCCGGTGGTGGTCTGGCCGAGCCCCTCCAGCGCGGCCAGCTTGACCGGCTGCCGCTCCGCGACAGTGCGGGCGGCCCAGTCGCCGACCAGCACCTGTACCGGGGCGGCGACGGCGGCCGCGGTGAGCGGGATCGTCAGCGCGACCTGGACGTACCGGCTGGTGTTGCCGCGCAGCAGCGCGACCGCGTAGCAGGCGGCGAGCGCGAAGCCGGCCACGATGAACGACGCAAGGTACATGTGCACGAACTCGTGCCACATGAAGGTGTTCGCGAACAGCGCGTGCACGGGGCGCACGTCGGTCACCCGACCGTCGACGATCCGGAAGCCCTGCGGGTGGTTCATCCAGCCGTTCACCGCGATCACCATGAACGAGCCGGTGACACCGGTGATCGCGATCGGGATGCCGCTGGCCAGGTGCCAGCGCGGGGACAGCCGGTCCCAGCCGTACACGTAGATGCCGATGAAGATGGCCTCGACGAAGAACGAGAAACCCTCGATGGCGAAGCCGAGCCCGAACACCGAGCCGAACGTGCCGGTGAAGTGTGGCCAGAGCAGGCCCATCTCGAACGACAGGATCGTGCCGGTCACCACGCCGACCGCGAACAGCGCGACGAGCACGCGGCTCCACCGCCGGGCCAGGGTCAGGTGCACCTCGCTGCCGGTGCGCAGCGCCGTCCACTCGCAGAACAGGACCAGCACCGGGAACGCCATCCCGAAGCAGACCAGCGGGATGTGCACGGCGAACGACAGCGCCTGCATCTGCCGGGCCTGGTCAAGGTAGTGCTGGTCGACCGCCGCCAGTGCCGTGATGCCTCCCACGACCGCCTCCCGTCGGATCGCCTGCCCCATCCTCCGCCCGGCGCCGGGCCGTGTCTCGCCCGGTGTCCCCCCGACACACCAGAAACCCGTCCCCGGGGTGACGGGTCAGCCTCCTGTCCGCGCGCGAGGGGCCGCTGCGACGGTGACCGCGCGGCCCGCACCCGGACCGCGGCGCCGGCCCGCCCGGCGCTCCCGCCGGCACCCCGGAGGCCGCGATGCGCTCGTCCCCCCGCCGACCGCGGTTCCTGCTCGGCGCGGTGGTCCTCGCCCTGCTCGGCGCCGTCCTCGCGCCGGTGCCGGCCGCCGCCGCTCCCGCCGCCGCTCCCGCCGCCGCTCCCGCCGCCGGAATCCGCTGGACGCCCTGCGGCGACCGGCTGGAGTGCGCGACCGTCCCGGTCCCGCTGGACTGGTCCCGCCCGCACGGGCCGGCGATCTCGCTGTCGGTGCTGCGGCACCTGGCCACCGACCCGGCGCACCGCATCGGCTCCCTGCTGGTCAACCCGGGCGGACCGGGCGACTCCGGGGTGGACGAGGTCGCCTCCCGCGGCGCGCGCCTCGACGCGCTCACCGGCGGCCGGTTCGACATCGTCGGCTGGGACCCGCGCGGCAGCCACCGCAGCACCCCGGTGTCCTGCTTCGCCTCCGCGGCCGACCGCGCGGCGTTCTGGGCGGACGTGGTGGTGCCGACGACCAGGGCGGACGAGCGGCGCTACCTGGCCAGGACCGTCGAGCTGGCGCAGCGCTGCGGCCAGCGCAACGGCGCGCTGCTCGCCCACATCTCGATGGCTGACCAGGTGCGCGACCTCGACCACCTGCGCGCGCTGGTCGGCGACCGGAAGCTGACGTTCTTCGGCGAGTCCAACGGAACGCTGATGGGCCAGACGTACGCGAACATGTTCCCCGGCCGGGTGCGGGCGATGGCGCTGGACGGCATCGTCGACCCGGTCGTCTTCCGGCACGGCCTGGCGGCCGTGCTGGCCACCGGGCTGACCGACACCGACCTGGTGTGGTCGAAATTCCTGTCGCTGTGCCAGGCGGCCGGCCCGGACCGCTGCGCGCTGGCCGGGCACGGCCCGGTGGCGCCGCGGGTGGACGCGTTCCTGGCCGGGCTGCGCCGAGCGCCGATGGACACCGCGGCCGGCCCGCTGACGTACGGCGAGCTGGTGACGGCGGCGAAGTTCAACGTGCCGGCGTCCCCCGCCGACTGGCCGCAGGCGGCCGCCGCGCTGGAGCTGGCGATCGAGGGCGACGGAACCGTCCTCAAGCTGCTGACCGGTGACCTGAGCTCCGACCCGGTTCGACTGGCGTTCGAGCAGAACACGGCGCTGACCTGTGCCGACGCCCCGTCCCGGCAGACCGCGGCACAGTGGCCGGCGGTCGTGCACCGGCTGACCCGGATCAGCCGCATCGGCGGCACCGCGCTCGGCTGGGTGATCGGGGCCCCGTGCGCGTCCTGGCCGGCCCGCAGCGCGGCCCGCTACGACGGCCCGTTCGACCGGCACACCGGCACGCCGATCCTGCTGATCAACATGCGGTACGAGCCGAACACGCCGCTGGTGAGCGCGCGGATCGCCGAGCGCCGGCTGGGCAACGCGGTGCTGCTGGTCCAGGACGGGTACGGCCACCTCATCGCGAACGACCCCAGCGCGTGCGTCGACGCTGTCCTGTCGGCGTACCTGATGCAGCTGCGGACGCCGGCGCGGGGCAGCCGGTGCGGCTCCGACCACGAGCCGTTCGACCCGGCCTTCGGCCAGCGCTGAGGCGGAGCTCAACGCCAGGCTGGGCTCGCCGTGCCACCGCGGGTGCTCATCGTCGACGACCACGCGCCGTTCCGGGACGCGGCCGGGCGGGTGCTGGCGGCGGCCGGGTTCGACGTGGTGGCCGGCGCGGCCGACGCCGCCGGCGCGCTCCGGCTGGCGCGGGAGCTGGGACCGGACGTCGTGCTGGTGGACGTGCAGCTGCCCGACTCGGACGGCTTCGCGCTGGCGCGGGAGCTGATCGCCGGGCCGGGGGCGCCGGTGGTGGTGCTCGTCTCCGGCCGGCCGCGGTCCGACTACGGCCGGCTGGTCGAGCGCAGCGGCGCGCTGGGGTTCATCGACAAGGCCGAGTTCTCCGGGCTGCGGCTGCGGGCCCTGCTGGGCTGAGGTGCTGCGGGCCCTGGTCAGGATCGCAGCACCTGCAGCACCGCGAGCACCCGCCGGGAGTCGGCCGGGCCGGCCGGCACGCCCAGCTTGCCGAAGATGCTGGAGACGTACTTCTCCGCCGCCCGCAGCGTGATCGTCAGCGCGTCGGCGATGCCCTGGTTGGAGCTGCCCGCGACCATCAGCGCGAGTACCTCACGCTCGCGGGGGGTCAGCCGCTGCAGCGGGTCGTCCCGGCGCTGCCGGCGCAGCACCGTGGAGACGATCTCCGGGTCGACGGCCGAGCCGCCGGTCCCGACCCGGCGGACGGCGGCGACGAACTCGTCGACGTCGCTGATCCGGTCCTTGAGCAGGTAGCCGGCGCCGTTGGCGGACTCGCCGAGCAACTGGGTGGCCAGGCCGAGCTCGAGGTATTGGGACAGCACCAGCACGCCGACGCCGGGCTGCTGCGCCCGGATCTGCAGGGCGGCCCGCATCCCCTCGTCGGTGTGCGTCGGCGGCAGCCTGATGTCCACGACGACCACGTCCGGCGGGTCGGTCCTGACCCGCACGAGCAGCTCGTCAGCGCTGCGGCACTGCGCGACGACGTCCATGCCGGCGCTGGTCAGCAGCCGGACCAGGCCGTCCCGCAGCAGCAGGCTGTCCTCGGCGATCGCCACCCGCACGACGGCCCTCCCCCGCCCGACCCGACCGGACCGTACCGCGCGCCCGGACACCAGAAAACCGGCCGCCGAGCCACCGGGCAGCCACCTGTCCAGCGGCCCGGGCGCGCTGCGACCGTGGTCCGGCCCGGCCGAACCCGACGGAGGAGTCGCCATGTCCGAGCCCTCGCTGCAGACCGGCGCGGCACAGCCGCCACCCGACCGCCCGCCGGCGCCGCCCGGCCGCCCGCCCGGCCCCCCGCTCGGCGCCGGGCGGATCGTCACCGTGGTCCTCGGCTCGCTGCTCACCCTGGTCGCGCTCGGCCTGCTGGCCGTCGGCGGCGCGGTCGCCTACGCGGGCCACTCCCGGGACGCGGCCGGCTTCGTCACCTCCGGTCCCGCGCCGGTCGACTCCGACGCGTACGCGGTCGTGGTGCGCAGCGTCGGGGTGGACCTGCGCGGACCGGACCAGGCGTACGCCCGCGACCTGCTCGGCACGATCCGGATCCGGGCCACCGGCGACGACCCCGGCCGGGCGGTGTTCCTCGGGCTGGCCCGCACCGCCGACGTGGACGGCTACCTGCGCGGCGTCGGGCACGACGAGGTCCGCGACATCGACGTGGACCCGGCCCGGGTCGACTACACCGACCGCGCCGGCGGTGCCCCGACCTCGCCGCCGTCCGAGCAGACGTTCTGGGAGCGCAGCGCCGCCGGCACCGGCACCCGCACGATCGACTGGCAGGTGTCCGGCGGCGACTGGGCCGTCGTGGTGATGAACGCCGACGGCAGCGCCGGCGTGCACGCCGACGTCGACCTCGGTGGCACCCTGCCGGTGCTGCGCGGCGCGACCATCGGGCTGTTCGTCGCCGGCGGCCTGCTGCTCGTGGGCGGCGTGCTGCTGATCGTGCTGCCGCTCGTCATCCGCCGCCAGGGCCGGCCGTAGCGCGTATGGTTCGACCAGCACGGCAGCGCGCCGTGCTGATCTGCGCCGGTTCCCGCGGGGAGGAGCCCGGCATGGCCAGCTGGCGGCTCGCCGCGGGACCAGGTCCCGGCGCGCCGCCCCGCGCCCTCCCCCTTGTCGGCCTCGGCCTCGCGACCGTGGCGGCCAGCGCCGCCGCGGTCGCGCTGGCGTACGGCGCGCCGGAGGTCTACCAGCGCGAGCTGCGGCTGGTGCTGCTCGGCTGGACGACCGTGCCGTTCGTCGTCGCCGGCATGATCGCGTGGCGGCGCCGGCCGGACAGCCGGTTCGGGCCGCTGCTGATCGGCGCCGGGCTGATCACCCCGGTGTCCACCCTGCAATGGTCGGACCAGCCGCTGCTCAACACCGTCGGCCAGCTCTGCGACCTGCTGCTGCCGGCGGTCTGGCTGCACGTCTTCCTCGCCTACCCGACCGGGCGGGTCACCGGGACGCGGCGGCTGATAGTCCTGGCCGGGTACGCCGCCGCGATCGTCCTGCAGGTGCTCGTGCTCGTGCTCGGCGGCTTCGACGAACGGCACCTGCTGGCCGTGGCCAGCCGCCCGGAGCTGGCCGAGTCGGTGCAGAACGTGCAGCTGCTGGCACTGGCCGGGCTGTGCCTGGTCGGCGTCGTCGCGCTGGTCCGCCGGGCCCGGGCGGCCGGACGGGCGCCGCGGCGGCGGGTGGCGCTGCTGGTCGACTCGTTCGGCGCCGCACTGGTGATGGTGGCCGCGCTGCTGGTGGCCGGCGCGTTCCAGCTGCCCGGCTTCGAGATCCTCCGGCTGGCCACGTTCGGGGTGGTCGGGCTGGCGCCGGTGGCGTTCCTGCTCGGCCTGCTCGACGCCCGGCTGGCCCGCTCGGGGGTGGCCGACATGGTCGTCCGGCTGACCTCGGAGCCCGCGCCCGACCTGCGGGAGCTGATCTCCGGGGCGCTGCGGGACGGTTCGCTCGCCGTCGCCTACTGGCTGCCCGAGCACGGCGGCTGGGCCGACGCCGACGGCGCGCCGGTCTCGCTGCCGGGACCCGGCGACCACCGCGGCGTGACCGTCGTCGAGCAGCACGGCGAGCCGCTGGCGACGCTGCTCTACCACCCGTCGCTGCGGGAGGAGCCGGAGCTGGTGGCCGCGGTGAGCGCCGCCGCCGCGATCGCGCTGGACAACGGCCGGCTGCAGGCCGAGTTGCGGGCGCGGCTGCAGGACCTGCGCGGGTCGCGGGCCCGGCTGCTGGTCGCGGCTCAGGAGGAACGCCGCCGGCTGGAGCGCGACCTGCACGACGGCGCGCAGCAGCGGCTGATCGCGCTGTCGCTGGAGCTCGGCCTGCTGGAGAGCTCGCTGAACGGCGACGCGGACGCCCGCCACCGGCTCGCCCACGCCCGGCACGAGGTGACGGTGTCCATGCGGGAGCTGCGGGACATCGCCCGCGGGCTGCACCCGGCGGTGGTCAGCGGGCACGGGCTGGCGGTCGCGCTGGAGTCGGTCGCCGCTCGCACCGCGATACCGCTGGAGCTGCGGGTCGACGGGCTGCCCCGGCTGCCGGAGCCGGTCGAGGTGGCGGCGTACTACGTGGTCTGCGAGAGCCTGGCCAACACCGGCAAGCACGCCGGCGCCCGGTCCGCGGTCGTCGAGGCGCGGCTGGCCGGCGGGGTGCTGGTCGTCGAGGTGACCGACGACGGGATCGGCGGCGCGGACCCGGGCCGCGGTTCCGGCCTGCGCGGGCTGGCCGACCGGGTCGAGGCGCTGGACGGCCGGCTGCGGGTGGGCACCGCCCCGGGCGGCGGCACCTGGGTGCGCGCCGAGATCCCGGTCGACCAGAAACCCGCCCCCTGGCCCGCCGGTCCGCCGCCTTCCCGGCCCGCCGGGCCGCTGCCATCGTCGTCCCCATGACGGCCGGCACGGACCCGAGGACCGGCCCGGACCAGGCGCCGGGCGGCGCGGCGGCCGGCCCGACCGACGGCGCAGCCGGCGCGGCCACCGGCCCGACCGACGGCGCAGCCGGCCCGACCGACGGCGCAGCCGGCCCGACCGACGGCGCAGCCGGCCCGGCCACCGGGCCGGCCACCGGGGCGACCGCCGGGGCGACCGCCGGGGCGACCGCTGGTCCGACCACCGGGGCGGCCGCTGGGCCGGCCACCTGGCCGACCACCGGGGCGACCGCTGGACCGGCCGCCGGGGCGACCGCTGGGGCGGCCGCGGCCGCGACGGCCGCGGTGCGACCGCCGGCGCATCCCGGCCGCACCGCGGCGAT
>Ga0207643_10000138_pt1 | contig 49379 bp, 46 predicted proteins | sample KBSMisM62_FD_184313 | JGI IMG/M metagenome (GOLD analysis project Ga0207643, IMG submission 184313) | Miscanthus rhizosphere microbial communities from Kellogg Biological Station, Michigan, USA - KBS Miscanthus M6-2 (SPAdes) (version 2) | ecosystem: Host-associated > Plants > Roots >... | reverse complement strand
GACGTTCGCGGACGGGCGTGGCCGGAGCGTTGAGCGTTGAGGCGATTCAGGTCTAATTGATCGGCGGATACGTCCCGGGGCCGCCGCACGTGCTCGCGGGGACGCTGACGCACTTCGACGGCCGCACGTACTTGTCCTTGATCTTCTTCCGGAACTCGGGCAACGCGGTTTCCGCGCCTGTCCCTACCGTGAACTTCGTCCGTGTTGTGCCGATTGAGGTTACCTACGTTCTTCGATAGCCTCGATTCATGGCGTCGATCGTCGTTTCGCTGTTCCACTCGTTCCGGCTTTCTCGTTCGCTCCCGCGCGGCGCTGCACCTGGAGATCGTCGCGCTCCGACACCAGCTGGCCGTCGTGAATCGATCGCGTCGCCAACGCCTTCGCCTACGCGGAATGCGTCATCGGCTCGATTCGACGCGAGTGCCTCGATCGCATCTGGCCCTAGAGCGAAGGACGCGCCGATCTCGCGCCCCGTCATGCCGTCGTCGGTCGGGCGGACCGTCGTGACGCCGCACGTCGGCGGGCTCCACCACTGCTACGATCGCGCGGCAGCGTAGCGCGTCGGTCGACTTCCAGTCCACGACATCCCTGGCATTGCCTCTACATCAACGCCCAATGCGCCCGCTCATCGCTTCGTCCTGTGAACGCCTGCACTCTCGTGGGTGATCTAAGCGGTCAAGGGCGGCGACAGGGGCGCCGAGTCTACTTAACAAGCGGAAGATGTCCAGCCGATCGACTTCTCGCTAGTCACACGTATTGTCGATGACGTCACGCTGCGCAATCTGCTCGATGGGCGCATCGTGCGGTCCTCGACGTCGGCATGACTGGTTCCATCTACTCGGTCTCGTCAGCTCTCAATGCCCAGCACGGGGCTCCCCTCCCCCTTAGGACGGGTCTTCGGTCAACCGTGCCCCCTTACTACTGTTTCGTTACCTCCTCTAGAAGACCGCGTGCCACGAGCAGGTCGCGAATCTCCTCGGATTTGTCCGCGATGCGGCCGGGTATGAAATCGATGTGATTGATACCACCCATGTTGCTGAACGGTTCTGTTCCTTCGGCGAGTAGAATCGCTGTGCTCTCGATGCCTATGCGCGCGTGACACAAGCCGATTTCGTGAACGACGTTTTGCCGCGCTCGTGCGAGTCCGGTCTGCCCACATGGATCGTCTGGGGTCATGACCGCGAACGCGAAGCGGGCGCTGTTCAGCATCTCCTGCCAGCGCGTCGAGACCACCATTCCGGTCACCGGTTTCGTGGTGAATTCCTCAATCGACTCAAGCCCGAAGCCTTTGAGCAGGTCGACCAGGTCCTTCCAATCCGACGCGGTCCCGTGCAGGACCAGCACGCGGTCCGGCACATCCCGGTGTCCGCTCATCATGTTTCGGCGAACGTATTCGAGTAATGTGCTGATCGCGTCGAACACGTCTTCCGACACATCATATTGCGATGACAGCGTCTGGCGGCACGATGGGCAGATTCGCGCTGCCAACATCGCAGCGGTCCGCTGCTTCGCACTCACCCACCAGTCCCATAGGCAACCGACGGGCGGGTCGTGGATCATCCTCCGGTTTTGTCCGCGCCCCAACTCCGACGTAAGGGAGAGTGTGGCTGCGGCCAACTGATACATAAGGTACAGCCGTGGAGCCGGTCCCTTCCGTGGGATTTGCGTCGTCACGTAAACGCGCTCGGGCAGCAACTCGACGACCACCAGCCCGTCTTTGAAGGCCTGGTCACAGATAACGAGCCCGCGGACGTGGTGCTCTGCGAGCTTTCGATCAAGCTTCCGCACGTTGAGGGTGGACCGCTTCGTCTCCAGTTCGTCGGTCAGCGATACGAGCTCGTATTTGAATTTGGATTGCAGTCCATTCGCGGCTTTCAACGCCTCGTGGAGGGGAGTAATCCAGCGGCTTGTGGACGGAGCGTAGACGGAGAAAGTCGTGCGCATGACGTGAAGGTGAGGATACCAGAGGCGGCCGCGCGACGAGATCCGGGCTTACACTGCCGCCGTTGGCATCGCGTCCATGAGCATCCGACTACGAGTTCAACGCCGTACAGCGTGGCGATGTTGTTCCGGACGTGTCGAGACAAGCAGTACTACGCGGGCCAAATCGGTTTCGAGAGCAGGCACCCGATACGGCCTTCCAAGCCCGTGAAACGATTGTGATTGTTGATCATCAGGAAGTTCGACTGGGCAGTTGAGGCGCGAGCCACGCGACGTCGCTGCGTGACGCTGTTCTGTTTCGATGGGGGCATCGTTGAAGAACATAGATGCATTCGTCAGTGTTGCCCGGGCAAGAAGGAATCAACGCGATGAGTGATTCGTGGCGCATCGCGACCGGCTTGAGAGTCTTGGATAAGGCTTCGAGCCGGTCGCGGGAGGACTCTGTAGGGAGCGCAATACGGCTCCCTGCAGAGGGACACTCATGATGTCTGGATTCCGAGCCTGGCCATCATCTTCAGGAGACCCTGTCGCGACAGCCCCAGCTCACGCGCGGTACGGGCGCGGCGCCCGCCGGCGCGTGCCAGCGCCAGCTCGATGAACTGGCGATCGAATTGATCGCGCGCCTCGACCAGGCGCGTGGTCGACGCCACCGGGGCCCCGGTGATGATCGGCGGCAGGAGACCCGGCTTGACGGCCCCGCGCGGCGGCGCCGACACCGCCATACCGGCCAGCACGTTCTGCAGTTCGCGGACGTTGCCGGGCCAGTGATAGCGCGTCAGAGCGGCGAGGACCCCGTGCGTCAGGACCGCTGTCGAGTCGACGCGCGCCGCGGCAGCCTGCCACAGATGATCCGCCAGCACCGGGATATCCTCGGGCCGCTCCCGCAACGGCGGCACGCGGATGCGGACCACGTCGAGCCGATAGAGCAAGTCCTGGCGGAACCGCCCCGCCGCCACCTCGGTCCGCATATCGCGATTGGCGGCGCTGACGACGCGCACGTCGACTTTGCGACTGACCGTCGCGCCGACACGACGCACCTCCTGCTGCTGCAGCACGCGCAGCAGCTTGGCCTGCGCGCGCGGCGACAGGTCGGTGACTTCATCCAGAAACAGCGTCCCGCCGTCGGCCTCCTCGATCAGGCCGGCGCGGTCGGCGACCGCCCCGGTGAAGGCGCCCTTGGTATGGCCAAACAGCTCGGACTCGAGCAGGTCATCGGGCAGCGCCGCGCAATTGACATCGCAAAAGCGCCGTTCGCGCCGCGGGCTGAGCTGATGCAGGGCGCGGGCAACGAGCTCCTTGCCCGAACCGCTTTCCCCCTCGATCAATACCGAGAACGGCGCCGCGGCCGCCCGCGCGACCGTCCGGCGCACGTCCGCGATAGCACTGCTCGATCCAATCAACTCAGGGATCGCCATTGACGCCCGCGCCACTTCGCGCGCGACTGCTCGCATCGTCTCGATGCGCGGCGCCGCGACAGCGGCGGTGAGCTCCAGCAGCTCTCGCGCGTGCGCCGGCGGGACGCGATCGATTGGCCATCGCGCGATCACGGCGGCAATGAGGCGGGTCCCGACACGCACGGGGACTCCCAACTCGCCACCCGCGGCTTCGGTGCAACCGTCGATAACAATACCCGCGTCGAGGACTCGCGGGCCGAGCGCCGTCGCCATGCCTGTTCCGAGACTGAGGACGGCGGTAGCTGGACCCGCATCGGCCGAACAGAGATCGATGCGGCTCGTCTCCAGTGATTCGGCCGCGAACGACAGCACCTTCCGGATGGCGTCGCGATCGTGCTCCTCGTCTCGCGCCATGACGACCATAGCGGCGGCTGCGCCCGGCGGACTGATCGAGACCCGTTCACGATTACCCTGCCGCGCATCGCCGTTCAACCGGCCGTCGATCGCGGCTCGCAGCAGCGGAGGTGTGACACCGCGGAGGCGGCGCAGGTCCTGAAGCTCGCGGTCGGCATCATGCGTTCGCCCGGCGCGGCGGAGCGCGTCGACCCACAGCAGCCGCGCGCGCACCAGGCGAAGCGGGACACGAGCCGCACGCGCCGCGGCTCGGATGTCGGTCAATCGTTGTTCGGCAAGCGCGAGATCTCCGGTTTCGACGAGCACGCGCAGGTGCGCGATCAGCGCGATGACCTGCTCGAGCCGTTGGCCTGCTGCCTCGGCCTGGACGAGCAGTTCGCGGGCTCGTTGACCGGCGGTGAACACGTCCCCTCGAGCGATCAGTACTCGAATCAGAATGGCGCCGACAGATGCGCTGGTCTCGTGATCATCCGAGTCCAGGATCCCGGTGGTCGACCTGTGTCGAGCGACGAGGCCCGACCCCAACATCACGGCCGCGGCCTCCGGCACCCGCCCCTGCCAGAGGAGTATTCGTGCGAGCGTGGCCTCGGCTCGCGCGCGTTCGACGTCGACGAGGGCACCGGCAACGATGGCCGCGCGACACAATGATTCGGCAGCGCTCAGTTGCGCCGCATCGGTTCGGGCGGCCGCCTGCCACACGCGCGCGGCCGCTGAAAGATGTTCTTCCTTCGCGCGTTGAGCATGCGTCGCCGCATCTCCGAATATCGAGTCCGCATCGCTGGCACGGCCTCGCTCCATCGCAAGCCGTCCCAATGCGATGAGCATCGTCGCCGCGGGCGCAAGCGCCTGCCGCCTGACCAGAGCACCGGCGACGTCACGCAGCAAACGATTCGCTGAGGCGTGTCTTCCGGCCTGGCACAGCTCTACCCACTTTGCTCCTCGGGCCATGTGCCGGAGCACGTCTTCGCTCAGTACCTTGACGGCAGGCCGAAGCGCGACGCCTGCTCCATACACGGCGCGGGCCTCACGAACACTGTGACCCCGCTCGACTGATCGGCGGCTCCGATCCCCGACTGGTGCCTGTGAGGGTGCATGGCTGCTGAAGGACACGAGCACGTGCGGGCGTGGCGAAGTCGCCGCGGCGGCGACTATCGCTTCTCGCGCGCGGTCGAGCGGTGATCCAGGGCTCAGAATGAGCATCAGCGTTCGATGCTTCAGTTCTTCGTCGAGCAGTGTTCGCAACCGCAGGTAGACATCGACCCCAATCGGCACGAGGCCACGCACACGCGCATGCTCTGCGATGCGCCGGGCTGCCGCAAGCGATTGCGCTCCCGCACCCGTCTCCACCACGACCCAACGGGGCTCACCCTCTCGCCCATGGTCCAGCACTTCGACGAGCGGGTCGGCAAGCGGCGTTGACACCAACAGCGGCGATGTCATCTCGGCAAGCGGCACGCTTTCGCCGGTTGCGAGATCCCATGCGTGCTCGGCCGCATAGGCGTAGTAGCGATCGTGGAGAAGTCGGCTCATGCCCCCTTCCATGCAACTGCGGGCCCGAGCGCGTTTTCGCGGCGATCGCGTCCGCTACCCTCGAAAGTGCGGAATTTCTTCGATGTAGAATTGAGCTCGGATGCTGAGATTTCTCACCGCTGGTGAGTCGCACGGTCAAACACTCGTGATGACTCTCGACGGGATGCCCGCGGGTCTCGAGATCGACATCGATGCCCTGAACGCCCAGCTCCGTCGCCGCCAGGGGGGCTACGGACGCGGCCGCCGGATGCAGATCGAAAGCGACCGCGCAGACATCATGGCCGGCGTGCGTCATGGGCGAACGACCGGCGCGCCGATTGCGCTTCTCATTCGCAACCGGGACTGGGTCAACTGGCAGCAGACCATGTACGTCGAGAGTGAGATGCCGGAGGGCGCGACAGGCGCCAATCGTCCGGATGTCACACGGCCGCGGCCAGGGCACGCCGATCTCGCAGGCGCGATCAAATACGGCCATACCGACGTGCGTGACGTGCTCGAGCGCGCGAGTGCCCGTGAAACGGCCGCTCGCGTCGCCGCCGGGTCACTGGCGCGACAACTGCTCGGCCGCTTTGGCGTGCGAATCACGAGCCACGTTTCGGCCATCGGTGGGATCGCGCTGCCCGAGTCGAGAGAGGTCTCGTTCGACGACGCGCAGGCGCTGTCGGAAGATTCGCCCCTTCGCTGCGTGGACGAAAGCCTTCAACAGCGAATGATTGCGGCGATCGACGCGGCCAAAGAGGCGGGTGATACGCTCGGCGGCGCATTCGAAGTGATCGCCAGAGGCCTTCCTCCCGGATTGGGTTCCTACGTGCAGTGGGATCGGAAGCTCGATGGGCGCCTGGCACAGGCGATGATGTGCATCCACGCGATCAAAGCCGTGGGCATCGGCATCGGACCCGATGTGGCATTTAGGCCAGGGTCGCAGGTGCACGACGAAATCCTTCCGCCCGCGCGTGGTGATGGGCCGCTGGCGCGGCCATCGAACAATGCTGGTGGCCTTGAAGGAGGCGTCACCAACGGCGAAGACGTCCGCGTCACCGGCTTCATGAAGCCGATCGCCACGCTGATGAAGCCACTCCGATCCGTCGATCTCACGACACTCCAGGATGCGCCCGCCGCGATCGAACGAAGCGACGTGTGCGCAGTCCCGGCCGCGGCGGTCGTCGGTGAAGCGATGGTGGCGTTCGTTCTCGCGGACGCCTTTCTCGAGAAACTCGGCGGCGATTCCATCGACGAAATTGCACAGCATCTGGCCGCCACCAACGCAGCCGTCGAGCGGCGCTTCACCGCGGCGCGTTCGTCGGCGTCGCCGGCCCGCTGAGTCGGCGCGTTCCGAATGCTACGTCCCATTGTCCGTTACGGAGCCGACGTGCTCCATCACCCCGCCTCGCCGGTCGAGGCAATCACGCCGGAGATCCAATTGCTCATCGACGACATGATCCAGACGATGTACGTGGCGCCAGGAGTTGGACTGGCCGCGCCGCAGGTCGGTGTGGGTGTGCGGATCTTCGTGTGTGACATCTCGGTCGGTAGAAATCCTGCCGACCTGCTGACCTTCGTCAACCCGGCCTTTGTTGAACGAGACGGCATGCAACTCGAAGAGGAAGGCTGCCTCAGCGTGCCAGGTTTCAATGCGACCGTGGCTCGGCCTTCGCGCGCCATCATCAAGGGGCTGAACCGTGACGGCGAGGAACACATGGTCGAAGCGACAGGCCTCCTCGCCCGCTGCTTCCAGCACGAGATGGATCATCTTGACGGCACGCTGTTCGTCGACCGCCTGCGCGGCCTCCAGAAAGACTTCATCGTCCGTAAGATCAAGAAGCTCGCGCGCGCGGGAAAATGGTAGTGAATGCGGGTAGTGTTTCTCGGCACGCCGCAGTTTGCTGTTCCCTCACTCGAATATCTGATTCGATCGCCGCATCAGGTTGTTGGCGTGATCACTCAGCCGGATCGTCCGAGAGGACGCGGGCACAAGGTGACCGACTCACCTGTCAAAGCCACTGCCCTCGCGCACGCGCTTCCGGTGTTTCAGCCGGGGCGGCTGCGCGACTCCGACGTCGCGGACACGCTGACGAAATGGGCGCCCGATCTCGGCGTCGTCGCCGCGTACGGCAAGATCATCCCCGAGAGCCTGCTGAGTCTCCCGCGGCTCGGGATGATCAACGTTCATGCGTCGCTTCTGCCGAGATATCGCGGTGCGGCGCCTGTGCAGCGAGCCGTGATCGATGGCGTGCCGGAGACCGGCATCACCATCATGCGTATGGTGGCCGCACTCGACGCGGGCGGCATGTTCGCCAAAGTGACTCGGCCCATTGGCCCCGACGAAACCAGTGATGTCGTCGAGCGAGATCTGGCCGATCTGGGCGCCGCTCTTCTGATCGACGTGATTGAGGATCTTGCCGCCGGCCGCGCCATCGAAGAGCCCCAGGACGACGGCTCCTCGACGTACGCGTCGAAAATCACGAAAGAGGAAGGACTGGTCGATTGGGCGCTCCCGGCCGTCGCCATTCACAACCGCGTCCGCGGCTTGTACCCCTGGCCGCACGCGTTCACGTATCTCGGAGGCGAGCGACTCATCCTGATGCGGACGCATGTCGGGCCCGGAACGACACCCGACGCTCCCGGGACGATCGTCGATGTAACCGGCGGACTGCTCCAGGTCGCGACTGGCGGCTTGGGCCGCCTTGTGATCGACGAGGTCCAGCCTGAAGGGCGCCGGGCGATGAAGGCGCGTGAATACCTGGCGGGGCACCCGATCCAGCCGGGCGTTCAGTTCAGCGGACGATGACGGCCCCGGCGCGCGCGGCTGCGTTCCGTGCGCTGACGGCGATCGCAGCCAACCATCGAGACCTGCCGACGGCCCTGGTCGAAAGCAGACGGCGTCTCACGGACGAGAGGGATCGATCGCTCGCGGCCGCTATCGTTCAGGGAACATTGCGCTGGCAGCGAGCCTGTGACTATCTGATTGAGGGCGTGTCGGAGCGACCGCTCGAGTCCCTTGATCGGGACGTACTCGTCATCCTGCGGCTCAGCCTCTATCAGATTCAGCATCTCGATCGCGTCCCGTCGGCCGCCGTGGTCGACGATGCCGTGAGCCTGACGCGAACGGCGGGAAAAAGGAGCGCTACCGGCTTTGTGAACGCCGTTCTGCGAACCACGCTCAGACAGCGCCGGGCGCTGCCGTTTCCTGCCCGGCCGGAGGATCCGGCGAATCGAGAGGCCGCGCTTCGCTACCTCGGGATCACCTGGTCACATCCCGAGTGGCTCGTGGCGCGATGGCTGGATCGCGTCGGCTTCGACCGAGCCGAAGAGTGGGTGCGGTTCAACAACGACCAGGCTCCGCTGACACTGAGTGTCAACCGCCTGCGCGCCACGCGTGAGTCAGTCCGGACGTCGCTCGGGGCAGAGGGCATCGAGTGCGAAGACACCCGGTTCGCTCCGCACGGACTTCGCGTCGTCACCGGCAACCCTCTTCGACGCCCTGAGCACGATCAATTTCTCGTGCAGGATGAGGCGTCGCAGCTCGTGCCGCTTGCGGTCGATGCTCAAACCGGCGAACGAACGCTCGACCTGTGCGGTGCGCCGGGCGGAAAGACCGTCATCATGAGCGGCGACATGGGGGACACCGGAGTCCTCGTCGCATGCGACGTTCGCACGCGCCGTGTTGCGCTGCTCCGCGAGACGGTTCGACAAGCAGGCTTGCACCATGCTCACCCCGTGCACATCGCCACAGATGGAGCACTGCCTTTTGCCGACGTGTTCGATCGCGTGCTCGTCGATGCTCCATGCTCGGGGCTGGGTACGGTGCGGCGCGATCCCGACATCAAGTGGCGCAGACACGAATCTGACCTGGCCGGCCTCGCCGATCGACAGCTTGCTCTCCTGCATCGCGCTGCGAGCGTCGTGCGTCACGGCGGTCGCCTGGTGTACGCGACGTGCTCGAGCGAGCCGGAAGAGAACGAGACGATCGTCGAGCGCTTCCTGTCCACCGCCCCTGGCTTCCGACTCGTCGACCTTCGGCGTGAGGGCCGGACGGAGCTGATGCCGGTCCTCGACGATCGAGGAATGCTTCGCACGCTGCCTTTCATGCACGGCCTGGAGGCCTTCTTCGCCGCGGCGTTGCACCGCGCAGGCTAGTCGAGCCTCCAAGCGTTGCACCGCGCAGGCTAAAGCCTGCGCTCTACGAGCCTGACGTCGTAGAGCGGGGACTTTAGTCCCCGCGGTCGTAAGCGACAGTCCAAGGTACAATGATCTTGTTTGACTCCTCTTCACTCCCGCGTGTGGAGCCTGGGCAAGTTTTTCGTCCTGATGGGCGCCCTCGGGCTCACGTTCCTGGTGTTTTTCGGCGCATCGATGCGGGTGGCGCTCTGGGCTCGCGAAGTCGAGGTGCCATTGCTTGTCGGGCGCACGGTCAATGAAGCGACGGCCACACTCGCCGAGCGCGACCTCGCACTTCGCGTCGAAGAGAATCAGCGTCCCGACGACAAGATCGAGGCGGGCAAAGTGATGCAGCAGGATCCCGAGGGCGGAGCGACCAGCCGCAGGCAACGCACGGTCCGCGTGTGGGTCAGCTCAGGACCCAAGCGGACGATCGTGCCGCCGCTCGTTGGTCAGAACGAGCGCGCCGCGCAGTCGGAACTTCAGCAGGACGGTGTCACGATCGCGTCAGTCTCGGAGTTCCGATCCGCCGACTACCCCGCGGACGTTGTGGTCGCCCAGAATCCGGCGGCCAGCTCGCGCGCGCCGGAGGTATCGATTCTCCTCAACCGCGGTGAGCTTGCGGCCACGTATGTCATGCCGGACGTCATCGGCGTCGATGGCGAGCGTGCCGCCGACGCGCTACGCCAGCAGGGCTTCCGGGTCTCGATCGTCGGGACTCAGCCCTATCCAGGTGTACCGCCGGGCACCGTCGTCCGGCAGCAGCCGGCCGGTGGTTTTCGAGTGGGAGGGAGCGATGCGATCTCGCTCGAGGTGAGCCGGTGAAATCGCGCCCCGTTCAGATCGCGCCCTCTATTCTTTCTGCGGATTTCGCAGCGCTGGGGCGGGACATTGCCGCCGCCGAGCGTGGTGGTGCGGATCTGATCCACGTGGACGTCATGGACGGGCACTTCGTCCCGAACATCACCATCGGGCCGCCAGTCGTTCGCGCCATCAGACGGGTGGCGACCAGGCCGCTCGATGTCCATCTGATGATCGAAGATCCCGACCGCTTCATCGAGGAGTTCGTCGCGGCCGGTGCCAGCATGGTGTCCGTGCATGTCGAGGTCGTTCGGCATCTGAATCGCACGGTTTCGTTCATTCGTAAACTCGGGGCCAAAGCCGGTGTCGTCATCAACCCGGCAACTCCCGCCTCGTCGCTCGAAGACATCGCGCCGGATGTCGATTTCGTCCTGGTGATGTCCGTGAATCCCGGATTCGGGGGACAGGCGTTCATCCCGCATAGTCTCGAGAAACTTCGGCGCGTGCGGAGTGTGCTGGACGGCGCCGGCTCCTCCGCCCTCATCGAGATTGACGGCGGTATCGACCAGTCGAACGTCGCGGACGTCGTTGCGGCTGGCGCGAACATCCTCGTGGCCGGCCAGGCGATCTTCGGAAGCTCGGACCCGGAGGCCGCCACCCGCGTCCTGCGTGCTTCAGCCAATCAACTGGTCGGTGGATAACCCCCGGACCAGGATCACCCGCGTGCGGGTCCGTTATGCGGATACGGACCAAATGGGCGTGGTCTACTACGCCAATTACCTCGTCTGGTTCGAAATCGGCCGGACGGAGTGGCTACGGGACGCCGGGTGGAACTACAGGGATATGGAAGAAACCGGCGTGGCGCTCCCCGTGATCGAAGCGCATTGCGAATATCGGCAGCCGGCCCGTTATGATGACGAGATCGAGATACGGACGACCGCCACGGCCATGACCCCGGCACGGCTGCGATTCGACTATCAAGCCGTTCGAGTTGCCGGTGACCAACTGATTGCGGAAGGGCACACCGTGCACGCCGCGCTCGGGGCCAATGGCCGGCCCTGCCGGCTGCCGTCGCGGGTCAGGGAACTGCTCGGATAATGGCCGGAAAGACCCAGCCGTGCGCCGTTTTCAAACGTCTGTACCTTTTGGTCCTCGCACAGGGTGAGGCCTGTCTAGAATAGGAACAGGGTTCTTGAAGATTCGAGTGACTCACGCCAGCACAGCTCTTCGGCGCTCGTTCGTGCTGTTCCTGCTGCTCACTGCCGCCTGCGGTGGCAAAAAGAACGTCGTTCCGGCCAACGCCGCCAATCCAGATCGCTTCTTGTTCGAGCGGGGGACCAAGGCGCTCGAAGAGCGGAAATGGTCCGATGCCCGTGAGTACTTCCGGCAAGTCGTCGAGAACTACCCGAACAGCGTTCATCGGCCCGATGCAAAGCTCGGAGTGGGCGACACGTATCTGGGGGAGAAGTCCACTGAATCGCTCGTCCTCGCGGGCAACGAGTATCGCGAGTTCCTGACGTTCTATCCGACCAATCCCCGCGCCGATTACGCGCAGTACAAGCTCGCGATGACGCATTACGAGCAGATGCGTGCACCCGAGCGCGATCAGACGGAGACCCAGAACGCGCTGAAGGAGTTCCAGACCTTCTTCGACCGCTACCCGATGAGCCCGCTCATGGGCGAAGTGCGCATGAAATGGCGTGACGCGCGCGACCGATTGAGCCGCGCCGAATTCCGCGTCGGGTTTCACTATTACCGTATCCGCTGGTATGTCGGCGCCATTCCCCGCTTCCGGCGCGTGCTTGAAGACGACCCGCAGTTCAGCGGCCGCGACGAGGTCTACTTCTACCTGGCCGAATCACTCGCCCGCAGCAAGAAGGAAGCGGAGGCGATTCCGTATTTCGAACGCCTGATCTCCGAGTTCGAGTCCAGCGAGCACCTCGATGAAGCGCGGAGGCGAGTCCAGGAGTTGAAGGCGCAGTCGTCCCAGTAGTTCCCGGAATTGCCAGGCACGATCATCCGAACTGGCGGAACCCCCTCCCCCGGCCGATAAGAAGCCAGAGTATTGCCGCGGCGGACGTTTCCCGCGCGCAGGCGCGCGTCCGCTTCGAAGAGGTTGGGGGGGAGATCGATGACGTCGAGAACGCTGGCGACCGTCGCTGTGACGGCAATCCTGGGAGGTGCTTCGGTCGCGGCTCAACACGGCCCGGCGGCGACGCGCGCAAATCTACCTGCCGATGTGCTCGCGCTTGCGTGTGCGCCGAAAGCCGCATTCAGCCCGCCGGACACACCGCTTCGCATCACGGGCGGGCAGGATGCGTCGATCCGCCACATACATGCACCAGGTGACCTGGTGACCCTCAACGCCGGCAGCCAGAACGGCATCCAGGTCGGGCAGGAGTTCTATACACGCCGGATCCTGGTCTCACGCCATGAGGCAATCACACGCGAAACGCCGGGAACGATGGTCACCTCATCGTGGATCCGTGTGTATGCCGTCGATGACACGATGTCACTCGCCACGATCACGCATGCCTGCGATACGGTCGAGATCGGCGATCACCTCGAACCATTCAAGCTTCCAACGATGCCCACGATCTCGTCGAATAAGCCGAAGCCGCAGCGCGACAACTACGGGCACGTCATGCTGGGGAACTCGCGGCGCGGCAGTTTCGGCAAGGGTGACTTTTTCATCATCGATCGCGGCAGCGATCGTGGCGTCGAGCCAGGCACGCAATTCGTTCTGTACCGCGACAAGGTGCAGCCCCAGAATTTCCTCTACGACCTCGGCGAAGCGGTCGCCGTCGACGTGACGCCCGACACCGCGACGCTCCTGGTCACGGTCTCGCGCGATGCGATCGCGGAAGGCGATCTGGTCGCGATTCGTGGCATGTGGAAGGAGCCCGCGGCTCCTCAGAAGAAGGCAAAGGCGGATGCACAGAAGGACGAGCCCCGCCAGACTGCCGCGCTGACGCCACCCGCGAAGTAGAGACCCGGCTTTGAGGTTGGCTGATTAGCCCGCTCTTCGTTGCCGGGCAATGTTGACGTCGGCGACGCGGGCGTTGAGCATCCGCTGAAAGCGGCGGTAGTAGTCGACGGCCGAGACGACGGCGGCCAGCATGACCACCCATAACGCCACGTGGCCGATGGGTGCCAGCCACGGCAACGGCCGCCATCCCAGGATGAGCAGAAGAATCGCCGTGACCTGCGATGCCATCTTGATCTTGCCGAGCGGCGACGCGGGAATCGTGATGCCCTTGGTATAGGCGAGGCTCCGAAGCGCGGTCACCGCAAACTCGCGGCCGATGATCAGCGCCACCATCCATGCCGGCGCCAGATCGAGCTGCACGAGGGAAATGAACGCGGCCGAGGTGAGCAACTTGTCGGCGATGGGATCGAGCATTTGCCCGAGCCACGTGATCTGGCGCCGCCGGCGGGCGATGTAGCCATCCAGCCAGTCGGTCAGCGAGGCCAGCCCGAAAATCGCCGCGCCCGCCAGTTCCTTGGGAACTCCGAAGATCTGCCGGCCTTCGAATTCCGTCAGCAACACAACCACGAGCAGCGGCACCAGAAACATCCGCACGAGCGTGAGCGTGTTCGGCAGGTTCATTCGTCGAATGGCATTTTACTCTGAGAGCTCGCCGGTGTTGGTGACATTGCTCAAGGTTGTCCTTCGTGAGAACCGCCGTAGCATCAGCGGGATGCTGGCCCTGGCGCCACCCGGCACGACCGAGCTGCTGTGAACCCCATCGTGTAAGATCGGGGATTGTCATGAAGGCTATTCTCCTTGCAGGGGGCAAGGGCACCCGCTTGCGTCCGCTGACGGTGCATACTCCGAAGCCCATCGTTCCGATCTTCAACAGGGCGTTTCTCCATTACCAGATTGATCTGTTGAAGCAGGTGCCCGAAATCGACGAAGTCATTCTCAGCCTCAACTACCAGCCGCGCCGCATCGAAGAGATGTTTGGCGATGGCGCTGACCTCGGAATCAAGATTCGCTACGTGGTCGAGCCGATACCGCTGGGCACGGCCGGTGCGATCAAGTACGCAGGCGACAAGCTGACTGAATCTGTCGTCGTGTTCAATGGCGACGTCATGACCGAGCTCGACCTGGCCGCCGTGATCAGGTTGCATCGCGAACGGCATGCGCGGGCGACCATCGTGCTGACGCCGGTCGCCAATCCCTCGGCGTACGGCCTGGTCGAAACCGACCGGCTCGGCAACATCCTGCGATTCGTGGAGAAACCCAAGCCTGAGGAGATCACGACCAACTACATCAACGCCGGGATCTACGTCCTCGAGCCAGACACCTTCGATCGGATTCCGAGTGAAGTCCCCTGGTCGATTGAACGCAGTTACTTCCCGTCCTTGATCGAACGGGGTGAGATTTTCGTCGCCTACCTCTACGACGGCTACTGGATCGACATCGGGACGCCGGAAAAGTACGCGCAGGTTCATCAGGACATCATGGATGGGCGATTCAAGGCGCCACCTTTTGCCGATCTCCAACCTCCACGGAAGTACATCGCCCAGGATGCGCGCATCGAAGAAGGCGCGACGATCGAGGGGCCGGTGTTCATCGACGATGGCGTGCTGGTGAAGGCGGGCGCGCGCATCGGACCGCACGCCGTGATCGGGCGCCAGACGCAGGTGGATGAAGAGGCCGTCATCGAGCGCGCCATCCTCTGGCCCAACTGCCGTATCGGCAGCCAGGCATCGATCACCGATGCGCTGCTCGGACGGCAGTGCCACATTGGACGCAACGTGTCGCTCAACAGCGGCGCAATCCTCGGCGACAAGACGACGTTGACTGACTTTACGAAAGCCTGAAACGGCTTCCGCGCCGCCGGGTTCAGACTACCTCACCATGAAAATACATCCGGGTATCTTCAAGGCCTACGACATTCGAGGCTTGTATCCAGGTGAAATCGACGAGACAACGGCCAGGCAGATCGGGCGCGGATTCGTCTCCTATCTGAAAGCTTCGCGCATCGGCGTCTCGCGAGACATGCGCGTCTCGTCGCCGGCTCTTGCGGACGCCTTCATCGCAGGCGCCCTCGAGCAGGGTACGTCGGTCGTCGAGTACGGGATGCTCCCCACCGACGTCATGTACTATGCCGTCGTCACCGATGGCCTGGAGGGCGGCGCCCAGATCACGGCATCGCACAACCCGAAGCAGTACAACGGCATCAAGATGGTGCGGGCCGAAGCGTTGCCGCTCAGCGGAGACGCCGGGATTGGCGATATCCGCGACATGATTGCGAACGACCGCCTGCCGCCCCACGCCGCAACGCGCGGCGAGCTCACCCGTCGCGACGTGCTGGCCGGGTACGTCGACAAGGTGATGTCGTTCATCGATCCGTCGATCGTCAAGCCGTTCAACGTGGTGCTCGACGCAGGCAGCGGCATGGCCGGTCTGGTGGCGCCGCGGCTGTTCGAGCGGCTGCCCTGCCGCACGACGAGGCTCTGCTTCGACATCGATGGCACCTTTCCGAATCACGAGGCCAACCCGCTGATCGAGGAGAATCGCCTCGACATCACAGCGGAGGTCGTCCGGCAGAATGCGGACATCGGTATCGCCTGGGACGGCGATGCCGATCGCTGCTTCTTCATCGACGGGAGCGGTGAATTCATCTCGGGCGATTTCGTGACTGCCCTCCTGGCGGAGGCCTTCCTCCTCAAGTATCCCGGCGCGACCGTCATCTACGACCTGCGCGCGAGTCACGCCGTACGCGACACCGTCTTCAAGTACGGCGGGACGGCCCTGATGAACCGGGTCGGCCACGCCTTCATCAAGCAGCGCATGCGCAAGGAGGACGGGATTTTCGCGGGCGAAGTCACCGGTCACTACTACTTCCGCGACTTCTACTACGCCGACAACGGCTTCATCCCCGCGATGCTGATCCTCGAGTTGATGTCGAAAAAGAACCAGTCGCTGCGCGATCTGCTTCAGCCTTATCGCGAGCGCTACTTCATCTCTGGCGAAATCAACACGAAGCTGAAGAGCATCGAGGACGTGCCGGCGAAGCTGGCCGCCATCGAGGCGCGCTACGCGGACGCGACATTGGCGCGACTGGACGGAGTGTCAGTCGATTACGCGGATTGGCACTTCAACGTGCGCGGCTCGAATACCGAGCCGCTGCTGCGCCTCAATCTCGAGGCGACGACGCCCGAATTGATGGAGCGCAAGCGGGATGAAGTGCTGGAAGTGATTCGAGGTTAAGAGATTCGCCTTCGCGCTACGGTGGACAACCTTCGCGTGGCTTGCCAACCGTAGCTCACGCGTCCGTTGGCAAGCGTGAGCGAAGGTTGGAGCGGGAGACGGGGATCGAACCCGCGACATCGAGCTTGGGAAGCTCGCGTTCTACCGCTGAACTACTCCCGCGGCCGGACCGGAAATCATTTTAGCTTACTTCAGCGACAGCCCCACCGCCGCCGCCACCGATGTGCCTTTCGGCACGACATCACCCGCGGATAGATGCCGCACCCGGATATCGAAGCCAATCCCGAAGTGTTGACTCAGAAACCAGCGGGCACCACCACCCCAGTTGATGGCCTGCACTGATTCGGAGATGCCCGAAGGCTCGGACTTGAGGCGAGCCGCCCCGACGCCAGCGCTCAGATAACTCCAGCCATCCGCAGTGCCGAAGTTGAAGGACACCTGTGGATCGATCGTCGACAGCGTCGTCTGCACCTCAGTGCTCGTGCCTCGCGCGAAGGCCAGATCCACGCCGATGCCGAAGCGGCCGGGGCCAAGCTGAATCGCATACACGTGGCCGCCCACGCCGCCGCCAAAACCGCGCGATGGAATGGTCGCGGTCGTGAGGCCAGGAGGCACGAACGCTTCGCTGTTAGGGATGCCGCTTACGACACCCCTCGCATCGAACACGAACGGACCTGGAGGACCCGGGTTGAGGGACTGCGCCGCAGCGTCATGTGCTGACACGATCGCCAGAAGCAAAAAGGCCAGCGCGAACTGATACCTGGCCCGTGGTGCGGTCCTGGACGCGGACACTACCTCTTCCTGGCGGGCGCCACATCAACCCCGACTAGCTTGGCACGATCGATCGATTGCTTGATGAAGCCCGACGCGCGCAGCTCGGCGACAAGGCGTTCGACGCTTTCCAAGCGGGCGGCGTTGCCCTTCGCGACCACGACGCACTGATCGACGTCGAGGAAGCTATCGGGGAGTGCACGAAGCCGCCCTGATGACGCCGCTTCGGCCTCGAGCGCGCGCTGCCGGTTGATGGCGAAGGCGTCGACTGCCCCGTTTGTCAGGAGCATGTCGACTTCCGCCTGCGGAGGCATGACATCGAGCACTTGGACGCGTGCCTGTTTCATCGCGCTGCTGACGAAGTGCTCCTGCGTCTGCCCCTTGACCGCAGCCACCGTGACGCCGGCACGATCGACGTCCTTGCTTGCACGGATCGGCGACGACGCGTTGACCAGGTAGCTGTTGGCCATGACGACGAAGGCAGGCCCGAAGTCGACTTCACGCGCCCGCATCTCGTCGTAGGCGAGGAAGCCGATGTCGGCTGTCCCATTCCGCAGCGCCGCGATCACGCTACCGGCGTCCGGCGCCGACGCGATCGCCGCAGGAACGCCGAGTCTCCTGGCGAGCTCGCGCGTCAGGTCTGGAACGGTGCCACTCGTGTCACCGGTTTTCGCGTCGACCCGCCCCTGGACAGGATTGCCTCCGAGAAACACGGCGCGCAAGGTTCCGGTCGGCGCCAGTTTCGCGGCCGGAGACTGCACGCTCACCACGATGCCACACGAGACGATCGTGACCAACGTCATCAGGCACTGTCTCCGCCACATGACTCTCGCCATCGCTAGTAGCCTTTCGCAGCGTCCGCCGGCTGCTGCCCGCGCGACTGTTGAACGATACGCACACCGGCGCTCGCACCGATGCGGGTGGCACCAGCCGCCACCATCGCCTTCACGCCCTCGAGCGTCCGCACGCCGCCTGAGGCTTTGATTCCCATGTCGTCCCCGACGACCCGCCGCATCAGCGCGACATCGTCGGCCGTTGCTCCACCCGGCCCGAAGCCGGTGGACGTCTTGACGAAGTCGGCGGCCGCAGCTTTGGCCAGCGTGCACGCCGTGACCTTCTCTTGCTCCGTAAGGAGTGCCGTCTCGATGATGACCTTGCTCAGCACGCCGGACTCGTGGCAGGCCGAGGTTACCGCGCGAATGTCGCGCTCCACGAGATGCAGGTCGCCCGACTTCAACGCGCCGACATTGATGACCATGTCGATTTCCTGCGCGCCATCGAAGATGGCACGGCGTGTCTCGTACTGCTTGGTATCTGCCGTCGTGGCACCCAGTGGAAATCCAACGACGGAACACACGGCCACCGCGCTGCCGCGCACGAGGCGCGCGCAGGTCGCCACCCAGGTTGGGTTTACGCAGACGCTGGCAAATCCGTACTGCGTCGCTTCCCGGCAGAGCGTTTCGATCTCGGCCTTGGTCGCATCCGGCTTCAACAGCGTATGGTCGATCATCGCGGCCACATCACCAGCATCACCGCCGACCGCATGGAACCCGAGGCGCGTGGCGCCCGCCTGTACCACCGGGGCGACCCGGCTGGGACAGCACTCGTACAGAACCGAGTGACACGAGCACCGTACGGGCGCGCGTCCGGCGCCGGTCGCGGCCAACTCCTCGACGACGATTTGAATGAGACGCTCGAGATCGACAGACATCAACTGCGCGGGCGGCGTTCCAAATCCCGAATCTTGGCGAGCCGCCGGATGTAGCGGGCCTCGCGCATCGGCGTGTCGAGAAACGTATTGACGATCGCAATCGCTTCATCCTTGCTGACGAGCGTTGCGCCGAGTGCCAGCACGTTCGCGCCATTGTGCTGACGCGCGTAGCGCGCAAGCGTCTCATTGAGGCACATTGCCGCACGAGCGCCAGGCACCTTGTTGGCGGCAATTGTCGAACCGAGGCCGGCGCCATCGATCACGATTGCGGCATCGGCCTCACCGCGTGCGACAGCAAGCGCGGCGGACGCCGCCGTATCGGGATAGTCCACCGGGTCGCTCGTGGACGTTCCCAGATCGTGCGCGCTCACTCCCCTGCCGCGCAGGTGGTGCACGATCGCCGTCTTGAGCGCGAGCGCGGTGTGGTCGCCGGCGATGGCCACGGTGCGAATCGTCGCCACGGGAGCCAGGTCGGCGGCGTCAGGATCGGAACCTTCGCGGACGACGGAGATGCGGCGCGAGGTGAGCGTGTCCTGCGCGAGCGGCGTGATGTGCCCCCCGGCGACCAGCATGATCGTACTGCCGGACTCGAGCACGCGCGCATCGGCTTCGGTGATCATCTGAAAACGTTTCACGATCCGGCGCTATGTTACCCTTGCGAGCACGACCGCTCAACCAGGGTCTCTGCCGCGCGTTTTGTGCGCGGTGCGGTGGAGGCATGCAGACACTCATCTCCGAGGACGCACTTCGACGACGCGTGGCCGACCTCGCACGCGAGATCTCCAGCGACCATCCCAACGGCGTGCACATGGTGTGTGTGCTCAAGGGCGCGTTCATGTTTCTCGCAGATCTTGTACGCGCGATGACGTGCGAGGTCACTCTCGACTTCATGGCCGTCTCAAGCTACGGCCTGAGCACTCATTCGTCCGGGCAGGTCCGCCTCCAGAAAGATCTCGATTCGGCGCTCGAGGGGCGTGCCGTCGTCATCGTCGAGGACATCGTCGACACGGGCTTGACGCTCGCCTACCTGCAGGACATCCTGCGCGCGCGCGGCCCGCGCAGCCTGAAGACTGCCTGCCTTCTCAGCAAGCCGTCGCGACGGAAGACCGACGTGCCGGTCGACTATATCGGGTTCACGATCGACGACGTGTTCATCGTCGGCTATGGCCTCGATTCAGGTGAGCTTCACCGCAATCTGCCTCATCTCGCCGTCGTCAACGACTGATTGCGGCCGGCTTCACGGCGGCGCGGACCTTGTCGGCCCACGATCGGGCCTCCGCGAGGATCGCCGTTTCATCGAGCGTCAGCACCTTGCGGTCGCGCATCAAGACCTTGCCGTTCACGATCGTGTTCCGCACATCGTCGCCGTGGATCACGTAAACGAGATGGGACAACGGATCGTACATTGGCGTTTGCCGGGCCCCGGACACCGAAACCGTGATGAGATCCGCCTTCTTTTTCGGTTCGAGCGATCCGATCCGTGTCTCCATCCCGAGCGCACGCGCGCCGCGAATCGTGGCCATCTCGACAACGGTCCGGGCACTGAGCGCCGTGGGATCGACCGTCTCGTGCTTGTGCAACAAGGCGGCCACGCGCATCGCCTCGAACATGTCGAGATCGTTGTTGCTCGCGGCGCCGTCAGTGCCGAGCCCGACCGCGATGCCGGCGCGCAGGTACGCGGGAACCGGAGCCACACCGCTCGCCGTCTTCATGTTGCTTTCCGGGTTGTGCGAGATGCCTACCCCGCGCATCTTGAGCACCTGCATGTCGGCGTCGTTGACCCACACTCCGTGCGCGGCGAGCACTCCCGGGCCGAGGAAGCCAAGGCTCTCGAGGTACGCAACCGGCGAGGACGCGAGGCGTTCCTCGGCGACCTTTGTCTCGTCTTTCGATTCAGCAAGGTGGATCAGCGTGGGCACGTTGAGTCGCTTCGCCAGCTCGCGCGCCGCTTTCAGCGTCGGACCATCGAGCGTGTAGAGTGCATGCGGCGCGACCGCTGGAGTGATCAACGAATCGCTCCTGAACTCGGTGATGTATGCCTCAGCGCGCGCGAGCGCGTCGGCAGGCGTCTTGGCGTCAGCCACCGGGAACTGGATGATGGTTTGACCGAGCACGCCTCTCAGGCCCGCGCGTCGCGTCTCGCGTGCGATCTCTTCCTCGAAGTAATACATGTCCGCGAAGGTCGTCGTGCCCGACTCGATCATTTCGAGGGCCGCGAGCCTGGTGCCGGCACGCACGAACTCGGGGGACACTGTCTTCGATTCTGCGGGGAAGATGTAATTGTTCAACCACTCCATCAGCGGAAGGTCGTCGGCCAGACCGCGATAGAGCACCATTGGCGCGTGAGTGTGCGTGTTGATGAGACCGGGCAGGACGATCTGGCCGAATGCATTGATCGTTTCGCGACCGCGGAATTGCTTGGCAACGGCGTCCGCGGTGCCGACGGCGGCGATGTCGGAGCCGTCGATCGCTACGGCGCCTGATGGAATGATGCGACCCGAGGAATCAACGGTGATGACCGTGCCGCCTGTCACCACGAGGTCGACTTCACGCGGGCCTGTCTGGGCAGACACAACCACCATTGCCGCCAGGGCAATGGCGGCCGCGGCGGGGAGCCGGGTGGACATAAGTCGATTCTACGGTGGTCGATCGCTAACGGAGTAGTATTTCCAGCGTGTCCCTGCACATGATTGAGCACCCATTGGTGCACGACGCGCTCGCGGAGCTGCGCGACGTCGCCACCGGGCCCTCCGCATTCCGCCGCGCCGCCACTCGAATCAGCCTGCTCCTGGCCGCCGAAGCGCTTCGCTCGGTGCCTACGGTTGCCACAACTGTCACAACTCCGCTCGGTCCTGCGCCGGGGCGAGTTCTCCGGACTGACATCGTGGTCGTCCCGGTGCTGCGCGCCGGTCTCAGCATGCTGGAACCGGTCCTCCAACTCGTCCCGTCGGCAAGAGTCGGGCACATCGGGCTGCAGCGAGACGAGTCCACGGCGGTCGCGTCGCGCTATTACTCGAAGCTGCCCGTGGGCCTCGCCCAGAGCCACGTGCTGATGGTGGATCCGATGCTGGCCACGGGAGGGAGCGCGGCGGCGGCGGTCGATCTGCTGAAGGCGTCAGGAGCCCGGAGCATCGCCCTGGTGTGCATCATCTCCGCGCCGGAAGGCGTCGGCATGCTTCAGACGCGACATCCCGACGTGGACATCTACACGCCAATCGTCGATAAGGAACTGAACGCGCATAAGTTCATCGTCCCTGGCCTTGGCGACTTCGGCGATCGATTGTATGGGACGTAGTTTCGGGGCTCGGGATCCGGGGCTCGGGACTCGGGTTGTCCTGTGTGCTCGGCCGAGTTAGACTGAGGATTCGGTCGGGCGCGTGGCTCAGCGGTAGAGCATTCGCTTCACACGCGAGGGGTCGGTGGTTCGATTCCACCCGCGCCCACCACTTCCAACTTCTTAATTCACAATCACTTCTGACTCCGACACGCGATCCTCGTTGCAATCACGCGAGGGTCGGTTTGGATTTCCGTTGTAACGGGATTGCAACCGGAGGGAATTACCTCGAACCGGCGCATGCTGTCGTGCAATCCGATCCTCGTGGCGTTCAGGTACGTCGAGGTCTGCGAGACGTTCGCGTGGCCGAGCATCTCTTGGACGTGATGTAGCGGCCATCCGCGCACGCCGTGAACAGATCCGGTGACCGCTTGAGGCATGGTGTCCTGTATCGCACAGTTCCTGCGATGAACGAGGGTCGATAATGGCTCCATGCTGACACTCCGCACACTTTTGACCAGTGGAGGGGAACCCTATCAGTACGAGGTTATCGGACTGCCGACTGGGCGTGGCGCGATGCTCGCTAGATTGTCTGGCGTCTGGAAGATTCTCAAAATCGAGCGCGGTAAGAATTATGCCTGGACCGGGAGCTTTGTCAGCGCTGATGATGCGCTCACTTCACTTGAGGGCGATATAAGCACTCCAAACTGAGAGAGGCATCGGGTGCCGCGTTGTGGTGCCGATCTATCGTCAGTACTTCCTCTCCCCCAGGAGCGGGCCCATGCATTCTGAACCTGAACCTGAATTCACTCGGGCATGTCCCTTCTGTCACGCGATCGGCGTGCTTACCGAAGTGTCGATGCACGCCGGGGCGCGCATCATCAAATATGCCTGTAGCAGATGCCTGAAGACCTGGACGAGCAAGAACGTCGAATTCCGGCTCACAGGATCTGGGAAAGAGTTCTCTCGTTGCGAGCATTTATCCGCCTAATCGATCATCCGGCACCTCAAGTGACTTTTGAGCCGCACCGTGTCTGCCCCGTTTGCCGCAAGTCGGGGCGATTGTTACCGGACTCCAGCGTCGACTCCATCGTCGAGTACTACCGCTGCGACGACTGCGGACGGATCTGGTCGCATCGCAAGGACAATCCAGAGTCACCGGCAAAGCTGGTCACTCTCTCACGGAAACTCTAGTCGCTCACTTCCGGCTCGATCGCATCCGCGCACCCGTGAACAAGTCGACGTCACGCCGCCGCTCGAGCGCACTCGGCTCGACACCGAGGATGTGTGCTGCTGATTCGTGCAATGCAGCCACCATAGCGGCGAAGCCGCGACGGTGGGCCTGACCTATTACATCCGAACCGTGCGCACGATTCCAGTTGCCGAGTTCGAGCACTCTCGCACGTGGCGCGTGCAATGTCCCGACGACCGACATCCCAGAGACTGGCGGAAGGACGACGTCGAGCTCTTCGTCGCGGCGGTATGTCTCTGTGTCAGTGACAAAGATACGAACGATCAATTTCCGGAGCGTGTACTCGACACGGTGGCGTACTGGTCAATCACCTGGATTGACGATGGACAGTACTCGCTTGCGGTCAGCAACGACGGCCGCGAGTGGAATACACAGGAGCCACTGCCCCTCGCCGCAGCCGTCCGGGCGTTCGATTCGGAATCCACCGAGGGCGCGGGCGGCGATCTTCAGTTGGAGCCGACCATCATGGATCGCGCCAGGAAGCTCGACGTGCGTCCCGTAAAACGCTGATTTTGGCCGAGTTCCAGCCAGCAGTCCGCTATGACGTATCGCCGGACGCAGGCCGCACGTCGGCAAATGTTTGAGACTGAGAGACACACGAATGTAGCTTGAAATGTTCTGCTGGTCAGATCCAGAATTCGATCTTCCTGCTATCTGATTCCAATGAATTCGGCACGAACCGAGTGCCCGGAGTGTAATGGGTCCGACGTCGTGGACCTTCGAGACGTTCTCTGGTCTCGCAGCGTCGATTTCTTTCGTTGCCGTTCCTGTTTGTGCTGGTGGATGGTCCCGAAGGGCGAGGACGAACCAGCGACGCGCATGATTCTTGGTAATCCGAACACCGTCGCGAAGGTCGGATAGAAGCGCAGACACACAAAGAGGACAGTCCTAGAACTGTCCTCCTTGTTGCCTCGAGCGTTAGCGCTATGCGCGCCGGCTACGAGGGCTTCTTGAGCGCCACGAGGAGCGCCTGCAGCATCGACGTGTACTGCTCGTCGCTCGTGACGAACTCCTTCTTGTAATCGTCTTCCGACAACTTGCCGCGCTCACCGTTGAAAGCGACACTCCCGCCCGAAGTGTCGACCGTATCGAACGGCTCGTTGTTCTCCCGCTTGAACTTGAGCCCGTTGGCGCCGAGATCCATCACGAAGATCTTGGTGGCCTGCTCTGACGCGCTGCTCAGATCCGCGTACACGTCGCGATACTGTCTTTGTCCAATGAGCTGGTTCATCCGGTCGGGAACTGAGTACTTGGCGCCGACGACCAGCAACTGACTGCCCTGGAAATACAGCGCCGCGACGAAGCGATCCGTCCCTTGTGTCGCAGCGACCGCGTCCAGCTTCATCTCGTCGAGCAGTCGTGTGAGTTCTCCGGCCACAGTCGCAGACTTCGAGTCTTGAGCGGAAAGTGTGGAAGGCGCAAGGAGTAAACCCACGAGGGCCACGAGGCCGAAGCCGCGAATGGCAGTCATCTCAGAGTCCTCCGGCTGGAACTTTCGGCGAGTTGTATCACTCCTCAGATGAAAGGTCAAAGGTCAAAAGTGAAGACAGTGGCTACTCGACGCGCCAGAACCGGATGACGACTTCGTTGGGATACCGCTCGCCCATGCCGATAAAGACGTTGCGAGTGAGCCACTGCAGCTCCGGGGCGGCGGTCTCGAATTTCGGCACCGTCCGGAAATACACAACGCCGGGATCCACGGGCTCGCCTCGCAACAGACGCTGCATGACGTCTGGCGCGGCATGCCGTACGCCGGCATTCTGCACGGAGATGACGCGTCCGGTGTCGGTCTCGAGGGTGTAGCGTGTATCGAGCTCGCTGAATCCATCGGCGCCGATGATTTGCCAGTCGGCGCCACCCGGCGTGACGGTCCCCTTGATTTCGGGCCCCTCGAAAGTTCCGCGCAGGATCGGAACGATGCGGCGCGTGCCGCGAGGCAGTTGGCCCACTTCAAGTGGCGGGCCGACTTCGACGCGCACCTCGAACGCAAATACGAGACCCGGAGCGGGCCGCGTCATCGAGAGATCAGCCGATAAAAGAGGCGTGGTCGTCGTCGCCCGGATCAGGAACGGCCCGAGGGACGGGGCCCATATTGGGCGAGCGGCGTGGACGCGACTTGAGATCGCGGAACGCCAGCAGCGCAGCCTTGATGCCCTGGAAGAGCGCCATGCCGTCGCGGGCAGGCGCCAGGATCGCTCGCTGCACGATTCCCGCCGTGTCTTCGACGCGACGCGAGACGTCGGTCAGCAGGCGATCGGCCCGTTCGACCTGCGCCGTCGCCAGGACGGCGGCGCGCTTCGCTTCCACCGACATCGCGTTCACGTTCTCCACGATCGGACGGATGTCACGCTCGAACCGGTTCAGTGTCTCACCCATCTGACGCACGGCCCGCACCGTCAACATCAGGGCGTAGAGCTGCCCGGCGGCCAGCGACAGAACGGCCAGCGCGATCAGACCGAGGAATGTGACCGCGAGTGGGCTCACGCGTCCTGCCCCGTTTCACGGGCGCTGTGATACTGCTCGCGCGCACGATCGAATGCGGTCGTCAGGTTCTCGCGCTGCTTGTTGATAATCTCACGGCCCTGGCGGGCGGCTTCCGCGGCGCGGTCCTTGCCTTCACGCGCGCGCTGCCCCAGGTACTCGCGGGTTTCCTCGCCCGTGGCGGGAGCGAACAGCAGCGCCACGGCTGCGCCGGCGATCGCACCGGCAATGAACGCGACGAACATGCCCCCACCGTTGCCCTGCTGTGACATGACGCTCTCCCCTCGGATTCGGGATTCGCTCGAAACCCGCGAATCAAAACAAACTGACCTTCACATTCAGATACTTCTTCGGGTCCTTCTTGATCTCGTTAATCAGGCTTCTCAAGTCCACCATGGTTCCGTTCATATTCTCATACAACTGTCGGTCCCGAAGCAGCTGGCCCGCTGTTCCGTCGCCTTGCTGGAGGCCGGCCACCACCTTGTCGATCCGGTCCGACAGCGAATTGAGCCTGTTGTAGAGCTCGGCATCACTGATCAGTTTTCCGGCCGTCCCCTCTCCCCTGCTGATTCGTCCCGTAATCGAGTCGAGGTTCGACGTGGTCGACGTCAATGTGCGGTGCATCGTGTCGTCGTTCAGGAGCTTGCCCAGGCTTCCTTCGCCCGCACGAATACGCGCGGTTACGGCTTGAAGATTATCGAGCGAGGCTTCCAGCGACTTGGCGGCGGCTGGATCATTTATCAAGCGCCCGAGCGTGCCGTGGCCTTTCGAGATTCCGTCGGTCACACCCTGGACAGAAATCATCAGCGCCGTCAACTCGTTGTACAGCTGCTCATCAGTGAGCAGACGGCCCATCGTCCCTCTGCCCGATCGAAGGTCGTTTATCAGCGCCGTCGTGTCTTCGATCGCGGTGCTCGCCTGGTTCGCGACGTCGCCGATCGTCCCGGTCGCCCGCCCCGATCGCACGTAGCCCCACTCCGGAATCGGTGTTCCGCCACTCGAGGCCGTGATGTCGACCGCTGCCTCGCCAAGTAATGACACCGAGCCAAGTGACGCAACCGACGTTGTCGTGATTCGCTGCCGATGCTCCTTGTTGACCGCCATCACGACTTCGACATGGTCGCCGATGAAGTTCAAGCCGTTGACCGAGCCCACCTCCACGCCTGCCACTCGCACGGGCGCGCCTTCTTTGAGACCAGCGATGTTGGAGAATACCGTCTTGATCGAGTAGCGCTGCCAGAAGAAGCCGCCGGATCCGCTGAGCAGGAAAATCAGGAGGCTCGCCATCACAAGGGCGAAGATCGACACGAGGCCGATCTTCAGCTCCGCCCAGGCGAGTGAACGCGTGCGTGGCATATCTAATTCCTCTAAGAAAGAAACGCTCTCAGGTAGGGATCCCTGGACGCGCGGAGTTCGGCCGCGTTGCCTTCGAACGACAACACGCCCTCCTTCAGCATGATGAACTCGGCTTCGTCACACTTTTGCGCGCTGGCAGCCGCGATCTTGTAGCCGTCGCGGCGGCGCACCGCCTCATGCGTGGCCACGAAAAATGCATCCCGCAACTGATGCGTCACGATGATCGAGGCCACGCCCTCGAGGTCGCGCAGCTTGACCATCTCCTCATCGACGGTGATCGCGGTGACGGGATCGAGCCCGGTGGTGGCCTCGTCGTAGAGCAGGATGCCCGGCTTGGCCGCCATCGCGCGGGCGATCGCGACACGGCGACGTTGACCACCGGACAGCTCCGACGGCATCCGCTCACTGAATTCGCGCAGCCCCACGAAGCCGAGCACCTCCTCGACGCGGGCACGCACGTGATCGATGGACACATCGGACTCTTCGTACAGTTTGTAACCCACGTTCTCACCAACCGTCAGCGAGTCGAAGAGCGCTCCCTCTTGAAACACCATTCCGACGTCGGCGCGCATCGTCATCAACTCGAGTTCAGTCATTTTGTCGACGCGCTGACCATTGACCCAGATCGCACCGCCGTCCGGCTTCCACAACCCCAGAATCAGCTTCAGAATCGTCGACTTGCCGGAGCCGCTGGCGCCGAGGATGATCTTCGTGTGGCCGGGCATCAGCGTGAAGCTGACTTCTTTCAGCACTACCTTGTCGTCGAATGCAAGCGACACCTTGTCAACCACGATGACCGGCTGCTCCGGTGCCGCCGGCCTCTCCATCGTTGCGGTGTTCGACGTCTCGACGCTCAACGGTTAATCCTCACGACGATCAAATCCTCACCGCGGATCCAACGCATACCCGCTTAGCCTTGACCGAACACCGTGATCAGCAGCCTCGTCACGAAGAAGTCCACCGCGATCACCGCTACTGACGAGGCCACGACCGCATTAGTGGTTGCGCGGCCGACACCCTGTGTTCCGCCCGAGGTTCGAAGTCCCACGTGACACCCAATCGTCACGATGACATAACCCAGGCAGAACGGCTTGATGATTCCCATCCACGCGTCGTAGATGTACAGCCCGTCAACAACCGAGGTCCAGTACAGGCTCGACGCGACCCGCAGCTGGAACACCGCGATGATCCATCCCCCAATGATCCCGACCGTGTCGGATATCACCGTGAGAACAGGCGCCATGAAGAACCCGGCCAGCACTCTGGGTACGACGAGTTTCCGAATCGGATCGGTTCCGAGGGCGCGCAGCGCGTTGATCTGATCCGTCACGACCATCGAGCCGAGCTCCGCGGCGATACCAGACCCGATGCGGCCGGCGAGCATCAGGCCGGTCAACACCGGCCCGAGCTCCTTCACCATCGAGGCGCTGATCAGGCGACCGACGAACGGCCTGGCACCGAACTGATCCAGGGTGATGCCGGTCTGAAGCGCGAGCACGGCGCCGGTAAAGAACCCGGTGAGCAGGACGACGGTCAGCGATCCAATGCCGATCTCCTCGAACTGCTCCACGACGTCGCGGAAGTAGAACGGTCGCGAGACGGCGCCGCGAATGGTCGCAACCTGGAGGCGCACGTACTCCTGAACCTCGAGGACCGCGCCCTTCAGCCAGGCGTCGAGAAGTGGGAGCACCTATTTGCCCGCCGCGAGCCCGAGCTCGCGGTTGCGCAGCGCCTTCAGAGTGTCGCGAATGGCCGCCGCACGCTCGAAGTCGAGATTGGCAGCCGCCGCCTTCATCTCGACCTCGAGACGCCCGATCTCGGCATCGAGCTCGGCCTGCGTCCGGAACGTCTCGCGCTGATTCGCTGCTGGTGTCATGTAGTCGCGCTCGTACACGCTGCTCAGCACATCGTCGATCGCGCGGACGACTGATTCCGGTGTGATGCCGTGCTCCACGTTGTACGCTTCCTGCAAAGCCCGCCGGCGATTCGTTTCGGTAATGGCCGACTGCATGGAGGCGGTGTTGGCGTCAGCGTACATGATGACGCGACCGTTGACGTTTCGGGCGGCTCGTCCCGACGTCTGAATGAGTGAACCGGATGACCGCAAGAAGCCTTCCTTGTCGGCATCGAGAATGGCTACCAGCGACACCTCAGGCAAGTCGAGCCCTTCCCGCAGCAGATTGATCCCCACGAGCACGTCAAACGCTCCCCGGCGCAGATCGCGAAGAATCTCGACGCGCTCGAGCGTGTCGATATCCGAGTGCAGGTAGCGCACCCGGACTCCCAGCTCCTGATAGTAGGTTGTCAGATCTTCCGCCATCCGCTTCGTGAGCGTGGTCACCAGCACGCGCTCCTTCCGCGTCGCCCGCTCACGGATTTCGGCCAGCAGATCGTCGACCTGCCCGCGCACCGGGCGCACTTCGATCGGCGGGTCCATCAACCCGGTCGGCCGGATCACTTGCTCGACGACGACGCCTCCGGCCTTGGACAGCTCGTAGGGCCCGGGCGTTGCCGATACGAACACCACCTGCCTCACTCGCTCCTCCCACTCCGCGAAATTGAGCGGACGGTTATCGAGCGCCGATGGCAGGCGGAACCCATATGCCACGAGCACCTCCTTTCGAGACCTGTCGCCGTGATACATCCCGCGAATCTGCGGGACGGTCTGGTGACACTCGTCGACGATGACGATGGCGTCATCCGGCAGGTAATCGAGAAGCGTTGGTGGAGGGGCGCCCGGCGGCCGGCCAGTCAGGTGCCGTGCGTAGTTTTCGATCCCATGGCAGTAACCAATCTCTCGGATCATCTCGAGATCGAACATCGTCCGCTGGTGCAGCCGCTGCGCTTCGAGGAGCTTGCCTTCCGATTCGAGCAAGGCACGATGCTCTTCGAGCTCGCGCTTGATCGACTCGACTGCCACCTTGGTCCGATCACGCGAGGTGACGAAATGCGATTTGGGGTAGACGGCAATCTTGTCGAGCCGTCGGATGACCTTCCCGGTCAGCGGGTCGAACCATGCCAGTTCGTCGACCTCGTCGCCAAACAGACCGATACGCAACGCGTGCTCTTCGTATGACGGCACGACCTCGACGATGTCGCCGCGGACGCGGAAGGTGCCGCGGCCGAATTCCGTATCGTTGCGCTCGTACTGGATCTCGACCAGCTTGCGCAGGATCTGATCGCGGTCGATGCGCTGACCCAATTCAAGCGGCAGCAGCAGCCCGTAGTACGCCTCCGGTGAGCCGAGGCCGTAGATGCACGACACGCTGGCGACGATGATGACGTCGCGGCGTTCGAAGAGCGACCGCGTGGCCGACAGGCGCATTCGATCGATCTCGTCGTTGATCGTGGCTTCCTTCTCGATGTAGGAATCGGTCGCCGGGACGTAGGCTTCGGGCTGGTAGTAGTCGTAGTAGCTGACGAAATACTCGACGGCGTTCTCAGGGAAGAACCGCTTGAACTCCTGATACAGCTGCGCCGCGAGTGTCTTGTTGTGCGCCATCACCAGTGTGGGCCGGTTCACCTGGGCCAACACCTGTGCCATGGTGAATGTCTTGCCGGAACCGGTGACGCCAAGCAGCACCTGATGCGAATCGCCGCGGTTCAATCCTTCGACGAGCTCCGGTACGGCATGAACCTGATCACCGCGGACCTCGAAATCGCTGACGAGCTTGAATCGATCGTGAACGGCAGGCATGGATCCTCAGTGTCGGGAATCGCGTATCCCGTAACTCCCCACTATCCCCCATCCGCAGCGCGGCTGTCCACCGGCATGGCGGGTCTCAAGAACAAGACCCGCCCTACATGTCGACTGAGAACGAGACCCGCCGTATGCCGCTAATTGCGATACGGGGCGAAATATCCTTTGCGTGCCTGTATACGGGCACCGTTACCGGCAGGTTGGCGGACGCGGATTTCGACCTTGCGCCAGTGGCCGTCGGTCGCCGTGTTGGTTGACACGTACCCAAGCGTGAACTGCGCGCGGACCTGCGACACGATCGTGTCGTACGCCTCCTCAATCTCCTTCATCGTCGTCGGGAAAAATGCGCTGCCACCGCTTTCAGTGGCCATCTGCGTCAACCGAAGCCGTTGATCGGATCGCGATCCGCTGGGCTGATTCTGGAGGAAACCGATCGCATAGACGATCACGTCCGAGGCGCGAATCAACGTCATCGCATCACCGAAGCGGATCGCGCTGCGCGTGTCGCCACCATCGGTGAAGACGACGAGGATCTTGCGGCCGGTCACATCGGTCGCACCGTCGAGATAGACGCCGAGCGCGTCGTACATCGCCGTGAATCCCTCCGGCTTGCGCGATCGGATGCGTTCGACGAGTCGTGGAAAATCCTGCTGACCGAACTTGGTGACCCGCACCTCGGTGTCGAAGTCGACGAGAGTCATGTCGCGGGCGTAGCTCATCGTGTTGAGAAACTTGATCGCCGCGGATCGAGACATCTTGATATCAGCCTCCATGCTGCCGCTGGTATCGAACAGCAGTCCGATATGGAGCTCCGGGCCCGTCTCGAGGTCCTCTCCGCGCGCGAATTGCTGAAGGGTCTGCGGCTTGCCGTCCTCGAGGATCTCGAAATCCTCGCGCATGAGGTCGGTGAGGTACTGGCCGCGGCGGTCTGTCACCGTCGCAGTGACGCTCACGAGCTCGGTTCCGGCGCGAAAGGTGGCCTGCTGGGCACCGAGATGGGCCAGAGACGTCGCCAGGATGGTGGCGATGACCCCGATTGCGCTCCGGACCATGGACCATGATAGCCGGTCGGACACGCTGCGACGCCGGGTCTCAAGAGCAAGAACCGGACTCGAACCGAAGAGCGGCAAGACTCGGTCTGCGAACCGGAGGTCGGGTCCTGATTTATGGACCCGCTGCCCGTAATATTCCGTGTCCGGCAGGCGTATAATGGGCGTTTGTCGCCTATGTCTAGGGTTCCGCGGCGAGGGACGAGCACAGAATGAGGTGCCTCGCCGCCTGCCAGACGGAGCTGGCGATCAGGATGCTCGACGAGATCCTGTTGCCCAGCTTCGAAGTCGAGTTTCTGGTCGAAAGCAAGCCGCTTGCGCGCCGCCTGCACGACAGTGGTCTAAACGTCGTGTTCGTCGACCTCAAACGCACGGACACTTACCTTAAGGCCGACCTCACACCCGGCACATGCGTCGTCGTCGAGGACAACGGCCGAAAGAGCCTGCGCAAACTGCTCGAGGCCATCTGGGATGCCGGTGGCACGCTGGTGTACGTGCTGGGAGTTGGCACCTCCCATACGCGCAAGCGCGAAGAGGAGCTCAAGGCACAGTTTCCCGAACTCAACTACCTGGCGCTCTCGGAACTCTTTGGCGGTCCACTGCTCACCGAGTTCAGTCGCTCTCTCACCCGCCTCAAGGTCCAGCAGTATCAGCGGTTCTTCAGTGACGCCGACCGTGTCCTGATTCTCCTTCACAACGACCCCGATCCCGATGCCCTCGCCAGTGGTCTCGCGCTGCGCAACGTCCTGCGCCGCAACCGGCAGACGGCGGTGATCGCGGCGTTCGAGGGGGTCACCCGGCCTGAGAACCAGCGGATGATGAACCTGCTCGATATCCAGATCGAGATCATGACGGCGGCGCACGTGAACGACTTCGACCGCATCGCGATGGTCGACGTCCAGCCGCACTACTTCGGCGGGGAGATCGATCGCGTGGACCTGGTGATCGATCACCATCCCGAGCAGTCGGGGTACACGGCCGTCTATAAGGACATCCGCGTCGACTACGGCTCCACGTCGACGATCCTGACCGAGCATCTCCGCGCCGTGGACGCGAATTTCTCGGAGCGCACCGCAACCGCGATGCTCTATGCGATCAAGTCGGACACGCTGTTCTTCAACCGCCAGGCGAACCGCGTCGACATCGAGGCGTTCTCGTATCTCTATCCGCTCGCGGATGCCACGCTGATCCGCAAGATGGAAGGCGCGGAAATCACGATGGACCGGCTCGACTACGTGCTGAAGGCGCGGCAGAACGGCCGGATGACCGAGCAGGTGTTTTGCGCGTTTCTCGGGACGACGCCGCGCGAAGACTTCATCCCTTACGTCGCCGATTTCTACCTGCAGCTCGAGAACGTGCAGTGGACGATCATCTCGGGCATCGTCAACGACACGCTCGTGATGTCGGTCCGCAACCTGGGATACTCACGGAACGCCGGTGAGTTCGTACGGAAGTACTTCAACGAAATCGGCAGCGCAGGTGGCCATCGCGCGATGGCCAAGGCAGTAGTGCCATTGCGAAACTTCAAGGAGAAATTCGGTAATCTTCAGGCCGACGAGTACACCAACAAGGTCCTGGCACTGGCGCTCGAGTTCCTCCACGAGCACCAGCCCTCTGAACGAAAACTGGTGGTGAAGGCGTAGGCCGGGTCCGCCTCTGGACCCCCGTAGGCCGGGTCCTGCCTTGTGGACCCGGCGGATCAGACCTAGCGGCGCTGTGCCTTGTTCTGCGCGTCGAATAGTGCCACTCGGGCAGGATCCAACGCTCGGCCAGCCTCAACCTTCGGTCCGAAGATCATCAACTCCGCGCTCGCCCCATCCTTGAAGGCCGGCCATGCCGGAAGACCCTGGCCGTTGGGGTCGCCGGTTTTCGCGAAGTTCACCCAATAGCTCGTCATCGTTTCAGCGAGGGCGCGATCTGCCGCGGTCCACGCGGGTGTGGCGTTGTTCAGGGTGTACGGGATTTCCGCTGTGTGAATGGCTCCGCGGCTCGGCTGCCCGGCGGCTGCAGGCGGCTCGTGCGTGAAGTAGAAGAGATACGCTTTTCCTTTTCGCGCCCGCGCAGCGGCCCACGAGCGCACGCTCCAGGCGACCTCATCGCGGAATGCCGCCAACTGCGACGCATTCGACTCGGCGTCGGATCCCGTGGGGTACAGCTTCAGGAAGGTATCCGACTGCGCACCGAAGCGCTCACGCACCGCCGCCGTAAACTCCTGCGCATTGCCTTTGGGCACGCCAAAGAATGGAAAGCCTCCCTCGTCGCGGTTCGACCCGACCAGCACGTCGACGTCGTTGCTCTTTCCCTCGGTGATCAGCGTCGAGACGTCGTCGGTGAGATACCAGCCATCGACGATGGGACGGCCTCCCGCCAGGCCCTTCTGGATCTCCTCGGCCGACTTCAGGCGAAGGTCCGCAAGCGATGTGGCACCGAGCTTTTCGGCCGCCTGGCGTCCGGTCTGCTCCGCTTCTTCAAGCGTGGCCATGCGCTCGATGCGCACGGGCGCGCTCTGCGAGATGGCGCGCCGGAAAAGTCCCTTGGCCTGCGCCGACGCGACGACCGTCTGGATCAACGCGCCGCCGGCCGATTCGCCCATCAACGTGACACGTCCCGGGTCTCCGCCGAATGCCGCGATGTTCTTTTGCACCCACTGAAGCGCCGCAACGAGATCCATCATCCCGTAGTTGCCGGACGCCTTGTGGCCTGACTCTTTGGAGAGCTCGGGATGCGCGTAGAAGCCGAAGGGGCCAAGGCGATAGTTGTAGGTCACGAAGATCACGCCCTTGCGGGCGAGTTGTTCACCGTCGTATTGCGGGAGCGATCCCGATCCACCGGTGAAGGCCCCGCCGTACGACCAGACGATGACCGGCAGCTTGTCGGACGCGGCGTTCGCCGGCGTCCAGACGTTGAGATACAAACAGTCTTCGCTGATCGGCTGTGGTGGCGGGCCACCTTGCCTGCCTCCTCCCCCGCCCGCCTGCATGCAGCGTGCGCCGAATTGATCGGCCCTGCGAACGCCTTCCCACTTTGCGGGCGGTTGCGGAGCGCGCCAGCGGAGCGGACCGACCGGCGGCGCCGCGAACGGGATGCCCTTGAACACACGAATGGCATCGCTCGTTCCCGCCACCCCCGACACGAGCCCCGCGTCGGTCTTGACGGGTTCAGGAAGCGCCGCGATTGCCGATGTGGCGATCGTGAGCACATAGACTGCAATAAGAAGGCGAAGAGATCTCATCCCGTCCTCCACAGCGTAGGGCGGGTCTTGCTTTGTAGACCCGCCGGGGTCGAAAGAGCAGGACCCACCCGCCGGGTCCGAAGAACAGGACCCGGCCTACGGTAACAATTCCTACGGAAACAGTTTCAAATCCACTGCCTCGCCCATTGCCTTGTAACCGGCATCACCCGGGTGCAGGTGATCGCCGGAATCATAAGCTGGTAAGAACTTCGTCGGCGCCGCGGGATCGCGCGTCACCTGATCGAAGTCGATGACCGCATCGTACGCACCGCTCGTACGGATCCATTGATTGAGCGCCTGACGTTTGGTTTCGCCCTCAGCGGTCCAATACGCGGCTCCCTCGAACGGTGTCAGCGTCGCGCCATATACCTTCAATCCGCGGGCATGCGCTCGGGCGATAAGCTGTTTGTGCCCGGCAATCAGATCGTCCGCGCTCGGCGCCGGGTTGGCCCGAGCAAGGCCAATGTCGTTGATGCCTTCCATGATGATGACGTGCGTCACGCCCGTCTGCATCAGGACGTCGCGATCGAACCGCGCAAGAGCGCTGACGCCCGCGCCATCACCCAATACCTGGTTGCCGCCGATCCCGGCATTCAACACGGCAATCGGTTTCCCTTTACGTCCCGCGAGCCTTCGTGCGAGGTGATCCGGCCAACGGCTGTTCAGGTCACTCGTCGAGCGCGCACCATCGGTGATCGAGTCGCCGAACGTGACGACTGCTCCGGATCCCTGGTCGGAGGCCACTTCAACACGCGCGAGCAGGAACCATGCGCCCGCAGTTCGTTCGACGGTCATCGCGGCTTCGCCGGAATGGTTGCCCGCTGCCGACAGATAGTTCGTCTGCGAGGCGCCGTTGTGCGTCGTGACGGGTGATGGCCCTGTCCCTAACTCTCCTGGCAGAAACAGATCGACGACAAGATCGCTGACCGCCGGTACAGTGAGGCTCACTGCGTCGCTGACGATCGTTGCGCCAGGCACAATCCTTCCAGTGGGGCTGCCCCCGAACGTCAACGGTTTCACCGATGACGCTTTGACGAGCGCGTCGTGATCGCGAAGCGCGACATGAGCGGCGCCGATCTCGATCGGTGCTGTTCCGAAGGCGTTGCTCAGCACTACGCGCACGCGATCGCCGCCAACGCTGACGCGAACGATCTGCCTGACTGTCTGATTCGAGATCGTCACCGGCGGAAGTCCGCCTCGACCGCCCGCGGGAGGTGCTGGCGCCGCCGTGGCAGCCGGCGGACCCGAAGGAGGTACAGGCGCAGTGGCTGACGGCTGTGCGGCAGGTGCCGGCGCAGCAGGCGCCGGGCCACGACCGCCTTGCCCTTGAGCGCGCGCCACGAGCGCCGTGGCCCACGTAGCAACCCAGTGCGGGTCGCGGCCGCTCTGCGCGAAGGCGGGAACAGCTGTCGAGACGACAAGAGCGAGCGCAACGACGCGGGCGATAAGTCTCATCAAAGTCTCCAGGTCGTCGAGATTCTATACGAACGAACTATGATGAAGAGCCCATGGCAACTATCCTGCAACGTGTTCCGGTCGGTGACCGAGTTGGCATAGCGTTTTCGGGTGGGCTCGATACGAGCGCTGCCCTTCACTGGATGCGCGCGAAAGGCGCGATCCCTTTTGCGTATACAGCCAACCTGGGACAACCGGACGAACCGGACTACGAAGATATTCCTCGCAAGGCGCGTCTGTACGGCGCCGAGAAGGCACGTCTCATCGACTGCCGCGCGCAACTGGTCACCGAGGGCCTGGCGGCGCTTCAGTGCGGCGCATTTCACATATCAACCGCGGGCGTGCCGTACTTCAACACCACGCCCCTCGGCCGCGCCGTCACGGGGACGATGCTCGTCCTCGCGATGAAAGACGACGACGTCCACATCTGGGGCGATGGGAGCACCTACAAGGGCAACGACATCGAGCGCTTCTACCGCTACGGTCTGCTCGCCAATCCCGCGCTGCGCATTTACAAACCGTGGCTGGATCAGACGTTCATCGACGAGCTCGGCGGCCGCAAGGAGATGTCCGAATACATGCAGCGGGCTGGTCTCGCTTACCGCATGAGCACAGAGAAGGCTTATTCAACCGATTCCAACATCCTCGGCGCGACTCATGAGGCCAAGGATCTCGAACATCTCAACAGCGGAATCACCATCGTCGAACCAATCATGGGCGTCGCCTTCTGGCGCGAGGACGTGACGATCAAGCCCGAAAAGGTCACCGTGACGTTCGAAGAGGGTCTTCCCGTTTCATTGAACGGTCAGCGCTTCTCCGATCCGGTGCTGTTGATGGACGAGGCAAACCGCATTGGCGGCCGCCACGGCCTCGGCATGAGCGATCAGATCGAAAACCGCATCATCGAGGCAAAAAGTCGCGGCATCTACGAAGCGCCTGGTATGGCACTCCTCTTCGCCGCGTACGAACGCCTCGTCACCGGTATCCACAACGAGGACACGATCGAGCAGTATCGCGACAACGGGCGTCGGCTTGGACGCCTTCTCTATCAGGGTCGCTGGTTCGATTCGCAATCGATGATGGTGCGTACGTCTCAGACCTGGGTGGCGCGTGCTGTCACGGGAGAGGTCGACCTGGTCCTGCGCCGGGGCAACGACTACTCTATCCTCGACACCCGCAGCCCGAACCTGACCTACAAGCCAGAGCGGTTGACAATGGAAAAGGGCGAATCGGCCTTTACTCCGCAGGATCGCATCGGCCAGTTGACGATGCGAAATCTCGATATCGCCGATACGCGCGACAAGCTGATGACATACGCGCGTGCCGGCCTGCTGGCGCCGGGTGCCGGCACGTCGCTGCCGCACCTGCTCGAGGCGGAGTCCAAATCGAGCAAACATTGAGGGTCAGCCCAGATCGAAGTGTTCGGCAGCGGCCGGCTCGCGGATACCCACGGCGGCGTGAGCCAACTGTTCGCCGCTTGCGCCGATGACCGGCTCGATGAACTGCCGATAGGCGTCTTCGTAGGCGCGCTCCATCAACTCGGAGAGATCCTGACGCCGGTCGGAGGCCTCGTCGTACGCGCCTGCAAAGTCGAACGGGCCGATGGCGTTGTGGGTAGGCTGGATCGTATAGATCGAATCGAAGCGCGGCCCGATCGCTTCGAGGGTGTCACGCAGAGCGATCGATTCCGCCGCGGTCTGAAACTCGCCGAAGCGTCCGGCCAGATCGAGCCTCAGCGCTCGCAGGCGATGTGGCGCCGCCGTCGGCGCAACGGCGGTGACGACAATCAGCTGACGAACGCCTGCCTCCGCGACTTCCTCGAGCAGGCGCGCAATGGAACCTGGACGGTCGCACAAGCGGTGCGTCTCGCCACGCCAGAAACTGTCCGGCGTGAATGTCATCAGCTGGGGGTCACACAGCATTGCGGGTGTCAGCCCTGCCCCGATCACATCCATCACGTGTTCCCGCGCCACCCCAGCGAGGTCGAGGATTTCCGATCTGCGATCACGTCCCGGCCGCGGCGCCAGGAAAGCCTGCTTGTAGGGCTCCGCGAGGAGCGCGGCGACGACGTCGCGACGCGCATCGAGATCGGTCGTCACGACGACGAGCTCGCGAAAACCTGGTTGCCCGAGGTTTTCACTCAGCACTTCCGCGTAGCGCCGCCCTAACGCGGCCAGCGGCGGCCGGGCCGTTGGTGCGGCCCCGCGAATCAATTCCCACAGTGCGTCCACGAACCGTTCGCGCGCGCCCTGTGCATCGAAGGGGGCGGCAACGATTCGCCACCACCAACGTCGCTCGGCCCGTCGCGATCCAGTCGTACGTCCCGCACGCAAACCACCAATGAAGAGGACGAGGACGATTGCAGTGAGGGCAATGACCGCCAATCGCGGTACCGCGGTCGGCAGGTGCTGTGCGTCAAACGCCATTTGCAACCAGCCCGAGTAGCCGGATACCAGCGAGCGCCCGACCTCGGCCTGGAGCATCTCAAACAGGAAGCCAACCAGATAGACGAGCAAGCCGATGAGCAACACGAAAACCGGAGCCAGAAGGATCGTGCCGCCGAGGAGGCCGATCCAGGCCGCGATGCGTAACGGCAGGCGCCAGCTGTACAGATTCTTGACGGCCCGCGATCGCCAGATTCCCTCGGGGTCCCACAGCCGTGACGCGCCATCGATGGCGGTCATCGCCGCGCCACCAGCCCCGACCCCCTGTCCGGCGATCACATCGATCTTGACGCCGGCCTCCTGCATCGCGCGCAGCACCCCAGCATGATAGGCGCCGTGAGCGCCGGTGCCCGTCAGGACGAGGGCAGTACGGCGTGAGGGGGAATACGGCTGCACGTTACCGATCACTCCACAGCTCGCTTGTATCGAGGCCGTACCAACACAAGCGAGTCCTTGGGTTACTCATCGTGGATCGTGGTCAGTTTGATGAGCTCGAAGTTTCGTTTGCCGCTTGGCGTAGTGACGTCGATCTCGTCGCCTTCTTCCTTGTTCAGGATCGCGCGTCCAATCGGCGACGAGGTCGAGATGAGCCCCTTCTCAACGTCAGCTTCTTCCGGCATGACCAACTGGTAGATGACGTTCTCTCCGGTCGAGGAGCGAAGCTCCACAGTCGAGCCGAAGCCGGCGCGGCCCCTCGGGATGCGGTCGAGATTCATCAGCGCAATCTCCCCCGCCCGCCGCTTCAGCATGGCGATTCGCGCGTTGACGATCTCCTGGCGCTCTTTCGCGGCCTTGTACTCGGCGTTCTCGCGCAGGTCGCCCAGCTCACGGGCGCGCTGAATTTCCTTCGGCAGATCGATCTTCAACTCGCGCTCGAGCACCGCGATTTCCTCGTTGAATCGCTTGAGAATCCTGTCCTTCATCGTTGAAATCAGACTGTAGCACAGCCCCACGGTGCGATGGAGCGAAGAGCGAAGGTGCGAAGGTGCGAAGGTGCGAAGGTGCGATGGGGCGTGGCGGCGAGGGTGCGGCGCAATTACTAGTGTCACAATGAACGCTACGCATGCGCTCCATCACGAGTCGGCAGAACCCCGTCGTCGCGCGTTTCCGCGCGCTCGCCGAGAGCGCCGACCCGACTGGCGCGCGTCTGCTGCTCGACGGCGTTCATCTGGTCCGCGACGCGCAGGAATCCGGGCACGCGTTCGAGATCGCCGCGATCTCCGCCTCTCGACTCGCGTCCGACAGCGAGGAGGCCCTGATCGCGCGCTCGCTCCGGCGCGCAGGGGTGGATGTCATCGAAGCGCCCGACTCGGTATTCGCGGCGATGAGTCCGGTTCGCACTCCCTCCGGCCTCGTGGCCATCGCAAGCCGTCATCCCACATCGGCCAGCGAAATGTGCGGCCTTCCGGATGCGTTCGTGCTCGTGGCCATCGACGTGCAGGATCCCGGCAACATTGGCGCACTGATCAGGACGGCGGAAGCGGGCGGCATGACCGGCATGTTCGCGAGCGGCGCCTCCGCAAATCCGTTCTCGTGGAAAGCCGTTCGCGGAAGTATGGGCAGCGCGTTGCGGTTACCTGTGGTCGGTGGCATGACGAACGCGTTGGCGATGACGTGCCTGCGAAACGGTGGCATTCGTAGCATCGCGGCTGTGCCGCGTGGCGGTCAGGATCCGGATGCCATCGACTGGCGCGGCAAGGTAGCGCTGATCCTCGGGGGTGAGGGCGCCGGCGTTCCCGACGAGGTCATTCGGCAAAGCGACCTCCTGGTCTCCATTCCCATGGCGGCTCGCGTCGAGTCCTTGAACGTCGCGGCGGCCGGTGCGATTCTCGTCTATGCCGGGCGACGTCAACGGGGACGATAACGTTTGGAGTGCAGCAGTTGAGCGAACTCGAAGGATCGCTATTCGCAGACGAGGACGACGAGCGGGCGACGCGGGAGCTGCGCACGTCCGGACCCGCGGCGGGGACGCCACTGGCCGAGCGCATCCGTCCGCGAACGCTCGACGAGATCGTCGGTCAGGACGAGATCCTCGGACCTGGCAAACCGTTGCGCGAGGCGATCGAGCGCGACCTGCTGCAGTCCATCATCCTCTGGGGGCCTCCGGGCACGGGCAAGACGACGCTCGCCCGTATCATCGCCGAGTTGACGGAAGCGCATTTCGTTCCGTTCAGCGCGGTGCTGGCCGGCATCAAAGAGATCAAAGAGGTCATGGCCGCAGCGCAGGATCGGCGCCGCCGCGCCGGCCGTCGCACCATTGTCTTCGTCGACGAGATTCATCGCTTCAACAAGGCACAGCAGGACGCATTTCTGCCCCGCGTCGAAGCCGGCGACATCGTGCTGATTGGCGCGACGACGGAGAACCCATCGTTCGAGGTCAACGCGGCGCTGCTCTCCCGCTCGAAGGTCTTCGTGCTGCAGCCGCTGACCGTCGACGCGGTCGAACAGATCCTGCGTCGCGCCGTCGCCGATCGCGAGCGCGGATTGGGTGCGATGGGACTCAATATCTCGGGCGAAGCGCTCGCGGCGATCGCCCGCTTCGCGAATGGCGATGCGCGATCAGCCCTCAACCTGCTCGAGTTCGCCGCCGCGTCGGCACCGATGGATCCCGAGACATGCGTGCGGCAGCTCGACATGCCGCAGCTCGAGCAGTCGATTCAGCGTCGCGCGCTGCTCTACGACAAGGGTGGCGAAGAGCACTACAACCTGATCTCAGCGCTCCACAAGTCGATGCGCAACAGCGATCCGGACGCCGCCGTCTACTGGGTCGCGCGCATGCTGGAGGCCGGAGAAGATCCGCTTTACATCGCCCGTCGTCTCATCCGCTTCGCGTCGGAGGACATCGGCAATGCCGATCCTCAGGCGCTGACCATTGCGGTGGCGGCAAAGGACGCCGCGCATTTCATCGGCATGCCCGAAGGCAACACGGCGCTGGCGCAGGCAGCCATTTACCTCGCCACCGCCCCCAAGAGCAATGCCGTCTACACCGCGTACAATGCGGCCGCGGCTGATGCACACACCGAGGCCGCCGAGCCGGTGCCCTTGCATCTGCGCAATGCGCCCACCAGGCTCATGAAACAACTCGACTACGGCAAGGGCTATCAGTACGCGCACGATGACCCGGATGCCGTCACCGGAATGGAATGCCTGCCGCCCTCGTTGGCCGACAAGACTTACTATCGGCCCACGGATCGCGGGTTCGAAAAAGAGATCAAGAGACGGCTCGAGGCTTGGGAGCAGTACAAGCAAGGTCAAAGGTCAAAAGTCAAAGGTCAAAAGTAAGGGCAAAGGCACTAGGTGGCAGGTACTAGGTGGCAGGTACTGGGTAGCAGGTGCTAGATGCTAAGTGCTGGATGAAAGGTAAGGGCATGTATCGAGTCGTCGTTGGTGTTGTGATCGCAATCGTGAGTGTTTCGACCCTTGCGGCGCAGACGGCTATCCCCACTCGCGAAGGACGCGGCGGTCAGGCCGGTCAGGGCGGCCAGGGACGCCGTGGTGGCGGACCCGCTCCTGAGATCAATCTGCCGTCGGCTCCTGTTGCGACACCCCTGCCCACGATCTCGGTCGAAATCACCGGGCCCGGACCGATTTTCGAATCGCTGATGGAGTTGAAGACCGGCGACGACATGGCGCACTTCAAGTACGAGGCGCACGAGTACTTTGTGTCGGGAACTGCCAATGGCCAGCCCTACACCACGCGCATCGTGATACGGCGGCCGGCGGACGCGGCGAAGTTCAGCGGCCTCGTGCTGGCCGAGTCGATGCACCCGAGTGGCAACGCATGGATGTTTCACTTCACGCACACCTACTCGATGACCACGGGCCACATCGGCCTCGACATCCTGACGAGCACCAGCGTCCCGTTCGCCGAGTTCAACCCCGAGCGCTACAAGAGCCTTCGCGTCGGCCAGGGACAAGCGCCCGAGATCCTGGCGCAGGTTGGCGCGCTGATGAAATCCAGGCAGCAGGGCAATCCACTCGCGACACTCCCCGTGCGCAAGATGGTCCTGGCCGGAACGTCGGCATCGGCCGCGGCTCTCATCAACTACCTTCCTGCTCACATGGTCTTGCGTCTGGCCGACATGAAGCCCATTTACGACGGCTTCCTGCCCACCAGCACCGGCGCCAACATTCGACAGATCGACGTGCCGATGATCCAGGTGCCGACGATGACTGAGGTGATGAGCGGAACGGCTACCCCGCGTCAGGATGGCGATGAACCAGGCGATCAGTTCCGCGTCTTCGAATTCCCGGGTATGGCGCACATCGACTCGCGTGACGCGGCGGCCTACTACCCGAATCCGTGCAAGCTTCCCATCAGCCGATTCCCGCTCGCCGCCTACATGTCGGTGGCTCTCAATCACCTGTGGCAGTGGGTCGACAAGGGCACGGTGCCGCCCAGGGCGGACCGCATCCTCGTCGACCGCAATGTGGCCAACGATGGATCGCTGATGGCTCTCGACGAGCATGGCAACGCTCGCGGCGGCATCAGGAACGTCTACGTCGACGTGCCGGTCAAGAAGTACGGCGTTCGCAACGAGGGTGCCGTGCCGCCGATTCAGAACGCGCACCCCTTCGTCGCCGTGCGCGGCGAAGCGGCGCAGAACCAGCTGTGCGGTCTGGCTGGATACGAGATGGCGTTCTCGCAGGCCGACCTGAAAAAACTCTACAAAGACAAGAAGGACTACATGCGCCGCGTCGAGAAAAGCCTGGACGAGGCCACGAAGCAGGGATGGTTCCTGCCCGTCTATAGAAGCGTCGTTCTCGCTGATGCAGCGGCGGTCGAGTTCTAGCGCCTGTATTCGGCGCTCAGTCTCACTACCTTTTGCTCGCGAGTGAGAGTGTCGGCGACACGCCAGCAAACAATGGCCAGCACCGCGCCAAGGTACCCATCTACGGCGTAATGCCAGGCCAGGACGACGGAACCAACCTGAATCAAGGCTGCATAGAAGATGAGGAGCACTCCAAGCGCCTTCGACCGCTGCAGCGCCACGACGGCAAACAGGACGGCGATGCCGACGTGGAGCCCTGGCATCGCTGAAATCCCGCCGAAGTATGCCCATGTGTCGTGGCGGTGAAATTCCCACAGACCCGCCTGGTTCAAACGTGCCATCAGCGCACCGCCCTGTGCTCCGATCACGTCGAGACGGTTCAAAAGCGGTGCGTAGGGGTCGGCTGCGGACACGACGTGCTGGTAATAACAGGGACCGGCGCTGGATGTCACCCAGGCCGTCACGGTGCCCGCTCCAATCCACATGAGAAGCAGTGCAACAAGCGCACGCTGTCGCAGCAACTGCCGGCTACTCCACGATGCCCAAAACATGAAAAGGAACAGGAGCCCGAACCAGCTCATATAGAGCAGGTCGAGCGCACGTACCAATGACGGGTTCATCAGTAACGGTTCGAACCACGTCCACGCCATCCCCTGATGGAGCGCCACGTCAATCCGATGAAGAAGCAGGTCGGCGTGGAATCCGATAACTGGCGCCATCGACTGCTTGAGTGCCTGAAACGTGATCTGGGTCGGTACCAGCAGGAACGGCACCACGATCGCACTCATGAGCCGGGGTCGGGACAGTGCCTGGCGCAAGTGCCTTGGGCTGCGAAGGTACAGCCAGCCGAGCCAGAGGATACTCGTACCAATCCACACCAGGGCAAACCATGGGTTCAGGAACGCGATTGGCCATGGCCGTCCGAGCGCGGTCAATACCAGGCCGCCGCTCGCGATGTACCCAAAAGCCAGGCATAAGAGAACACGATGCTCCTGATACACCATCGCCAGAGTGACGCGAATTGGTGATCGTGAGTGCAGCGCCGGTCCATACCACGGGTCAGCGCGTCCGAGAGATTCCGGCGAAATGGCAGGATCGATATTCATCAAGGGGTCAAGGCGCGGGTCACCCTGACCTGTGCAACGGCAGTGCCGATCAGCTGCACCGGACTTTGCTGCTGAAGCGTGTGATGGTGCGCCATTCGGCCTCACCAGCAGGCGCGCGATTACGGCTCTCTGTTTAGAGCGGGATCATTGTCCAATTGCAGCCAGACTTTAGCGTTGCTTTCCTTTGCGCGCTTTTGCCTCCGCAGAGTACCGATGCTCCTGCGGACGGGTCATCGTCTTGATGAATTCGGCGCGCCGGAACCGGAGAGCCGACCAATCTTCGTCGATAGCCACCATGCGCACCGGCTCGAAGCCGGCTGCTCCCATTGATGGCCATCCGCTGTCGCGATTGAATTCGCAGGTGTACGTCTTCGAGCTTTTCTTCGGATAGGCAACCCAGACGATGGCATCGCCCGCCGCCTTGCGGCCGACTGCCTTTGCGAGCGAATCGACTTCCTTCTGCTTCGTAGCGAAGGTCAGCGAGAAGTCGACCTGCTTCGCGTCAGACATCGCGCGCCGCACCGTGACACCCTTGAGCAAGGCAATCTCCGGTTCGAAGCTGGCCGGCGCGTGTTCGATCACGATATCCTTCTGGTCCTTCAGGTTCAGTTTCGCAAACGTGCTCATGGTGTCTGCCTATGGCGCGGGCGCGCGCCTGCTGACTGCTGACGCATCGCGCTCGAGCGCGGCGCGATCCCAACCGCCCGATGTTGCTGCTGCCTCATATGTGGACTGCAGAAATTCGAGCAGCGTGTCGTCCGGCGACGATGCCCGCGCCACGCGATCGTACGGCAGGATGAACTCGCCGTAATCCTTGCTGTAAAAGGCGCCGTCGGGGCCGACACGTGCCTCGCCGAAGCCCGCCGGCGCCGGATACGCGTACGAATAGAACGCCGGGTAATCGATCGCACCGCTGCCCGGCCAGAACCCGCAACTGCTCACTTCGTGCGAATACGCCTCGCGAGTGATCCAGTCCGGCAGGTTCGGGATGCCACCCGGATGCGCCGGCGCGAGCCGGCCCGAGAAGCGCGTGACCGCCAGGTCGCCCGCGCCAAAGAAGTAGTGCACCGGGCTGGCCTTGCCGGTGAAGCGCGCGCGGAAGATCTTGAGCACGCGGTCGGCCTGAACCAGTGCCAGCCAGAAGCGGTGTGAGTATTCGGCGTCGTACGATCGATGAACCTCGTCTTCAGCGAACGGAATCGGATCGACGACCTCTGATGGCTTTCGCGTGATATGGACGTCGAGGTCGAGCCGTCGCAGCGCCTCCGTGACCAGCCGGTAGAAAGTCGCCACGCTTTGAGGACGAAGCGGGACTTCGTCGTGCCGGCCGTCGCTCGAACGGATGTCGAGTCGATGCTCTACGAAATTGAATTCCAACTCGAACGTGCGCGTGTCGTCCGGGATCGGTGACGTCGTCAATCCTCGCGACGTGACGTAAAGCGTCGTATGCCAGGAATGATTCAGCCACGGTGATTTAGCGAGCCGGATCTTCCCGACGATCTGCGTCCAGAGATGCAGCGTCGCGAACGTGTCCCGCCAGGCGGCGAGCGGAATGTCGGGCCAGTGATTCGCTGAGGAGGCCATCAGAATCCGGCCGCCTGACCGTCTTTGCGGTGATCCGATCCGGCGCGATAGAAGCCGGCGATTGATCGATTTGACCCGCCAGCGGACGTTGCAGTCGCTGGCGCGGCAGCCGGTATTGGATTCGCTGGCGCATCGGCCGCGGTTGGATCCGGAGAGAACATGATCGCCTGGTATCCGCCCATGATGTTCCCGTCAACCGAGCGGACGTTGTGCCCCATGGCCTTGAGCCGCGCACCCACCAGGTTGAAGAGAGGAGATTCCAGGCTCAACACGTTCGAGACCTGTGCGTGGCGGAAACGAGCCATGTCCGTTGCCGCCTGGACGTTCGCGCCGAGATCGAGGATGTTGACGAGCGCCTGCCCGATCCCCTGCGCCTGCATGTCCCCACCCATCAGCGTGACCGTCATGAGAGGACGGTTGTTCTGCATCACGAAGCCGGCAGACAGTGTGTTGAACGGCCGCTTGCCTGGCGCGATCACGTTCGGGCTCTTTGGATCGAGCGTAAACAGGCCGCCGCGATTGTGGAGCGTGATGCCATAGCCGGGCACTGTGAGACCCGAACCGAAACTCGAATACAGGCTGTTCACCCAGGCGACCATGTTCCCCGCGCGGTCCGCAGTGGAGAGCACGATGGTGTCGCCGCCAGTATCGGGACGCCCCGGAGGTCCGGTGCGGGATGCGCGGTCGGGATTGATCTGACCGCAGAGTGATGCGGCGTAGGGCTTCGACAGAAGGCGATCGACCGGAATCGAGGAGAACTTCGGATCGCCGTTGTGAGCGAAGACGTCGCGATACGCCAGTTTCTTTGCCTCGACGACGAAGTGCCAGTACTTCGGATTGGCGGGCCCGAGCGACGCAAGCGTCTGCCCCGGCGCCCAGATGGGGACACAACTCTCGAGGATGTTGAGCATCTCATCGGTCGCCCACGTCTGTGCCGGTGGCGGCAACGTCGACACTTCGTAGCCGTGATAGACCGTCTTCGCCACGTTCACCCACTCGCCTGAGTAGGCGGCAAGATCGTCCATCGTCATCGTGCCGCCCAGCGATTTTGACTTGGCGACGATGGCCGCCGCGACTTCGCCTTCGTAGAACCCAGAGCGGCCGCGCGCCTGAAGGATGCGAAACAATTTCGCGAGATCGGGGTTTCGATAAATCCTGCCCGCGTGCGGCGGCCGCCCGTCGACGTACCACGTGGCGACCGAATCCGCATCGACCGCGACACAGCATCCGCGTGGATCGCTGCGATCCTTGGATACGGCACGCGGCAGCACCCAGTCGGACGCGATGCGCTCTGAAATCGGAAAGCCTTGCTCGGCGTAGTCGACAGCGGGCTGCAGCGTCTCTTTGAACGTCATTGTTCCAAAGCGGCGGAGCACCTCTTCCCAACCCCAGACGGAGCCCGGCACGGTGACGGTGAGAATCCCTCCTGAGGGCATGCCCGACCCCGGTCCCCAGTTCATCGAATCCCACGCGTAGCCGATGGCGTTCATGTGTGCCAGCGTCTGTCCGCTCGGCGCCTTGCCGCTGGCATCGAGTGTGTAGAGTTTGTTCTCCGCAGCAATGTAGATGATCGCGAAGAGGTCGCCGCCCGGGCCGACGTTCATCGGCTCCACGACGCTCAGCACGGCGGCCGTCGTGACTGCCGCATCGATCGCATTTCCTCCGCGCTTGAGGACGTCGAGCCCGGCCTGCACGGCGAGCGGCTGGCTGCTCGCCACCATTCCATTGCGCGCCATCACCTCGGAGCGATGCTGCGGCAACCAGCCCTTGGCGCGATCGCCAGACACGGCGCTGCACCATGACGGCTTCGGCGTCGCGGTGCACGATTGGATTGGTGATTGCGCCGCCGGCATCAACGGCGACAGCATGACGGCCAGGAACAACGCCAGGCTCAGCACGGCTCGTCGGGACATGTGTCGATCCTTCTGCGGTTCCGTCCGCGATCAGAACTTGATCTTGTCCAGGAATCCCGCCAGCAGCCGATTGAACTCTTCCGGCTTCTCCATCATCACGAAGTGACCGGTGCCGGGGATCTGCGTTCCCTCGTAGTTAGGGAACACCTCTTTCGTGACCTTCGGATCGGGCGGCTTCCCGGTGCCGGCGTAAACGGCCAGCGCCGGAGCCTTGATGACGTCCGTCTTCGACAGCGACGGATCGAAGACAGCGGCCATAGCGCCGTTGGCCGTGGCTTCCGAGGTCCCGAGCATCATCTTGAGAATGTGCTCTTGCAGCGCCGGAGCCGTCTCCCCGATGAACATGCCGCGAATCATCTTCTCGCGCGCTTTCAGACCTTCAGCTCCGACCATCGGCGGCGGCTGCTTGAACTCCGGCGGCGGAAACCCGCGAAGGTCGAGGGGACCATCAACCGCGACGAGACCAGCCACATGCTGCGGATACAGCCGTGCGTACTCACGGATGACCGGCGCTCCCATGCTGTGGCCGACGAGGACAACGCTGTCCGCCTTTGCTTCGGCTCGTACTGCCTCAACTGCGCGCGCGAACAGATCCATCGACAACTTACCGTCCTTCGGAGAGGCACTCTTGCCATGTCCGGGCAGGTCGAGCGTCACGACGCGGTACTTGTTCTTAAAGGCCGGCACTTGCGCAGCCCACGACGATGAGTCGCAGGTCCAGCCGTGGATGAAGATCACCGTCGCCTTGCCATTACCCGTCGTCGATGAGTGAATGGACAGGCCGTCAACTGATGCAGCCGCCAAGGGCAGCGCATACA
>Ga0207643_10000137_pt1 | contig 49456 bp, 58 predicted proteins | sample KBSMisM62_FD_184313 | JGI IMG/M metagenome (GOLD analysis project Ga0207643, IMG submission 184313) | Miscanthus rhizosphere microbial communities from Kellogg Biological Station, Michigan, USA - KBS Miscanthus M6-2 (SPAdes) (version 2) | ecosystem: Host-associated > Plants > Roots >... | reverse complement strand
ACTAGACATTTCCACCCCAGAAGAACTTGATGAAATCAAGAATTTCTCTGACTCTACAATAAATCAGACTTCTGAAGAGGCAGTAGAAGAAGGCGATGTAGTCTCCAATATCACAAATGCAACAGGATTAGGCGGTTTGCTTGATGAAAGTGTGAGTAACGCCACAAACGCAACTAGTGCAGAAACACCAAGTGAGGATCAGGAACAATCTGACGATGGAGAACAAGGAGCTGGAGAAGCAGTTAACATGACTAATGCTACCGGTGCTGGAGCAACAGGATCAGAAGATGATGATCAGCAACAAGAACAGGATGAAGAAGACACTGACGATGGAGAACAAAGTCAAGCTGGAGCTGGAGAAGCAGTTAACATGACTAATGCCACAAGCGGTGAATTAATCAATGCGACAGGTGCCACAGGCCAAACAGGATCAGAAGATGATGATCAGCAACAAGAACAGGATGAAGAAGACACTGACGATGGAGAACAAAGTCAAGATGGAGCTGGGGCAACAGGATCAGAAGATGATGATCAGCAACAAGAACAGGATGAAGAAGACACTGACGATCAAGAAGAACAACAGCAAGAAGCGGCTACTAGCGTTACCAATGCTACTGCAGGCATGCTTAACACCACAAACGCGACCAGTATGCTAAATACTACTGGACTCGAAGACGATAACGAAGATTCAGAAGATGAACCAGAAGACTAATAATCATCTACTGGATTAAGCAAAAAAAATTCTATACAAAAAACTTTACTTTTTTTCTAAGTCTTTATTATTTTTATTACTCTTCCAACCACGAGGATAAGTATCAGGCTTCATGATCAGTCTTTTAATGGTAAACGCAATCCCTTTGTCATTTTCTTTAATTTCCTCTAACTCCATGTTAGCTTCAGCCAGAGCAACGATTTCCCCTTTTAGTGAATATATTGCTACAAGATTGCCTTTTCGTACATTCTTATCTACAGCAACAATTCCTGGAATTGCAACTTGTGCACCATGACAGAGCGCGTCAACTGCAGAATCTTTTACTGCCACTGACAAGACACCTTCAAGTGCCAGCTCAATTGGCTTAATTAAAGATCGAATTTTTACCTCATTCTTTGTTTCTTTGAATGTCTCTACAGCATCGACTAGATCATGTAGTCTAACGAAATTATCTGATGTTTCTGAAAAAATACTAACTCTTGTTCTCCGCAACTCAAACATTGTTGCGCCAACTCCAAGCACTTCACCTACATCGTAAACTAGCTTTCTAATGTAAGTTCCAGCTTCGCATAGAACGCGAATTAGATGAATATTCTCTTCACTTGCTAATCTTTCAAGTTCATATATTCTCCTAACACGGGTAGATCTTTTGACTGATGATCTTTGTGGAGGTCTTTGATAAATCTCTCCGGTAAATTGTCCCAGTAATTTGTCGACAATATCCATATTCATTTGTTGGTGAATTCTGGCAATAGCATAGTATTCTTTTGGTCCCAATAATAGTATTGAAAGTGCTTTGGTTGCTTCTCCCAATCCGATAGGTAAAAGACCAGTAGTACCTGGATCAAGGGTTCCACTATGACCTGCCTTAGCAATCCCAAGGATTCTTTTTGTCCAGGCAACTATTTCATGGCTAGTAGGTCCTGAAGGCTTGTCTAGAAGTATTATTCCGTTATCTAATAATACATCCAAGGGTCTCTTATCAGGATAATGTCCATACTTTGTGCTTGTAACGTCATCATTTACAATTTCTAGAGTATCAAGTCTTAGGGTCATATCTGCTCTTAATTTTTACTGAATCTTCATCTTCTTTATAATTTCTTTACATAAAACAACAAGCGAATCAAGAGTGAGAAGTTCGGTGTTAATCATGAAATCAAAAACTTCAAGGCTTTCTCCAAATTGTGAGCCATAAATTTTCTTGTAGATTTTTTTGTTCTCTCTGTCCCTCATTTTTACTATTTCTAATGCTTCCTTTACAGATATTTTATCCCGTTTTGACATTCTTTCTGACCTTCTTCTTTGAGAAGCACTTAGCCAAAAGGTAATCGGTGCAGAAGTCAACCAAGGAAGAGTATGACTAGTGATTATAACGTTACCTTTTTTAGCTATACTGATTAATTTATCATCCACCTGTCTGTCAAATGCTTGATTCTTCTTACGCTCTTTCATAAAACCAATAGCATCGCTAGAATCCCACCAATCATCTCCTGATATCAAGTATCCTTGTTGGCGCGCAATTTCCTTTAGAATATCCCCACCATTATACAGTTTCAATCCAAATTCTTTTGCAAGAGCATGCGCAAGTGTTGTTTTTCCCACGGCAGCGCTGCCTGAAACAACTATGCTAATATTCTGCATCTTGCCTGATTTCAACATGATGTCACTTTTGTAATACTCTAAACACTTTGTCCATATCTATGTTGCCCACGTTTCATATCTACCAATCAACTAGGTTTGACTAATAATTCCACTAATTGTGATGTTGCAGAGGCTATCATGTCATCATGATTATAAATGATTTCAAAAGGAGCTCCTGTCAAAATGGAAAGTGAGGAAATCATGGATATTGAAACTTGAATATCTCTATTTATTTCGTCATCTGAAATCAAATCTCTTGTCCTAGTAGTGTCTTTTTTTCTTCTGTTGAGAATTTCATCGGAATCTGCAGTTACCAAAATTAGTCTTTGGGGATCCATTTTTAAGATAAGGTTCATTGGTAATCCCGGATAGTATCCTGATTGTGTCTTAATAAAGAGATGAGTGTCAACAAATACTATCGAGTCGTTAAGATTAGAGATATGTTCGGCGGCCATATTCTGTAATTTTTGCTGAACAGATATTGTTTGTTTTCTTAGCTCATCTCTGTCATGTATTCCCAATTTCTTTGCTTCTTCAAACATTACTGATCCAAAAACAACTGTTTTTACAGATGTTCCTTTTTTCTGTAACGTTTCAGTTGCATTATTAATAATAGTACTCTTCCCTACTCCAGGAACACCAACAACGATGACAGTCTTTTTTTTAGGTTCTTCCAAGGAGTGCCGCCAATTTAGGCATATGGATATCTACTTGTTCTCTGATAAGAAGGTTATAATAATTAACCAAAATATCGACCATAAGTAGTATACCAATTCCAGTACCAAATACACTTAGTACATTTGAAACTGATGCCAATAGCCCAATTATTACTCCACCGGCTATAGTTACAGCTGGAATGTACTTGTTAAGTAAAGACTGGACTGAACTTTGAGTTCTTCTAAATCCTGGAACTTGTACATCAGCGTCGAGCAGATTCTTTGCAGCAGCTTTTGCAGATAATCCTCCTAACTCAACCCATAGACGTCCAAATACAGTAACGACGGCTGTCAAAAATACCACATACACGGCAGTTCTGACAGGATCTTCTAGCGAGTGCTCAAAACTTCTAGGCGCTGTGATATAATACAAGATACCTCCTGTAGGAGATTGGGATTGTCTTGGATCAAACTGGGCAATCCAATTAAAAAGTGGATTTGAGTTATCAGGATTATAGTTAGCCCATAGCATCTGACCCATAAAGACAGCATTCGCTAGCAATGCGGAAGCTAGAATCACTGGAATGTTTGATGTATACAGCAACTTTATGGGATATACTGCAGTAAATCCTCGATACTTCGTAGATACTATAGGTATATCCACATGAATTCCCTGTGTATAAACAAGAGCCAATAGCACCAATGATGTCACAACAAGACCAAATACACTGGGTAGTTGACCACTTCTGAACAGAGTGTTTGCTAGGTCACCGTGTGTCGCCGAATCGATAATAAACGGAATAATTCCTACCGGTCCATCCTGGGCAGGTAATGGACTAAATATACTCCATAATATTCCCTGTGCGACCCCTGCCATGATGAAAAGACTGATACCTGAACCCAGTCCCCATCCTTTTTGAATTAATTCATCCAGGTACATTACAACAATACTAGCTCCAACTAACTGTCCGATCAAAACAGGGATAAGACTAGAATGCGCAAGCAAACCACCGTAAACACTAATACCATAAAGAGCGCCCTCAGCAATAATAACAATAATGGTTACTATTTTTGTTGCAGAAGTGAAAAGAGATCTGTCGTCCGGATCCTTGAAATTGAGCTTTATCAATTCTGAACCCTTCAATAACTGCATCAATAAACCAGCGGTAACAATTGGTCCTATACCTAATTCAAGTAACGTTCCTTGTTGCGCAGCAAAGATAACCCTGGCAAAAGCCAAGAAATCAAATTGTGGTGAATCAGTTACTCCATAAAGTGGAATTTGACCCATAACAAGATATGCAAATAATGCAATTCCACACCAAATGAATTTCTCGCTTAATCCGATTTTCTTTTTAGGTTTCTCAACTTGAGGAATGTAAGCTGAGACTTTCTTTATTACAGTTCTTACAATACTTTCATTGTGCACTGTGCTCATTTGAAATTATACTACCTCCTGCCGACTCTACCTTCTTTATAGCACTAGCAGATGCCTGTGCTACCTTTATAACATAACTTTCGCCAATATTTCCGCCGCCCAAGAGTTTTTGAATTCCTAATGATCCAAGATCTAGAATTGTTTTTTGATCCTGTTTATTACTGAACTTTGTTGAGAGTGTTTTTAAATCTCTCAAGTTAATCCATTTTTTGACCAAAAAGTTACTATATGAATTAAGAGTGTCATGTCCGAAATGGTCTGGCTCTTCGATAACAGTTCGAATCCAAAAATGCTTATGTTTTCCGCCTCCACCTATTCCACCCCGGCTTCCAGATTGTCTGTGTTGACCTATTTGACCCCATCCGCAATATCTTGTCCCTCGATGTCTGCGGCTTTTTCTCAATCTAGTTGCCATGTACGATTTACCTTATACAATCAAAATAAGTGTGTAAATATAAATGTAAAACTCATGATATCTTCAGCATTTTCAAATCATTCGTTTTACAATTTCAAGCAATTCTTTGTTATTTCCAAGGATACCGCCATCTGAAAACTGCTTTTTACTACTCTTTTTGAACCCGCCTTTTGGTGGATTTAGTGTGAACCAAGGTTTGATATTATTCTGTTCTGAAAACTTTACCTTATCGTTTGCGACGACGTTTACTAATTCATCAATTCCCTTGTACTCAGGCTTTGTCTTCTTTTCTTCCTCTGATTCCGATGCAGAACCTTTCTTTTTGCCTCTTTTTTCTATCAATGTTTTTATAATGTCAGAGTCGGCTTTTGACCATGCCACCCATTGATTTACTTTTCTCAACATGCCCAAGTAATTTGTTGTTTCTGGAACAAGTGTAGCAGAAAATCTCTTGTTTAAATTAAGATTCTTAAGCGTAGTCAACGCCCAGTAGGGGACATTTACTGTTCCTCTCATTCTAACTACTAATAATGCCATTTTATTTCAACCTGTGATATAAGTAGAGTTAAGTGCATTGAATATTGCCATTGCAGTAGAAGTCATAGTATTGGTGGAACCGAATGACTTTGTCCATGCATCCTTTATCCCCGCCAGCTTCAATAGATTCTTTATGTTATCACCTGCAACTAGACCTAATCCCCTTGGACCTGGTAGAATCTCTACTTTCACACTCCCACCTCGTCCTCGAACATTGAATGGAATAGAATGTGGTTGAGAGCATCGACATTCCCAGCTACCACAACCCAATTTTACCGGAATTATGTGAAGATACGAATTAATCGTTGCCTTATCAATTGCAATTCTCATTTGATGTGCCTTGCCCATGCCTATTCCGAACCAACCTGCTTCGTTACCGACAGCAACTAGCGCACTGAATCGTGTCATTTCTCCAGCGTCCGTTTGCTTTTGCACTATTCCAACATGTACTACTTGACTCTTAATGTCAGGAAGCAAGTGCTTTACTATTTCTGATTCCTGAATACGCATTCCATTTTCATAAATCTGCTCCATTGAACTAATCTTATTTTCCATGACCATCTGTCCCAGTGCAGTACGTGGCTTCCATACAGTGGCTTGCTCATCTCGCCTAGGATTGCTCATTTTGACTCTCCTTTCTTCTTGGAAGCCTTTGCCTTTGTAGTTTTAGGTGCCTTATCTGACTTTTCTGACTTGACTGATTTATCTGACTTTTCTGATTTTTTTTCACTTTTATCATTTACAATCCTGTCTTTTACTTCTGAAAAATGATTCGGATATTTTTCTGGTTCCAACCCTGATCCCAAATTTGACGAAAATCTCGATTTATATAAATCATCATTAGACTTTATTTTCTTTGCATATTCTGCAATATGATTTCCTTGTATCCTTTCTTCAGAAGGGAGAACTTCTTTTGAAATAGGCATTTCCAATCCTGCTTCAGACATTCCCTTCAGACATGCTGCAATCTTTGTAGTAAAGTGCCTCTTACCGATGTATAATATTGCACTTGTAATCTTTTTTTGAATACATTTCTTACCCAATAAAAGACCAACCAGATAGCATGAGGGAATATTTTTGCGGGAGCCCTTCCATCCGTATGACAATAATTCGTTACTATGTACAGAGGCCATTACCTTATCGCCAAGAAGATCTGGTCTTATTAATTGAGCTGATACGTTTTGATCGCTAACATTAACAGTCACAAAATCCTTTTTTCCAATAAGCAATTTTTCTCTCTTTCTGTAATTTGTTTTTCTTTCTCTTATTCTTCTGAATGTTGAAGTATAAACCATAAACCGAAAATCCACCTGTCTATCCTATTTATAAATTTGACAAGATTATGAATTACTTATAAATCTTCATTATGCCGCTATTCTGATTTGGATTTGGTGGACATTTTGTTTGCAACCATCGCGGCAAATGCACCAGCGCCTATCCCATTATCGATATTTACAACCGTCATACCCATTGAGCATGTTTGAAGCATGGAAGCTAAAGCTGCAACCCCATCTGAACCAAACCCATATCCTATTGATGTGGGTACACCTATTACTGGTATGTCAGTTATTGATGAAACAACAGAACCCAATGCGCCTTCCATGCCAGCTACTACTATTATTATATGCACTTGAGAATGTATCATATTGCTTACAGCGTTCAGTGTCCTGTGAATTCCCGCGATGCCTACATCATATTCTACCAAAGTCTCACAACCCATTACTTGTGCCATGATTTTTGCTTCCTCAGCAATCTTGATATCAGATGTTCCAGCACATAGAATGCCCACTTTTCCATTCCTTTTAGGAAATCTATGAGACTTTGATGTAACCAGTAACGTGTTTATGCCCTTCTCAAGCACTAATTTCTCTTTCTCAAGTTTTTTACAAAGCTTGCTCATGTAGTCTGGACTAACTTTACTAATCACTGCAAATCCTTTTTTTGAAATTGTAGCAAGAATAATCTTGTAGAGATCTTTAAGTTCTTTTCCTTGACCAAGGATAACTTCAGGAATACCGCTCCTTAATTCTCGAAGTGGATCTATTTTTGCTAAATTTTTTTCTACATATTCAATTGAAAAGAGTCTCAGTTCTTTTTCTGCTATTGATACAGAAATTTCGCCCTTTGCTAATTTTTCTAATATTTCTCTAAGTTCCATTTCTCAGCAGTTTGTTAAAAAATTGCAGCCCCAATATCAAAGAGAAAAACTCTTTATTGCATTTTTCACACTTTGCACTCCTAGATCAAAGACTTGCTTTTCGCTCTCATCCAATTTTAGTTCAATTATTTTCTCCATTCCGTCATGACCCAGAACACATGGTACTCCTATGCATACATCATTATAGCCATATTCGCCATCAAGCAATGCAGAAACCGGCAGGATTGCTTTCTTATTTTTTGTAATGCTTTCCACCATAGTGGACACAGCATTTCCAGGAGCATAAACAGTTGCACCTTTCAATGCTATTACTTCAGCTGCAATGCTCTTTGTCTTGGTTGCAAGATCTTTGGATTGTTGTACTGAGATGAATTCAGTTAATGGTATTCCACTCAAGCTTGAAAATCTAACAAGCGGTAGCATATTCTCGCCATGTTCGCTTACCACCATAGCCTGAACAGAATCTCTGGATATGCCAGTTACTGTGCTAATATGTTCTTTAAATCTTGACAGGTCCAGCATACCGCCCATGCCTATAATCTGTTTTCTGTTTCCACCTAGTGACTTTAGTACAAGATATGTCAGTGGATCAAGTGGATTTGTTACTACAATTATCTTTGATTCAGATGCATAATTCTTAATCTTGTCACATACTCCTTTTACTATATCTGCATTAGTTTTGAGCAAATCCATTCGAGTCATACCGGGCTTTCTTCCAACCCCAGCAACAACTACCACAAAGTCGGATCCTTTCATATCTTCATAATTGTTTGAACCACGTGCAATACAATCTATACCTCGTTCAGCTAGTTGATGGTTGATATCCATTGCCTCTCCCTGAGGTAAACCCTCTACAATATCTAAAAGCAAAATATCTCCTAATTCTCTAAGCGAGCAATTCAATGCTACAGATGATCCTACTCTTCCAGCGCCAATAACAGTGATTTTCATTTAACATTCAACGAATCTTGAGATTATTTATAAATTTTCAAAATGAATGCAAAAACTAAAGGTCTAATCAAGTTACATAAACACCATAGCTAGGATGAGGAAATACATATTTTGAAAGGGAAAATATCAGTTTCTCGTTAAAAGTCGTTAAAAAGTACAATAGCACCTTAAATTTTATATAGTTTTCCCAATTGGAACAATAATTATGGCCTCTTTGGTCAAAAACAGGGTTTAATGCATAATGTTTTTATGCACACGTGAAATCTATTTTTTATGGAAGGATACTGTGTAAAGTGTAAACAAAAAAGAACGATGAATGACGAAAAGAAGATAACAATGAAAAATGGAAAACCGGCAACCCAAGGAATATGTTCAACTTGCGGTACAAAAATGTTCAGGATAGGAAAGTAAACAAATCAGAAAAATATCAATCCATTGTAATAGTGTTTTCCATCTAATTTTTTAATTCATTCTTAGGATGAGAAATTTCTAAGTGAATCCTTTTTGTTAGTAACATTAGAGTTATTAGGCTGTCCTAAATTATTTTCCAAAAATTGTCCATTACCTTTCTCTGTTGAATTTGACTTTTTTGATATTAATTCGGTTTTATTGGATTCTCTGGATTCAAAACTATCAAGTTTTTCAAGTGCTTGACTAATTTCTGACTCTAAATTCTGTATTTTTTCAGCTTCTATCCGTAGTGATTTTTCTAGGTGGCCTCCACTAAACGAGTTGCTCGAGTCTTGATCTGTGGTATCAAGACGTAATTGCTTTGGTTGCCGACTAGGCAATTTGATATTGCTATTTGAAAGTTCTTTCAACCTAGCATCGATTACCTTTATTTTGTCCTCGATTATAGAAACAAGATTACTTTTGATTGAACTTAATTCGTAAAGGTCTACGATAGATCGAGTCTTATCTATTTCTTCTTCACATCTTCTTAAATCTTCTCCATACTTTATCACTAGTCTATCAAACTCTAATTGGCTTAACTTTCCTTCTCTGAAGAATTCGTGTGTTTTTCTTACAGAACTAGTGATAATTGATCTTTCAACCTCAAGAGAGTCTAATTCGTTTTTCATCATTTCAACGTCTGAACTGGTTTTATTGGTATCAAAGTAATCATCCTTCTTCCCTGTCTTTTTCTTTGGCTGTGCTTTTACAATTCTATGTTTCTTAATTTGGCGAAAAGCGATAGAGGATATTGCACCTAAACCAATTGAAAATGATGCAATAAGCAAGTCCAATTTAAGGTAATAAATTAAAACATACTGTTAAGTTTTGTCCTTAGAATATCTAGGTTACTCTGCGTTTTATCCAATCGTATTTTCGGGTTTTTGGATCCGGATATCCACATTTACCACACCGCTTGTCTCTTTTGTGAAAAGCGTTATGACCACATCTTCTGCATCTTATATGAGTACGCTTTCGCGTAAACTTGCCCATTGATGTTGTTCCTTTTGTCATTTCAATCTCCCTCCAAATGTTTCAAATTACAAAACTAGACTGGTGGTGGAGATATCATAACAACATTATCTCCCCTAACAACAATAGTGCCAATTTCGTTTGATTTTCCTTCTTCTAGTAATTCTACCGAATTGTCAAGTAACAAATTCATATGTTGATCAAAACCATGTAAATTCCCACGGATTACTTTACTCCCTTTGAGTTTTATCAGGACTATTTTGCCCAAACTTTCATCAAGTACCTTTACAGCCATATCAACGGACATCTATTTCATTACCTATGGTATTCCTTAATGAAGGTCTATATTAAAGTTAATAATAAATGCACAGCGTACAAACCAACAGCATTTTCAGACTTTATATTTCCAGCGTCATGGTTTAAAGAAATCTAAGTCCAAAGAACTATACGGTGAATAGTTTATCCAATTCCTTAATTGTTCTTACAAGGTTCATTAGTGTAGTTGAAATTATTTTTTTACCCTCTTCCTTTGTGGCATTTCTGGGATCGCCCAAAACTCCATTTTTTGTAATCTTAAATGATGATGTATTACTAAGAAATGAAGAATACGTAGCATGTAGCATTTTCTTGTTCATATATCCGCTTTTGGCCTTGTGCATTTGCACAAGTTTTGGCGAAATGGCCAACATTAATGAGGTTTCAACAATACCACCATGATCAAAATCTCTTTCGATTAGTTGCCAATAATTGATTCCAAATACATGGACTTTTGGATTAATTTTTTCTACTTTCTGAGGAATATACTGTACAACTCCCATATTCCCACGATGGCCATTTAATATGATTATTTGATCAAAACCATTTTCGCCCAATGAAACGCATATCTGAGTTAGGAGTTCCGAAAGTAAATCACTGGTTATTGAAATATTGAAAAATGGTCGGTGTTCAAATGATACCCCAGAAGGAATACCAGAAAGACAGTAAGAAGGAATTTTTTTTGTAAGTTGGTTTGCAAAAAACTCTGCAATTATTGTATCTGTACTTACAGGAAGGTGTGGACCGTGTTGTTCTGTAGAGCCTATTGGAATTATTACCTTTTTGTTTCCGCTCTTTATCTCATGATGATTGAGATCATATAAGGACATTAGTATAACAGATATTGTACTGAGTTATTAAACTAATGAAAAATAATGAAATGAAAGCTGACTTTAAACTATTGAAGGTTTGGATTAACGGTTTGCAGTCCTATTTCTTGTGTTTTTCTACTACTCTGCCCCAGTTGACTTCTATGCGGTCTTCTAGAAATAGCGTTACTGCTTCAAGCAATGTTACTGCTTCAAGTTTCTGCCCTCTCCTTCTTATAGACTGTACGCTATCTTGCGGTCTAACTCTAAAAGACTCTTGACATATTATTGGTCCTTGATCTAGATCTTCTGTTACAAAATGTGCAGTACATCCTACTATCTTTGCACCTCTTTCATATGCCTGAACATATGCGTAGGCACCAGGAAAAGCCGGTAGTAATGATGGATGGATGTTAATTATTCTATCAGGATATCGCCATACAAAGTTTGGAGTCAAAATCCTCATGTACCTACCCAATACTATCAAATCCACATTATAGCGGTCCAATATATCCAATATTTCGTTCTCTGCGTCTGTTTGCTGAGCATGTACAATGTGATAAAATGGAATATCAAATTTTTCTGCAATCGAACTTGTTGTACTCTCACTTCCGATTATTACAACGATGTTGGCTTTGATTTCGCCAGAACTTTTCGCATCCAGCAATTTAAGAAGACAATGAGTTTCTTTACTAACAAAGATTGCAATGTTTTTTAATCTTTTAGATTCTTGGTAGTGGATTTTTATCTCCATCTTTAGTTTTTTTGCTAGCGCCTTCAGTTTATTGTCAAAACTTTCTTTTTTAAAAGTATCCTGATTGAATGATGCTTCCAGCTGCATTCCAAAAAGCCCATTAATTACATCTTGATTTATTTGCTCAATATTTCCATCATTCTTGAAAATAAAATTAGTTACATCGGCAACTACTCCTTTTCTATCCTTTCCTACAACTGTTACCTCAATTATTAGCCTGTCACTTTTAGTCATGAATACATTGGATTAAAATTCCTCAAAATTAAAGGATTCTAAAATTTGCAACGCTAAAGCTTAAATAAGTTAATTCCAATTGTAATGCGATGATAAATACACTTCGAGTGAATTTATGTACCAAAAACTAGCATAGATATGTTCTCAACGTTTAACTTTACAATTTGGTTTGCAAGATATGAGTCCTGAACAGAAACACAAACTTTCCAAAAAGTCAAGAAGAGACTTTGATTATAACAATCCCACAAGAAAATGTTCGGTATGCTATACTTTGTCAGGCTGGCATTGTTACAAATGTAATGCAGATTTCTGCGAAATTCACTTTCATGATGAAAACCACAAAAAGCTATGCAGTTTTTGATTGAATCATTTTTATGTATATTTTCACAAAACAATTCACATTGAATACCGAATAACTAGAATTAAATAAAATTTTAAAATGTATGCGGGGGGTGGGATTTGAACCCACGAATCCCTAAGGAACAGGGATCTAGGAATATTGAATGGTATCCATTCTAAGCTTCGCACTCGCTTATCACGAGACCTGCGCCGTTGACCTAGCTTGGCAACCCCCGCACATAGTTGTCCGCCTACTGATAGCTGGCCGACCAAAATGATCTATTATTTAGAATATATTGGTGTTTAGTTATGATGAACAAGAATATGCCACTTTTTGGTACCAATGGAATCAGAGGAGTTTTTGGGAAAGATTTTTCTCTTGATTTCATAGTCGACATTACTCGGTCCCTTGCGGCATACTACAAGAAAGGCCCCATATTGATAGGAAGGGACGGACGAAATTCAAATAATATATTGTTTAACATTGTTACTGCTGCACTGAATTCCGATGGTTTGGACACGATAGATGCCGGTATATTGCCAACGCCCTGTCTCCAGTACGCAACAAAAAGGAATAACTATCGAGGAGGTATTATGATAACCGCATCACATAATCCTCCGGAATACAATGGGGTAAAACCAATAGCAAATGATGGAGTAGAATTACCTAGACAGGACGAATTAGTTGTAGAACAAATTTTTACAAAAAAGACATTCATTACTTCAGAAATTTTGGGACGAAATTTCAAGGAAGAAATGATCGTCGACAAATACATTGATGATGTATTAGCATTAGTAGACGCAGACAAAATAAGGAAACGCAAATTCAAAGTAACAATGGATTTGGGTAATGGGGTCCAAGCGTTGGTAGCACCATTGCTAGCAAAAAAACTTGGGTGTAATGTGATAACTGTTAATGGAACGATAGATGGAAATTTTCCCGGAAGAGGATCTGAACCTACTCCATCGAACCTGAATCTGATGAGTAGTGTAGTAAAGGAAACCTATTCCGATATTGGTGCAGCGTACGATGGGGATGGTGACAGATCAATATTCTGTGACGAGAAAGGGATTGTGCACTGGGGAGACAAGACAGGAACCCTACTTGCAAAATATTTGATCTCTACCAAACATCCAAAAGCGAAAATAGTTTGTCCGGTAAACACTACTCATATTCTTACCAAGATTGCTAAGGACGGTGGTTCGGAAATTGTTCATACTAAAGTTGGCAGTGTAGAAGTTTCTAGAGAAATGGTTAAGCAAGGAGCGATAATTGGAATGGAAGAAAATGGCGGATTTATGTACGGAGCATTAAATCAAGTGAGAGATGGTGCTCTTACAACTGCGTTGATGCTGGATTTAATGGCGTCAGAAGAAATGAGTCTATCTGAAATACTATCGACTCTGCCGAAGGTTTATCAATACAAGTCGAAATTTGAATGCGGTCAAATGAACATGATTCAAAAAGTAATTGATTCTGTCAAGAAACATGGAAGCCCTATGAAGATTGAAACACTTGATGGTGTAAAAATATGGTTTGACGAAGAAAGCTGGCTTATGCTTCGACCAAGTGGGACAGAACCACTTATCAGAATTTATGGTGAATCGACTGATGAATTACTCATCAATTCGAAGGTAAATGAATACACGCGACTTGTCAAGGAATCTTTGAATGAAAAGTAGTATTTGCTCGGCAACATTTTTAATACGCCTCTTCTTCTATTCAGTAGAATAAGATGATCCCAATGGGTGATGCATTATAAAATGAGTAAACCGTTTTATGTAAAATTTGAGACTCCAAAAGATCTTGTAAATGCAGTGTACGAAGCCGTTAGAGTGGCAAAACAAAGCGGTAGTGTTAGAAAAGGAACCAACGAAACTACAAAGGCAATAGAAAGGGGAATTGGTAAACTGGTAGTAATAGCTGAAGACGTGCAGCCTCCAGAAGTAGTTGCTCACATTCCCATTATTTGTGAAGAGAGGAACACTCCGTACATTTTTGTGCCAAGCAAACAACAATTAGGTGAATCTCTGGGAATTGAAGTCGGCTCTGCTGCAGCAACCATAATTGATGCAGGAGAAGGTCAACACATAGTCGAACAAGTAGTTGGAACATTAGCAAGTATCAAAGACAAGAAGGAGTAATATTACTAATGAGTAAAGCTGCAGAAGTAAAGGTAACCCCAGCAGAGGTTATACAAATAGTCGGTAGAACAGGAATTGCCGGCGAAGTTATCCAAGTTAGAGTGAAGGTTTTAGAAGGAAAGGATAAGGGCAGAATTCTCACAAGAAATGTAAAAGGCTCTGTCAGGATGAATGATATCCTGATGTTGAGAGAAACTGAAAGAGAGGCTCGAAAGATAAAGTAGTGATATCAAATGAGCAAAGCAGCTACTTCACTTCGTAATTGTTTCTTTTGTGGAAAACATATACCCGCACATGAAGGCATGATGTTGATAAAAAATGACGGATCTATCCAATGGACATGTTCACCAAAATGCAAGAAAAATATGAAATTGAAGCGTGATCCTAGAAAATTCAAATGGACACGCAAGTATGTTAAAGGCGGAATCAAGGTCAAAAAATAAGCTATAGTGATCCTTAGTGGAACAAACGCTCATTGTTGTAAAGCCAGATGGTTTTAAAAAAGGACTGGTTGGAAAAATTATTGCTAAATTTGAGGAGAAAGGATTCCAAATAGTGAATCTCAAATCATTTCAATTCGATGAACAAACAGCAAAAAAATTCTATGATGCTCATAAAGACAAGCATTTTTTTAATGAATTAGTTTCATTCATCTGTTCTGGCAAAACAGTAGGATGTATTTTAGAAGGCAACAATGCTATTGCTACTGTGAGATTAATGGTTGGAAATACCAAGTCAAGTGAAGCATTACCCGGAACAATCAGAGGCGATTTTGGCCTAGGCTTTACCGATAATATCATACATGCTTCTGATTCGGCTGAAAGCTTCATAAAAGAGTCTAAAATCATTTTTAATTAAGTGGAACTTCGCCAACCTGTCGTAGTAGTATTGGGCCATGTAGATTCTGGTAAAACATCCTTACTTGACAAGATCCGAGGAACTGCCGTACAGTCAAGGGAAGTCGGAGGAATTACCCAGCATATTGGCGCAAGTTATTTTCCAATTGAAACGATTAAAAAAATAACAGGAAAATTATTCGACAATCTATCAAAGTCAGATAATCCTGTTCCGGGTTTACTTGTTATTGATACTCCAGGCCACGAAGTATTTGCAAATCTTCGTATGAGAGGTGGCTCTGCAGCTGATATTGCAATAGTTGTCGTAGATGTCAACAAAGGACTTGAGGCCCAAACAATTGAAAGTTTGGACATTTTGAAAAATAGAAAGGTACCTTTTGTCATAGCTCTTAACAAAATAGACCAGATATCAGGCTGGAAAAAAAATAAGGAGATTTTGATAGCAGAACAGCTGAAGCTTCAAGATCCTTCAATCTTGACCTTCCTGGATGAGAAAATCTACACGGTAGTAGGTGCATTGTCCAGACTAGGATACAGTTCTGAGGCATTTTGGCGTGTCAAGGAATTTACTAAGGAGCTTGCAATTGTTCCTGTAAGCGCTTCAGTAGGAACCGGCATACCAGAATTATTGGCAGTACTAGTAGGTTTGGCTCAACAATACATGTCCAAAAGACTAGAACGCCATGAAACTGAAACAAAAGGTATTGTACTGGAAGTGAATGATGAAGTTGGATTAGGGCCATCTGCAAATATTATCCTTCTTGATGGCACATTAAAACAAGGAGATAGAATTGTCGTTGGTAAAAAAGATAGTGTTACTATTACAAAGATCAAGGCTTTATTGTTACCAAAGCCACTTGATGAAATGAGGGATCCTAGAGATAAATTTAGGCATGTGGACAAGGTCATTGCAGCTGCGGGACTTAAGATAACATCTCCTGATCTTGACGGAGTTCTTGCAGGAAGTCCTCTATATGTTGTGAAAAATCAAGATAATGAGGAAAAACTAAAAGCAAGTGTTGACTCGGAAATAAGATCTGCTATAATACAGACAGAATCAAATGGTGTTATACTAAGATGTGATACCATAGGATCGATAGAAGCAATTACAGAGCTCTTAAAAAAGGAAAATATTCCAATCAGAGCAGCTGACCTGGGTAATATCACACGCAGAGACATTCTTTCAGCTTCAGCGGTCAGGGAAAAAGATCGTTACCTTGGAGTGGTATTAGGATTTAATGTAAAGGTCCTTGAAGAAGCAGAGAAGGAAGCCTTTGAAAGGAAAATAAAAATTTTCAATGAGAAAATAATCTATAACTTGGTCAGGAGTTATTCTGAATGGGTAGACTACGAAAAGCTTCACTCAGACTCAATTATTTTTAACGAAATACCTCCGATTTGTAAATTTCAATTTATGAAAGGTTATGTTTTTAGAAGAAACGACCCTGCAGTATTCGGTGCGGAGATACTAGTAGGTAAATTGAGGCAAAAGGTTTCGATAATTAGTGAAGATGGCAAGAGAATCGGTGTGGTACATCAAATTCAAAATGAAGGTAAAAACCTGGATACGGCGGATAGAGGAATGCAGATAGCCCTCTCCATAAAAGGGCCAACAATTGGTAGACAGATAAACGAAGGTGATATATTTTATACAGACCTTAATAGCAGAGAAGCTCGATTACTCCTTGAGAGATTCCCTGAGAGATTGAATGAAGAAGAGCAACAAGTATTTGATTTGATTCTGTCAAAAAAACGTAAAGTCGATCCTGCTTTTGGATACTTGTAAACTAGAAGTAAAATAACGTTACTGATACTTTTCCAGTAAGCCTTCTAATCCCTTCTCGCCAACTGCGCCGACTGCCTTTTCGACCAACTTGCCATTCATAAACACAATGAATGTAGGAATTGCGTAGACGTCAAACCTCATTGCCACTCCTTGGTTGTCATCCACATTCAGTCTTCCAAACACAACTTTCTCCTCATATTTTTTGGCTAGTTTGTCAAATATTGGAAGCATGAATTGACATGGTCCACACCATGTTGCCCAAAAATCCACCAGAACGGGCTTATTTCCTCCTATTACTTCGTCAAAGTTTTTTTCAGATAATTCAACAAGCGTAGGCTTATTAGAATCAGAACTCATTACTACAATTCATCCTCTTAATTGATATTTAAATCTTGTAAGTTGATGCCGTATTTTCTGTAGAGCCATAAAGCAAGTAATTCTAAAAAGTGTCATTTCAATTTAATGTCTTTATGTTTTGTTACAGATCAAGTATGAACCTTACTTTATTCAAACCATTTTCTTGTAATATTTCCATTTCATGGTATGTAACACCCTTTATTTCAGTTTTGTAACCATGCTTTGATATGTCTACTGACTCAGTCATTGCATGTCCTGTCAGCTGATATTTGGAATCTTGTTTAGATATTTTCAGGTCAAAGTTCGACGCCACTTTGTTGTCCACTGCAATAAGTAAGATTATTCCATCTATCCAGTTGAATAACAATTCCGAATAATCATCACCTTCTATATTAAATTCAAACTTACTTTTACCCAGAATGTCTTTAAGCTCAAACATGATGTTAATCGTTCCTTTGGCTGCGTACGAAAATGCTTCTTCGATACTGTCACCGTATGCCTCTACATATGCATCCGTGACGTGGTCAAGATACCGGTAACCTCCAGCCAATAACCAGTGTTTTTCATTTACTTTATTATAACTAATCGCAAAATCTAAATGATCACACAGTATCCTCTTCATTGTGAAGTTAGACCTTCCACGTGGGATGAGGGACTTACAATACGAAGAACTAAGGGATATATCCCACATCAGAGACAAATTTGCAGAAACTGCGGAGATCTTTGATTTTAAACAAATAGAACCCTCCACTTTGGAATTATTATCTACCCTGGAAGCCAAAAGCGGGCCATCAATAATTGATGAAACTTATAGTTTTACTGATAAGGGAGGACGAAATATTGCATTACGTTTTGACCTTACCATAGGACTGTCAAGGTTTGTTTCTATGCGCAGAGATCTAAAGCTGCCTGCTAAGATATCATCATTTGGGGGGGTCTGGCGGTATGATGAGCCGCAATTGGGAAGATACAGATATTTCCACCAATGGGATATTGAAATATTTGGATCTCCGGAGGTTGATGCAGATGCAGAAATTATTGAATTTGTTTCGTTCTTTTTGAAAAGATTAGGAATTGATTCTATTATTGCAATTAATCATAAGGCGATTCTAGAAGAATACCTGACAAGATCTCTTGGAATTACAGATTCCAATACGATAAACGAGATGATGAGAGCAATAGATAAACTTGCCAAAAAGAGCATCGAGCAGATAGTTGATGAATATAAGCAAAGACTGGACTCGACCAACTTGCGAAAATTTATCGATTTTGTTTCATTTAACGGACAACCTGAAAAAGTACTAAAAGACAGCAAGGTCGGAGAATTTGAGTCATCCAAAATTCTTGTGGAACTTGTAGATTCTCTAAAATCAAGACAGGTTGGTAACATGACAATTGATTTTAGAATTGTAAGGGGACTTGATTATTATTCAGGGATAGTGTTTGAGGCAAAAGATCAAACAACCCAGATAGGTTCGCTTGTAGGTGGAGGCAGATATGATAGATTGACAGAAGCCTTTGGTAGAAAGGACTTGTTTGCTACGGGTGCTGCCGGTGGTGTGGAAAGGATACTTGCAGCCATCAAGGACAAGTCAATCAAAAAAGCAGAGAAACCACTAATTTATGTCGCCTACAATTCTACACAGGAAAAGATGAATGCTATTGAACTGGTTTCAAAATTAAGAAATCTTGGATATGCTACTGATTACGACATCAATGGAAGAGCAATAAGCAAACAGTTTCACGAAGCTTCACTCAAAAAAGCTGCTGCCATCATTATAGTGAGTCTTGACGAATATAAGAAAGGTATCGTTACCATAAAAACAGAATCAAAAGAAAATAAACAAGGCATCAATGAAATTGATAAATATTTGGATCAAATAATTTAGATTCAGACTAGATTTCAATAAATAAACTAAATCTAGATTTTAATCATCTTGATATTCTTCATCTTTATCATACCGTTTGGTTTCTTATCGTATACTAGCCTTACTACCAAATCTGGTGGATCATAGCTAACATACAAATCGTCCTTTTCAAGAACTTGAATATCATAGCCTAACGTAATCTGCGATTCATGTATTCCGTTTTCAATCAATCTCTGCTTTGCGGCCTGTGCTATGCCCTCATCTGAAGTGTTGGTTGTAAGGAGGACCTTGCCAGTACAGTTTAGGCTCATTTATTTTGCAAAAATATGTTCTCACAATTAAACTGTATCTTCAGATGTTTGTAATTTTCATTGTAGATAAAAAAGAATAATATATTTACTGCTAAATATAGAGGTCACGTAAAGGTTAATAGATGGAGCGATGGATGGATGAGGTTGCAATAGCTATTTGACAGATCATATTTCTCACGATATGCTCATAATAGGCACCGGTCTTGCGGGATTACGCGCGGCTATATCTGCAGCCATGACTAATGACAAGTTAGACATTGGAGTAATTTCAAAGGTGCAGGTAATGCGCTCACATTCAGTATCTGCTGAAGGTGGAACAGCAGCTGTACTCTTTTCTGACGAGGGAGACAACATTGAATCCCATATTTATGATACCATAAGGGGTAGTGATTTTCTATGCGATCAGGACGTTGCTGAAAAACTGGCCAATGAAATACCAAATGAAATATACCAAATGGACAAGTGGGGAATGCCCTGGTCTAGAAGAGATGATGGCAGAATTGATCAGAGAAAATTTGGAGGTTATTCATTCCCAAGGGCGACTTATGCGCAAGACAAGGTTGGATTTTATGAAATGCAAACACTGTATGATACTTGTCTAAAATACGATAACATCCATTTTTACAATGAATGGTACTGCACTTCAATACTGGATGATGGTAACAATAACTTTTCTGGTGTTACTGCAATAGAGATGAAAAGCGGGAACTTTAATGTCATTAATTCTAGTTCTGGAATTATCGCCACTGGTGGTGCTGGACGACTCTATAGCTTTTCAACTTATGCTTACTCTTCTACTCCCGATGGTCTGGATATGGGCTATAGAGCAGGTCTTGCCCTAAAAGACATGGAATTTGTTCAATTTCACCCAACTGGCATTCTTCCGTCAGGCATTCTAATAACCGAGGGAGCGAGAGGTGAAGGCGGCTATTTGATAAACAATCAGGGCGAGAGATTCATGAAAGTATATGCACCAGAAAAATTAGAGCTTGCACCACGCGATGTTGTTTCGCGGTCGATGATAAAGGAAATTGACAACGGCAGGGGATTTATTCACGAAACAGGAGTACCATGTCTCAAGTTAGATCTCACTCACTTGGGGGAAGAACGTATAAAAGAAAAATTGGCCGGAATCAGAGAGATTGGTATCAAATTTTCAGGCGTCGATATTATTAGTGAACCTATCGAAATTAGACCTGTTTGCCATTACATGATGGGCGGTATTCACACCAATATTGACGGTCAAACGGAGATGAATGGTCTATGGTGTGCAGGAGAAGCTGCCTGCAACAGCCTACATGGAGCAAACAGACTTGGAGCAAACTCTACCTCAGAATGCCTAGTTTGGGGAACTATCACAGGAAAACTCGCAGCACAATACTCAGAAAAAAAGAAAGAGAGGGGAACAGCAACTTCCAATCTAGAAAATAAGATTCAAGCAGAAGAAAAGAGGATATTTGATGGAATATTCCGTGGCAAAGGCGAGGTAAACCCGTACGACGTTAGAAAAGAGTTTACAGACATGATGGACGTCAAGGCATACATTTTCAGAGATGAAAAGAACCTTGTTGAAGGATTGAAGAAGGTAAGAGAGCTTCGGAACTTGGCATGGAAGCATGTTGACGATAGCGCTAAAGAGTATAATACAAACTTCATTAATGTAATGGAGATAGATTCATTATTGAGAGTAGGCGAAATAATAATTGCAGGAGCTTTGAACAGAAAGGAATCGCGCGGTGCCCATTCAAGGACAGATTATCCCAATAGAGATGATGTTAATTTCCTAAAACATACACTCGCATATTATAAGGACGATGTCAGCGAGCCGCAATTTTCATGGCATCCTGTAACATTAACACGATATGTCCCAGCAGAGAGAAAATACTAATGACAGAGATAGAAAGTTCCAGTCGTAATAATTTAGAAGGAATAGGAGGATGGCTAAATCCTTCGCGATATGGATGGGAGCGAATTTCCTACTGGTTCCAAAGACTCACAGGTGTCTTTCTGTTAATTTACTTTATCGGACATGTGTATGAAACAAGTACTATAGTTAATGGCCAGAATGCATGGGAATCATTCTTGGAATTAACTCAAACAGTGTGGGGACATTTGTTTCTAATTATGGTAATAGGTGCTAGCACATTTCACTCTGCAAATGGTATTCGACTCATCTTTACCCATGCAGGGATTGGATTGGGGACCCCGGGTAGACCTGACTATCCGTACAATCCGGCCTCATTAAATTACAGACAGAAATCTGGGATATGGATAGCATTAATCCTGGCTGCAGCTGCAATGTTTTATGGTTTTAACGTCTTGTTTGGAGTGTAGTGAATAAATCAAAATGGCAAGCCGCACAATACTAAAAGAAAGTCAAATAATGAAAATTCATTACGTTACTGGCATTGCTGCAATATTTGTTGTAGCCCTACACATAATGATGAGACTAGTGGTTCCTTTTGAACATAGTCTTGAATACGATTACATTATAGCCAACTACAAAAATATAGTCTACATTCTAATTTTAGAGGCGATTCTTGTTTTGATTTCCGTACACGGATTTAACGGGATAAGAATAATATTGCTCGAACTAAGACAAAGTAGAGCTTGGGAAAACATGGTTACTGTGGTGACAATTTCAGCAATGATAGGGCTCATAGCATATGGCACTAGAACAATAATATTGGCAAATGGATTGTGATTATGGCAATGAGTAACACTTCTGATAATAAAATTGAACAAAAGGTAACACTGAAAGTATATAGAGAAAACAGGGGACAGGACTCTGGTTCTCACTATGACACTTTTGAAGTCCCATATAAAAAATGGACAACCGTCCTTGATGCCTTGCTGTATATAAAAAGTTACATGGACCCTAGTGTTGCAATTAGATATTCTTGCAGGATGGCGTCTTGTGGTTCGTGCGGAATGAAAATAAATGGAATGCCCAAGTTGGCGTGTTATACAAAAATCTCTGAATTGGAAACATCCACTATTGAATGTGAACCCTTGTCAAATTTTCCGATAATAAGAGATCTAGTTACTGATTTTTCCCGGTTCTTTGATCATCACAAGAGCATGGAACCATATATAGAGTCTAATGACGGTAATGAAGATGATACCAATAAAGGGACTTTTTCATTTTACCAATCACCTGAAGATGTGGACAAGTATCTACAATTCTCGTACTGCATAAAGTGTGGACTCTGTTATTCAGCATGTCCCACTGTTGGAACGGATGTGAACTTTCCTGGACCACAGGCCTTGGCACAACAGTATAGATATTTTGCTGACACAAGGGATGAATCAAAGAAGAGATTGGATATTGTAGATGACAGACATGGAATTTGGAGATGTCATTTTGCAGGTTCTTGTAGTAAAGTATGTCCTAAAGGAGTAGACCCAGCTTTGGGGATACAGTTATTGAAATCCTACATGCTTGGGATATCCAAGAATGACAAGGTTCCGGCGAAAAAAATTGAAATAGACAGCATTAATGACAGCAATGACAGCAAAGGAAGCTCAAACACAGAATAAGGCTACTTTTTTATCGCAAGGTAGAAATCAAAAATAAGAATTTTGGATACAACAATACGAAATAAACTCTAGCATACTATTTTGTAGGTAGTTTGCTCTCGTTGACTTGTTTGTTTATTGCATCAGCCATAAAGTGATTACTTACGTTCACTTTTGATTCATTGACGCCCTGTATCTTGTAGACATTATCCCTAATGTCTTGGGCAATTTTGAATCCAAATATGGCAGGACAAAAAGGACTGGTCAAGTGTAAATCTATTTTTACTTTGCCATCTTCAATGTCTACTTTATCAATTAATTCTAGTTCCATGATAGAAACTCCAATTTCAGGATCCACTATCTTTGTGAGCTCATCGAATATTGATTTGCGTAATTGCTGAATTTCCTGACTCATATGCCTAATGAATTTATTTTTATACTATTTAACTATTGATTTTTGATCTCAAAATCTATTGCAAATCATAATAGGATATGACAGCCTTGCCACAAATATTAATAATCAAGTCTAGCAGTAGTTTGAATTAATAATGTATAGATCGCGCCACAAAGAAGATCTAGATAAGCGCACATTAAATTTTCTTTCATCGACTGATATAGATGAAAAGATTCTCTATTATGATATTTTGTGTACCAAGGCCCATGTTATAATGTTACATAAGATTCACGTGTTAGAAAAAGCTGAAGTTTCCCGTTTGGTAGGAGAATTGAATATTGTTTTACACCATCCAGAGAAACTTTCCAAGGAAGGATATGAAGATATCCATGAAGCCCTTGAGACTCATTTGATTAAGAAGACAGGATTGGACGTAGGTGGAAAAATTCAAACAGGTAGATCTCGAAATGATCAAGTAATTACAGATATTCGAATTAAGGCAAGAGATGACACTATCAATGTCATAATTCATCTGATTGCTTTGGCAAAAAAACTATTAGTCAAGTCTGAAAAAAATCTGGATTCTATAATGCCACTGTATACACATTTGCAGCAAGCACAGATTGGAAACTTTGCCCATTATTTGCTATCATATTCTGAAGCTCTGATACGGGAAATCGATAGATTGTTTTCTCTCTATGAAAGGATAAATCAATCCCCATTAGGTGCGGGTCCTATTGGCGGATCGCTGTTACCAATTGACAGAAATATAACAGCAAAACTGCTTGGGTTTGATAATTTGATGTCAAATTCCATTGATGCGACATCTTCGAGAGATTTTATGATTGAATTCACATCAAATATCGCTTCAGTGATGATAACGTTGAGTAGAATATCAGAAGATCTTATTATTTGGTCCTCACAAGAATTTGGCTTTATTGAAATCAGTGATAAACATGCATCAACATCAAGTGCCATGCCACAAAAAAGAAATCCTGATCCACTTGAAATTACACGGTCTAAAACTGCAATTGTCATAGGAAATCTCACAACTATCATGACAATACTAAAGTCGCTACCTTCAGGATATAGCAGAGACCTTCAGGATACAAAGATTCCTTTTTGGAATTCTGTCGAATTAGTAATCTCATCACTTGATATCATGAATGACGTCATTGAGAATTTAACTGTAAAGAAAGATGTAATGAAGAAAGCGTCAGCGAGAAGTTATGCTGTATCGTTGGATGTTGCCGAAGTTCTAGTAACAAAATACAAGGTACCTTTTAGAACAGCACATCAGTTGGTCGGATCACTAGTAAATCTTTCGATAAAGAACAAGGAGGAAATACCATTCAATTCGTTGACAACTTCTGATATTAAGGTGGTTCTGTCAAAGGTAAAGGCCAACATCGCATCAGAAAAACTAATCAAAGCAATAAGAGAAATAAACGCAAACAAGTCTATTAAAGTGCGCAATGTTGAAGGATCTCCAAATCCAAGAGAACAGATTAAAATCATCAGAAAAAGAAAAGTGCAATTACAAAAGTATCTGAATGAAGTTCAGAAAAAGAAAAGGCGAATAGATCTCGTAAAGCAGAACATAGCAAATACTATAAAGGAAATGGTTACCACATAATTGTGTTTTCAAATCCTTACTTCGGAGACTAAGTATGATCAATGTAATATTAAATATTAGCCGACGTCGACTAGGTTCGATTTTGAGAGTACAATCAGACATAGTTAGGAAATCATCAGGGTAATGGCATGATGGTAACAGAATTAACGTAAAAAATGACAAGTCTAGTGAATAAGTTGCAACCTATTACTGCCAATATGATTTCAATAGTCGAGATTCACTAGAAGACATAATAGCATAAATTAATGCAATGTAGGTAATTTTGGTCGTAATGTCTCCCTAAACTTTCTCAAGAAGATCATATCATCATGTAAGCAAACCCACCAATACTGATTTTTGTATATGGAGTCTATTCTCTGCCTCATTCCACACCACGGATTTTTTTCCATCTATTACATCTGATGTTACTTCCTGACCCCGTTTTGCTGGCAAACAATGCATAAAAATTGCATCATCTTTTGCTTGACTCATGAGTTTTCCATTTACTTGATATTTTGGAATAAAAACAGATCGTCTCTTCTCATCTTCATTTTCCTTTCCAATAGAAACAAACGTATCTGTCACGACAATATCTGCATTCTTTACTGCATCAATTGGTTCCCTTACTATACTAAAATCAGAATTCTTTAATTTTGCTTCTTTAGTTACTAGATCTAGGATTGTTTTTGGAGGCTCATATCCTGTAGGGATTGCGGCCTTGATATTAACGCCCATTTTTGCACATCCTATAAACAGATCGTTACAAACATTGTTACCATCGCCAACCCATGACAAAGTTAGACCCTCCAATTTTCTTTTGTGTTCCATTATAGTCATCAGATCGGCTAAAATTTGACAAGGATGATATAAATCAGACAAGCCATTAATTACTGGTATCTTGCAATTCTGAGCCAACTGTAGTATTGTGTCGTGAGAGTATACTCGTGCAACAAGACAATCTACGTATAACGAAATCGTCTTTGCTGTATCTTCGATAGATTCGCCTCTGGATAGCTGAAGATCATTGGAATTCAAATAGATTGTGTTACCACCCAACTGAAACATGGCTGTTTCAAAGCTCAATCGTGTTCTAGTTGATGGTTTCTCGAACATCAGTGCAAGTGTTTTCCCTGTCAATGGTGCCAATTCATTACTGCTCTTTTTAGACTCAATTGCATGTTCAATTAAACCCAGAATTTCCTTATCAGTCAAATCTGATATACTAGTGAGATATTTTTTACTTAATGAGATCATTTATATCATCATCGTTTAAATAGACAACTTCGTCACTATCGTCCTTACTTTCTCTTTCAGAACCGGGTTTACTTTTACTCTTATCTTTATTTTTATTTTCTTTCTTATTTGTTTCTTCTTTGGTCTCGGTTTTATCATTTTTATTATCTTTACCATTATTAGAATCCTTCTTGACTTTATTATCCTTAAAGATCTTTTTGAAAAATGATCCACCTTTTGGTTTTGGCTCAGTAATTTCTGGTGCTGATCCCATATTTGATACCATTTTTTGTGCTGAAACATCATTTTGACCATCGCTAAATTTCTGATCATCCGTCTGTGTGGGCTCCTTTATTGTTTGTGTCATAGTTAATTTTTTCTCTTCCTCCACTTTCTCAACTAGTTTATCGACGTCACCAGGTACTGATTCAAGCTTGGAAGTCCCTAATTGTGATATATCCGATTGAGGCGTCATACTTGGAGTATCAATTGTAGGTTTATCCTTAGTCATATTGTCATCAGACAATACATGTCCTGATGTCTGAATTTTTTCTGTTTTGTCATATACCTTATCCTTGAAGATAGAATCAAGGAATCTCTCATAATCAAATTCTTCCAAATCTCCGTAGCCTTGGCCCATTCCAAGGTACAAAATAGGCTTATGAGTCAAATAGGCAATTGAAATGGCCGCGCCTCCTTTAGAATCAGCATCACTTTTCGTTAAAATTGATCCATCATACTCGGTATACTCAAAAAATTCTCGTGCCTGATTAACAGTATCGTTTCCTGCCAAAGAATCACCAACAAATATTTTCATATCGGGCTTTATAACTCTGATTATTTTACTAACTTCTTCCATTAGATTTTTTGACGTCTGCATTCTGCCGGCAGTATCGATTAATACTGCCTCAATGTAATTCTTTTTTGCATGTTCTAATGCATCTCTTGCAACTGCAGACGGATCGGCACCATATCTTTGCGAGATTACCTTAACATTTAGATTGTTGCCATGTTGAGTAATCTGCTCAATAGCACCAGCTCTATGTGTGTCTGCGGCTGCCATCACAACTGTAATTCCCTTATCTCTTAATAATTTGCAGAATTTTGCTACGGTGGTAGTCTTTCCCGTACCATTGATACCAAGAAAGACGATAGAATATGGACCTCCTTTTGATTTTTTCTTGTCCAAAATAGACTGAATAATGTCAGTCTTTGTGTTAGTCGATAAAAATAACTCGTGTAGAAACGAGTATAGTTTGGTAGTAATAACAAGATCCGAATCTTCGTTCCGTTCAAGCTTCAAATTTTGCATTTCTTCTTTTATCTTTGTAGTCATCTCATCTACTATTTCATGAGCTACATCATTTTCCATCAAGCTGATCTGCAATTCATCGAGAATCGAGTCTATATCCTTTTTAGAAATTGATTTTTGACCAAGATTCTTTGTTGTTTCAGAAAATATTTTTCTTAGTTTTTCAAACAAACGGAGCGCAATCCTACCTCTTATTAGTTCGGTGGTTTCTGAGCCTTTTGCATTTCAACATTTACCTCATTTTGGAGTTGATTCATGCGCATTGCAATTTGCTCTTTTTGGGATTGTATTTGTTGTAATGCAAGTTCAAATTCCTTGATTCTTGATTCCACATAATTTTTCGCATTTTCCTTTGACTTTTCAATAGTAACGCCTGAACCTACACTAACAAGAAGATTTGTTACTTGAGGCACTTTGACCTTGAGAAATACACCAATCCCAATTGGGATAAGAGAATCCTGTTCATCAGTAGAAGATAATCCTTGTATGGCCTCTGAAGCTAGATGGGCCTCCGTTATGAGTCTGCTTACTGTAGCTTCTTTTCCCAAAATGTCATTCATGTATGCTTCTAAGATTTTTGATTGTTGAAGCATCTCACTGATTTTTTGTTCAGACGATATTTGGCTATTAGAATTTTCTCTAGAGGTCATCTTAATACATTTTCTGAGTAAAAAACGGGCATATAACTTTGACTAACAAGTTTATTTGTCAAGAATTTGCTGGGTACATAATAGAGATGGGCTATTCCTTGCTCTTTCTTGAAATGATATAGAATCCATGAGCAGAGATCAAAAAGGCAGCCAAGGACATTTTTGTCGCAAAGACTAAGTTCCACGGAGTTTCAGGGTTCGGGTAAGGTATGCTGATGTTATCCAAATTTATGCTTCCGCCTAGTGCGTTGAGTGTTATCAAGGAACTCCATACAACAAAATTATATACAAATTCGTAAAGTGCAACTATTGCTAGTGCCAATACTATTAGCTGAAGTATTGAGCGCAGAGCGGGCGAAACTTCCTTTACCTTCTCACCACCTAATTTGGTAACACAATACCAGGAGATTACTGAAACAATCATCAAGTAGGTAACTAGTTTTGAAAGACCTTTGAATGGAAATTCTGTTTTTACCAAAATCTCACCTATCACAATTTTACCGGTTGCAGCATACTCCACTACGCTTAGATAGAGAGCGTAAAACGTAATTGCAGTCATCATGGTTGCAGAAATGTAGAAAACTATCAGGTATACGGTTCTTTCAGATATTCTTTTTTCAGTTGAATAGTACATGATGGGAATTGTAATACTTGTCAAAGACTATCAAATATAAAATTATACTTGTAATTGACTTTGATATCCAGTTTTATCGATTGCCGATTGCTAGAGATAGACGAATGCTGCACTAGATACATATTCAGTTTGGTTCCCAAGACCACTAAATGCGCACGATAATATGCACTCATGAAGCAGATATTGACGGTATGTATTCTGCCGCAGTTGCTTTGATAAAGTATCCGGAAGCCAGAGTTTCATTCTATAACTACGGCCTAGAAAATTTTAGAAAAATGTTTGTTTATATCAAAAATGAAGCTAAAAAGTCAAAAAAAGGTCTTGCAATCATTTCCGATCTGGGCATTAATGACGAACAGGTATCTGCTCTGGCCCTTGAAATTATCCATTATTTGAAACAAAGAAAGTGGCATGTTGTCTGGGTTGACCATCACCCATGGCAAAAAGAGTTTCTGGGTTCATTAAAAAAAATCTGCACCATTTATCATGATTCGTCTGGAAGAAAATGTGCTACTGAAATAATGTATGAAAAATTAGCGCGAAAAGACAAGATTGCAGAGCAACTAAAGTATATAGCGCATAGCTCAGACTTTATGATAAACGTCAAGAATCATGATTCTAGACTATCTGAATTAATTCATTTTTACAGGAATAGTTCTGGCTCTGGACAAAAACTTGAATTTTTGGTACAAAAAGCCTCAAAAGGGATACTTTGGGATTCGGAAATGCAAAAAGAATATCTAAAATTCATCAAAGTTGCGGAACTTCACAAAAGTAAATCACTAAAAACCCTAATGATGAGAAAAATCCGATCGCTTAACGTTGCCTTTGTATTTACTTATCCCCTTGTTCAATCAAGTCTTTTTGCTAATGAGGTATTTTCTAACTCAAAGGCTGACGTGGTCATGCTCTTTAACAAACATGGAAAAGTCAGCATCAGAAGGAATATGGATAAGATTTCGTGTGCCATGATAGCATCATTCCTAGTTGAAGGTGGTGGACATGAATATGCATCGGGCGGGATGCTGAAAAGCAATCCAAATCATTTTCCCTCATGCGTCAGCGAGATGGAACAAGCAGTTATCAAGTCTCTAAAATGATGATTTGTTCCAGTATCAAATAATCTTCCACACAGCCAAAACTTGAATCTAAAAGAAAAACAATTAAATTTCAATTCAAATAATGACTGCTGTGGCTAGCGAAAACAATGTAGGCAATGTAATTTACGAGTGCATGAGATGTGGTACTCCAGTTACTAATGAAGAACTCTCCAAATTACCTGAAATAAAGTGCATATGTGGATTTAGAGTATTTCGAAAGGCAAGACAGCCCATAGTAAAGCAAGTAAAGGCAATTTAACCTAGAATTCTACCTTTTCATTTAATTGTAATTTGTCAAATTACTTAACGCTTATTTGCTAGAATTAGGATATATAATTAGATGAAGATAGTCTGTCCGGATTGCAGAAAAGCTGCCGAGCTCTCAGATGATTTCAGTTTTGTGAAATGTCAATTTTGCAAGCTAGATATGACTTATGGTGAATATGTAAAGTACGTTGCGTATAGGGATGTAAGATATAGAGATATTCTAAGCGACTACAAGAAAGAAAATTAATATTAACAAGTTACTATAGATAGTATCTCAAGTCATTTTTATTTAGTTCTACATACCTCTACTTACCAGTTACTATATACTTCGTACTATTATACCACACATCAAGTTGGGATCGACTACAGCTGAGTGCCTACGGCCCTTTAAAAAGAGAAATCTTATTTTTTTATCATTGTTGAAATGATAGATAGTACGTCTCTGTCCTTTATCTGATAGTCACCAGGTAACCTCAATCCATTTCTCACATCTACAGCATAGACAATGCCTTTGGACAACTCAGTGTGAATATCACTTGCAAGATCCTGTACTGTAGATCCATTTTTCATCAAAAATGCATCAGGAAGTATGTTACCTTTTTTATCGGACAGTTTGTTTGGATCTGAAACTGGATATACGACATTCATGTTCAATAATTTAAACACTGCGATGTTTAGCGCAAACTGTACTCCTGTTCTAAGATATTCACCTAATACATCCTTCCTGATAAAGTTGAGTGCCCACTTTTGTTTTTCATTAAGTACAGTATTCTCAAAGATATCAAATATTTCATCCCCAGGAGAATATTTAATCAAGCCTCTATTCTGAGCCCTTCGCAAAGTAAGTTCCGCATCAGCACTTGAAGGAATCACAAACATATGCTTATTGTGCTCACGAAGTCTATTGAAATTTTCTGCAGCAGTTGGTAAATCTATCTTGTTTGCAACTATTAGTGAAGGTTTTGATATTTCTCTCAATGTAGAAATGAATTTTCTACTTTCATCAGGATCTAATTCATGAATGTTCCTATCTACCAGATTATTTTCAATTAAAGATTGCTTTACATGCCATTCCTTTACACCAATACCGCCAAAAATTTCAGTTATGGCACGAGTTGTGTCCATTCCGGTATTTGTCATCCTCGAAATTTTTTCTCTATTTCCTTCAAATAATTTCAGATACCATAGAACCAGTTCTTCTTCAATATCTGATACATCTGCAATGGGATCTCCTGCTCCAGCCTCTGCAATTTTCCCTGATGCATCTATGCTTCCAGAGGCATCAACAATGTGAAGTAATACGTCAGATTGAGCAGCAACTGATAAGAACTGATTACCAAGGCCCTTTCCTTCCCACGCGCCTTTAATAAGTCCTGGAAGGTCTATCAACTCTACGGGAATAAATCTCCAACCATCTTTACACAACGAATTTCTGGGATTGTCCTGTACTCCGAATTCTTTGTGAACGCACAGAGTAATCACATGGGCATTTCCGTGAATTGGTTTTTTAGTTGTGAACGGATAATTTGCTATTTCTTCATTTCCCAAAGTAGCAGAATTAAAGAAGGTAGTCTTACCAGTATTTGTTTTACCTATTAAACCAATTCTTATCACACTTCTATTATTTGGGCATGATTATTTATATCTAGCAAGTAGCTTGACTGAAGAATGAATTATTTCGGACACCAGAAACTTTAATGAGAGATCACAACTTTGCACATAAAGTTCTATATGAACCTAATAGAAATTTCTATAGTGATTAACGTATGTTTTATTCCATCTCAAGGCTTTAATAATTATATTATGAATCTTTTATATCAGCAAAAATGCACACAGAATTAGGATCTCAAATTAGGAAAGTTTTAGTTATTGGTCTTGGGCAACTGGGGCTTCCTGTCGCAAAATATGTTAAAGAAAGGGGTTTTGAAACCTTTGGATACGACATTAACCCCCTTAAAATGCAAGATGCAGAAAAAAGTTTTGGAATAAAAAGTATAGACAAGTTTGATGATATTGATGTTTTTATCTTATGTGTGTCAACACACGATCCTAATGATGAATATACTCCTTTTGTAGATGGCTTGTTTTCGCTAGCTCAAAAAATATCACGGGAGGCAAAAAATGGCTCACTTGTTTCTATAGAAAGTACAATACCGAAGGGTACTTCAAAGAAAATATTTGAATTGCTTAACCACAGACTACATGTTGCTCATGCACCCCATAGGTGGTATTCACTTGAAGAGGATGTACATGGTGTGAATCAGGTCAGGGTAGTAGGTGGTGTAAGTGATTGTTGTTTGAAAGTGGCATTACAATTTTACGATAGTGGTAACGAAGTACTTGAATTCAATGATGATACTATTACTAAGGATAACCACAAAAGATGCAGAATAAACAGTCTTGGAATTCCAATGCATCCTGTATCTGAAATTGAAATAGCAGAATTAACCAAAATAATCGAAAATGCTGATAGATATATGCAAATAGCATTTTCTGAAGATCTATACCTTTACTGTCAGGCAAATAATGTTAATTTCGCAGAATTAAGAGATTCCTTGAATACCAAGTGGAATGTGAATATTCTTGAACCTCGAGATGGAGTAGGAGGACATTGTCTACCCAAAGATACAAAGATGTTTTTGCAGTCCTCAAAATCAATAAAGAGCAAGATACTAATGGCAGCAATGGAAGTCGACCATGATTATAGAAGATTTAGAGAAATGAGGGGTTATAGGCTAGTTCCTTCGGCCATTAACAATCATAAGTAGGCAAATTATCCAACTTTGATTGTATGGAATCTAAAACAATTCTAGTATTTGGAGCTCACCCAGACGATCTGGAAATTGGTATGGGTGGAACCATTGCAAAACTCGTTGGTATGGGTTATCAAGTTCAGCCAGTAATAGCCACGTTACCAAATTTTGTAAAATCTGATACCAAGGAAGGCAGAAAGAAAGAGTCTTTGTTGGCGGCCAAAGTAATGGGTTGCAAATCGCCGGAATTTCTTGATCTGTCACCTGACGAGATGGTATTTGGAAGAAAATTCATCACACTAATAGATTCTATAGTTACTAAATACAAACCAGAGTCAGTATTTACTCAATGGTATGGTGACTCTCATCAGGATCATCAGATTTTGACTAAAAGCGTGATTTCAGCGTGCAGGGATCAAAATAATCTATTCATGTATGAAACTACAATACCAGGAGGAATCACCGAAAATTCATTTAGGCCACAACTATTTGTAGACATTACCCAAACAATCGAAATAAAGAAAAATGCTCTAGAGTGTTTTGAATCTCAGTTTGTTCGCTGCGGCGAGATTTGGATTCCAGCAATATTAGGAAGGTGTTCTTTTAGAGGATATCAAATAAATTCAAAGTATGCAGAGGCCTTTGAAGTGGTCAAGGTTACTAAATGGTAGATTAATAGACAATCAATGGTTTATTACTTCATACCCGTTAAATTGAATATTGTAAGCATTAATCTTGTAGCAAATACTTGACGAAAAACTGCAATATTGCAAAGTAATCCATTTTTGGTGAATTGAAAAAAGATTTGATCAGTTTATAAGTGAATATTTTATTTCCTTTTTGCAAAGGATTTGCTGAAAAAAAGCAATCCGGATGGGCTCGTAGCTCAGCTTGGATAGAGCGCCTGCCTTCTAAGTCTAAACGAAGAGAGCCGGAAGTCGAGGGATCGAAGCCCTCCGGGCCCGTGCTTTTACTTGACCCAAAGCGGTATGCGTAGGATAAGCCAATTTAAGCACGTCTCACCATAACAAAAAGAGCAAGCAGTTGTAAATCACGTTTATAAGAGGCTTGAAATCTAAAATTTTCAACTATGCTTGATAATAATCGATTAAAAGGTATGATAAAAAATGCCCGCGAGGGATTTGAGAAACGAAATTTTACTCAATCTGCGGAATTAACCCTCATATTGAAGGACATTGATGTTAAAAAGGGCTTTAGCGTAAATGAAGTCGTAAATCTACCGAATAAGGTAACAAAGACTTCAAGCATATGTGTATTTGCCTCAGGTGATATGGGAACAAGAGCGAAAAAAGCTCAAGTTGATAGAATCATAGAGCCTGAAGAATTAGACAGACTTGGCACCAATAAGAAGGATGCTAGAAAAGTCGTTAAAGCTTATGACTTTTTTTTGGCAGATACCTCTCTGATGTCAAGTGTAGGTCGTTCATTAGGCCAATTCATGGGACCCAAAGGAAAGATGCCGTCACCTATCGCCTATGGAGCTCCGATAGAAAATATTGCAGATAGATTTAGAGGTTCTGTTAGAGCAAGAACAAAGAGTCAGCTCAACATTTCTGCAAAAATAGGTGATGAAAAAATGGAGGATGAGCAAATTTTGGGTAATGCTGTTGCGGTAATTTCTGCCATTGAGAAAAAATTACCACAGGGGGATAAAAATATCCGTAATGCGATAATAAAGTTTACAATGAGCAAGCCTTCAAAAGCTTCAGCAGTAAAACTAGATAAAAAGTAGGTAGATAGATAATGACAGCTCAAAAACACGCAAGAACAAGTTATCCGCAAGGAAAACAGAGTCTGTATCAACAGATGATGGAACTTCCAAAATCATATAATGTGATTGCACTTTCAAAGGTCAATAAAGTTCGAGCAACTCAATTGATGATGATTAGAAAAAAATTCCACAAAGACATTGTCATCAAAGTAATCAAGAATAGAGTAACACAAAAAGCGTTTGAAAAGATAGCCGATGTTAAAGGTATTCAAGAATTGAGTTCCCAATTAGAAGGACAATGTGCACTCATGTTTACTAATATTAGCCCATTCAAACTCAATTTAATTTTTGAACAGAATAAGGTGTTTTTAGCAGCAAAAGGTGGAGATATCACTAAAACCGAAATAATGATCCCCGCTGGCGATACAGGAATAACTCCAGGCCCTGTTTTATCAGAATTCAAAGAAGCAAATGTACCTACCAAGATTGATCAAGGAACAATATGGGTAAGTAAAGACACCGTAGTAGCAAGACCTGATGACGTGATTTCTACCAAACTTGCTTCCCTTCTGTCCAAGATGAATATCAAGCCTATCGAGGCAGGAATTGTAGTAAACTATGCACTTGCAGACAAGTTGATTTTCACCGAAAAGGATCTAAGAATTGATCTGAACGAATTGAAGAATGATTTGAGCAGATCATATAATGAATCAATAGCTCTTGCTGTTGAATCAAGTTACTTTACGAAAGAATCAATGGGACATTTGCTATCAAAGGCTTCTGGCCACGCACAGTCACTTGCAATTGAATCAAACTACCTGACAAAAGAGACAGCAGGACAAATAATCTCATTATCGGTGCTTAAGGCAAATAACGTTGCTTCCCAGCTTAAGAACAAAGGCTATTCTCCATCTTAATCATTTAATCCCCATCGGATTTGAATTCTAATTCGCGCTTCTGCGAATCGCAGATTGGTATAGACCGATTTTACTACTAACTCTTTATCTTTAGATAGGGATACTTCAGAAGTGAATACAAAAATTATAGGAATTAAAAATAATGAAAAAAGGGTTACTTAACCAAATAAGGAAGATAATCCTTCTAAAGCTTCTTCTTCCTTCTTTTCATCCTTTTTCTCTTCTTTCTTCTCATCCTTAGCCTGAGCGGCTCCAGCATCAGCAGCAGCTGCTGTAGCAGGAACAGCCATAGCCATGGGAGTTGCCTTTAATGATTCTTCAATGTTTACTTCGCTTAGGGCTGCTACGAGTGCTTTTATCTTTACTTCATCGGGACTTGCACCAGTAGCTGCTATCACATTCTTTACATTATCTTCAGTGATATCCTTGTTTAATTTGTGTAGTAATAATGCAGCGTATACGTATTCCATTTCAAGAATGCTCTATCCATGTCCATAATATAAAACTTTCAAAATCACAGAATCTTGGTACTTCTAGCAACCGCATACATGTGTTCCTTCAGATCCCTTTCATAAAGCGAACTCATTTTTTCCATCAAGACAGCTCTGGCCTGCATTCTATCTTCATTGTTTGTTGCTCGTAATACCTTGGCAAAAAGTTCAGGAAGATTTTCTTTTATCCAGCCATCCAGTATGTGAAACCTTTCTTCATTAATCCACTTTGCGTCTGAAGAGTTAATATCAACGTCTTCATCAAATATGCCGGTTTCAACATTATCAATTAACATGAATATACAGTTATTTGGGTCGGGATTTTTCAGAGCTTCCTTTGGCCTTCCGTCACCTCGCCCTGCAGAAACCTTCTCCATCAACCCTATAGGGATAATATATGATCCTTTAATTCTAGCAATTGAATCAGTAAGAGCAACAATCCTGCCAATTACCAATCTAATTTTTCCAGAATAATCTTGAGTTACAAAAGCATAATCTCCAGGTTTTAACTTGTTCTTTCCAAATAGCATATCAAAATGAGTTTTAATAAATTATTTATTATTTGCTGTTCAAATTTTAATATAAGATAACTTGATAGCTTATCTTGTGCCAAGAATATTTGTTGCTGCAGATATTCATAAAAAATCTGAAATTCAAAGAATTCAAAAGAATTTAATCTCTCATTTGAACCTGGATAGCAAATTTCTCAAACTCGTTGGGCCAGAAAATTTCCATTTTACACTATTATTCTTTGGTGAAATAGACAATTCTTTACTTGACAAAATAGTAGCCAAAATTTCAGAATTAGAGTTTCAATCATTTGAAATACACTATGGAATGATAGGAGCATTTCCAAATAACAACCGATCTAAAGTCGTATGGATAGGGCTGGATGAAAAGACAAAAGAAGCATTCAATCAATTATATCATGGGGTCATATCCAAATTGACAGATTTGGATTTAGAATTAGAAAAGGAGATAGAAAAAGAGATAATACCACACATGACACTATTTAGAACAAAGGTTACGCTTAGTTTGAAATTTGATGATATTGAATCCTATTCCGGTATAAGTGACAAAATAGATACAGTTTCTGTAAAAAAGAGCATTACTACACCACAAGGTCCTATATATGAGAACATAATTTCTGTGAATGGTAAATGAACACGATAGACTCCGTCATACAAGAGGCCGTAGTATCGTCAATGCCTTCAAAACCAAAACAAATCAAATTAGAAAAAATATCAAAAGAAATTCATAAGGAAATTGCAAACTTCAAAGACAACCGAATATCCAGAGTAATGGTAGGGGGTTCTTATGCCAAAGGCACCTGGCTTGAAAATGACACAGACATTGACTTTTTTGTAATGATAGAACCCAACGTTGAACGAATGGAATTTGAAGATCTAGGCAAAGCCATTGGATACTGCGCTTTAAGAAAATACAAACCCTATTTAAGATACTCTGAACATCCATACGTCGAAGGTAAAGTTGATGGAACTAGAGTAAACATTGTTCCATGTTACAGGGTTGAAAAAAACAAGTGGAAAAGTGCCGCCGACAGATCGCCATTTCATACTGATTTTATGCAAGATAAACTGAATGATAATCTGAAAAGTCAAGTTAGGGTATTAAAAAAATTCCTAAAAGCGGTGGGAATTTACGGCTCTCAGATAGCGGTTTCAGGTTTTAGTGGATATGTTACAGAAGTACTCATCTTAAAATATCATTCATTTAAAGGTGTTTTGCAAACATTTTCAGAGCTTGAACCAAATCAAATCGTTTCCCTCGATCCTGCCGATAAGAAAATGATTGAGAAATTTACCAGTCCCATAATAATAATTGATCCCATTGATTCAAACAGAAATTTGGGAGCTGCGATTTCTGCAGACTGCGTAGCAAAATTTGTTTTGGCGTCAAGACAATTTTTGAAAAATCCATCAATAGAATTTATGAGAAAAACTGACATATTGAAACCCAAAATCGTAAAGCAGATTGAATCCAACTTGTTAATATTAGAATTTAAAATACAGGAGAGGAGCCCTGATATCTTGTGGGGACAGCTAAAGAGAAAATTAACAAGCATTTCAAAAATGTTATCAAATTCCAGATTTGAAATAATCAAGAAATATTGCTACACAGATGAAGAAAAACGTGCAGTGTTTATCTTTATGTTTCAGTTTGCAAACCTCCCAAAAATTACTGTAAACAGGGGACCGGAAGTATACCTTAAAACAGAAACAGATGCTTACGTCAATAAAAGAGGAGGTAATTCCATCATGATGTGGACTGATGGCATGAGGATCCAAAGCATTGAAGAAACAAAATTGGTATCAATAAAGGAGTACGCTAATGAAATAATTAAGAAAGACATAAAATCAGGAAGTCAAACCGGAATAACGTCCGATTTTAAAAATGGCTATTCAATATATCTCGGAAATGAGAAGAAACCAAATGATTTCGTTGTAACGGCCATTAATCACATGATTAGCGATGGAGAATTTATTAAATAGCAAAAATAAGGAAAGCCTAAAATTTCTATTGACTTTCCCTTTATTTAATCAAGATACCTTCGAAAGCAGGAAAAAAGAGTTGCTATCATTGGATATCAATGGTATTTTCTCTTCAGGGAATCTGCAATTAAACAAGATTTTCATTCTAGGTAAAGGTTCTGTTGGTTTGGTAACACTAGCAAGATATAGGAAAAGATATTATGCCTTAAAGATAAGAAGGACTGACGCCAACAGACCGAACATGTACGATGAAGTGCTTTACCAATCACTTGCAAACTCAATTGGAGTAGGCCCTTTTCTTGTAAATTTCTCTGAGAATTTTATTTTGATGGAGTTTGTCAGAGGTTCGAACATAATCGACTGGTATAATTCAGCACGAATATCAAGAAAAAGAAAGATCATATGTACTGCTCTTATTCTTGAGCAATGTTATGCTCTTGACTGCCTGAAACTTGATCATGGTCAGCTAAACAGGCTTGATTGCCATATAATAATAGCAAAGGATGACAAGCCCACAATCTTGGATTTTGAAACGTCCAGTACCCGGAGGAGAGTAAGCAACATAACAAGCGCGTCACAATCAATTTTTCTAAACGGGCCAATATACTCCCAGCTTCAAAATTCAATCCATTATGACAGGAACCAAATCGTGAAAAAAATAAAAGGATACAAATCTGAAATAAATCAAGAAAGATTTGACGATATATTCAACATGCTAGGACTCTAGGTACCCCATGAAAACATTTCAATTGAGAATCACGAGGAGTTCTTTTGTTTTGTGCATTAATATTCTTAAGTTAGTGGCTCTAATCTAATTTGATGTCTAATTCTCAAACCTTTGTCATTAAGACACTAAAGAAAATGAATCTCAAAGGTGGAACAGTAATAGATGGATTTGCTACCACAGGTATTACCAACACTATTGCTTCTGAATGCATCTTGCATTCCATTAACACCCAGCTGGTAGCAACTATAGAGTCATCATACTTTTCTCAACTATCAGTAGTTAGAAATTCAATCCCATATTTTCCTGTAAGGATATATGCAAATGAAGAGCTAAAAACTTCAATCTTTATTTCTGAAATAAGCATGGATCCATCATTGTACTTTTTCATTGGAACTACCATGTTAAATTGGGCCAAAGAAAATGAATGCAATCTAATAATCAGTTCGAGTAGCATAGTCAATCCACCAGAGCAGGCTAATGCCACTGGCTCAAAAGAATACTCAATTGCAGGTATCGGAAATACAGTTGGTGCAAGAAACAGATTAAAGGATGCGCAAATTTCATTACTAAAGAACGGTACCATAGGAGGAATTCCAGCAGTGCTATTAAATCAGAGCTCCCAGCTTGGCATAGACGCAGTAATTTTGCTGGTAAAAATCATCGAGGGAATCCCTGATTTCAGAGCTGCAGCCGAATTATCGACAACAATAAGCAAACTTGTCCCGGGCGTCTCATGCAATGTTCCATTACTACTACAGGAAGCAGAAAAAATTGAAAAAGAAATAACCAAGATAAAAACTCAAGACACTGAAAGTGAAATGAATGCTTATGGCTAAAATACTGAAGTGCCGAAACTCTATCTAGCATGATTTCATACGAAAGGTAATTGGATTTTTGCTTCTAATAGTTAGTAATAAACTATTTTGAATTAGTTGTAATAATTTTTATCAAATTCTTGACAGTTGCCAAGTTCAGATCAACTTGTTCTGCAATCATTTCTTCAGATATTCCCGAATCGTACAAATTCCTGACACTCTCTTTTTTCTCTAGGCTAATATTTTTGACACCCAACTCAAGATCTAATTCGGCTTCACTATTTTTTACAAAGGATTGTACTTGATTAAACACTGTGTCAATTTCAATATTACGATCCGCAGAGAATACAACTATGTGATTTTTAATTGGAATGCTAAACATAACAACCTTATCGTAAATATAGATGATTGAATTAAGAGCACCCAACTCATTTTCAAATATTTTTCGCAGTTCAACAATATATGCCGATTGTGAATAGCTTATTTCTGGACTCCTGCCTTTTAGATGTTCATTAATTCCCTCTCTGATCACACTTGCGTTTAGATGTCCTGACTTTTCGACCAGTCCTGAAAACCTCAGAGCCGGGTTAAGCGCTAATAGTCGATTCAAGAATTCGACGTCATTCATTGAACAAGATCTAGTAATCCAGAAATATATCAGTTTTTATGTCTTGCTACCCTGCCTGCATGTAAATAGAGCTTAATCAGAATCGATAACGGACATCCATTCTACGAAAACAAGATATTGATCTTAATAATTACTTCAACTAGATTGGCGGAAGATATTTCCTCAACTTCTTCGAACACTATTCCTTTTCCAACTCTTACGATAGTTTACCTGGTAAATGAGGCAGAACAATTGATTGATGAGATAAGTCAAAAGTACAACAATATCACCGTAGAAGATTGTAACGGATTCTTTAACGACGGTGTCAAAAGAGACTACAAAAAAATAACAATCTGGAGCCAGGGGATTGATAGCCTGTGGTTTAATGCTTTGATAGCTAGAATAAAAGAAATTGCAAATGTTGATTCAGTTCCCATTGTGTCTGGCGGAATAATGTACTCTGTATAGTTGATTCCCTGCAACAAATTTTGCGTATTATGCATGCAGAAGAACAATCAGCACATTAGAACAAAAGTATACTTGGAACTAGAGAATTCATCTTATTTTTACTTTGAATCTGCTTTTATATCAATCAAAATTCTATTTCCTACACCAGGGCTACCGATATTTTCATACTTTTTTCTTGGCATGTTAATCTGAATAACAGTCTTTGGATACGTCTTGATGGCCGTTTGTGGTTGAGAACGCAGGATTGCTTCTAATATCGGCTTTATTTGCTTTTTTACTTCTTCGTCTGATATCGACCTATCAATAGCTTCCAACATTAATTGCTGCTGTGAAACTGATTCAAGCTCTATATCCTCAATAAGAGATAAAGTAATGTTAATGCCATTATCGGAGAGTTGTGTTATTTTGTATTTGATTTGAGTGTCTTCCAATTCTGAAGAATAATAATTTTGTCTGCTTATTACTTTTTTCCGATCATCCTGGCTCTTAGCTTGTGCGTGCTGTGCGCACTTTTAGCCACAAGACATATTAAATTTATTGTGTATTTATAGAAGTATTTAAAATGAAATACAGAAGCAGGACGGACATTTTTGCGTCAATTTTACAATCTGCAAATGATGCAAAAGGAGTGGGCATAACCACCATAATGTACAAATCATTTCTCTCTCACTATCAACTCAAGAAATATCTATCGATAATGTTAGAAAATGGTTTATTAATACTAGAACAGGATGAGCATCTTTACAAGATTACTGAAAAAGGCCTAAGATTCTTGCAGCTTTTTTCAAATATTAATGAACTTATTGATACTACAAAAGAATACAACACCTAATTATGTTTGTTCCCCAAAAGGTAAAGTTTGGTATTGGTTATGATTTAAGCATCACATATAACAATTGATTAGCAGTGCATAATTTTCATGTTGTTCGGTTAATGTTAAACATTCAATCTTTCAATCGCAAATAAAAGTGACCTATGACAAAATGTGTCTTTTGTATTTAGTATCTAAAAAAGAAAATCAAGTTAGCCCGGCCCAGATTCGAACTGGGGTCAAAGGCTCCAAAGGCCTCTATGCTTGGCCACTACATTCAGCGAATTTAGAAATTCTCTACCGGGCTGCCGGACATTTTTTTATCGAATATCTGATTTATAAAGCTACAAATCTGTCAATGATTTTCATCAGTTTATCAGATGGGTCTTCCATTTGATCCAGTATTCGTTTTGCTCGATTTTTTTGCTCTGTCCTAAATTTATTGTCAGATTTCATATGGTTTATTGTCCCTACAATGCGTGAGGAATTTGAGATTTTTCGAATCAAACCCATTTTGATTAGATAATCGTCAACGTAGAATTTGATTGGCGAAATAGAGATAGTCGGTTTTCCAAGGAGTGCTGATTCGGCAGTCATGGTACCGCCTCCTCCTACAAACACATCAGCCAAAGTTATTAGCTCCATCCCGTCGACCACGTTTTCTAAGACCTTTATCTTATCACCATATTTTTCTTTAAGTTGTCTTATTTGATCTTCATATCTACCCAATACCAGAATATCGGATGTATTGTGAAAGTTATCAACAATTGACTCTAATGTTCTATCGACATTGCTCTCCTTGTCAATCAAGTAGGATGCTTTACTTTCTTCTGGTCTAACGACAATTGTATAATTTTTTTCAAGGCCATATCTACTCTTTACTTTCTCTTCATTTTTCGGCGCTGTCTCTGCTCTAATCCAAGCGACTGGATCGAGGGCATGATAGCGAATTATTTGATTTTTTGAAATTCCCAGGTTTTTCCAGGCAGAATACGGGATTACCCATGGACATAAAAGATTGTTTACAAATGGAATTGTCAACCTCTGGACAGCATGGGCATGAGGCGAGTCACTAAATGTAACATGAGGAATTCCCAAACCAAATGAAACTCTGGCAGCTTCAGGTGACGAAAAACTGATGCACAGTCCGGGTTCAAAGTCCCTTATCTCTTTTGTTAAATCAAAAATTCTGCTAGAACTTGCTCTTAGTTTATCATACTTTGATGAGCCACCGAACTTTCCAACTATTTTAAGATCTAATTTCTTTAGTCTAGATAACTTTACACATTCTCGATAATTTCTTCCAGTACATAGCAGTTCATGATCTTTTTCTTTTAAAAGATCCACCGAATGCTTGAAAAACATAACTTGTTTTGGGGTTAAAACATCAATCCAGATTCTCACGCACCATGTATAAGCAGACACATGGAAAAAACTTTTCTTCAACCAGTCTTAATTTTGTGCAGGAACAAAAATATGCTGATAGGGGTTGAAAATAGCAGTGAGTGTTAATTCGTTGAAAGTAGCGGTATATGGCCTTAGTACAGAGGGATACAAGATTGCCTCTCTTATATCCAACAAAGGCATTCCTGTTTCAATTATCGATGATTCATCAGGGATGGCAATTACTCTCAAACCAGATATAGCCAAGACATATTCTAGTGTAACCTCATTTATTCAAGATGAGACTCTTTTAGATTTCGAGCCATTTGATGTAGCAATTAATAATGCATCATTTATTTTCTTTACACCCAGAATCAGAAAATCATGGCCAGATGCAAAGAACCACATTGGATCTAAATTTCAAGATGTGATTAAACATGTAAACAAAGATAGTTCCATAATCTACACAGTTCCAGCTGGCTTTGGTGTAAATAATGAAAACATTACATTGATTGAACATAGAACCGGCCTTAGTGTGGGCAAGAATATTTTCTATTATTACCTACCAATTAGCTCCATATCCGCAACCGTCTTTGAATCAATTATTGGAACACGATCTCAGGTGAATGCCAACCTTGAAAGTATGTTAAGCGAACTTCACCCTGAAAAAGCTCTCAAGGTTGTAGATATTGAATCGGCAGAATACATCTACTGTATAAGAATTATGAGACACTATGGTTTGATGTCACCAATTTTTGAAATTTGTAAATTTGCAGATGAAACTTTTCAATCTCAGATGATGGAAAGTCAATCATTTAATGATATGTATCTTGATGACCTTGTAGGTGGCTTATTTGATTTGAATACAATCCTATCATCCTTAACTGGAATCTCTCCCCTTACACTGTTACTCAAAGGAAATATTGCCACAGTTGAGAACTACATAAAACATCTGACTGAACAAATCAAAATCATCCTCAAGAAATATGAACTAAAAGCTAGTAAAACAAAGGCCATTATTTCATGGACCTTTGATCCGAATGAAATGAGAGGTGATAGGCTAGAAATCCTCTCCAGGTTAGAATCAAGATTAAAAGACTATGTGGGTGATGTTGAAAGACAGGACGCAATGTTTGACTTTTACTCTAGCGAAAAAAGATTAATTGTTGTTTCATGTTCCAAGTCTGATTTTGAAAAACTCGACAAAAATAATCCTAATTCAGATATCATAGTCATCAGGGCAACTCCATTATTGGCACAATCAAGCGTCCAAACATGATCACTTAAAAATATAATAATAAGCGAAAGTCACTTAACTTGGTTTGCTAGACGCAAAGTGTCCTCAATGCAATGACAAAGCACAAGTTAGTGAGGATATGACAACCATAGATTGTAAGAAATGTGGTTATTCTGATAGTTATCAAAATTATATAGAGAAAATGAAAATAAAAGCAGAAAATATGGCCGATAATTTTGAGTTTAGAGGTAACATCTAAAACCTGAATTGACTCAGTTGCTCATTAGGTAACTATCATTATCAAATTAATTGCAAACTAAATGCAAGTAAATCGACTAGATTACTTTATTCTAATTTTTAATTACCAAAACAGACCTTTATCAGAGCATGTCAACTCTGATCCACAATTCTCACATCTTAAATGGCAGCTTTGAAGGCTAAACATTGTGAAACCGCATCGTATACACCTTCTGTCTTTTTCGATTTTCTTGTTCTCGCTCTGCACTGCATATTTTTCACACTTTCGTTTATTAAAGCGTTTAATAGAATTCAGGTCGTAAAGATTAATTAACGCTCTAGAGCAGGTTCATTTTGTATTGACACAGTTTAAGATAATAATCTCCGACAAAAAAGGTAAAAGCATTAGCAAAGAACTAAAGGATAAGGAGGCTCAACCTCTGGTCGGTCTCCGAGTAGGTGAGATTATTGATTCTTCAGTTGTTGGTATACCTTCTGGCAAAATCCAACTCAAAGGGGGTAGCGATAAATCCGGAACGCCAATTAGAAGTGATGTTCATGGCGGTGTAAAAAAATACGTCTTGCTATCAAAAGGTTCAGGAATGAGGGATGACCGCGAAGGCATTAGAAAAAGAAAATTGGTCAGGGGAAATATGATTACAGAAGAAATATACCAAATAAACTGTTTACTGACTGAGGGAAACTTACCGCTTACTGCCGAAACCGAGACGGAGACGGAAACTAAGGAACCTAGCAAGACAGATAAGAAGACTGAAGAATAGCTGTCTGCAAGATAAATCGATATTTTCCTATTATTATTATAATTAAATTAATATCTCTGTAAAATTTCACTATACGTATTGCATTGGAAAGAAACTCTGCCTGAATGGTATGTTAAACAATATGGTTATCAACCATGTGTAAATATTGGAACAGCTGGACATGTAGACCATGGAAAAACTACCTTGGTAGAATCAATAACTGGTGTTTGGACCAGTGGTCATAGTGAAGAATTAAGAAGAGGAATTACCATTAAGGTTGGATACGCCGATGCTGCGTTTTACAAATGTAAGAACTGCCCTCAACCAATTTGTTATTCCACTCAACCTAAGTGCAAGAATTGTGGACAGAAATCAGAATTTGAAAGGGTAGTTAGCTTTGTAGATTCTCCGGGACATGAAAGTCTAATGGCAAATATGCTATCTGGAGCTGCGTTAATGGACGGCGCTATTTTGGTGACAGCAGCAAACGAAAAAGTCCCACAACCACAAACTAGAGAACATTTGTTAGCACTGCAAACACTTGGCATAAAACAAATTGTATTGGTTCAAAATAAAGTCGATTTGGTATCTTATGAAGAAACAATAGAAAATTATAAACAAATAAATGGTTTTGTCAAAGGAAGTGTAGCTGATACAGCTCCCATAATCCCGGTTTCGGCACAGCACAGATTAAATATTGATGCACTAATAGAAGCCATCCAAACTAATATCAAAACTCCTGAAAGATCAAAAAATTCTGAACCGCTAATGCATGTTCTGAGATCATTTGATATTAACAAACCTGGGTTACCAATAAGTGAGGTCAAAGGAGGAGTAATTGGAGGTTCATTAATCCAGGGAGATTTTGAGACTGGAGATGAAATCGAAATTCGGCCAGGATTGTATGATGAGAAGAAAGCAAAATATGAACCAATAAGGTCAAAGATATCATCGTTGGGCACTGGAGCAGGTATTGTTGAGGTTGTAAAACCTGGAGGGCTGGTAGCTCTGGGAACAATGCTGGATCCATACTTAGTTAAGAGTGATTCACTCATAGGTTCATTGGTAGGATTACCAAGTTCTCTTCCTCCGGATATTTATGATGTTACTATAGAACTAAACCTTTTTGAAACTGCGGTAGGAACGCAGGAGCTTGTCAAAGTCGATCCGATTAAAGTGAAAGAATCATTGCGTCTTAACATTGGAACTGCTGCTACTCTTGGCACAGTTACTCATGTAAAGAATCAAAAGGTGGAGATTAAACTAAAAAAACCAGTTTGCATGGTAAGCAATAACAGAGTAGCAATAAGTAGAAGAATCGCAGACAGATGGCGCCTGATAGGTTCGGGCATTGCGTCTTAGTTTTCATAGACAGAAACAGTAACTGAACAAATTTGTTAACATATGATATTGAAATTTAGTCACAATTAATCAGTAAGAACATATTTTCTTGCTCCTTTTGTCATAGAAACTGCACCATTTCCCTTGGCGATATATCCTATATTGTGATGCTTTACCTTGCTTTTTTCTAGTATTTTCTCTACACTAAGGAAGCCCGATTTTGAAACAACAATACAAAATCCTATTCCCATATTAAAAGTAGAATACATTTCTTTAACTGATATTCTACCAGCCTGCTGAATAACACTGAAAATATTTTCTTGTTCTGGTAGATTGTCCAAGTAATAGTTGACTTTGTTATTTAGTCTTGAGAGCTTGGCAAATGAACCTCCTGTAATATGTGCAAGTCCATGAATTGAATCCGATTTTTTGAGTAACTCAAGAATGGGTTTAACGTATATTCTGGTTGGTTTCAAGAGTTCTTCACCAATTGAGCAATCCAGAAATCTATGAGAATTTTTCATTTTGTATTTTGAAAGCAAAACCTTGCGGGCTAGCGAGTAGCCATTTGAATGCAGGCCGTTACTTTCTAGTCCAATAATAATATCACCCTGGGAAATCTTATTACCCATGACTAGTGATTTTTTGTCGGCTACTCCAAAGACAGAACCCACAAGATCAAATGTATTTTCTTCTTTTTCATTTAGAAGATCAGGGAGTATTGCAGTTTCTCCCCCTACTATCGCCACATTAGATTGCTTGGCCCCTTTCGCTAGCCCTTTTGCCAGCTCTCTTACAAGGTAACTATCAGGCTTTTTCAATGCAATATAATCCAAAAAACCGATTGGCATTGCACCTACGCAAATTACATCATTTACATTCATGGCCACACAATCAATACCCACTGTATCAAATTTTTTCATCAGTTGTGCAATGATGATTTTGGTTCCAACTCCATCAGTGTGTAGAGCAAAAACCTTAGATTGAAACTCAATTAGCCCTGCATAATGTCCAAAACCAGACCATACGTTCCAATCCTTATTAATGGCAGAATGAGTAGTTGAAACCAGTTTACCAATATCACGTTGTATTCTACGTATTTTCCTGATATCTACGCCAGATCTAGAATAACTCCACATACAGATTACTAAGGTTCTACCACACGTATTATAAATAAAGCATCTTTGATTCCTTCACGAAGTCGGGATTTTGAAAATTAACTTATAAACATGATTACAATTGTAATAGGCATGGAAGATGCTGGATCTGTTTTCGAAGATTCCGAAAAGACTTTCATAGAATTATCCAATTCTCAACGACTCCAGATAATAAATGCACTAAGAACATCTAGCATGAACTTGACCTTAATTGCAAAGCATCTAGATATAACAATGCAAGAAGCTCATCGAAATTTTAACAGACTGGTAGAAGCAGGAATAGTTAGCAAAGACTCCAGTGGTTCATACTCCTTAACCACATTTGGTAATACAATAATGACCCAAATTCCATCAATCAATTTTCTTTCAAAAAACAAGAATTATTTTTCAGATCATTATTTCGGGGATCTTCCCATGAAGTTTGTTCAAAGGATAGGATCATTGGACAATAGCCAGTATATTCAGGGCCTCGTCGCTGTGATGGAGGAAATCAAGGAAATGTATCGACATTCTGAGGAGTATATCTATGGAATGATCCCACAAGTTCCGTTGGATCTTATGGAAGTAGCAGCAAAGACAGTAAAGGGTCGCAAAATCAAGTTTAATTATATATTGCCAAAAAATGCAACTGTACCAAAAAAAGGTAAAGATTTTCTAAACGAAATCAATTTTCCAGAATTATTGAAGAATGGACTGGTTGAGAGAAAAATGATAGAAGATGTAAAGGTATCCGTCGTATTGAATGAAAAAAAGGCGCTTGTGATGTTTCCGAACATTAAGGGAGAATCGGATATGAATGGAGCGTTTTCTAACAGTTTGCTTAAAGAGAACAATGAATTGTTTCATGAATGGTGTTTAGACTTTTTCAGATACAACTGGTTAAATTCGAGACCTTTCGACAATACCAAGCTCAGGGAAGTTTAATCAATAAAAAAATAAATAAAAAAGTGTAGGGGTACTTACAGTTACCTTTCTTTAGTAATGTATACTTAACCTATTGAATCGAATACATCTTCATCAAGGATAGCGTCTCCACTTTCAGGATTTTGTGCAAAGGTCCAACAAGTTATGTCA